>Ga0209253_10002357_pt1 | contig 16744 bp, 12 predicted proteins | sample FrelakmetBRP12BR_FD_187145 | JGI IMG/M metagenome (GOLD analysis project Ga0209253, IMG submission 187145) | Freshwater lake sediment microbial communities from the University of Notre Dame, USA, for methane emissions studies - BRP12 BR (SPAdes)... | ecosystem: Environmental > Aquatic >...
CTTCTGGTACTGGATGCAGCGAACCGTTCTGGACAAGCGTTCTCAGTGGTTCGGTTCGGGAATGTGCTCGGAAGCCGAGGCAGTGTTATTCCTCTGTTCGAACAGCAAATTTCCCATGGCGGTCCGGTCACCATCACTCACCCGGACATGGAACGCTACTTCATGACCATCCCTGAAGCAGTCCACCTGGTGCTGCAAGCCTCGGCGATGGGTAAGGGTGGAGAGGTATTTGTGCTCAATATGGGCGAGCAGGTGCGCATCCTCGATCTGGCGGAGGATTTGATTCGTTTGTCTGGGCTGGAGCCGGGGAAAGACATCGAGATTGTTTTTACCGGTATCCGCCCTGGAGAGAAGCTGAGCGAGGAGCTTTGGGATCAAGGAGCCTTATACGAACCGACGGAGCATCCGGACATTGTGCTTCTCGCACAAGAAGATTTTCTAGGCGGCCAGGAGCTGCGCCATACGGTTAATGATCTGATCCATCTCGCTCGGGAGGGGGATACTGCTACGATCGTGCGCATCCTCGATGAATTCATCCCAGGGGCAGTGGTGCGCAGCACGCCGCCACCTGACCTGACCTCCATTGTTTGACCATCGGCATGACTGTCCTGACACCTGAGTTGTGGACCGATTTTCTAGGAAAACATCCGGACGCCCATATTCTCCAGACGACTGCCTGGGGTGATCTAAAGTCGGCATTTGGCTGGAGGCCAGCCCGGATAGTACGGGATTGCTGCGGCGTTCAGGTGCTCTTCCGCAGGCTACCACTCAGTTTCTCGGTAGCTTATATCCCCAAGGGACCCGTGGGCGATCCTTCTAGTTCGGATTTTCTTTGGCGAGAAATCGATGGGCTGTGTCGTAAGTACCATGCTACCCATATCATTGTGGAGCCTGACTTATGGTTAGGAGCCAGCGGCACTGTGGATAATTCGCCACCGGAGGGTTTCCATCCGGGCGTCCAGACTATCCAACCGCCGCGCACAATCGTAGTCGACTTGGCTGGTGAGGAAGCCGATATCCTGGGGCGCATGAAGCAGAAAACACGCTACAACATCCACCTGGCACAGAAACGTGGGGTTCAAGTTTCATCAAGCACAGATATCGAGCTTTTTTACCGGCTGGTTATCGAGACTGGAGCACGCGACCAGTTCGGTGTGCACAGCAAGGCATATTACCGCCGCGTGATGGACCTGTTTCATCCCGGCGGAGCCTGTGAGCTACTGGTGGCTGAGTACGGGGGTGAAGCGGTTGCTGCACTGATGGTATTTCGAAACGGAGCTCGGGCATGGTATTTCTACGGGGCTTCAAGTGGTAAGCACCGGGAACAAATGCCAACCTACCTGCTTCAATGGGAAGGAATACGCTGGGCGCGCTCATCTGGCTGCCGGGTATATGATTTGTGGGGAGTGCCTGATTTCGAAGAAATTGATCTTGAAGCGAATTTCGCACAACGCTCGGACGGGTTATGGGGCGTATATCGCTTCAAACGCGGCTTCGGTGGTAGCCTAAAGCGGTCTGCTGGTCCATGGGAGCGGATCTACCAGCCAACCATGGTGGCTTTTTACCGGTGGTGGTATAAGCGAAGACAGATCGAGGAATAATCTGGCGATTGAGAGAATGAAAGATATCGCTCCAACCCTCTGGAATCGCCTGATAGCACCACTGTCCGGAGCCCATATCCTACAAACCTGGGAATGGGGAGCGGTAAAAGCTATTTACGGATGGGTTCCTGAGTATTATGCCTGGGTAGATCACAACGACCATATCCTCCTGGCTTACCAGACTCCAGACAATCCTGATCAGGTAATAGCGGCGGCGTTGGTCCTCCGGCGTTCCCAAACCATTGGAGGTGTACGATTTCCGGTGAGGGTTCTGTACTCGCCCAAAGGGCCGCTACTTCATGATTGGGGAGATGCCCGGCTTCGCCGGCGCGTGCTGGAAGATCTGTCTGGTATCGCGAGACGGGATGGGGCGATATTTATCAAGATCGACCCGGATGTGCGTACCGGTGTCGGAGTACCCGGAACACCTTCCCTGGTGGAAGACCAAACAGGCCGTTCGGTGCTGGCTGACCTCACGGGTTATGGCTGGCAGTTCTCGGGGGAACAAGTCCAATTCAGAAATACCGTTCTTATCGACCTGGGACGATCTGAGGAGTCGATTCTGGCGCAGATGAAGCAGAAGGCACGCTACAATATCCGGCTTGCCGAGCGCAAGGGAGTCCATGTGCGGGAGGGAACGGCTGCAGATATCGATTTACTGTATCATATGTATAGAGAAACCGCCAATCGCGATGGTTTTATCATCCGCGATGCAGGCTATTACCGGCAAGTATGGACTACCTTCATCCAGGCAGATATGGCCAAACCTTTGATTGCTGAAGTGGAAGGGACGCCGATCGGAGCTGTGATCCCTTTCTTTTTTGCCCAGAAAGCCTGGTATCTTTATGGGATGTCCACAAACCTGCACCGTGAAAAGATGCCTAACTATTTGTTGCAATGGGAGGCCATGCGCACGGCTAAACGAAAGGGTTGCCACATATACGACTTGTGGGGCGCTCCGAACGACTTCATTGACAGCGATCCTTTATGGGGGGTTTATCGCTTCAAAGAGGGGCTGGGTGGTGAAGTGGTCCACCATATCGGCGCCTGGGATTTGCCGGTGCGCCCCGCACTCTATAGTCTTTATACCCGAACATTGCCGCGCCTCCTGGATATCATGCGCCGGCGAGGCAGGCAGCGGATCCAACGGGAGCTTGGAACTTAATCTCATACGAAAGAAAGGTGATCATGATCAACCTTCCTCGTCTTTACTTCGCTCATCTACCGACGCGTGTCGAGGCGTTAGAACGACTCACTCAATCTCTTAATGGTCCGCGTTTGCTGGTCAAACGCGATGACCAGACGGGTTTGGCGTTTGGGGGCAATAAAACCCGCAAACTTGAGCTCCTGCTTGCAGATGCGCTGAAGAATGGAGCGCACACACTGGTGACCGCTGGCGCAATTCAATCTAACCACTGCCGGCAAACCGCCGCGGCTGCAGCCCGATATGGATTTGATAGTATCCTTGTACTCACCGGCGAACCATTGTTAATCCCTTCAGGCAACCTGCTGCTCGACCAGATTTTTGGTGCGGAGATTATTTGGACTGATCGCTCTCACCGGGATCAACAATTACAAGAAACTTTTCAGCGCGCCCGCCAGGATGGTCGAAAACCATACCTGGTACCTTACGGTGGATCCAGCCCGGTGGGTGCGGCCGGCTATGCACTCGCCATCCAGGAATTGTTAGCACAGAACGTGCTGGCAGATTGGATTATTTTTCCATCTTCATCCGGGGGCACTCAAGCCGGGATGGTGGCAGGAGCTCACCTCTTTGGATATAGCGGGAAGATCCTTGGGATCAGCATCGATGAACCGGCAGCCGAACTGAAATCGAGAGTTGCTCAGCTTGCCTCCGAGACAGCAACCGTGCTGGGTGAACAGCACCGATTTTCTGATGAAGACATTCAAGTCGACGACAGCTACCTCGGGGACGGCTACGGCATCATGGGTGCTCTGGAAAGTGAAGCAATCCTGACCTTCGCGCGTAAAGAAGGTCTGCTGCTTGACCCTGTATATACCGGGCGAGCTGCTGGAGGTATGCTCGATTTAATCCGCAGGGGATTTTTCCCTGAAAAAGATACTCTACTATTCTGGCACACCGGGGGACAGCCGGCTCTTTTTGCCGAGAAATACCGGGAGATTCTTTTAGACTCTAAAGATTAAACCAGAGAGAGTACTTCGTACACCAGAACCGGTTGGCTTTTCCCTTTCGGGTGAATGGTACCGTGCTGGCGGGCAACCACCTGGTTTGCCACTCGCTCGTAAGCCTCGGAGCTGATTAAGATTTGTCCGGAAGCTGCGTTCTCCTGGATACGCTTCGCCGTGTTAATGCTGTCGCCAATGGCTGTATAATCGAGGCGCTTCTCAGACCCCACCAGCCCAAGCACTGCCTCCCCATAATGAATGCCGATTCCGAAAGAGAGCTGGAATCGCACCGGCAGGCTCTGCTGTAAGCTGCATGTGGCTTTTTGCAGATCGAGCGCTGCCTTTACAGCCCGCAGGGTATGATCTTCTTGGGGAATGGGGGCATTAAACCAGGCCATCACTGCATCTCCCTGGAATTTATCGATTGTCCCCTGATGGCTCAGGACAGCTTCGGCTGCACCAGCCAGATAGCCATTCAGGATATCAACCAGCTGTTCTGGGGGGAGTTGTTCGCTCAAACCGGTAAACCCACGGATATCGGCAAATAAAGTAGTGATTTTTGTCCTTTTTCCACCGAGCTGCAGCTCGTCTGGATTGAGCTCTTTGATTACGGCGGGTGAGACCATCCGTTCAAACAGGCGTCGTTGGGCCTGCAAGCGTTTCTTTTCGCTGATATCCTCTAAAACGATGGCGACGCCTTGAATAACGTGTCCATCCCCCTTCAGAGGTGATATATTCAATTGCAGGGAGACCGGACCACGGGCGGCTAAATTCGTGTTCAGCTCAATGCCGACCAGGGGTAGCTCATTTTTCCAAACCCAGGCGATGCTCTGAAAAAGATCTTCCGCTCCGGAATGGAATACCTCCTGAAGAGGTTTCCCAACCAACTCATTTCTCGAACCGCCCAGGATGTAATCCGCAGCCAGATTGCTCAATGTGATGCAGTCGTTTTCGTCGGTTGTGATTACTCCACTGGCAATCGATGTGAATACTTTGTCCATCAAGCCTTTCAATGAGCTCACCTCGGTTAATGTAGTCCGGGTCGATTCAAAAAGACGGGCATTTTCAAGTGCAATGACTGCCTGATTGGCAAATGCAACCAGCAGATCTCGTTCCCTCGCGCCGAAGACTCCCGCGCGGGTCCGGTTGTCTGTATAAATAATCCCGATCAGCTCATTCCTGAATTTCAGGGGAACGCATAAAATTGAGCGAAGGTTGTTATTCACCACGCTTTCCTGGCTGCTAAATCTTGGATCTTCCCGGGCGTTTGTAGTCAGCACTGGTTTCCCATCTGAGAAAACCTGACGGACAATAGACCTGCTGAACAAGTAGTCGTCTGGGAGGATCGTTTCCTTTTCCCAGTTCCGAGCGACCCGGATCGCCATACTTCCATTGTTGTTCCGAAGCATCATGAACCCACGCTCAGCCTTCGTCAGATAGATAATGGTATCCATAACGATTTTGAGCACGATATTCAAATCTAAGCTTGAATTGATAATTTGGCTGATCTCAACCAGGGCACGCAGATCCTGGTTGCCCCGTTCGAGCTGTGCGATCTGGCGGCTAAGAGAATCTAGTGTTGAGGAGAATTGATCCAACTGTTCGAAGAAATTCGATGGCAGGGTGTAATTCCCACGGATGAAAATATCCCGAATTTGATTGGTTAGCCGGATGAGTTGGGTAACTTGTTGGTCCAGTGTCTGGGAAAGTAAAGGCGATTGGTTACCCATGAGGCGTATTTCCGATTGTTCCTTTGGATATCAACGTTTTGGTCTGTTATTGCTTAACAACCGCTGGAGCCAGGCGCGGTAGGAGAGCGACCGGATCTGGCTGCTGGCTAGTTGGGCAGCCGGCAGATCGGGTGAATAATTACGGCTGTAGACGGCGGATTGGTACTCCTCCAACAACCGTTTCGCCGGAGGGCCGGCAGGCGGCAGCACCTCAGCCAGGCTTAGCGTGCGTTCCGCGGGAGTGTCTGTAAGACTTGGATTGCTGCCAAGCCGGTTGAGAGCCGAATTGATCTCCTGGTACGCCCGATTTAGTGGGTTGAGCCGCGCCCGAATTGCCCAGTTCTTCAGGAATGCCGGCGGCTGTAAGCCGATCCTTCGGATGCCTCTCTCAAGAGCAACGGGCAGCATCGGAAGCTTCTCGTGCCAGCGACGCCGGCGAGCGATTGGGAGCAGCAAGAAAATCAGCGTAGCAAGTAAACCGACCAATAATACAGCAATGCCAATTACCGCTGGTGAAGAAGAGAAAGCGGTGATACCCTGGTTCTGCATCTCCCGATCCCGATTGGATGCGAAAAGGGAATCATCTTGTGTCCCGGGTATCAACGGAGTTGGAACTGCGATGTCCGATTCGCTCGTCTCACCAGACAGGCGCATTATGTTGGGTTGAGACACAGTCGGCTCGAACTCAACCCATCCAATTCCGGGAAAGAATACCTCGGGCCAGGCATGAGAATCGCGCTGGCGCACCAGGTAGGCATTGGTTACTTCCAGCGGTTCGCCCTCGGCATATCCGACCGCCAGGCGTGCCGGGATACCCAATGAGCGCAACAGGACGATCTCCGCAGTGGCATAATAATTACAGAAGCCTTGTTTTAGATCGAATAGAAACCAATCGACCAGTTCCTGATCGGGTGGAAGTGCAGGGACCGTTTCGGAATATTTGATATTATTCCTTAGATAATCGGTCACTGCTAGTGCGGCATCGTAAGGGGTTTGAGCGTCTCCCGCTATGCTTTGGGCTAATTGGTAGGTGCGAGGGGTGATCGTATCCGGAAGCTGAAGGTAACGCTCGGCAACCCAATCCGGGTATTCTTGTCCGGCATCCCGCATGGCATTCACCGTTGGCTGGTTGAATGTAGTCCGGATATTATAGGTCTCTCCGGATCGCAGTGGGGGTGTTGCCCGGATTGAGCCGATATCCGCTTCACCTGCCTGGTTGTACTCAAGCTCAAGTTTGACCGGCCGGCTCGCCCATGTGACCTGACCGGGAGCCAGAAGGTTCGCTAACGAGGAGGCGATTGTAAAGGAAAAAGAGTATTCACCGGGCGCTTTGTCTCCCTGGCCCGCATACTTAAGATTAAAGGATTGAGCATCGACCAGTTTCGTGCTGAGCAAAGTGCTTTTCCAACCCATATCATAATCATCATATACGCGAGCTCGCCAGTAATATCGGATACCTTTCGGTTTTTCCTTAGGTACAAGAACGGTGAATACCTCTGTATCGGTCAGGCGGTTGCCCCGCCCAAGGGACAGGTTCGGGCCGTAATAATCCGAGACGATCCCAACTGTGGAACGAAGCGAAGCGAAAGCATTGTCGAACGTGTTGCGTACCTCATTCCAGGGCTGTTTGATTTTCTGCCAAACATCTTGAGCAGCTGGAAGTGTATCGGCGAGAGCGGGTGTTGTCCAGGTGAGCAAAAGAAGCACGACTGTTGCAGCCAGGGCAATCCTTACAAAATCAACTCCCAGGTAAGGTGGGATATAGGTGTTGGTGGACTGCCACCGGCTGTGGTTATGCAAATAGACCAGTCTGGCCACCAGGATTAAAACGAAGAATAGGAAAGCAATCAAATACCATATCCGGCTGGGTTGGTATGAATCGTAGGAATGGATCAGCACCAGCGCCAGACCGGTCGGCAGCACGACGCGCCATGGATTGGCGTACCGGGTGAGAGAATAACCTGCGTAGCTGCTAAGTGCCCAAAAGAGCAATCCCATTAATACGATAAAAAGGAAGCTATCGGTGACTGCCTGCCTCTTGACCAGCTGGGTGATAATGACGGACAGGCGACCGCCCATGCTCTGTATTCTCTCGCTCCATAGAATACCCTCCCCCATTAACAGACCTAGTCTCCAGGAAACGACGAACACGCCAAACACAGCAGCGAAAAGGGAGGAGAGCCGGGGAGAGAAGCGGCTCTGCCCAAGCGCCAGTCCAGCGATCAAGCCCAAATAAGTAATCGTTCGGGTGATTTGTAGCCCATCGGTCCACTGTGTGGCAACCAGGCGCGAGTACGCGGTGGTCAGGATAATAAATAATATAAAAGCAGCAGGAATATCCCACCAGCGGTCATTGGGGGGTGATGTGACGCTTCTCTCCACAATATCCACCTTCAATTTGGTCTACCATGCATACGGATCATTGAGTGAATTGGTTCAAGGGTAAGTTACTTTCGGCCAATCAACAAAGGTTGGAGGTCAGTTTAACAGATAATGCCGGGCTTGGGTAGTAATAATGGATGAGATGAGTAGTGTTTAATTTACTTGAAAGCTACCCATTTAAGCGTGAAATCGGGGGTGTTTAGGCGGACTCCACCCAATACCTCAAACACCATTCTGATGAAATCCATTCTATGTGAAAGTTGTAACATGGTCATAAAAAGTATAGTATGGTAAAATTTGCGCCGTTGATCAATGGTAACAAGTCGAGGGTAATTTGTACCGTTGTTTTAGCGCATAAAGGCGCGTGTTTGCGCGCTTTTTATTTGTCAGAAGCATCACTCTTAGGTTAGTTATAAGGAGCGGCTATGGCGAATGAATGGTTATTTATCGGCGTTTTCTTAGTTCTTGCGCCTATATTCCCGATTTTAGCGATATTAATTCCCCGCCTGATCGCTCCCAGAAAACCCAATCCCCTGAAGAACCAAACCTATGAATGCGGTATCGAGACCGTGGGCGATACATGGATCCAATTTCGAGTCCAATATTACATATTTGCCTTGGTCTTCCTGATCTTTGATGTAGAGGCGGTGTTTCTTTTTCCGTGGGCAGCTGCTTTAAAGCAATTACCGTTATTCGCGGTTCTTGAAGGCGTATTGTTCATAATGATCCTGGTTGTGGGATTGGTATATGCCTGGCGCAAAGGCGCTCTCGAATGGGTATAACAAAACGGTAGAATAACAAAGGCTGATGGTAGATCCTTCAGCCTTTTCTTTGTACCTGGTTGAAGGACCGAAGAGCTTATATAAGAGGAGTGTTCGCATGGGTGATCCAATTACAATGATTGCGCGTTGGCTGGAATCGCAGCTGCTTGGATTGGGTCTATCACCGGTATTGGTGACATTGATTTTGGCCGTTCTAGGCGTCATTCTGATCGCCAGTTTTGTCCTGGTGATGGATATCTTCCTGGTTTGGGTGGAGCGCAAGGTGGTTGCCCGCTTTCAGGATCGCCTGGGACCCAATCGTCTGGGACCTTTTGGATTAATCCAGCCGATCGCTGACGTAATCAAGCTGCTGATCAAAGAAGATATCACTCCTGCAGGCGCGGATAAATTCGTATACAACCTGGCGCCCATCATAGCTCTGGCAACGGTGCTGCTGTTGTGGGCGGTCATCCCCCTGGCACCCGACCTGGTCGGCTCGGATATTAATGTAGGTGTGTTGTATATTGTCGCCATCGGTGCGCTGGCGACTTTAGGGGTGATCATGGCAGGATGGGCATCGAACAATAAATATGCTCTGCTAGGCGCATTTCGAACTGTCGCCCAGATGGTCTCATATGAGGTCCCCATGGTGATTGCCCTCCTGGTGCCGGTGTTGCTGGCAGGTTCTATGGGTTTGAACGCGATTGTCGAGGCTCAAACCCCGGTCTGGTTTGTGGTGGTGGCGCCTGTGGCTGCGCTGCTGGTGCTGCTCACCGGGATTGCTGAGCTCGGTCGAGCTCCCTTCGACTTGAGTGAAGCGGAATCCGAAATTGTTGCCGGTTTCCATATCGAATATACGGGGATGAAATTTGGATTGTTCTATGCCGGAGAACTGCTGCACGCCCTCACTATCGGGGCATTGGTATCGACTCTTTTCCTTGGCGGTTGGCGCGGCCCAGGGGTGGAAGCGATCCCCATTCTGGGTGTGGGGTACTTCCTGATCAAAGCATTCTTCCTCTATTGGGTGATCATGTGGGTGAAATATTCAATGCCGCGCATACGCATTGACCACATGCTGAATTTCAATTGGAAATTTCTTACCCCCTTATCCCTGGTGCTCCTGATGGTGACAGCGATTCTGGATAAGCTGCTGGAGAATGGTCCGTACTGGGTGTATGTCACCGGCATGCTGTTAGCGAATCTTGTGATTATTTGGGCGGTATTGCAGCTGTTGCGCTCACGCGCTCGCGTGGAACGCGTTAGGGTAGCCGAGCCTCGACCGGTTGCCGCACCTCCTGGGTCGCCTGCTTCTACGACAACCCTCTGATTAGTTGGGAGATTGCTGATGACTGGAATACAGCTTGTCTTCATTGTTGTTGCCGTTATGACCCTGGGTGCTGCATTAATGGCAGTACTCACGAGCAACATGGTTCACGCAGCTCTGTGGCTGATCCTGGCTTTATTCGGAGTGGCAATCATCTTCGTTTTGCTCAACGCTGGCTTCCTGGCAGTTGTGCAGGTGGTGATATATATCGGGGCTATATCGATCATTATGATCTTTGCAATCATGCTTACCCGGCGGCTCATCACTGATATTGGCACACAGACCAGCTCGAGCTGGCCGTGGGCAGCGCTGATTGCGGTAGCTTTATTTGGAGGTTTGGCCTGGATGCTTTCCACATGGGGTGGATTCAACACGACCCCCCAATTGCTGAGCCCGCGCTCGGATCAGGTGGTTGAGCTGGGGCAGGCGCTTGTATCACCGAACGCTTTCGTGATCCCATTCGAAGTGGCCTCTGTTCTGCTGCTAGCCGCATTAATCGGGGCGATTTTCATCGCCTGGGACCGCAAATAAACTCACTGGAGGAATGATGATCCCATTATCCTGGTACCTCATCCTATCAGCAGCCCTTTTTTGTATTGGCCTTTTTGGCGTTCTCTCGCGAAAGAATGCAGTCGCTATCCTGATTGGGATTGAACTGATGCTCAATGCAGTTAATGTGAACCTGGTCGCCTTCTGGCGATATATCACTCCACAGGCAATTACAGGTCAGGCTTTTGCGGTATTGGTTTTCGCCGTTGCTGCCGCCGAAGTAGCAGTCGGTCTTGCTCTGATCATATCGATCTACCGCCGACGGAACACCGTCGTTGCGGATGAGATTGATATGCTTAAGTTCTAAGACCTGCGCATTTGCGGCAAGCATAGATAGGTGAGATAAATTCAGGAGAAATTATGACGACAGAACTGATTACCTGGCTAATCCCAGTCCCGCCCATCCTGGCATTTTTCCTGATCGTTTTATTCACTAACCGGTTGAAAGCGGTCAGCCACACTTTGGCGATTATCGCAGCGTTTCTGGCCTGGCTGGGGAGTATGATCGTTGTGATCAGGGCAATACAAATACCCCATTTGGGCGAGCACCCGATCTCCGCATCGATCCCATGGTTGGCTACCGGAAGCACTTCCTTCGATATTGGTATTTATGTAGACCCGTTGACCGTAGCGACGCTTTTCTTTGTAGCCTGGACGGTATTAATGATCTTCATTTATAGCGTAGGCTACCACAACTTCGGGCAACCAAAGGGCGATCACGATCTGCCGGGTCTCCCGCCGCATGGTGCCACCGAGACCGATGCCCACGGGCATTCCCACAAGGTGATATCCATCGAGCCGATGTACTCCCGGTTCTTCGCATTTATTGCATTGTTCGCATTTGGGATGTATCTGCTGGTTACGACAGACAACCTGCTCACCCTGTTCGTCGGATGGGAGATCATGGGGTTGTGCTCTTACCTGCTGATCGGTTTCTGGTATGCCAAGCCGTCTGCTCGGGCTGCGATGGTAAAAGCATTCATGACGACGCGGGTAGGCGATGTTTTTCTCCTGCTCGGCATCGCTTATCTTTATTCAGCGACCGGCACGCTATCTTACCAGGCAATCTTTAAAGATCCAGTAGTTCTGAACAACCTGGCGACGACACCGACCGGCTTCCTTGGACTCTCAGCGGCTGGTTTGATCGGCATATTGATCTTCATCGGTACGGTGGGTAAGTCAGCCCAGTGGCCCCTGCATGTGTGGTTACCCGACGCGATGGAAGGTCCTACACCAGTCTCTGCCATGATCCATGCAGCCACGATGGTTTCCGCAGGTATCTACCTGATCTTACGGTCGTATCCATTGCTATCAGCAGGCGCCGAACACGGAATGTTGAGCGCGCCGATGATCGCTATGTCGCTAATCGGAGCCTTTACTGCCTTGTTTGCTGCGACCATCGCTGTAGCCCAGAATGATATCAAGCGTGTCCTGGCGTATTCAACCATCTCCCAGCTTGGCTACATGATTGCTGCCCTGGGAATTGGGGCATTTGTAGCCGCCACCTTTCACCTCGTTACCCACGCATTCTTCAAAGCCCTCTTATTCCTGGGCTCAGGCTCGGTTATCCATGGGATGGAGCACGGTGTCCTGCATACGGACAATCACATCGATCCCCAGGACATGTACAACATGGGCGGGCTGCGGAAGAAGATGCCGATCACCTTTTGGACCTTCCTGATTGGTGGATTAGCTCTCGCTGGATTCCCCCTGGTAACCGCCGGTTTCTGGTCGAAGGACGAAATCCTGGCGGAAGCCTGGGGAAATGGTTACTGGATCGTGTTCCTCGTTTTGGCTCTGGCGGCCCTGCTCACAGCTTTTTATACTATGCGGCAGATCAGCCTGACCTTTCTGGGCAAGCCGCGCAGCGCCGCCGCCGAGCACGCCAAAGAAACACCATGGACGATGACACTGCCCCTGGTAATGCTCGCAGTGTTTGCGGTTTCGATCGGTTGGATAGGCATACCTGAAAAGTTTTTACTGATTGGCGGTTTGATACCAAACTGGTTCCATGAATTCGTTGGCGGGACTTTGCTCGAACACCCAGAGGTGCTGCCGTTCAGTATTGTTCCGCTGCTCGCTTCTGTCGTGGTATCCCTGGGTGGTCTGCTATTGGGTTGGTTAGCGTATCGAAGGATTACTGCCGGTGAGAAAGATCCGCTTGAGGCTCCGCTAGGCTCTGTATATACCGTTATTAAGAATAAATACTATTTTGATGAGCTATACGATCGGGTTTTCGTGCGCCCATCTTACTGGTTTGCTGAGACATTCACGTATATGATTATCGATCGCAAGATAATCGATGGCTTTCTACATTGGATCGCCAAAATTAGCGGCATCCTCGGTAATTTCTTCCGCAACTACATCGACAAGCCAATCGTGAATGGTTTCGGTGATTTTGTCGGTGAAGGTACGAAACGCCTGGGGCGGACATTCCGCTTTATTCAAACCGGCAAGATCCAGCAGTATATGATCGCAGCCCTGGTGAGCCTGGCTGCTTTTAGTGTACTCTTCTATTACTTGCTGGTAACCGCTCGCTAGGCTGACAAGGTGAGGAGCGAATAATGGAAATTGTCTCGAATTACCTGCTCTCGTTCATCCTATTTTCTCCGGTCGTTGCAGCCATCATTGTTGTGATTCTGCCGCGCGACCAGGATAACCTGATCCGCTGGACGTCCTTTATCCTCAGCTTAATTCCTCTGGGTTTATCGATCGCCCTATGGATCAGTTTCAGACCGAATGAGCCGGGCTTCCAGTTTCAGGAGCAGCGCATATGGTATGCCCCGATTAATTCATCGTACCATGTGGGCGTAGATGGCATCTCGCTGACGATGGTTCTGTTGACCACTTTGCTGACGCCGCTGTGCATCCTGGCTTCGTTTTCGATAAAAGACCGGGTGAAATCCTACATGGCGCTGTTTTTCCTCCTGGAATTTGGCTTGCTTGGAGTTTTTCTCACCCTGGACCTGCTGCTGTTCTTCGTCTTCTGGGAGTTTGGTCTAGTCCCAATGTACTTCCTGATCAACCAGTGGGGGAGCGAGGGGGGCGAGAGAGAGATCTGGGGTGGAAGAAAAATTCCAGCGCGTCTCTACGCATCATTCAAATTTATGATCTATACCATGGCAGGGTCTTTGGGGTTGCTGCTGGCGATCCAGATGATCGGTGTGGTTGCCGGAACATTCGATATGACGGTGCTCTTCAAGATCTGGCCGCAGCTTAACGAACCATTATTTGGTTTATCGGCCTCAACGGTCAAGGCGATTGCGTTCTGGGCTTTTGTGATCGCTTTCGCCATCAAAGTGCCGGTGTGGCCTTTCCATACCTGGCTTCCGGATGCTCATACCGAAGCGCCGACTGCGGGCTCGATGATCCTGGCAGGTGTCTTGCTTAAGCTGGGTGCTTACGGTTTCTTGCGCCTGGTCCTACCGCTCTATCCGCAGCAGTCACAAGCCTACGCGGGAGCTCTTGGATTGTTAGCTGTGCTGGCGATAATCTTCGGTGCATTTGCTTCTTATGGGCAAACAGATTTCAAGCGGTTGGTAGCCTATTCATCGGTTAATCATATGGGTTTTGTCGTGCTCGGGATTGCCGCGGCAGCATTCGCAATCGGCTCAGAGAATGCAACCATCGCTTTGAACGGGGCAGTGCTCCAGATGTTCAACCACGGATTATCTGCTGCGGGTATGTTTTTCCTGGTGGGTGTCATCTACGAGCGGACGCACACGCGCAACCTAAACGAGTATGGCGGCTTGTTCCCGCTGATCCCGGTCTACGGGGGCATCCTGATCTTCACATCGATGGCATCCCTGGGTTTGCCGGGTCTGAACGGATTCATATCCGAGTTTCTGGTTGTGCGGGGCTCGTGGCCGATCCTGACCGTCTATACCGCTCTGGCGATGATCGGTTTGCTGTTCACGGGTGCATATATATTAAAAGGCATCAAGATGGTGCTGCACGGGCCGATGAATGAGAAATGGTCGGGGCATATCACTGAGATCAATTTCCGTGAAATTGTTGTTATCTCGCCATTGATGGTCCTGATGCTGTGGATCGGCGTTTGGCCAGCGTGGATTTTAAATGTGATCAATAGCGCAGTGATGATGTTCTATCGATGGTTTTAGTGCTTGGCGGCATAAATGAACCTTCAGTTACATCGAGGTGAAGAATGCAGTTTCCTATTCTGAGCATAATCGTATTTACACCTATTGTTGCCGGTGTCCTCATTTTGTTGATCCCAGCAGAGAAGAAGACCGAGGTCCGAATGACTGCTCTGGCGGCAGCAGCTTTCGCGCTGATCCTTTCTGTGTGGGCATATTTTTCTTATGATATCCCTGCCGGGGGCTACCAGTTTATGGAAACTTATAGCTGGGTGCCCCAGTTTGGGATTTCCTATCAGGTTGGCATCGATGGAATGAGTGCCCCCCTGGTTTTGCTCACCGGAATTGTCATGTTCACCGGTGTCTTGATCTCATGGGGTGTAGATGACCGCCCGCGTGAGTTCTTCGCCTTTCTCTTTATCCTAGCGACCGGGGTTTTCGGCGTCTTCGTCGCGCTGGACCTGTTTATGTTGTTCTTCTTCTACGAGATCGCAGTCTTTCCAATGTACCTGCTGATCTCTATATGGGGTTGGAAGGAGACTCGCGAGTACGCAGCCATGAAGCTGACCCTGTACCTGTTCATTGGGTCGGTTATTTCCCTGGTCGGGGCGCTGGCGATGTTCTTTGCTGCACAAATGGGCACATTCGATATGCTGGCATTGGAGACTGCCAACTACTCCGTTACGTTCCAAAAGATTGTCTTTCCTTTTGTTTTCTTTGGTTTCGCCATCCTGGGCGGCCTTTTTCCATTCCATAACTGGAGTCCCGACGGTCACGTGGCTGCACCGACGGCGGTATCGATGTTCCACGCGGGCGTGCTAATGAAGCTGGGGGCTTTCGCAGCTCTGCGGGTGGGCATCATGCTCCTCCCCGAGGGAGCGAAGTTCTGGATGCCTTGGATCATATTACTGACACTAGTCAACGTGGTATACGGAGCATTTATTGCCAGTGTACAATCTGATTTCAAATATGTTATCGGCTTTTCCTCGGTCTCTCACATGGGCCTGGTGGCCATGGGCTTCGCCGCCTTGAACCGGAATGGCTTACTAGGAGCAGGCATGCAGATGTTCTCGCATGGTGTGATGACGGCACTCTTCTTTGCTGTTGTCGGCATGGTATACGATCGGGTACATACACGTGATATTCCCCGCCTGGGAGGTTTTAGAAGGGTAATGCCGCTTGTGGCGCTTGCCTTTATCGTCGGGGGTTTGGTCTCCATGGGTATGCCGCTTTTTTCAGGTTTTATCGCAGAGTTCCCGATCTTCATGGGAGTCTGGGGTGCACAGCCGTGGATCGCAATCGTGGCAGCCATCTCAATCGTCATAACCGCTTCCTATATTATCCGCATCATCACGAAAGTTTTCTTCGGTCCGATACCGGAAGAATTCGAGGGGCATGTCAGCGACGTGACGGTCCTGGATAAAGTAGCGCTGGTAATGCTCTCCGCAATCCTGATCGTTGTAGGCGTATACCCGGCAATCATGGTACCCTTGGTCGAATCCGGCGTGAATAATATCTTGCGCCTTCTGGGAGGTGCATAGTGGTCACAATCAACTACGAGCCCTGGATGGTCGTGGCAATACTGCCGGAGATTTTAGTTGTAGTCCTGGCGGTATTGGTCTTGATCCTTGACATGCTTTTGAAAGAGAACATCCGGAAGAATTTAGGCTGGATAACGGCGTTCGGATTGGGACTGATCCTGGTCTTGGGTTTGATCTTCTCTCGGCCGGGAGATCAACCGCGATTAATGTGGGGAGGGATGTTAATCCAGGATTGGCTGGGGTTTACTTTCAGCATGCTTTTTCTGTTTGCAGCGGCCATCACCGCAATGTTCTCGATCGACCTCCCCAGGGTAGGTAACCGGGGTGAATTCTACTTGCTCATGCTGTGTTCAACCTTGGGAATGATGTTGATGGCTTCTTCAGCAGATATTGTGATGCTATACCTGGCGATAGAAACCACATCGATCCCTCTATATGTAATGGCTGGCTTTCTTAATCGAGATGATAAATCCACCGAATCGGGATTCAAATATCTTCTCTTCGGGGCGATGACCTCCGCAGTAATGCTATACGGCTTCAGCTTACTGTATGGGTTCACCGGTTATACGAATCTGTATGTCATCCCTCAGGTAATCATGACTGGGGCAGTA
>Ga0209253_10002358_pt1 | contig 16740 bp, 16 predicted proteins | sample FrelakmetBRP12BR_FD_187145 | JGI IMG/M metagenome (GOLD analysis project Ga0209253, IMG submission 187145) | Freshwater lake sediment microbial communities from the University of Notre Dame, USA, for methane emissions studies - BRP12 BR (SPAdes)... | ecosystem: Environmental > Aquatic >...
GCGATGATCGCGTCGTAGGCATCGGCAATGGAGACGATCTGGGAGAACGGATGCTGCTGGACCCGGTCGTCCATGCGGGGATAGCCGCGAATGTCGCCGTGCTGATGGTGTTCGAAGGAGGCGACCATGGCAAGCTTTGTCATGGCGGGTACATCCGCGAGCAGCAGGGCGCCCTCAACGGGATGACGCTTGACCATTGCCCACTCCCGGTCCGTCAGCTTGTCCGGCTTGTTGATGACCTCACGCGGAACGCTCACCTTGCCGATATCATGCATCATCCCCGCGACACCCAGCGCAGCGACCTGGGGCTTCTCGAAGGACAGGTAGGTCCCGAGGGAGATGGCAAGGACCGAAACGTTCACCGAATGGGCAAAGGTGTACTCGTCGTACATCTTGAGGCTCGTGATGCCCAACAGCGCGTCCCGGTTGTGCAGGATGTTGTCGACCAGGGTCTGCACCGTCGTGTTCACCTGGCGCATGTTGACCGCCCTGTCCAGATGAACGGACTGCACCATGTCCTTGACCGTGTCCACGGCGTCCAGGAAAACCCCGGCGGTCTTCTTCTTTCCTTCCTTGATGGACGATCCGATGTTCCTGTCCACGAGTTGCACACGGTGGATCTCGATGTGCGTGATCTCCTCGCTGACCATTGCGGCATCCACTTTTCCACGATCGGCAAAGAACTTCGCGTCATTGTTCATGAGATACGCGAACCGGATGATCTCCTCTTTCGTCAGGTCCGATTTGAAGATCACCCCGCCTACATCCCGGCTCGCGAACTGTTCCATGAGCGCGACGAGGCCCTGATCGACGGGGACCGAGTTGGTTTCGAAGAACAGCTCTCCTCCGATGAGGTAGAATGCCACTTCCTTCCGCATGACAAGCAGTTCGTTGATCTGCTTGAGAAGCTTGTCGGCCGACGACAGGAGGAATGGATGGGCAGCAGGGTACAGCGACGCGTTCCTGAGCACGCCGGACAACTGCTGGAACAGTGCCCGCGTGGACTGGATGAGCTGCTGCTTCGCGAAGAAGGTCTGTCTCGCTTCGCCCCGGTTATCGGCCTGCGGTTCTTCCGGCATCGCTCTTTCTCCTCTGGATCTCCTCGATAGCGGCCAGTGACGCATCGCGAGGCCCTGCCTGAAGCTTGCGGGACTTCCACCAGCGCAGTTTTGCGTACCGCTTCAGGAATGCGGCCGACCCCAGATCGCCGAGTTTCCCGATCACATTGATCGCTTCGATGGTCAGCTCGTTCTCCTTCCTGGTCAGGCGCCGGTCCTGCAGGAAGTCGACGAGGTCCTGGGCCTCGGTAGCTCCGGCACCTGCGATCTCCGCCAGACCGCGGATCGCCATGAGCTGCATGTCGGTGCTCTTGTCCCTCAGGTATCTCGATAGCAGCGTCGACGCCTTCTTTCCGCCGGTCATGACGAGCCCCCGGGCGACCTCTTGCCGCACCTGGATGTTTTTGTGTTCCGCGACCTTGTGCAGAAAGAAGACCGTCCGTTCACTCTTGCTCTCGATGAGGATTCGCACGGTGTTCCGCACGACATACCAGCGCTCGTCGTTAAGCTGTTCCGCGATCAAGGCTACTTGGTTCTTGCCCAGGGCCATCAACAGATCAACGAGGAACAGGCGGAACGTTCGGTCCTTCTCCTCGGCGAGGAGGTTAAGCATGACCTCCGTGGCCTCCCGTTCCATCATGCCAAGGTATGCATAGGCGGCCCGATATTCGGCGGAACCCTTCACTGCGGAGCGCAGCTCAGTGATCATGCCGGTGATAACCTTCGGCGACGACATCTTTCTGACTGCCTCAGCGAGCCGCGGCTTGAACTCGGCGGCAACGGGCATGTGCAGCGCGTGGATGATGATCGAAGCGAGGTCAAAGTCCTTCTTCTTAATCAGGTAGCCCAGCATTTCCTCGAGCTGGTGCACGATACCGGAGAACAAGTGGACCTCCCTGTCCACCGACTTCCGGAGCGTCTGGTCCTTTACGAGGGCCATGACAAAGATGAGGGTCCGCACAGCGGCTTCGATGATGTCCGATTCCATCCCCGACTCGCTGATGGTCCGCAGGTCTTCCATCTCTTCAACCGTGTACTCCGTCAGCTCATTCGCAATGGCAACGAGGTCCGGCGGGACCGGGACAACCAGCATATCCCCGGGTGCCATCGGCGGCCGGGGAGGCTCGACCTTCTTCTTCGATGACCGCTTAAGCAGCGTCGAGACCTGTTGCACGGTCCAATCCCGGGAGTACCGGCCGGTCACGATCTCATGCAACTCGCCGGGGAGCTCATCCATGGGATCCGGCCTCTGTTCGGCAACGGTGTCCGCATCGAGCTCTGCGTACAGCTTACCCGCGATCATCGAATTCCGCAACCGCGCGTCGAGCGAAAGGACGGACTTGGCCAGCCCTTCGAACAGCGATTCACGTTCCTCTTCGGACCCTTCGTCGATCTGCTTCCCGGCTTCCCGGTACAGGGAAAAGAGCCGGTCTTCCACGGTCTCGTTCTCGCCGACGGTCTGGCGCGCAAGCTCGACCATGGCGGCACCGTACCCTTCGGGGTCCGTCAGGAGGTCGCCCAGCACCAGCGTGCGCGCAGGGGCCGGTGCCTCCTTCCTGCGTCTTGCCGCTTCTTCACCGTCTGCCTTGGGCCCCGACACGGTGCCTGTGTCCAGGCCAGTCTCCGTTCGGGTCGTAATTACATCATCGAGGCCCGACTCCGTCACCTTGATATGGGTGGCGCCTTTTTCCCATAGAATGGAAGATATGCCGCTCCTCATAGCCATCTCCTCGGCGGGCAGAGCGAGGGCCTGATAGAGGTCCAGCAGTTCCTGCTCGATGATCCCGCGGCTGAAGATGACCTCGCGGACCCCTTTCGTGAACATATCGTGGGCTATTGCGCTGTTGATCTGGGCGTCTTTCCCTATGGGGATGCGGTCATAGGTGAAAAAGGTCTTCTGAATGCCAACGTGGTACTCTGGCTCCTGTGCAAGGATTAGAGAGAGCGACTCAAATGATTTTTTTACGGATTGGGAATAGACGGGATTGTTGACGGGGTAGAGCTTCACGGCCCGTGCGGCTGACACGAAGTTTCTCATGACCTCCTGGACCTCAGGAGACAGCGAATCGGTCTGGCTTGCATTCTCCTGCATATGAGCAGGATATCACAACTACTATTTTGTGTCAAAAGAGTAATAGCGGACGATCGCGATCGCGGATACGGTGATAGTGGCGGTGCGGATCAACACAACGACAAGCAACATGAATAGAAGAACAGTCGCAGACAGTCTGGTGTTGACGACCTTCGTGCGTGTCCAAAATTCCCTTGACAATCAGCCCGCCTGTCTGTTATTGTATCGCTCGTTCAAGTGGCCCTCAACGATGCCGAGGTAGCTCAGTTGGTAGAGCAGAGGCCTGAAAAGCCTCGTGTCCGCAGTTCAATTCTGCGCCTCGGCACCATTTCTTCTTAACGTAATTCCTCGGGAAAAAAAATCCCAGCTCTGCGGTGTTCTCTTTTCTTGCACCTCTCTTTCCCGTCCTGAACGAAATGATTGACCGGCCTAATGCCATGTCCGCTCGCCTGCGCAAACTCGCCTGCGGTCCTCGGGCGGGGGCGTTCGACAGTTACTTGGAAAAAACGGGTTTCTAATAAATTTGCAGGTGCACTCCGGGGACGAGCGAGGTCGGGTAAGAACTCACTCCTTTTGCTTCTCCATAACGCCCTGCAACCGGTGAATCCAGGAGCGAGAGCATTCCCCATAGCTTGCTGCGGGATTAGCGAACGATGAGAATAAATATTACCTTGAGGATCGAATATTCCCTTTAGCCTGCTTCAGGGAGCTTCAATAACGGTGCAGAAAAAAGAGCCGGTTCTTGAATGGGCTTATGGCGGTTTATGCTTGCAAGCGGCATTCGTTACCCGCTCGCGTTAGAGAAGATCAATTTATTAGTTGGTGCTTGGACCCTGTCGACTGTTGTTCACTCTTTGTCGAACAATCCCAGCTGCAGCATCCGTTCTCCCGGGAACGGTACGGGATACTCACCGCAGAAACACGCCACGCAGTAATTGATCGGCTTATCGACGACCTTCTTTACCCCCTCGAGACTGATGTACCCCAGCGTGTCGGCGGTAATGTATTTTCTGATCTCCTCGATGCTGTGGGAGGACGCGATGAGCTCCTGACGGGTCGGCGTATCGATCCCGTAGTAGCAGGGGTACATCGTGGGCGGCGAACTGATGCGCATATGGATCTCCGATGCTCCGGCGTTCCGGATCATCTTGATGATCTTCTTGCTTGTCGTCCCCCTCACGATCGAGTCGTCCACCACCACAACGCGTTTTCCCTTGAGCACATCCCTCACCGGATTAAGCTTGATCTTGACGCCGAAGTGCCTGATGGTCTGCCGCGGTTCGATAAAGGTCCTCCCGATATAATGGTTCCGGATCAACCCCAGACCAAAGGGAATCCCCGCCTCCTCGGCATACCCGAGGGCCGCCGGGACCCCGGAATCCGGTACCGGGATCACCACGTCAGCCTCGATTCCTGTCTCCCGGGCGAGTTGTCTGCCGAATTCTTTCCGGGTGGTGTATACGTTCTGTCCGAATACATAGCTGTCCGGACGGGCAAAGTAGATGAACTCGAAGATACAGTGCGACGGATTCGCTCGTACGAACGGAAAAGTCGAGTGTATGCCTGATCCATTGATCACGACCATCTCGCCGGGTTCGATCTCCCGGATGTACGTGGCCTCGATCAGGTCCAGGGCGCAGGACTCCGAGGCGAGCACGTAGGCACCGCCCAATTCTCCCAGAACCAGCGGCCGGAAGCCGCGAGGGTCGCGCAGGCCAATAAGCTCGTCCTCGGCAAGGAGAAGCAGGCTGTAGGACCCCTGAACGTGCTGCAGGGCGTCCACGATCCGCTCATGGAGGTTCGACATGCGCGACTGGGCGATGAGATGAATTATCACCTCGCTGTCCATGGTTGACTGAAAGATGGAACCGTACGCCTCCAGCTCAGCCTTCAATATGCCGGCATTGACCAGGTTGCCGTTGTGGGCGATGGCAAGGCTGCCCAGGGCAAAATTAACAAGGATTGGCTGGATATTGATGCTGATGCTGTCGCCGGTCGTTGAATAGCGGTTGTGGCCTATGGCTGCATGGCCGGGAAGCTTCTTGATGCGATCCTCGGTAAAAATATCCGCAACAAGCCCCATGGACTTCTCGCTATAGAGCTTCTTGCTGTCCGTCGACACGATGCCGGCGGACTCCTGTCCCCGGTGCTGCAGGGCGTAAAGTCCCAGGTAGGTCAGGTTGGCCGCATCAGGATGTCCATAGATCCCGAATACACCGCATTCTTCATGGAACTTATCGAACATGGTTTACCGCGATGACGCAGAGCAGATGACCAATGAGGTCAGAACCTGATCTGTGGAATCATCTCCCCTTCCCGGCAAAGACCCGTTTAAATATATAGTCCACGTTCTTGATCGTATGCTTAAGCGAGAAGCACCTTTCGAGCTCCTTCGCGGACAGGTGCTTCCGGACATCGGGATCGTTCATCAGCCGGGCTGAAAAGGCTCCTCCCTGTTTCCATACTTCCATGGCGTTCCGCTGTACGTACCGGTATGCCGTTTCCCGGGAGAGTCCCTTCGCCACCAGCGCAAGCATCACCGTCTCGGAATGGAACAGCCCGCGCGATAGTTCCATGTTCCGCGCCATGTTCTTCGGATAGACGAACAATTTGTCTATAAGGTTCGTGAATCGCACAAGCATATAGTCAAGCAGGATTGTGCTGTCAGGAATGATGATGCGTTCCACCGAGGAATGGCTTATGTCACGTTCATGCCATAAGGCGACGTTCTCCATCGCCGCGAGCGAGTTGGCCCTCACCACCCGGGCAAGTCCTGTGAGATTTTCGGCGGAGATGGGGTTCCGCTTGTGGGGCATGGCAGAGGAGCCTTTCTGGCCTTCCGAAAAAAATTCCTCCGCCTCGAGCACTTCGGTCCGCTGCAAATGCCGCAGTTCCACGGAGAACTTCTCGATCGAAGAGGCGATCAGCGCGAGCGCGGTGAGGAATTCAGCGTGCCGGTCGCGCTGGACCACCTGCGTAGCCACCGGCTCCGGCGTAAGCTTGAGCTTCTTGCAGACGTACCGTTCCACGAAGGGATCGATGTTGGCAAAGGTCCCCACGGCGCCCGAGACCTTCCCTACGCTGACCGCGGCCCTCGCCCGTTCCATGCGGTCCAAAGCCCTACCCATCTCCTCGTACCACAAGGCCATCTTGAGACCGAAGGTCACCGGCTCGGCATGGATGCCGTGGGAACGGCCGATCATGACCGTATCTTTATGGGCCAATGCCTTTTTCTTAAGGACCGCCCGGAGGCCCCTGATGTCGTCGAGAAGGATGTCCGCCGCCTGCTGCATGAGATGCGCCAGGGAGGTATCAAGGACGTCCGACGAGGTGAGCCCCAGGTGGATATAGCGCGAATCCGGCCCGACGTTCTCCCCGACAACCGTAAGAAACGCGATGACGTCGTGTTTCACGATCTTTTCCAGCGCGTCGATCCGTTTGACATCGAAAGCAGCTTTTTTCTTGATCGTGGAAAGCGCCCGTGCGGGGATCAGACCCAGTTTTGCGTTGGCCTCACACGCCAGTGTCTCCACGAGGAGCCATGCACGATAGCGATTCTCCGGCTCCCACAAGCGGGTCATTTCCGGCCTGCTATAGCGAGGTATCATCAGATTCTCCTGTCAGTGATCGATCATGCCCCGACGAACCGGGACATCCGCTCGAAGGACGCTGCATCAGAAGCGAGCAAATTGATTTCCAGCGCATGGTCGCCGGCCCCTTCTTCAAGTCCTTGCCTGACGAAGGAGAGATATTCCTCGCTCTGTGCGGTCCAGAGCGGAAAACAGTCCAAGGCAGCACGCATTACGCCGGCACCGACCATAATGGCCGCCGCTATTCTGGATGCCTCGCGAAGCGTAGCGGGAGTCATCTGCGACCGCGGTCCGAGTCCGACCATGAATACCTTGGGTGCGGGTATTTTTCTCTTCGTGGTCAGCAAGGCGACTTCCCCGAGGGTGCCGCGTATTTTATTATGGAGGATAAGATGGGAAAGGGAGCCGCACAGGACCCAGTCCAATGCGCCGGCAGCACCTTTCAGGGGTCGAATATCTTCAAAAAAACCGACAGCCACGGCATCGGTTTCCAATTTCTTGATATCGTGCATGAGTACTTTCAGGACCAATCCATTCCCTTTTCATTTCAGCGAAGGTCTTTTGCGTCCACCTTGCCCGCCATGCGGGCCACGTTGTCGAGAATGCCGTTGACAAATGCCCCCGAATCGTCGGTCCCGTACTTTTTGGCCAGTTCGATGGCCTCGTTGATCGTAACGCTCAGGGGAATATCCATACGATACAGGATCTCGTAGCCCGCCATGCGGAGCACGTTACGGTCCACCGATGCCATGCGGTCAAGGCTCCAATTCTTGGCGCTTGCGAGGATCTTTCCGTCTATGGCGGCAAGATGCTTGAAGGTTCCCTTGACGATCTCCTCGGTGAACGCCCTGATCTCGTCATCAGGGTCGTACTCCGTCCAAAACCGTTTAAAGAGCGTAATCGTCGGTTTTTCCTTCCGGATATCCAACTGGAACAACAGCTGAAGGGCGAATTCCCTTGCCTTTCTTCTCTTCATTTCTTTACCGCAGGGCAAACCATGGTGATCGTGATGTTCCTTTAGGAAAGTTGTTTCATCAAGTTGGACATTTCAATGGCCGATATGGCTGCGTCCCAGCCCTTGTTCCCGCTCTTGGTGCCAGCACGTTCGACGGCCTGCTCGATAGTATCGGTGGTCAGTACGCCGAAGACCACGGGAACTCCCGTTTCCATGGAGACCGATGCAACGCCCTTGCTCACCTCGGCGCTCACGTATTCGAAGTGAGGCGTTGCCCCGCGAATGACCGCGCCCAGACAGATAACAGCGCTGTACTTCTTTGACCTCGCCAGCTGCTGCGCAACAAGGGGAATCTCATAGGCCCCCGGGACCCTGACCACCTCGATGTCGTCATCAGCGGCGCCGTGCCTCGTCAGGCCGTCGACCGCGCCGTCGAGAAGCCGCGCGGTGATGAAGTCATTGAACCGTGATGCGACGATACCGAACTTCAGCCCTTTCGCATTCAGATCACCCTGGATTATCTTTGGCATCATGCCCTCCTAAGCAATCGGGAAAATTCAAACCCCAAATGACAAATCCCAAATAAACTCCATATTTCAAAGCGCAATGTTCAAAATGTCTGTGATTTGATTTTTGAATGTTTGAAATTTATTTGTAATTTGATGCTTGTCATTTGGCATTTGTTTATACCTTTTCCAGCATATGCCCCATCTTGCTCTTTTTGACCTTGAGATAGTGGACGTTCTTCGCATGGGGATGCATCTCGATAGGCACTCGCTTCACCACGGTCAGCCCATAGCCCTCGAGGCCGACGATCTTCTTGGGGTTGTTGGTAAGGAGCTTCAGTTTCCGCACACCGAGGTCACGGAGGATCTGGGCGCCGACGCCGTAGTCCCGGAGGTCCGCCTTGAATCCCAGGGCCAGGTTCGCCTCGACGGTGTCCTTGCCCTTGTCCTGAAGTTCGTAGGCCTTCAGCTTGCCTTCAAGCCCGATACCGCGGCCTTCCTGACGCATATAGAGGATGACCCCTTTTCCGGCGTCGGCGATTATCTCCATGGCGTTATGGAGCTGCTCGCCGCAGTCGCACCGCAGGGACCCGAATACATCGCCGGTGAGGCACTCCGAGTGGACACGCACGAGTACATCGTCATCAGGCTTGATATCGCCCTTCACCAGGGCTATGTGGTTCAGACCGTCGATATCGTTGGCATAGAGGATCGCCGTGAACTCATCACCGTAGGCCGTCGGAAGCTTGGTCACCGCGACGCGGCGGACTAGGGACTCCTTTTTCACCCGGTAGGCGATAAGGTCCTTGACAGTAATGATCTTCATGTGGTGGAGCTTGGCGAATTCGATGAGCTGGGGGACCCGGGACATGGTGCCGTCATCGTTCATGATCTCGCAGATGACCCCCGAGGGGTAGAGCCCCGCGAGCCGCGCCAGGTCAACGGAACCCTCGGTTTGACCGGCTCGCTGCAGTACGCCTCCCGGCCTTGCCCTGAGCGGGAACACGTGGCCCGGACGCGCCAGGTCCTCGGGGCCGAACTTGGGATTGATGGCTGCTTTGATGGTCGTGGAACGGTCGGCGGCGGAGATGCCCGTAGTGACGCCCTTTTTCGCCTCGATGGATATGGTGAACGCCGTGCCGAAGGACGACGTGTTATCCGTGGTCATCATCGGAAGCTGAAGATGCTCGACGCGCTCAGGCGTGAGCGAAAGGCAGATGAGCCCACGGCCGTGCTTGGCCATAAAATTGATGGCCTCCGGCGTGACCATCTCAGCGGCCATCGTCAGGTCGCCTTCGTTCTCCCGGTCCTCATCGTCCACCAGGATGACCATCTTCCCCTTTTTGATATCCTCAAGGGCTTCTTCGATCGTATTGAACTTCATGAAATGCTCACCTCGTATTCTCTGATCCGTCGTTCCGCCTTCGTCGTTCCAACCGTTCGCGTCACGCGAATCCGTTCTTCCTCAACAGTTCCAGCGAAACGTTCCCCTCTGACCGTCCCGGAAGGAGCCGCTCCACATACTTGCCGATGATGTCCGATTCCAGGTTCACACTGTCTCCGGCTGTTTTGTATCCCAGCGTGGTAAGCCTGGCCGTATGGGGAATCATGGCGACGGAAAATCCCGCCCGGTCCACGTCCGCAACCGTCAGACTGATGCCGTCGATGGCAATGGAGCCTTTTTTGATGACATACCGAAGCACCGTTTCGGGCGCGTCGAAGAAGATGCGCCAGCCGTTGCCCTCGTCGCGCTTCTCACGAAGCCGGCCAACCGCGTCAACATGGCCGCTCACCAGATGGCCGCCTATCCGTGCAGAGAGCTGCAGGGCCCGTTCAAGGTTTACCCTCGCGCCGGATTTGAGCTCCCCGAGATTCGTGACCCGGAGCGTCTCCACGGCTACGTCGGCGGAAAACTCGTTCTTCCCCCTCTCGACCACGGTAAGACAGACTCCATTCACGCAGATGCTGTCGCCGAGGGCCGTGCCGTCCAGCACCGCTGCAGCGGACAACGAAAGACGGCCGGCGCCTGCTTCCCGCCGGAGCGCTTTCACGGTACCCATCTCTTCAATGATCCCGGTGAACATGCTGTTGTGCTCTTATTTCAGGAGAGGGAGAAGGACGATCTCGATCCTGCGGTTCTTCGATTTATCTTCATCCGTGTCATTCGACGCGACGGGCTGGTACTCCGAGTAGCCGGTGGCGGACAGCAGCTTCGGGTCGAGGCCTCCCTCCTCCTGGAGATATCGCGTGACCTGCGTGGCACGGCCGGTCGACAGTTCCCAGTTCGTCGGGTACTTGGTCTTGATCGCGCTGTAGATCCGCACGTTGTCCGTGTGGCCTTCCACCTGTATCCGCTTGTCCTTGATGTCCTTCAGAATCGTAATGACCTTATCGAGGACCTTCTTGCCGTCCTTGCTCACATCCGCGCTGCCCGAGGCGAAAAGGATCTTGTCCACCAGGGTCATGGTCAGGCGGTCCTTCATCTCCTTCAACTGGATCTGACCGTCCTGGATCTCCCGCTCGAGCTTTTTCTGGAGGTCCTGGTAGGTCTGCGTAGCCTTCTCAAGCTGTTCCGCCTTATCAGCCTTGGACGTCAGTTCGTTCACTCTGCTCTGCAGCGACTCCTTGTCCTTCTTGAGTGCGTCGGTCTCCGCAGCGAGGTTCTTCACCTGGTTCTTGCAAATGCTCGACTGGACCGTTGTCTCGTCACGCAGCTTGGCACAGTCCGCAAGATCGCTCACCACTTTGGTGTGCTCTGCTGTCGGAACGCCGCAGGCGTTCACGAGGAATAACAATGCGAAAAACAAAGGGAAAATTATCAGTTTTTTCATGAGAGGCTCCTTGTTAAAAGAAGAGGTAAGGCAGGCCGTTTTAAAGCACGGTTATAATAACGGTAGGATGGTTCAAAGTCAAGATTTTTTGTGGTAAATAGCGGAGTTACAGTGGTACAGAGCGTCACATTTTTTCGAAACAGGGTATACAGACGCTCTTTCCACCGGCAACCTTTGCCCTTGATTCCATGAAGCGTTCGCCGCACATCGCGCACCGCACCGAGGCCCTGATCCTGGCCGGAGAGGGGATCGGCAAGGATGCCGGTTCGATCGTCAGGAATTCCTTGTCGTCAGCCCGGAGGATCGCGGCGGTCTTCTCCATCTTGAACTCCTCCAGTTCCCGGGAGACATCCTCCCCCGCTTCCTGCCGCTTCCTGAGCTCGGGAAAGCGGGAATCGTTCTCGAATCCCCGGTAGTTCTCGGAGATCCGTACGCCCCTGCCGGTCCTGCGATTGTAGAAAGTGTAGACATGCTTGCCATAATCGCGGAAGATGAGGTTCCCCTTGCCGAACGTGGCGCCGGTGATGAACTGGATCGCGTCAACAGCACAGGAGTCGTTCTCAACGACGGCGACGAGTTCCTCGTCATGCGGCCGCTCGGCGTTGAGCTCCTTGAGCGCAATCTTCGCCACACGATAGCCCAGGGTCAGCCCTGTGCAGAGGTGGCCATGGAACTGTACGACATCGCGAAGATCGGGATCGAACTGGTCGGTCATGATAAACCTCCAACAACCTTATAACCACGGATGGACACGGTAACAACAAATCGTTTCACCGCAGAGGACGCGGAGAGCGCAGAGGAAATACGGAATCCGGCTTTGCTGGAAATTCGATAACATCTCTGTTGTTTTTTTGATCTGCTCAACGTACTCCGCGATCTCTGCGATAAAACGCTTACCTTCTTAATACCAGCTTCGCCGCCAGGATGGCTTTGGCCCTTTTCAAGTGGCTTTTGACCGTCGCACTGTCATCGATGGCAAGGTGGATCTCCCGGGCGATCTCTTCCTCGCCAGCGGCGCTCGCCTTCCCAGCCCACTCGCGGTAATTTTCCATGTGAGAATCGTCATGTTCGACCCAATGATCGAGCAGCATGAGCAGCTTTCGGAGATCCTCGGTCCCTGCAGCGGCATGTTCATGGTCATGGCCATGATGGTGATGTCCGTGGTGTTCGTGCATACATCCTCCTTCAGTGTGAATGTTTGTGCTGGCCCTTTCGCTGACCGGTATGGGTGCGGCCATCGGCACGATGATCATCGCCATGCGTATATTCATGGGTATGATCATGGCCATGTTCCTGTTCGTGGGAATGTTCATGGGACCGCATAGTGTGACCCTGGTCGGCCACCGGCGCCTCCGACCGTTGGCCTTCGTTCGTACCGGCTGCATGGCCAGCGGCACCGGGTCCACGCCGCTGTAACGACAGCGGCAACTCCAGGTTGTTTTCCTCCATCAGGGCCTTGTTCGACAGGATATCCCCAGACGGGCCGTCGGCCACAACCGTACCGTTTCGAATAACGATACAGCGGCTGCAGACATCGAGGATCATGTCGAGGTCGTGTGAAGCGATGATCCTGGTGTGCACGAAACCCTTGAGCAGATTGATGAGCGTTCGCCGCGAACGCGGGTCAAGACTCGCCGCCGGCTCATCCATGACCAGGATGTCGGGGTCCATGGCAAGGACCGATGCGATGGCAACGGCGCTCTTCTGGCCGCCCGACAGGTGGTGCGGAGGTTTGTCCCTGAGTGACAGGCTATTCACCGCGTTCAACGCTTCGGTGACGCGCTCCTCCACCAGCTCCGGCGTCATGCCGAGGTTCAGCGGACCGAAGGCGACATCATCGAACACTGTCGGCATGAAGAGCTGGTCGTCGGGGTTCTGGAAGATCATACCTACCTTGCGCCGGACCTCCTGACGCGTGCTCTTGTCCAGCATTATATCACCGACGGTAATGGAACCCGACGTCGGCAGGACATGTCCGTTCATGTGCATGAGGATCGTGGATTTGCCGGCACCGTTTGCGCCCACGATGCCGACCGCTTCGCCATGGGTGATCCGAAAGGTGACCCCGTTCAGCGCTTTGGTCCCGTCGGGATACTGGAAGTTCACCTTGCTGAAATCGACGAAATGATGGCTCATCCGATGGTCCCCCGCAGAAAGCGGCCGATCAATTCCGGCATGGGCACCAGCCGGAAGACAACAAGGACGACGACGGTCAATGCAACGAACAGCAGGTCGACACCGCGGAATATGTGCCGCTTCATCGACGGGATGTCGCCGGCGAAGCCGCGGGACAGCATGGCGCTGTAGATCCGCTCCGCCCGTTCCACGGTCCGCAGAAAGAGCATCCCTATGATTCGGACAGCGGTCCGGGAATCCATGCCGCGCTGTCCAAAGGAGCGCATGTCCCGGGCCCGGACGATCCGCATGGCCTCTTCCATCAGCACGAAGAGATAACGATACAGGAAGAGCAGTTGCGATACGAACAGAGCGGGCATGCCGAACCGGCGAAGCGCATGGCATACACCGGGGAAGGATGTCGTGGCGATCAGGAGCAGCGCTGCGCTGATCGTGAGCGTGAACTTCACCAGGATGGACAGGAAGGAGACCCACCCCGCCGAAAGCTTCATCCCCCATAACACAACGGTCCCGGGATCGAAGAACGGATTGAACATGCCGATAAAGACCGCGAAGGGAGAGACGATCAGGACCTTCTTGACCAGGAACAGCACGGGGATGTCGCCGAGGGAAACGAGGATCACCGGGAAGAGGAAAAAGGGGGTCAGTGCGATGACCTCGTATTTCGAGTAGGAAATGACGGTGAATATGAACGCCAGGGTGGCCACCACCTTCGCCCGGGGATCGAGCCGGTGAACGAAGGTGTTCTGGTAGGAAAGCCGGTCAAGCTGGCCCAGACTGTAGTAGGCCTTGTCAAAGCTCATGTGGTGCCTTCCCCGGAAGGGATTGATACTTGATGCATACGTACACTCCGGAGCGGATTATACTTCCTTCGCTCTGGAGTGTAAAGCAGATTGATGCTCCCGGCACCAAACTGCAGGGGATCATCGATCCTTAAGGTTGTACTTTTTATTCTAATCGCTCACTAATTCTCCGACAAGCTACGGGGTATTCGTTCTCTCCTGAATTCAGAAATGCGCATGCGGCAAGGCCCTGATCAGGAACGGCTTCTCCGCATCGCTTTGATCCCAATCCCGATAGCCAGCGAGAACCCCAGAACGATGAATGACCCCAGAATGCCGGAAAGCGATGCCCCCGTTTCTATGCCCGGCCAGGCGGCAGGTTCTTCAGCCTTTGGTTCCCCTTCTTTCTTTTCTTTTTTGAAATTGTAATCCGGCAGGAAGGCCGTCTTTTCCTGCACTCCCTTCAACGTGCCGGCGATCCCGTGTTCCTGTTCTGGAAGCTCCGGCTTGCCGAAAACCTTTTCGATGGACCACTCCAGCCCGTCGGGATGGGTCGAGGCGAACCAGGAGAGCGCACCGCCGGTGATGACGGCAAGAATGGAAAGCGAGATCAGGACCTTTTTCAACGAGACCCCGGCGTCCAGAGGCCGGACGTTGACAATACTGTCCAGAAGCTCCGGCCTGACCGTGCGAACGTAGTTGATCACACCGGCGGTGACAAAACCTTCCACGATGCCGATGCCGAGATGGATCGGCTGCATCATCAACACGAAGGTCCCGAAGGGCAATTCGCTCTTGCTGGACAGCAATGTCTGGATAACGACAGAGAATGCGCCCATCTGGAGTCCCACGATTCCGCTCACCAGCGCGGCGATAAGGATCCTCCGGGGGTTATTCCCGGCGCCAGCCAGCGGCTTGTAGATGAATGGAAATGCGATAAAACAGGGGTAGATGCCGAGGTTCCATATATTGCAGCCGAGCGCAAGCAGCCCGCCGTCGGCAAAGAAGAGCGCCTGGACCGTCAGGACCGAGGCCATGACGAGAAAGGCGGCATAGGGTCCGAGGAGAATGGTCAAGATCATGCCGCCGCCAAGATGACCGCTGGAACCCGTCCCGGGGATCGTGAAATTGATCATCTGGGACGCGAAAATGAAGGCCCCAAGAACTCCCATGAGGGGGATCATTTTGTCATCGATATTTTCTTTCAGTTTTTTTGACGCATAACCTATCGCGGCGACCGTTCCTGTCCAGAAGGTGGCCCCCACTGCGGGGGAAAGCAACGCATCTGCCATGTGCATCGTAGTCTCTCCTTTCGCTCCGTTCGTTAGGAACGCGTGGTCACGCCGGCAAGCAGCTCAGAACTTGTAGCCGAATCCGGCCAGGAGCCCATAATCCTCGGAATTCGCATTCAGTCCGACCCGGACGCCGGCATCGACATAGAAATGCTCCGAAGGTTCATAGATCATTCCGACGAGCGCATTTGCTATTCGAGAATACACATCCGTTTCCTTTATTCGAATGACCGCCAATTCGACAACGGGCTCCCACGGTTTTGCCCGCTCATATTTGGCGGCAATGCTCAGGGCGACAGCGTGATCAAAGGTGAAATTACCCCGCCTGAGCGCCTTGCCCGAGGATTCATATCCGATGTTGGCGTTGATCTCAACGGATTCCCACTCCGTCGTGCTGATCAGCCGCGCGCCCCACCGTGCTGTTCCGGCACCCAGTCCCTTCTCCTCCCTGCCCATGGGCTGGCTGAACGCAACCTGATAGGCCAGCGACAGCTCGAACTGCTCGTGTTCCCCTGCCTTCTTCTCCCGCTCATAGAACCGATGCTTGAACTTGAAGAGCACGTCGCTGAATCCGTTCTCATCGTCGCCGGTGGCCGGGCTCGGATAGAGCCACAGATAGGGGATTTCGACGGCGGCATCCATGGTTTCCCCGATCCCCGCAGTGAACGCGACCGGGACCGCCGTCGACTTGAATTGATTGTCCTTCAGATAGTTGACATTCGATTCGACCAGAACGCCTCCCGGTCCCTGCGTGCCCGTATCATCGGTGATAAGCGGATGCATAGCCTGGGCTGTGACCGGCGCCATGACCAGCGCGATCATCACAACGATCCTTACCACCCGGCTCATGACTGCCTCCGTATAGAATTCGGAAACACCTTCAAGCATATTGTTAGGCAATCTCCTTCCCCGTCGTGGTCATGGTGAGTTTTCCGTGTTTGACGCCCCGCGTGCCGATGAGCCGGTCGGCGATCTTTTTGATATCCTGGCCCTTCCCCCTCACCACGAGCACCTCCAGGCAGTTGTGTGGGTCAAGGTGCACATGGAGAGCGGAGATGATCTGGTGGAACGCTTTGTGTTGCATGTCCGTCAGCGCGTGTTCCAGCTCCCGGGTATGGTGGTTGTAGACGATGGTGATGGTGCCGACGGTGTCCTGATCGCCAACCTCCCACTCCTCCTCGACCAGCTTATCCCTGATGAGGTCCTGGATGGCGGCGGACCTGCTGGCGTACCCCTTCCGCGCGATGAGGGCATCGAACTTCCTGACCAGGGCATTGTCGATGGACATGCCGAATCGGGTTATTTCGGACATAGGACCTCCGTGTTACTATAATAATAATTAGTAACACGCTCATTTCGCGTTGTCAAGCAGCTTTTCACGAAGAGGGCACCGTGATCGGCATGCCGGATCGATTCACCTATAATAACCTTGACAACGTATAGCGCCTCTGTTAATTTTAGACATTGAAAGTAATGCAGTCTGATGTGAATAGCACCAATCACCATAGACATTTAAGGA
>Ga0209253_10002359_pt1 | contig 16739 bp, 13 predicted proteins | sample FrelakmetBRP12BR_FD_187145 | JGI IMG/M metagenome (GOLD analysis project Ga0209253, IMG submission 187145) | Freshwater lake sediment microbial communities from the University of Notre Dame, USA, for methane emissions studies - BRP12 BR (SPAdes)... | ecosystem: Environmental > Aquatic >...
CACCTGGTCCTAGTCCGGAACGGACTCGCACCACGCGCGCTCGCGCGTCTGCGGTTTTGCCTATCGTCGCGGGGTGCTATTCTTCGCCGCGCAAACAATCCGGCCGCTGATGGAGCGCAAACCCAAGCGCCGCACTCGCGAGCGCATCCTCGAAACGAGCCTCCGGCTCTTCAATGATTTCGGCGAGCCCAACGTCACCACGACGACCATCGCCGACGAGCTGAACATCAGCCCGGGCAATCTCTACTATCACTTCCGCAACAAGGACGAGATCACCAACACGATCTTCGCCGACTTCGAGCGCGAGATCGGCGCGACGCTGACGGCCCCCACGCGGCGCCAGGCGAACGTCGAGGATGCGTGGCTCTTCCTGCATCTCATCTTCGAGCTCGTCTGGCGCTACCGATTCCTGTACCGCGATCTGAACGATCTGCTCTCGCGCAACCGCACGCTGGAGATCCACTTCAAGCAGATCCTCGAGCACAAGGTGCGCACGGCCGAGGCCCTGTGCCGCAGCCTCGTGGCGAGCGGCGACATGACCGCGCAGCCGGGCGAGATCCATTCGCTCGCGACCAACATGGTCGTGGTGGCGACCTACTGGCTTTCGTACGAGTACGTGCGCAACCCGCGCAACTTCGCGGCGGGCGAGGTGGTCGCGCGCGGCGCCTATCAGGTGATGTCCATGGTCGCGCCGTTCCTGCGGGGTGCGTCGCGCGAGCTGTTCGAACGGCTCGCGCGGGAATACCTCGGCGGCGCTTGATCGCCGCGATCGATCAACGCAACGGAGGAGAGCGGTGATGGCGAAGGTGTCCTGGGCGAAGTTCCCGCATGCGGACAAGGCGTACGTGTACGAAGGTGCGGCGCTGAAGAAGAACTGGGACCGGCTCCACCGCGGAGACTGCGAGCCGTTCCCGAAAAGCGAAGAAGTGCAGGAGGCATGGCGGCTGTATCACGCAGGCGAGTTCCAGAAGGCCGCCGCGCTCGGCCAATCGCTCGGCGGAGGCGGCGCCCACGTCGCGAGCAAGGCGACGACGATCTACGCTACCTACCTCGAGAAGGCCGACGCGAAGAGGCTCAAGCTCTTCGAAGAGGCGATGGGCTTGTCCGAGGAAGCGATGCGGGCGCACCCGAAAGACGCCAACGCGCACTACTTCTACGCGCTTGCCGCCGGGCGTTACAGCCAGGGAATCTCGATCGTCAAGGCGCTCGCGCAGGGCCTTGGCGGCCAGGTCAAGGACGCGCTGACGACCGCGCTCAAGCTGCAGCCCAAACACGCCGATGCCCACATCGCGCTCGGCGCGTGGCACGCCGAGATCATCGGCAAGGTCGGCAGCATGGTCGGCAAGCTTACCTACGGCGCGAGCAAGGACGCCGCGGTCGAGCACTTTCAGAAAGCGATCAAGCTCAACCCCGACTCGCCCATCGCCCGGGTCGAGTACGCGAACGGCCTCGCGCTGCTGTTCGGCAAGGACAAGATGAAGGAAGCCGAGAAGCTCTACGAGGAAGCGGCGAAAATGAAGCCGGCCGACGCGATGGAACGGCTCGACGTCGAGGGCGCCAAGGCGGAGTTGGAGTAGCATCGGAGCGCGTCGAGCCCCGACTCGGGCCGCGGACCCTCGGTTCGCAGTGAGATCGGCCGGGCACAGTGTGGTTTCGGTGGCGAAGCTGGTCTCGGGCGGAAAGCGGACCGGCCCTCAGTCGGCAAGCACGGGTTCGGTGTCGGTGCCGGCCGTATTTGTGATGATCGCAACTGCCTCGGCGACCGAAGGCGTCCCTGCTCTTGCCTCGGCCTTCCCCCTTGCGCCTCCCGTGGCCGTTCGCTTCCTCGACTTTCCCCCGCCCTTGTCGGCGGCCGCGCCGGTGCGATTCAGCCATCGGGAGGCTGCGCGTGCGAGTTCCCGTTCGACGAGCACCGGGTCGCGCTTGGCGTCCCAAGGCTCCATCAGCACAGTGAGAAGCAGCTTCTCGAACTCCGGGCGGAACCCCGCGATCAGCCGGTCGGGGTCGGGTACGAGCTTCTTGTCGGTGATGACCGCGAACTGCACGCCGCCGTTGTAGGAGAGGATCGATACGCCCATCCCGATGTTCCCCGACTGGGGGACCCAGAACATGATCTGATCAATCCTGCGGCCGGCGAGGTAGAGCGGCTTCTGCGGGCCGGGCACGTTGGTCATCACCGCCGTGCTCTTGTTCGCGAGCATCGACAGGATCTCTTCCCTCAGCGCGTTCGGCGCAATGCCCATGAACCCGAGCAGTCCGAGCGCGAGGACGGGCGTATAGGAGCCCTTGAGGGCCTCCATCCGATTGTGCACTTCGTAGACACGCTTCAGCGGATTCGCGATGCCCACCGGCAGCACGAGCGGCACGAGGCCGAAGCGGTTGCCGAGCTTTCCCTCGGAGCCGGGTGCGCGCAAATTCACCGGCACCATCGCGCGGGTCTCGACGCCGGACGCGTCGTCGCCCTTGGCAACGAGATAGTCGCGCAGCGCGCCCGCAACGCACGAGAGCAACACGTCGTTCACCGAGCAGTCGAGCGCCTTGCCCACCGCCTTCACTTCGTCGAGCGCGATCGCGTCGGTCCACGCCACCTGCTTCGCGATGCCGGGTTGGCCCTTGAAGCGGGTGTGAGAATCATCGGGCATGAGCGCGAGCGCGGCAGCGTCGTTCGCGACGCGCGCCGCGACCTTCGCGTAGTCGACGACGTGGGCGGGATCGCGCAGGAGCTCCATGGAGCCGTCGAAGACACTCCCCGATAGCTTTTTCACCCCGGCGAGCAGGTCGCCGAGCGGATCGAGCAGCCTTCCGAGCGTGGCCGCGCCTTCTTCCTCCAGGCCACGCCGGGGCTTACGCGCGGCCTTTGGCGCTGGTGCATCGGACCGCTCGTCGGTCATGCTGAGGAGCACGCCGATGAGCGCGACGCCGTCCGCGTAACAGTGGTGAATGCGGCTGATGAGCGCCGCCCCGCCCTGGTAGTTGTCCACGTAGTGGTAGTCCCACCAAGGCTTGCTGTGGTCAAACGGCTTCGGGGCGAGTTTCGAGACGAGCCGCTTCAGTTCGGCCGCGTCAGCCTCGCCCGGGAGGGACACGCGCGTCAGGTGACGATCGATGCTGAACTCCGGGTCGGTCAGCCAGTAGGCCCCGGTCACGTCGTCGACAGGAATCTGGTGCAGCCGCGGATAGCGCGCGAAACGGACCTCGAGCGTTCGTCGCAGGCGCCGGAGGTCCAGCGGCCGATCGAACGCCATGACGCCCCGGATCACCATCAGGTTGTGGGGCCGGTCCATGCGCAGCCACGCGGTGTCCACCGCCGACATGCGCTCCCGATCAGCCATGGTCTCCTCCTTTGGTCTTGTGTTGTTTCGCGGGCGTTGCCTCAACGCGGACCGTTCATATAATAGCCGAGCGCATGCGCGTCCTCGAGCCGTTCTCGAACGCGGCGCGATTGCGGCAAACATCGAAAAGCGAGGCGAGCATGGCAGACCTGAACAAGCAGTTCGAAGCAGCAGCGGAAGCGGTGAAGAAGCTGCCGAAAGACCCCGGCAACGACGTGAAGCTGCAGCTCTACGCGCTCTTCAAGCAAGGCAGCGCCGGCGACGTCGAAGGCAAGCGCCCGGGCTTCACTGACCCGGTCGGCCGCGCAAAATACGATGCGTGGGCGAAGGTGAAGGGTATCGGCAAGGACGAGGCGAAGAAGAAGTACATCGACCTCGTGAAATCGCTGGGTGGCTGACGCCGTTCGCCCGCGCGCAGCAGCCGCGAGAGGCCCGCGCGCGCCTTCGCACGAGCCCGCGGCGCTTGCGTTCCGCTTACTACGTACGCTTCTTGGCCGGCGCCTTCTTCGCGGCCTTTGCCGCCTTGGCTGGAGCGCGGGCAAAGTATTTGTCGAACTGCTCGTCGATCTCCGTCTCGATCCTCTGCTTGAGGAAAGACAGCAGGAGGCCGAGCTGTGCTTCGAGCCGCACCTCGTCCTTGGTGACGTGCAGCTCGCCATTGACACCGCTTCGCGTGAAATGCAGCACGTGACGCTCCCAGCGCCAATCGAGGTCGAAGTCCTTCTGCAGCTTCGCGGCGATTTTCTCGGCCGCCTTGCGCGCGTCTTCGAGGGGCAGCGAGTGATGGCGTCGGGCTTTGATCTCGCTCATGTCGTCTTCTCCGGAGTGCCGCGTCGAGCTCGTTCTGCAGGCGCCGGTGGTCCAGGGTAAAGTGCGAGCGCTGGCGTTCTGACTGCCTGCTGGCTGCCGTTGCCGGCGCCGCGCGTTATGGTAGCCGATGCCAGGGGGCGTCGCGACCCTCCCGGATGAACACCGTGGGCCCCGCTGTGCCGGCGTGCAGCGCCGCAATTCAGATCGCGCCGGCACACGGCGTACTTGGTAAGATGTGATGTAGCGTCGTCAGCCGAGGTTGCCGATGTTCCTCGAGAACCGTCTGGAAAAGGTGGTCGCCCGGGTGCGCGAGCTGCGGTCCATTCCGATGCGCTTCGAGCTCTGGAATGGCCGCACGTTCGATCTCGGGACCGAGCCGCGCGTCACCGTCAGCGTGCCGCGGCCCGCGGCTTTGCGCTATCTGATCGCGCCCGATCTCCTCAAGCTCGGTGAGGCCTACGTCGAAGGCTACCTCGAGGTGAAGGGCCGGCTCGCCGACATTTTCGATGCTGGCGAGGCGCTGGTGGAGGTGGCCGCGCCGGCCTCGCGGTTCCGCGGCTTGAAGCGGATCGTCAACCACACGCGCACGCGCGACCGCAAGGCGATCCAGTACCACTACGATGTCTCGAACGATTTCTACCGTCTCTTCCTCGGCCCCGAGATGGTGTACTCGTGCGCGTATTTCAGACGCGAGGACGACACGCTCGAGGTCGCGCAGCTGCAGAAGCTCGACCACATCCTGACGAAGCTCGAACTTCGCCCCGGCGAGCGCCTGCTCGACATCGGCTGCGGCTGGGGCGCGCTCGCGGTCCGCGCGGCAACCCAATACGGCGCCCGCGTGGTCGGTGTCACGCTTTCGGACAACCAGTACGCGTACGCGCGCGAACGCGTCAAGGCGGAAGGGCTCGAGGACCAAGTCGAGATCCGCCTGCAGGACTACCGCGACATCCCGGAGGAGGGCGCGTTCGACAAGATCGCGAGCGTCGGCATGTTCGAGCACGTGGGGCTCAAGAACCTCCGCCGGTATTTCTCCAAGATCCGCTCGCTCCTCGCCGACGGCGGCGTGGTGCTGAACCACGGCATCACGTCCGTCGATCCCGAAAGCCGCAGCGTCGGTTTGGGCGCGGGCGAGTTCATCGGGCGCTACGTCTTTCCCCACGGGGAGTTGCCGCACGTCTCCCTCGTGCTGCAGACCATGCAGGCAGGTGGGCTCGACCCGGTCGACGTGGAGTCGCTGCGGCAACACTATGCCAGAACGGCCGAACGCTGGGCCGTCAACCTGGAGTGCAACCGCGAAGAGGCGGTGCGGCTCGTCGGGGAGAAACGCTATCGCATCTGGTCCATCTACCTCCAGGGCTGCTCGTACGGCTTCCGTGAGGGGTGGATGACGATCTACCAGGTGCTCGCCCTGAAGCAAGGCGGCAAGTCCTTGAACCGGCTGCCGCTCACGCGGGACTACATGTACCGCGAGGGTCGCGAGGCCTGACTGAGTCAGCGCATGGCGGGGATGCGGCTGCGATCGCCCCGGGCTCGGGACGCGCAAGACCGGCCGCCGCTGGGCAGGAGCGCACCGCGTTCGCCGTCGCGCCGCGGAGCGGTCCGGGGCGCCCGCGATCGTGGCGCCCGAGCATGGCGCAGCGCTCGGTTCAATCGAGCCGTCGGTGAGTTCGGTCGCGCGTCGCCGCGACCGCGCGCATGCGCGCGGGGCGCTACATGCCGAGATAAGCCGTCTTGACCTGCTCGTCCTCGAGCAACGCCTGGCCGGTGCCCGTCAGCGCGATGCTGCCGGTTTCGATCACGTAACCGCGATCGGCAATCGCGAGCGCTGCGAACGCGTTCTGCTCCACCAGGAAGATGGTCATGCCCTCCGCCTTGAGTGCGCGAATTGCCTTGAAGACGTCCGCCACGAGCAGCGGCGCGAGGCCCATCGAGGGTTCGTCGAGGAGAAGCAACTTAGGTCGTCCCATCAGCGCGCGACCGACGGCGAGCATCTGCTGCTGGCCGCCCGACAGCGTGCCGGCCGGTAGCGCGCGCTTCTCCCCAAGCACCGGGAACATCGCATAGACCTTGGCGAGGTCCTCGTCGGCATAACCGCGGGGTCGGGTGTAGGCGCCAAGCCGCAGGTTGTCCTCGACCGAGAGCGGACCGAACACCTGGCGCCCTTCCGGGACCTGGCAGATGCCCTGCCGAACCCGATTGTGCGCACGCATGCGGGTGATGTCCTCGCCCTCGAACCGGATCTCGCCCTTGTGCGCGGGCTGCACGCCGGAGATGACGCGAAGCAGCGTCGTCTTCCCGGCGCCGTTCGCTCCGACCAGCGCCACCAGCTCGCCGCGGCGGATTTCGATGTCGATGCCGTTGAGCGCCTTGATGCGCCCGTAGCTGGTCTCCAGTCCGCGCACCCTGAGGACGCTCTCGGGCGGCTCGGTCGCGGCCTGATCGTGCGTCAGCGAGACGACCGCATCTTCCGTCAGCGTGCGGATCGCGCGCATCGTTTACTGACCGCGTGTCGAAAAAGGGGACCACCCCCCTTGACCCCCGAGATCGGGGGCTGCCGGAAGACGTTCTCCTCTCGCGAACGGGATACCGAACCGTCTTCGCGCGCACCGTGAAGCGCTTTTCAGCCGCGTGCTAAGCATGGACGCCGAGGTACGCGGTGATGACTTCGGGATTGTTGCGCACCTCCTCTGCCGTGCCTTCCGCGAGTTTCTTGCCGTAGTCGAGGACGAGGATGTAGTGCGACAGGTTCATCACCAGCTTCATGTCGTGTTCGACCAGCACCACCGTCACACCGGACGCAGCGATTTTGCGCACCAACTCGTCGATCTCGCCGGTCTCTTTCGGATTGAGTCCCGCCGCCGGCTCATCGAGGAAGAGGAGGCGCGGGCGCGCCGCCAGCGCTCGCGCGATCTCCAAGCGCTTGAGCGCCCCGTAGGGCATCGACTCGGCGCGGCTGTCCAGGTAGCGCTCCAGCCCGACGAAACGCATGAGCTCCGCGACTTCCTCCCGCAACGCCTTCTCGCGCGCGGCCATTTTCGGGAGACGCAGCATCGCCTTGATCAGGTGGCGGTCGAGATGAAGATGCGCGCCCACCATCACGTTCTCCATCGCGCTCATGTTCATGCAGACCTGCAGGTTCTGGAACGTGCGCGCGACGCCCATTGCGGCGAGGTCGTGCGGGGGGCGGCCGACGATATGCGTGCCATCGAGGTGAATCTCGCCGCCGCTCGGCGTGTAGATGCCTGTGACCAGGTTGAAGAGCGTCGTCTTGCCGGCACCGTTCGGACCGATCACGGAATAGATGACGCCCTCGCTGACGGCGAAGCTCACGTCCTCGACCGCGTGGACGCCGCCGAAGGACTTCGAGAGGTTCTTGACGTCGAGCAGCGCCATGTCAGCCCTCGCGTCCCCACCGCGCCGCGAGCGTGGGCACCAGGCCCTTCGGCAGGAAGATCATGGTGAGCATCAGAATCGCGCCGAAGGCGACCGTCTCCCAGCCTTCGAACTTCGCCAGTGCTTGCGGCAAGGCGGTGAGCAACACCGCGCCGACGACCGAGCCGAACACGGAGGCCATGCCGCCGACCACCACCATCGTGACGAGCTCGATGGAATGGAAGAAATCGGCGATGTTCGGCGTGACGAAACCCACGTAGTGCGCGGTCACGCTGCCCATGACGCTCGCGCCCACGGCGGACAGCACGAAGACCGCCACCTTGTAGCGCGCGACGGCGACGCCCACGACCTGCGACGCCACTTCCGAACCATGGAGCGCGCGCAGCGCGCGGCCGAAGGGCGAGTCCACCAGATTGAGGGTCGCCCAGACGCTCACGACGAGCATCGCGGCGATGAGCCAGTACCACTGCTTCTCGCTCGTCATCTCGAAACCGAACAACCCGAGGGCGGGGACGGCGATGCCATCCGGCCCGCCGGTCAGCACCGTCTCGTTCCGGACCACCATCGAAAGGATGATGCCGAGCCCGAGTGTCGCCATCGCGAGGTAATGGCCCCTGAGATTGAAGATCGGTCGCGCGATCAGTGCGGCGAGGATCCCCGACATCGCTGCCCCGGCCAGGAGCGCAGCGATCGGCGGCCAGCCGAAGTGGGTGGGGAGTACCGCCGAGGCGTACGCGCCGATGCCGATGAAACCCGCGTGACCGAGGCTGATCTGTCCCGCGAAGCCCACCAGCATGTTGAGGCTGAGGACGATGATGGCATTGATCGCCATGCGGATGGCGACGTCGAGGTAATACGCGTTCGGGAGGATGAAAGGCAGTGCGACCAGTACCGCGATGGTCACGGCCAGGCCGAGGCTGGACACTTTGTTCACGTCAGACGCGCTCGGTCACGTTGCCCCCGAAGAGCCCTCGAGGCTTGAAGAAGAGGATCAAGAGGATCAGGATGAACGGCACCGCGTCCTTGTAGGCCGACGAGATGTAGCCCGCCGCCATCGCCTCGACGATGCCGACGAAGAGTCCCCCGAGGACCGCGCCAAGACCGCTCCCCAGACCCCCGACCACCGCGGCGACGAAGCCCTTGAGGCCGAGCATGATGCCCACATCATAGGAGGTGAGCGTGATCGGCGTGATGAGGATGCCGCCGATTGCACCGAGTGCTCCGGCGAGCGCGTAGCTCACGAACAGCACCCAGCTCGTGTTGATGCCGACGAGGCGGGCCGCGAGCGGGTTGTAGGAGGTCGCGAGGATCGCCTTTCCGGCGAGCGTGCGGCTGAAGAAATACCAGAGCGCGGCCACGACCGCGGCCGTGACCCCCAGCACCCACAGGCTTTGCGGCTGCAGCGTTGCGCCGAGAATATCGATCGGCTCGTCGCCCGAGAAAGGGGGCAAGGCGTGCGTGCCCTTGCCCAGCCATACCTGCGTGAGCCCGCGAATCACGAGCGAGGCGCCGATGGTGATGATGATGAGCGCGACCACTTCCGCGTCCTTCGCCGGCTCGATCGCCAGCTTTTCGAGCAGCACCCCGACCGCGGCGGGGATGAGGATCGCGAGCAGCACCGCGACCGGCATCGGCAGGCCGCTCGCCAGGAAGAAAACGGTGAGCATCCCGCCCAACATGATGAACTCGCCCTGCGCGAAGTTGATCACGTGGCTCGCGTTGTAGATGAGGGTGAAGCCGAGCGCGGCGAGCGCGTAGGTGGCGCCGACCGTGACGCCGGAGAAGAGGAACTGGAGGAATTGCGCAAGCATGCGACGCTACTTTCGCCGGCGCAGCCCAACGGAACCGCGGCCCCGCCCGCGGGAAAACGACGGCATGCTAGCTCCTCCTCCGATTGTTGTCGCTCGGTGACCGAGTCTTGTCCGTAGTTCGCACGCTACGAGAGGGCCCAGCCCCCTCGTGCTCCCCGATCTCGGGAAATCGCCGCTTGCAGCCGCGATATTGTTTCTAGTCTCAATCGCACCGCCCAGGCTGTCAATAGTATGGAGTCCGTTTTTCACGCTACGAGAGGGCCCGCCCCCTTGTGCTCCCCTTGTGCTCCCCTTGTGCTCCCGATCGACCCCGACAACTTGTGACACTCCCGGAACGATCGTGCGGGTACTCTGTCAATTGCGGCAGTGAGTTCTGCGCGCAAAGGGAGTGTATACGCCCTGGATGCTCTCCCCGATCTCTGGGAAATTGCTGCGAGGCGGCGGTTTTCTCTCCAGGAGCGCAATCGACAATGTTAATAAGCGGTGTGACCAGGGTGTTCGCGGTCCTCGCCGTCGCCGGGCGCATGGTCACAAGCGCGGTCTCAACCATCAGAATGAGGAGGGAACCAACGATGTTCGCAAGAGCAGTGACCAGGGTGCTCGCGGTCCTCGCCATCGCCGTGAGCATGGTCGCAAGCGCGGTCGCCGCGGATCCGATCAAGATCGGTTCGGTCCTCTCGGTCACCGGGCCCGGCGGCTACCTCGGCGATCCCGAGCTGAAGACGCTGCAGATGTACATCGAGAGGATCAACAAGGAGGGCGGTGTGCTCGGTCGCCCGTTGCAGCTCATCCACTACGACGACGGCACCGATGCCAACAAGGCCAACGGGTTCGCCAAGCGGCTCATCGAGGACGACAAGGTCGACATCATCATCGGCGGCACGACCACGGGATCGACCATGTCGATGGCCCCGCTGGTGGAGAAGGCGGGGATTCCGTTCATCTCGCTCGCGGGCGGCGTCGTGATCGTCGAGCCGGTGAAGAAATGGGTCTTCAAGATGCCGCAGACCGACCGCATGGCGGCGGAGAAGGTGTTCGAGGACATGAAGAAGCGCGGCATCACGAAGGTCGCGCTGCTGTCGGAGACGAGCGGATTCGGGCAGTCGGGCAAGAAGGAGACCGAGGTGGTCGCGGCGAAGTACGGCGTGACGCTCGTCGCCAACGAGACCTACGGCGCCAAGGACACCGACGTGACGCCGCAGATCACCAAGATCAAGAACACGCCGGGCGTCGAGGCGGTGTTCGTGTTCGGCTTCGGCCAGGGGCCCGCGATCGTCACCAAGAACTACAAGCAGTTGGGGATGACGCTGCCCCTGTATCAGTCGCATGGCGTGGCCGATGACGACTTCATCAAGATCGCGGGTAGCGCAGCGGAGGGCGCACGCCTGCCCACGGGCGCGGTGATCATTGCCGAACAGCTCCCGGCGAATCATCCGCAGAAGGCGGTCGTCACCGCCTACCGCAAGGCCTATACGGAGGGCTTCAAGGAGAACGTCTCGACGTTCGGCGCTTATGCGTACGACGGGCTGATGATCGCGGTCGACGCCATCAAGCGCGCGGGGTCCACGGATCCGACCAAGGTGCGCGATGCGATCGAACAGACCAAGAACTTCGTCGGCACCTCCGGCGTCTTCAACATGTCGCCGACCGACCACATGGGTCTCGACCTGAAGGCCTTCACGCTGGTCGAGATCAAGAACGGGAGCTGGGTGGTCGTCCCTTGATGAGAGGATGAAGAGGCCAGCCTTCCGGTCGGGAGTGACGGCGATACACGCCGGGTGAGACGCCGGTCCCACGCGCAGAACCCCGGATGGAATCGGGCTGCGCGGGGGCCGATTACGAACAGCACGGGCGCCAGCGCCGTCGCGTCGAGGAACCGGCCATCTGGCGTGACGCGCGCCACTCTCCCCGAATCGAGCGCACCCGTCTTCAGGCCGACTCGCCCCAGCTCTCGGATGAGTAGATGTCAATGCACCTGCGGGTGTCGCTCCGCGAGCAGCGCATGCACCTGCTCGCGCGCCCGTGACAGATGCGGGTTCAGCTTCAGGGCCACGTCGAACGCGAAGAGTGCCGCTTCGCGTTCGCCCTGCTCGAGGCAGATCTCGGCGAAGCTGCAGATGGCGCCGTAATGCCGCGGCTCCAGAACGATCGTGCGGTGAAGGTCGCGCACGCACTCGTCATCGCGCCCCTGGAGGTAGTAGAGCATCGCGCGCTTGTGCCAGGCTTCGGCGAACCCTGGATGGTGCGCGACCAACCGGTGCAGGATGCACTCGGCTGTGCCGTAGTCCTGCACCACCGTGGCGCGGGTGGCGCGCTCGAGCTCGGAGACGGCACGGGCGTCGGGATAGCGCATCCAGAAGGCCCAGACCTCGTCCTCGATGCGCTCGGCGACGGAGGCGTTCGAGAGGTCCGCAAGACAGCGGAGCAGGGGGTCGAGGCGTCGGTGCAGCCGATGGGTTGGCCGCCTGTGCGGCGCACTCGCGACGAGCTTGAGCGTATCGGGATACACGGGGCGGATCTCCTTGTGCCGAGGCTCAAGCACACGCCGTGCCGATGCAAAGTTTTCCGTTGAGCGACAGCGACCGCAAGGAGAGGTGCGCACCTCGCGGCCAGCACCTTGCCACAGGCCTCGGGCCGGACGCCAGTCTGCACGCTGCGAGAGGGCACGGCCCTCTTGTGCTTCCCGATCTCTGAATGGGAAGTCGCCGCGGGGCGGCGGCGATTCCCTCTGGGAGGGAGGAAAGCGACGCGGCGCAGTCGTTATTGGAAGTCGTCAGTGAAAGTCGCGTGAGTGCGTGGTGAGCTGGCCGAGCAGGACAGAGTGATCGACGATGCGGCGCGCGACGAGATGCACGACTTCGCCCTCGCGCTCGATGACGCCGTAGACGGTCATGAGGCGCGCGCCCAGCACCTCGCGCCGTTGGCGCTCGGCGATGTCGCGCCACACGACGACATTCACGTAGCCGGTTTCGTCCTCCAGCGTCACGAAGATCACCCCGGCCGCCGTGTCCGGCCGCTGGCGCCCGGTGACGATACCCGAAGCGCGCGCGAGCCGCCGGTGCGGCATGGCGCGGATCTCCTCCGCGCTCGAAAGCCGCATGTTGCGCAGGCGCTCGCGAAGCAGCGCGAGCGGATGACGTCCAAGCGTGAGCCCGACGCTCGCATAGTCGGCGATGAGGTCCTCGCCTTCGGTCGGGGCGGCAAGATGCGGGCGGCGCTCATGCACGGGCGCATCGCGCAGCATGTTCGCGCGTGTCTCCACGCCGGCGACGTTCCAATAGGCGATGCGGCGGTGCTCCGCGAGCGCGGCCAGGGCATTTGCTGCCGCGAGGCGCTTGAGATCGCCGGCGTCGAGCTCCGCGCGATGTGCGAGGTCGTCAACACTGGCGAACGGCCACCCGCGGCGCGCGGCGACGATGCGATCCGCGGCGGCCTGCGAGAGGCCTTTCACCATCAGCAGGCCCAGGCGCATGGCGGGTACCGAACCCCTATCTCCGTCCTCCCCCCCTTCACCCCCGCCTGCTGGAGACTGACCACCGGCAGCCGGCCGCTGATCGCCGACCTCCAGCGTGCATTCCCACTCGCTCACCGTTACGTCCACCGGTCGCACCTCGACGCCATGCCGGCGCGCGTCCTGCACGAGCTGCGCGGGCGCGTAGAAGCCCATCGGCTGGCTGTTGAGCAGCGCGGCGCAGAACGCCGCCGGCTCGTAGCGCTTGAGCCACGCCGAGACATAGACGAGCAGCGCGAAGCTCGCCGAGTGCGATTCGGGGAAGCCGTATTCGCCGAAGCCCAGGATCTGACGATAGATCTGGTCGGCGAATTCCTCCGGGTAACCGCGCGCACGCATGCCGTCCTTGAGACGCTTCTCGAACGGCTCGAGTCCGCCCTTGCGCCGCCACGCGGCCATCGCCCGCCGCAGGCGGTCCGCTTCGCCGGGGGTGAAGCCCGCCGCGACCACGGCGAGCTGCATCACCTGCTCCTGGAAGATGGGAACGCCGAGCGTGCGCTCGAGCACGCCACGTACGGCCTCGCTCGGGTAGCTCACCGGCTCCTGCCCGCTGCGCCGGCGCAGGTACGGATGCACCATGCCGCCCTGGATCGGGCCGGGCCGCACGATTGCGACCTCGATCACGAGATCGAAGAACGTCCGCGGCCGCAGGCGCGGCAGCATCGACATCTGCGCGCGCGACTCGATCTGGAACACGCCGACCGTGTCGCCGTGGCTCACCATCTCGTATACGCCCGCATCCTCCGCCGGCACGTCGGCCAGCGTGAACGGCCGGCCGCGAAAGTCGGCCACGAAATCGAGCGCGCGCCGGATCGCCGAGAGCATGCCGAGCGCGAGCACGTCCACTTTCAGAAGACCGAGCGCGTCGAGGTCGTCCTTGTCCCACTCGATGACGGAGCGTTCGGGCATCGCCGCATTCTCGATCGGCACCAGGCGCGAAAGCGGGCCTCGCGAGATGACGAAGCCGCCGGTGTGCTGCGAGAGATGCCGCGGAAAGCCGACGATGGTCGCGACGAGCGCTGCGAGCTGCCGCACCACCCGGCTCGACGGATCGAATCCTTCGGCCGCGAGCTGTTCGCCGCCGAGCCCGGCGCGGTCCCACCATGCGCGCGACTTCGCGAGCCGATCGACCTGCGCGAGCTCCATGCCGAGTGCCTTGCCGACGTCGCGGATGGCGCTCTTGGTCCGATAGGTAATGACGGTGGCGGTGAGCGCCGCGCGGTCGCGGCCGTACTTGCCGTAGATGTACTGGATCACCTCTTCGCGGCGCTGATGTTCGAAGTCGACGTCGATGTCCGGAGGCTCGTTGCGCTCCTTCGAGATGAAGCGCTCGAAGAGCATCGACATGCGTGCCGGATCGACCTCGGTGATGCCGAGCGCGTAGCAGACGGCCGAGTTCGCCGCCGAGCCGCGGCCCTGACAGAGGATGCGCTGTGCGCGCGCGAAGCGGACGATATCGAAGACGGTGAGGAAATAGGCCTCGTAGCGAAGGTCGGCGATGAGCGCGAGCTCGTGCTCGACGAGGGTCCGGACCTCGGGCGGGATCGCAGGCGGGGAGGCGGGTGATCCAGGGTCGTCGGATTCACCCCCTCCTTTTTCACGCACCGAACCCCCATCCCCTTCTTTCCCCCTGAAGGGGGAAGGTGTTCCAGAAAAGAGCGGGTTCGGAGCCCACGCCACCGGCCCAGGCCCGCCGCCGAAACGCCATCGCAACCCCGCCTCGGTGAGCTTTCGCAGCCAGCTCGCCGGCGTCTCGCCCGTCGGCACGACCTCCTCCGGATATTCGTAGCGAAGCTCGTCGAGCGAGAACGTGCACGCGTCGGCGATACGCGCCGTCTCGGCGAGCAACTCCGGCGGATAGAGACGCGCGAGGCGAACACGCAGACGCAGGTGCCGCTCGGCGTTGGGAAAGAGCGCTTCGCCGCACTCGGCAACCGGTCTGCCGAGCCGGATCGCGGTGAGCACGTCCTGCATCGCCTTTCGGGAGCGCACGTGCATGTGCACGTCGCCCGCCGCGACGAGCGGCAGGCCCGACGCTGCCGAGAGCGCTTGCAGGCGAGCGAGCTTCGCCCGGTCGTCGCCGCCGAGGAGCAGCTCCGCGGCGATCCATGCACGCCCTGGAAAACGTGCGGCAAGCCAGAGCGCGGCAGCGAGATCGGACGCGAACGCATGCTCCTTCCCGCTGGCAGGAGGAAGATTGGTGTGTATTGACGGCGGTCTGGCGCCAGAATTCAACCGCCACCCTGACCCTTCCGTTAGAAAGAGAAGCGATGCCTCAGGCGGCGCTTTTCCCGAGATCGGGGAGCACGAGGGCGGTGTGCCCTCTCGTAGCGTGCAAACTAGGGGGAGGGGATGCTTCTCGGGACTCGGCTTCGCTGCAGCCGGCTGCGCTCGCGGAATCAGCAGTGCGAGACACCCCGGCAGGCCGTCATCGAGGTCGGCACGCTCGATGCTGTACTTGCCTTTCTGCGCGCGCCGCCGCGCCTGGGTGATGAGCGCCGAGAGGTGGCCGTAGCCATCGCGGCGGGTGGCGAGCAGTACGAGCTTCGCTCCATCGGTGAAGCGGATCTCGGTGCCGATGACGAGCTTGAGCTTCGTCTCGCGTGCGGCGACATGTGCGCGGACGACACCGGCGAGCGAGCACTCGTCAGTGAGTGCGAGCGCCACATAACCGAGCGCGGCAGCCCGCTCGACCAGTTCCTCGGGGTGCGACGCGCCGCGGAGGAAGGAGAAGTTCGAGAGGCAGTGAAGCTCGGCGTAGGCGGGGAGCACGGGCATGGCGGACCTGAATCAGGCGAACAGGCCGTGGAGATACCAACCGGCCGGCTCGCGGTACACCCAGACCAAACCACGGTCCGAGGTTTGCGCAACGTAGTAATCGCGTGTGCACGGCGCGCCGTCCCACCAGCCGGTCTCGATGCGCTCCGGCCCGGCGAGAAGGGCCAGCGGGCCGCCGTGATGCGGCACCGCGCCGACTTCCGCGAGCGGCCGCGGCTCGGCGAGCAGCCAGAACGGGCGTTGGCTTCGCACGACGGAGCCGGCGGCAGGCGAGCGTGAAGGCGGGCTCGACTTTTGCGTGACCGGCCCGTGTCTCGCGCCCGGGCCCCGCCCGGAACTCGAGCGGACGACGAGCTCTGCGATTCGCCATGCCCGCTCCGGTCGGTGGTCCGCCGCCGTCGCGATGCCGTGGACGGCATCCGTGCCGAGCCGCGCGCGCAGCCGTTCGACGAGCTTCGCCCAGTCCTCGCTCGCCGGTGACATATCGTGAAAGAGGCCGATGGTTTCGCCGGCGAGCGGCACGATCTCCTCGGCGACAAGCGTGATCGCCCGCGCGGGCTCGGCGAGCGCGTGGCGGCCGAGGCGCTCGCGCAGGATCGTCGTGAGGTGGTCGGCGTCGCGGTTCGGCGTGACGAGGCCGACGATAATCTCGCTAGCACGCCCTTCGCGATGCACGAAGCGCAGCACGAAGCGCGGCACGCCGCCCGCACGCGCGGCGAGATAACCCTCGAGCTGCACGAGCAGCCGGTGCGCAGCAAAGAGCAACGCTTCGGCCTGGGTGACCTCGGCAGCGAACTCGATCGTGGCACGGAAGGTCGGCGGCGGAACGTAGAACGTGCGCGGATCGGCGAGCCGTCCGAGCGCCTGGTCGAGCCGATCGAGCAACGCCTGGCCGAACCGGCGTGCGAGCCCGTCTCGGGGCAGGGCGAGGAGATCGCCGATCGTGCCCGCACCGATCGCGGCGAGCGATTCGAGCGTATTCGCGTCGCAGCCCGTCACGCGCAAGGGCAGCGGTCCGAGACGTGCGGCAAGACTGTCGTTCGCGACGACGCAGGCTTCCTCGCCCGCGCGGGCCAGCCAGCTCGCGGCGCGGGCCGTGGGTGC
>Ga0209253_10002360_pt1 | contig 16737 bp, 15 predicted proteins | sample FrelakmetBRP12BR_FD_187145 | JGI IMG/M metagenome (GOLD analysis project Ga0209253, IMG submission 187145) | Freshwater lake sediment microbial communities from the University of Notre Dame, USA, for methane emissions studies - BRP12 BR (SPAdes)... | ecosystem: Environmental > Aquatic >...
TCTCCAGATAGGCTAAAAGTGCTTTTTTCCATCCGTTCTGTGAAGCGGTATCAATGGCAATTTTCAAAATTCCTTCGTCATAGGTATTTTTTTGAATGAAGAGACCAGCGGCAATGAGCTTGGACAGGGGGTCTTCCATTTTCGATATTTCATGCGCAGCATCCTCGAATTTACCTTTGCGGAATACCTTTAACACGCCTTTATACTGTCCTGGCAAAAGACTTTCGTCGACCTTATCGAAAGAACCCTTTAAAAAGTTATAAAACACGCGGTTCTGCAAAGCCGGTTCCAGGGCTTCTGTTGTGAGATATTCTCTCTCGTCGAAAGTCTCGAGAACGGCGATGTGCACGGCATATTTTGTGAGGTAGGCCCTTCCGAGAATTTCCAGATTCCCGCTCTTTTTAATCTCATCGACGGCTTTATTGAATTGTAACTCGGCAATACGATCCTTGTCGCTTAAATAGTTTTTTTTATAATTTTCCAGATGATGATGAGAATCGTCGATCCAGTCGGGAATTTGTTTCGAACCGCCGCAACCGATGAGTGAAATTACAAAAATCAAAAGAATAACAAGTTTTTTCATGGAAGTTTTATTTCCGGTTCTTTTTTAGAAGGGAGTATTTTATCAAGATCATTCACCAGTTTGCCGATGGAATTGACTGTTGAATCAATTTCGGCTCTCAGTAATTTTAGATCCTTTGTCGAATCGGACGCATCCGCGCTTATTTTTACGGCGTTATCAAGGGCCGCATTCAGTTTTTCAAGTTTCACAATAATATCTTTGAGGATTTTTCTGATTAAAGGCAGCGTGCCGTCGACGCCATAGAGTTGTTCATCCGTTTTTACAAGGATGTTTTTAACCATTTTCAATGATTCATCAACAGATTTAGCACTCTCCGGAGTGCCGACAGCCATCTCAATAAGGGTTTCTTTTTTTGCCAGGTTAGCCGTAATTTTTTCAATATTTGTAACTATCTTATCTAATTTTACGAGAGTAGGTTGCCCCTTTTTTATCGTCTCGTTGATATCATTAATGATCGTAATTTCGGGGATAGTTTTTGGTGACAATGCAGGGCTGCTCAAATTCTCCGTGGTAACGATAAGCCGGGAGGAACCTATCAAAGGTTTGTAGAGACTGAATGTGCTGCTAGACCTGATCCACTTTGTGTGCTGTTCCGGCCCTCTAATTTTTATCAGGAGTAAACCCTGATCATTGAGTTCCACCGTTTCCACCCTGCCGATTTTAAATCCGGAAAAGAGTACGGGCATTCCCTCGGAAATATCCTCACCGGTTTTGGACGAAAGGGTAAAGATGTATTCTCGTGTAAAAAAACCTTTACTGTAAGCCAAATATCCTACAGCAGCGATAATCAGTATGGATGTGATTACGACAAATAATCCGACTTTGAATTCAGTTTTTTTCGGCATTAATAATCCCGTACCTGTCTTTAAACCACGTGTAATCAAATATAAGGCATTCTTTAAATGAATCGTTAATTAATTGCAAGGCATCATAGATAAATCGATCATCCTGAACATCCGGAATAATCATGAAAGGTCTATCCAACACAATAAGAGCATCTTTCACCATAGCGGCCCGCAAGAGCATGACGATAAATCGTTCTTTATGCGTGAGTGCATAGTTTCTTTTATTGGCAATATACTCCATCCGGTATCTTTGCAGATAATGAAGGGCCAGACCCTTCGCGGTTTTTTTTGATAAATTCTCATGGTACTGTTTGATCAAGGCAATATTCACCCAGACGTCCAGATTAGATATAAGCGGTGCATGCAGAGAAATCAATCCCAGGTTTTGTTTATTGTTCGCAGTGAAGTCAGAGAGCTCCTTATCGAGCATAACTTCATCTTCAAACAACGTTAAATAGAGATTAGGATTAATGACAGCACCTCAATGAGAACGATGGCGATAAATACATCCACCATACCGTGCAGGACCGCAACGGGAATGCTGGTAAGGTCGTCGGAAGCGTGCAAACCGGACCGTATGGGAATTAATGTAATAAAAAGGCCAAATGTACAGCATTTTATGAGAGATATAACTATATCATAAAAGTCAGCGGAATTTAACAAAACATTTGTATACACGTCAATGCTCATTCCAAAAATCACTTTTGAAAATAACATGCCGCTCGTCAATGCCAGGATAGAAAAAAGAGCGCTTAATAACACAACGGAGATAATGCCATTTATAACCCTTGGTATAAAAAGGTAATCAATGACGTCGATATTGAATGTATCCAACGTGCGTAATTCCTGATTCACCTTCATCACGGCAATTTCCGCATTTATGGCTGAACTTGAACGAAGGGCAATTAAGAGAACGGTCACGAATGGTGAGAGCTCGGTAACAACCAGACCCATCAGGATGCGACCGAGATATTCGGCAAGCCCCATGTTTTTTATGATTTGAAAAACGATGCCGATAAGAAGGGAACCGAAGATGATTGAAATTGCCGTGAACAAGGGCAAAATCTGCACAGACGTAAAGTAAATTTGATTCACGAGAACCATTTTCATGGCGCTACTATACGTTTTTTTCTGAAACATCCTCGCAAGGATTGTGAAGGCAAAAGCAATGATATCACGGAATGTTGCCGTCGTGTCCATGCTTGCTTTACCAATTCTTTCTATCAATTCAGTCAATACTTTGCCTTTCTCACGGGAAAATATGTTTATACATATATTGATTCACTGAAAACCACTCTTGATGATCTTTATAATAAGAGGATGCGTATGACAGTGCCATCATTTATCCATTCACGGGAACGGTAGTGACATGCATATCCCCCGTGAGAATCCGTAAGGATCATTAACACCTCAATACCGTTAATGTAATTGTAGCGAATGTTAACATACTGTAAATGCCAGTGCAAATATTGTCTTTGTTCTTGACAAGGAACTTATGGTAAATACATACAATACTGTATAGGGCATTGAAAAAAATATATGACAGGAGTTAACTAATGAAAATTATACGATTTATAACTAACAATGATCAATTGTCATACGGTCTTCATGATCCGGAGCTGCCGGATCAAGCCCGTATAATTCAAGGTGATATATTCGGAAAATTCAGAGTCACCTCGAAATTGGCGAAAATTGAGCAGGTTCTCTCACCGGTCTTTCCTTGCAACATACTGGCACTGGGGCTCAACTATCGGAAGCATGCCGACGAAACAAAAGTGTCTTACCCCGATATACCAATAGTTTTTATTAAAGCAACGACAAGTGTGGTTGGACACATGTCGCCAATAATCCTTCCCGCGGCAGGCCCGGAACATGTTGATTACGAGGCGGAACTTGCCGTAATCATCGGTAGAAAGGTCAAGAATGTTTCCCCATCCGAGGCAATGGACTATGTAATGGGCTATATGTGCGCAAACGATGTGAGCGCCCGGGACTGGCAGATTGAAAAACAGAAAAAACAATGGGCCAGGGGAAAGAGCTTTGACACATTTTGTCCTCTTGGACCCTGTTTGGTAACACGGGACGAAATTCCTGATCCCCAGAATCTACGAATCCGTACACTATTAAATGGTTGTATCGTCCAAGACTCAAGCACCTCAGACATGATTTTTGATATACCGGCAATTATCAGCGATCTGTCCAGATCCATGACATTGCTTCCCGGTACGGTCATTTTGACTGGAACACCGGAGGGTGTCGGCTTTACGCGTCAACCTCCCCTGTATCTTCAGGCGGGAGATACGGTAACTGTAACCATAGAAAAAATAGGGCAATTAACGAACCCTGTCCGGGATGAAGATCACAGAGAAAACATTCTTCCAGAGGGAAAAAAAATTGAGAAATCTCTCATGCTGGGTGACTGAAATATGTCTGCATTCAACGTTTCCCCCAGATAATGACAGCAAAGCTGGAGGGATTTCTCTTGCAGGAGTGTAGACAGCACAACATGATGTACTCGGGCAGAAGGCGGAGCCATTCGCGCTTTTTCTGCCCGGTACATTCATAGGGACTGACGGAGGCGAGGATGTCTTTCCAGATGAAAAATGCTGGTATTTTAAAAATATATATGCTAATGCGGAAAAAAATTATTACAGCAGGAGATTTGAACCTGAAGGAGGGTAGTAGGTAAAGAAATGGAAAATAAAAACAGAAAAACCTTTATCATGTTTCTGCTGGCTTTTCTGATTGCATCGTTTATTGTTTCGCTTGTGGAGGTGTTACGGTCGTCTTTTAGTCCTGTGAGTACTAACGTTCAGACCGCATCGGCTGTTTCCTCGGCGGAAAGTGCACGTGCACCGGGTGCGCCTGCGTCGTTCGCTGATCTCGCGGAGAAGCTCAAACCGGTTGTAGTAAATATCAGTACAACGAAGACGATCCGGACAGGCCGCGGAGGCCAATTCAGGTCACCCTTTGATAGATATTTTTGGGGGGATGATTTTTTTGAGAGGTTTTTTGGTGATGTGCCGAGGAGAGAATTCAAGCAAAGAAGTCTCGGCTCTGGATTTATTATCAGCCCCGATGGCTATATTTTCACGAACAATCACGTGATTGAGCAGGCCGATAAGATACTGGTAAAACTTTCCACGGGGAAGGAATACGAGGCAAAGGTCGTAGGCAGAGATGCAAAAACAGACCTGGCCCTTATAAAAATTAAATCAGGTGAAAGCCTTTCTGTGGTGGAAATAGGCGATTCAGAAAAGCTGCGGGTAGGTGATTGGGTTGTTGCCATTGGTAATCCCTTCGGTCTGGAACAGACAGTGACGGCGGGTATTGTCAGCGCCAAAGGGAGAGTGATAGGGGCAGGTCCCTATGACAATTTTATTCAAACAGATGCTTCCATCAATCCCGGAAACAGCGGCGGGCCTCTCTTCAATATGGAGGGTAAGGTAATAGGAATTAACACGGCTATCGTAGCACAGGGGCAGGGTATTGGCTTTGCGATCCCGATTAATATGGCGAAGACTATATTGCCTGATCTGAAATCCAAGGGGAAAGTTACCCGGGCCTGGCTGGGTGTTTCTGTGCAGGACGTTACAGAAGATATCGCCAAGAACCTCAAACTCAAAGATAATAGTGGTGCGCTTATAACCGAGGTATTCAAGGGAGATCCCGCTGACAAGGCTGGATTGAGATCGGGGGATCTCATTACCGAGGTGAACGGCAAAAAGATAAAAGATACGCATGAATTATTGCTCACAATCGCCTCCTTCCATGTGGGGGACAAGATAGAGCTGAAAGCCCTGAGGGATGGACAGGAAAAGTCATATCAAATTGTCGTAACCGAGCGGAAGGAACAACCGGAAGTGGCATCGGCAGGGGACATGAAGGAAAACTTCGGAATGACCGTGCAGGATATTACGCCGGATATTGCCCGCTATCTCGGTATTGCCAGCAGGGTCGGAGTAATTGTTGTTGATGTCAAAGACGGAAGCCCGGCAGATGAGAAAGGTATCCAGCCCCAGGATATCATTCTGGAAGTCAATAAGGTAAAAATCTCTTCCCTGAAAGATTACCAGCGGGAGATTTCGAAGAAAAGTGCAAAAAACAGCATTCTTCTCTTAATCAAGCGGGGTAAGGCTAAATATTTTGTGAGTCTTCCTAAATAATGTTCGTGTATGCAACGAGGCCATTCTCTGCGTGCAATCTATGAAGCGCTGAATGCGTATTTCGGAGATCTCCACTGGTGGCCCGGAGATTCCCCTTTTGAGGTTATTGTCGGCGCAATACTCACCCAGAATACAGCCTGGAGGAATGTAGAAAGCGCCATATCAAAACTGAAATCGGAGGATTGCCTTTGCCCCGACCTGATTTTCGCAATTGATGAAAGAAAGCTTGCTGATCTTATCAGACCGGCGGGGTACTATAATATAAAGACCAGGAGATTAAAGGCGTTCATTCGGTTTCTCTATGACGAGTATAACGGTGACCTGGATTGCATGTTTGCGGAAAATCTTTGGCACCTGAGAGGGAAGCTGCTTACGGTCAAAGGCATCGGAGAAGAGACAGCCGACAGTATTCTCCTTTACGCAGGAAATAAGCCTGTATTCGTAATCGATGCGTATACAAGAAGGATTTTACTGAGACACAAAATTGTTCGTGCGGATGCAACCTATAAAGAAATTCAAAACCTGTTCATGAATAATCTTCCCCCAAGTGTTCCTCTGTACAATCAGTATCATGCCCTCCTCGTGAATACAGGGAAATTCTTTTGCAACAGAAATCCACGCTGTGATGAATGTCCTCTCTCAAGGAAACAATAACCGCGAAATTATCATTGAGTGCCAACCTTGAAAGGAAGGTTTAACCATGTTGCTATCAATTCATAATTTGACAGTTGAAATCGCCGGTAAGGAAGTGCTGCATGAGGTGAATCTGTCGATAGATCATGGAGAAACACATGTGCTATTCGGCAAAAACGGATCGGGAAAGACAACATTGCTGATGGCAATCATGGGTTTTTCCGGATGCCGTGTTACTCAAGGGAAAATACTATTTAAGGATACGGATATTACGTATCTTCCTATCAGCGAAAGGGCTCGTATGGGAATAGGGATGTCATTTCAGCGGCCACCGACCATACGGGGGGTCAAGGTACACGATCTCATCAAGACATTTAACAATAACGATGACGCAACGATTGAGCAGATAGTAAACAGCTTAAATTTCACTGAATTCATGGAGAGGGATATCAATTTGGGATTTTCCGGAGGCGAGATTAAAAAATCGGAGCTTCTTCAACTCATCGTGCAGAATCCAGAACTCATTCTTTTGGATGAACCGGAGTCGGGAGTTGATCTGGAAAATATCAAGGTAATCGGAAAGGTTATAAAAAAATTACTACAGAAAAATCTCAGGAGACAACGCGTTAAGGCGGGTCTCGTAATAACCCACACCGGTCTCATCCTGAATTACCTTGAGGCGGATAAAGGCCATCTCATGCTCAACGGTATGATCATATGCGAGGGCAACCCTCGGGAAATGTTTGAGACGATACAGAATTCAGGGTATGAGGAGTGCATAAGATGTCAGCGTTAGATGAAAAGGCACGGGCGGCTCTGAACAAGAAGGCCCTTTACGGTCCTGATATTGATCTTGACAGGTTCAGTAGTAAGTCTTCACCCCACGAATACGATCCTGAATTATCACATTTTTCCGACGGGGAAAAAAAGCATATGGCGGAAGTCGGCATTCTCGCGTCTCGTGATGAACGGGCGGGAAGCTTTGTGCTTAAGGATCACTCCCCCATTCACTGTTCCATGGGCCAGGAAGGCGTTGAATTGCTTACCATGAGGGATGCCCTGAGGAAATATAACGGATTACCGGACTATTGGTGGAAGGCTGTTGATGTTGATGCAGACAAGTACACAGCCCAGGCGTCTGCTGCTTTTCATGACGGCTTTTTTATACGCGTCATGGCGGGAACGAAGTCCCTGCACCCCGTTCAAACCTGTCTTTATATTAGCGGTGAAGGTATTGCCCAGAACATACACAACATGGTCATCGCTGAGGAGGGTTCGGAACTCCACATCATTACCGGATGTACAACGGCGCCCCACCTCAAAAAGGGTTTGCATGTAGGAGTATCGGAATTTTATATCAAAAAGGGAGCTATGGTTACGTCAACAATGCTCCACAACTGGGGTGAAGAGATTGTCGTGAGACCGAGAACGACCGTCTGGGTGGAAGAAGGGGCTACGTTCATGTCGAATTATGTGTGCATGAAAATGGCAAAATCCGTACAGATGTACCCCTCTGTCAGATTAATGGGAAAAAATTCGATTGCGAGACTCAATACAATCCTCGTTGCACCGAAAGGGGCTGATCTCGATATCGGGGGACGTGTCTCTCTCGAAGCGACAGGGGCGAGAGCGGAAATCATATCCAGAACGATCACTACGGGTGGAAATATCACCGCGAGAGGCCTGCTCATTGGACAAGTGCCGGATGTAAAGGCCCATCTTGAGTGCAGCGGATTGATTCTTTCCGAAGAAGGGCGTATACGCGCTATTCCGGAGATTGACGGAAGGGTTGCAGGCGTCGAAATGTCCCATGAAGCCGCAGTCGGCAAGATATCTCAGGACGAAATAGAATATCTCATGTCACGGGGATTAAGTGAAGAAGAGGCAACAGCGCTCATTGTGAGAGGATTCCTCAATGTGAAAATGGAAGGACTTCCCAGAGAGCTTCAGGACAAGATCGAAAGGGTCATTAACGATACCGGCAAGAGTCTTTTTTAGCGTCCCATTTCTCATATCTGTGGTGAAGCGATACACGTCAGGCATGCTATCAGGATTCAATAATCAGGTTGAGGCGCAGGGGGGATAGACGCTATTGCTCATCCCGACCATGAGGGAATAAAAAATGTTTCACGTGAAACATTTACCCTGGTTTAGTAATTGTTCCTTCGTCTGTCCTGAGACAGGGAAGGGCATATGTGGCAGAAAAATACGATTATGAAACAACAGGATTTTCCTGCTATTGTAATTTTTCTAACCGTATCTCAAAGATATGAGGCCAAAACTTTCCCGTTACAAGGAGCCGGTCATTTTTTGCATCATACGCAATTCCGTTCAGAACATCGGCCTTCCCGCCCTTAGGGACTAATTGATATAGCCCTCTGAGATCGATCCAGCCAAGGATCTTTCCCGTCTGGGGTGATACTCTGGCAATGTATCCCGTATCCCAGATATTGGCGTACACCTCACCCCTGACATATTCGAGCTCATTGATATGCGGCACTGCTTTGCCGCGATCTCGAACCTCGATCTGCCGCACTATCTTGAATGTCCGTGGATTAAGGAAGCGGAGGGTGGCCGTCCCATCACTCATGATGAGGTTGTTCTCATCACAGGTGATTCCCCAGCCTTCTGTCGGATAGGAAAAAGTTCTCAAGAGGCGGAAGGTTTGCAGGTCGTAGACAAAACCAATTTTGGATTTCCATGTCAGTTGAATCAGCTTATTGCGCCAGATGGTGATTCCTTCTCCGAAGTACTTTGCCGGGAGATGATGCACTTTTAAAATCTTTCCCGTTGCCAGCTCAATTTTCCGCAGTGATGAATTTCCATAGAGCCCCGTACCTTCATAGATGTCTCCCTGGTAAAATGTGAGTCCCTGCGTGAAGGCATCGGGATCGTGGGGATAGATGTTTATTATACGGAAACCGTAAACGGGTGTGACTGTTTTTTTGTTGGATGCAAGGTCTTGCTTCCCATAGAGGGGAGAAGCAGTTCCCGATGTGTTGAGAAGTGGTGACTGTCCACACACAGGGGAGGATATTCCCTGTACAAGAAATAATGCGCTGAGAACGATAAAGAAAATCCCATTTGATGCCATTAGCTGCCCCGCGCAAACGTTCTCTCGGCCGACGAAAAAGCAGTAATCGATGTGCAGTTCACGTTGATTGTCTTGAAGAAATCGCGCAGGGGCCTTCCGGGGCCGATCTCGTAGATCGTATCCGCCTGTGAAGCAATGCTTTTCATGTTGTCCACCCACAGGACAGAGTTATGTAACTGAGACACAAGGTTGTATATAAGGTCCTCATAGAGCCCTGAGTGGAATCCCCCCCGAAAGTTTGAGGTTACGGTCGCTGATTTTTCGGGATCTATTCCCTTCCCGACAAATCGCAGTGTATCTCCAAACGGTTCGACGATTGTACTCATAAAACGACTATGAAACGGTGCGCTCACATTAAGCAGGATAAAACGAAACGGTTTATCCTTTGCCAGATCGTCCTGCAGCCGGGCTTCCGCATCGGGCATTGCTTCAGCTTTGCCGCTAATGACCGCCTGATTTGCTGAGTTGATATTTGCAACATCGAGGGGAAGGTCTTTTAAGGCCAGTCGGACGCGCGTTATGTCCAGGTTGTCGGAAATAACTGCCGCCATAGCCCCGATACCGACAGGCACAGCCTCTTGCATAAGACGGCCTCGGATCTGGACAATTCTCACCGCTTCAGAGAGGGGAAGAGCGCCGGCAGCGACGAGGGCCGTAAATTCGCCAAGACTGTGACCGCCAAAGAGTACCGGCGCAAATCCGAAAAGCGTCTGCAATCCCCGAAGCATGGCAATTTCCGTGGTCAATATGCAGGGCTGGGTAAATTCCGTGAGATTAAGGCGGTCATCCTCTCCGAAGCACATGGCTCCAATATCCCACCCTGCCGCCTGTGACGCCTCTTCGTAAACCTCACGGCTTACCGGAACGTTGTCATGGAAGTCCTTTCCCATTCCGGGCCGCTGCGCCCCCTGACCCGGAAATACAACCGCAATATTATCCTTCTTCATAAGAAAAATCATTCTCCTGTATGGTATTCTTTAATTGAATGATGTGCCTGCAGAAACAGAGTATTGTCACATGCTGCTGAATAGCTAAAAATGCAAAAGCTACTTATTCTGGATTATTATAGTAAAAATGGTGACTTGACAAGGATTTCGTGAAAAGTATTTGTAATGTTTTAGAAATCTGGTATGGTTGCAATGCGTAAAACGTATGTTATTGTTCGTGATAAGCGAATACAACGGTGACGATGCTCTTGCGAAAATCAGCCAATTTGAATCCTTCGATAGTATGTGATTTTAATCCTGGGAAAGAAGGTAAAAAAACTTGATACAATAGACGATGGAGGTGCTTATGAGCAGTAAGGATACATTATGGGAAAGCCAAAAGTGGCAGATTATGCAAAACAGGTTGGGATATAACGATGAGGAAATGAAAAAATTTCAGAAAAACCCTCGCAACGAGGACATCCTGTCCAAAGTACCCGGGTTGGTAAATAAGACAATTATCGCAGAAGTGGTCGAATCGCATGGGTGCAACTCTCAGCACAAGATTGGCGACAAGCTCCATTTTGACAGTGCGGGGAACCTTTTAACCACTCTCAGCCCGAAAAGAATATGTGTGTATGTGTTGAGCGCTATTATGCCCCAGATTTTCACGGCAACGGAGTTTCTGTATGCTGGTATTGACCCAAACCAGATGAGATTCAAGCGGGCAGCCTGTTTCGATGTCGGTATAGAATGCGGGGGCTGGGGGCGTGTCGTGCTGGAAATACGCGTGGAAGATCGCAAGAAAGCCTGAGAAGTACTTTTTCTGCGCTACCAATCTATTTGAAATCGAAACGAGTCACAATGAGCATAAAAATAACTTGGGGGCAAAAGCTTGCTGACTCCAAAGTATTACCGAAAGTCAATGAAATAACAGACAAAATGAGCACGCGGTAGGGGACAGGAACGATGGTAATTCCCGATCCCATAGAAGTGGATTAGATTATGAAGCAGGTACACATTGCGGTGAAATCTCTTCAAGATCAAGCCAGCGTTTGTAAGTATGCATTCCGGCAAGAGCTTTTACCGCCCTCTCGGGCGTGAGGAAAGATACGCCTTTATAATGCCTACCCTCTATGTCTGTGATAATGCGGGCATGCTCATCAAGAAGGAGGCTGACGCCAATTATCGGTTTGCCGTACCGCTCCATCAAATGTAACACATGCTCGTTATAAGCGAATTCAAACTCGGTTAACCGCTTTGGGATTGCTTCGAAAAAAGTACGGTTACCAGTCGGATCTAATGCGAGAGATGATTCAATCATACGTTCTACAAATAACAACCGGCCGAGAATGCCAAGGTGAATTACTGCATCACACCCTTCCCATTTTACTAACTCTTCCACCAGCATCATAGGAATGGAGAGATCCATTTCCGCTACCAGGTCGACTGGGTTGGAGCGGCTCCAGTATGGTGGAAGAATCGTATCAATTCGCGAAATAATATCCGGCGAGAGTTCTGGTACTTCCAGACCATGCTCAGCACAGAGGTCTGCCGTAACAACACCCCAGCCTCCTCCTAATGTCATAATGGCGACCCTTTTGCCTTTTGCCGGCGGCAATGATGAAAATGCGGCAGAAAGATCGAGGAGGTCCATTGACGTTTCTACCATTACCACTCCCGCGTGGCGGCACGCGGCCTCGAATACTTTGATATTAGAAGCCAGTGCACCTGTGTGACTTGCGGCAGCGCGGTGGCCGGCCCGGGTCCGACCGCCCTTAAGCATGAGAACAGGTTTGTTTCGGGAGATCCTCCTTGTTGTCTCAAAGAAGCGACGGCCGTCTTTGAGGCTTTCTATATATAAAACTACCGTTTTGGTCAGGTCGTCAAACTCAAGGCAATCCATGTAATCTTCAATAGTGATCATCGCTTCATTCCCGGACCCTATGAACGCGCGGATGCCGATTCCTTCATTTTCCGCGAATACCAGAAGCTGAGTTCCAAGATTACCGGATTGCGTGACCAATGTGGTTGAGCCGGGCCTTGGCCGCACATTCTGGTATGTGCAGAATAAATTATCATGGGGATTGCATATTCCCATCGTGTTGGGCCCAAGAATAATAATGCCGGCCTCATGTGCTTCTTCCATCAGCCTCTTTTCCAGGCGTACACCTTTTTTCCCGGTTTCGCTGAAACCAGACGTTACCAGAAGCATGCCCCCGATGCCCTTTTCCCGTAACTGGGGGATCAGGCCGATGACCTTCGCCGCGGGAACCGTCACCACGGCAAGGTCTACGGGACCGGGAATATCTGTGAGCGATTTAAATGCAGGCCTTCCTGCGATATTACCGCCTTTTGGATTGACCAGGTAAATCGCTCCTCGGAAATTGCCGGCGATGACATTCGTGAAAAGTACGGATCCCCACTTGCCGAATGCCGCCGACGCGCCGACAAACGCGATTGACCTGGGATGGAGAATATTCCAGATTTCCTTCTGATCTACATGCGGCCGCACAGGCTTGTTTAACGGCGTATCGCCAAGGACGACAAGCGCATCTACCGCGGTCACCCGACCATCCGGGCTGACAAGCAGAGGATTGACATCAACCTCTCTCACCTCCGGGTGTTCAATACCCAACCTGGATAATCCAACGAGGGTATGTACAAGCTGATCTTCGTTAACCTTGTGTTCACCGCGAAAATCTTTCAGTAAGTCTGCCGCCCGGATTTCATGTACCATGTCGCGTGCGTGCATTTCGTCGATCGGTGCAACTCGAAACACCACATCACTCAATGCTTCAGCAAAAATACCGCCCAGGCCAAACATAACGATCGGCCCAAAGTGGGCATCGTGAAACAGCCCGGCCATAAATTCCCGTTTTCCCTCCACCATGGGCTGCACAAGGAACCCTTCAAGATCAACACCGGCAGCTTCTTTTATTTCCATAGCAGCGTTACGCACATCTTCGGAGTTTTTCAAATTCAATTTTACAAGGCCACGTTCTGTCTTATGTGTCAGCCGGGTGCCAAGGCCTTTCAAAACCAGGGGGTAAACTTTTCTCTCGGCTTTCAAAAAAAGCTCATCCATAGATGTCGCCACCACTTCATCGACGACAGGCACATCGTAATGTTGCAATAGCTGCTTTGATTCCGCCTCCGTCAGGGCGGACCTTCCTGCTTTCCTTGCCTTCCTGATCAGTTCAGTTGCTTCCATACATACTCCTTGATTCATGTGATTACTGAATCTCCGGTACCGCTGTCTATCATATGGGGGGAAAGAGTGCAATTGCCTTGTAAGAAAAATAGAGCAAGACCAATAGATTGACATTTTTTACTAATAACTTTAAAGTGAAACAGGAGAATGGGCTTGTAACGGGAACGATCATTTCAGGGGCCCAAAAAATATAGGTAAAAAATTACTTTTCGTATTCTTTGCAAGGGAAAAAGTTTAGAACAATGAAACGGTAGAACGTGTTCACACGAAGGAGGGATTGCCATGTTGGATTTCATCAGAAAAATGACCCTCGCTGGTGCGGGGCTGGCAATTGTGACGACGGAAAAAATCCAGGAGTTTGCGGATGAACTGGTTAAAAAGGGAGAAATGACAGAAAAGGAGGCACGGGAAGCTGTCAACGAGTATGTCGAAAAGTCAAAGCAGGCAAAGAAAGACCTGGAAGGAAAAATGGAGCAGTGGGTAACGGGTTTCCTGAACCGTATGAATATCCCCACACGCAAAGAGCTTGATGAAATAAAAGAAAGACTGGCAAGGTTGGAAAAAGCGGGTGAATAAGAGGTAAGGTGTATGCGCATTCGCAAGGCAGGAAAAATAACTGAACATCTCTGGTACCTGGGTCGTGAGGAAGCAGGAGTGTATATACTCGAAGGGAAACATGGATCGGTTATGATCAACGGGGCGATGAGCTTTATACTCCCGGACGTGCTACAGCAGATGAGGGCATATGGGATAGAAGCGTCAAAAATCAGAAAGATCCTGATTCTTCACTCACACTTCGATCATGTGGGCATTGTACCCTATTTTACGCGAAACTACCCCGGAATCGATGTCTATGCCTCAGCACCGGCCTGGAAGATATTGGCCATGCCCAAGGCTGTTGAGGTTATTAACAGCTTCAGCAGGCTCAGTGAAAGGCAGGTCGGGGTTGAAGGGATTCTCAATTCCTACGATATGGAATGGCGTGATGATATCACGGGCATTATACTCGCTGAAGGCGACAGCATAGATCTCGGTGATGTCACCCTGTCTATTTTAGAGACACCGGGCCATTCCAATTGCTCTCTTACCGCATTCGAGCCGGAGAGAAGGACCTTATTCGCCTCCGATGCAGCTGGAGTTGCCTATCAGAATTTTTGTTTTCCCTCCATGAATACAAATATCACACAGTATCTGGAAAGCCTTGAAAAATTGAAATTGTTGCCGGTTTCCTATCTCTGCGCCGATCATTACGGGTATATCACCGGGGATGAGGCTGCCCGATTCGCTGCAATGACCATCGAAGAGGGGCATAAATGGAAAGCGAATATGGAAGATTTATACCGCAGCTGCGGCGGTGACATCGATGCGACCGCGAAAGCAATCACAGATCATTTTTATCGTCAAATGCCAGACTACTTTATCACAAGGGAAATTTTGGAAGGGGTCTTCAGGCAGATGATCAAGTTTATCTCAAAAAACTTGTGAGAAATAGTACCGCGGTAAAAGTGTGAGAACCCTATCAATAGAGCTTCATTGCTCGGATTCTTGGTTTTTAAGCATCAGCATACGCACTGAGAATAAAGAATACATGCATTCCAGGCAGAGTATTGCAGATTTTGAAATCAGGAATTGACCCTGTTCGGATATTATAAGTATCAGCGAGAAGTATGGGCATTGGCGCATTATTTCAGGAGATGCAAAGAAAAGCGCCTTTACAGTTTACTTTTTCGTCGCTCGGTCACTGTTTCTCCCCCGATTCCCCAGTTGTCAGTATCGATTTCCTCGATTACCACCACAGTGGTGTGAGGGTTTTTCCCCAGGACATCGACCAGGAGTTTAGTTGCGCCCCGCACAAGTTCCGCTTTTTGCTCAGGTGTGACTCCTTCCCTTGTGACCTTGATATTTACGTATGGCATAGATCCTCCTATCACGATGAAACGGTGTCTGAAAAAACGATTACCTTATTACAATAAGGCCTCTTACCAACGTATACTATTGCGCCATATATGCAAGAATATATAATTACTGTGTCACTCGAAGATATATACATGACATCCTTTTTTTTGAGCTTTTTGTCCTATTCCCTCCAGGCTGACGGCCATGATTCTTCTTAATACCATCTCATAAAAGTAAGGTGGGAGGAGCTCGTCTTCACAGAAAAATAGTAATGTAAACGTGTCAAATTGATTGACATATAAGACTGACTTCTTTACTATTTCCCAATTCTCAATGAAAATTGTCTTACATGTGAGAGAGAATTATCGGGAGCCATCATGTCTCACAATTCATCTGCCATATCCGGTTATCAAAAAATCAATGGACCAGCGGATTTTGTAAGGGATTTTTTGTTTCGCAGGCCTGATGTGTGTCGGGATGATACATGTGTCCGGTCGTCTCTCTTCATGGATGCTCACTTGGAAGGATGGATTGGCATTCCTCACGGCGGCGGCGGCATGGGGGCAATCATGGAGCTCGTCACGATTCTTGGTAATTATCCTGAGAGGGAAGATTTGCGTAATCCGCTGTCGGCAGATTTTCGCATGGGGGGAGCGCGTGTAAGAACCGGGGATGAGGTCAATGTCAAGGTGTCTCCCACAGAGAGCGGGGCGGAAGGAATAATCATTGTTGAAGGAAATGAGTTCCCGTATATCTCGGCTACAGTGGGATACAGAAACAACGATTCTCACAGAAAAGATGTTTTTGCATCATACATTCCCGACAATTTTTCGCACATTGAAAATAATCTTATACAGCTTCCTCACTATAGAAATTGTTTCGTCTGTGGTATTAAGCGCAGTTCCCCCGGCCTCAAAAGGGGTTTTTACCTTCTGAACGATTACCGGTCAGGAAAACTCGTAGTTTCCACGGTCGGCTTCGAAGACGGGGATAAAGAAACTTTTTATCTCTTCCAGAGAAACAGTATCATACATCCTCTCGCATTGCTCGCACTCCTGGATGAAACAATGGGATGGGCCGGTTTCATGGCCTCTGCAAGTGGAGCGGTGACGGTCCGCATCGGCTTCACTGTTTACCGGGATGTCCACGTTGGGGAAAAGCTCGTTGTATTAGGGCGTGGTGAAAAAGTGAGGGGGAATATCAGTTCCAGGCTTTTCTATTGGACATCCGGCGGAGTCGCTGTCGTCGATGACGAGGGAAAATTAGAGATTGTAATTGCCGCATCTGGCCAGTATATGGGAGTCGCCGACCTGACCACCCAAATGAAGACAGAATTGATTCCCGAAGAATTTACTTCCCGAGCGTTCGATCTTGCAGAAA
>Ga0209253_10002361_pt1 | contig 16730 bp, 12 predicted proteins | sample FrelakmetBRP12BR_FD_187145 | JGI IMG/M metagenome (GOLD analysis project Ga0209253, IMG submission 187145) | Freshwater lake sediment microbial communities from the University of Notre Dame, USA, for methane emissions studies - BRP12 BR (SPAdes)... | ecosystem: Environmental > Aquatic >...
CGGACAAGGGATTGCCTTGTCGGCCTGGCCTGACAGAGCGGCATTTTTCGCGGGAAACGCCCACCATGCATCGCGGACGGCCCTGGACCATTGGACACTTTACCGGAAAACATTCGCCCCACATACTCCCTTTTCTTCGGTACAAAGTCTTTCCAGCGAGCATTCCCTCGTCGTGGAGAACGGACAGGTGACCCAATCGTCTCACCCGATGCATCTCTCGCAAGGGAACAAGTTCCGGAGCATATCCGCCGCAAGCCGGGATTTGGGGGAAGTGCTTTCCGGCGCCGTCGCCAGGAGGGTGGATGGGTCGAGGAGAATGGGCGTTTTGCTCAGCGGCGGCACGGATTCCAGCCTTGTGGTAGCGCTTATCAGAAAATCGTTTTCCGGGAGCTTACGGACCGTCTTCGTGACCTTTGAGGACAACCCCAGGGATTATGGGAAGTATGCGGAGGAAGTGGCCCGACGGTTCGGCACCGAACACGTGGTGATGAAATTGACCCCTCGCGATTACGTTCAGCGGTGGGCCGACACCATCGGGATTTTGCAGACACCCGTTCCCATGCCTTGTCATATCGGGATAGCCCATGCGTTGCACTATCTCTCCGGGAAAGTGGATCTCATGATCGATGGCGATGGAGCGGATACCGTCTTCGGCAGTTCCATATGGCCGCAGATGCTCCTGTTATCCGCCGCGGGGAGCGTCATCCCGGGGAGAGGGAGAGATGTTTTTATAAGGCTCTTGTCCTCGCTCCCCTCCGGCGGGACGGTCAGCAAAGTGGCTGCCATGGCGCTTACGGCCCTGGGGACCCCCATTGATCGGTACCCGCACGTCAATGCCGCCATGCTCGGCGAGGACGAAAGCGACAGGGTCTTCCGGGAAGGCGCCTGGAACGATGCGGTCACCTTCCGGAGGTCCCTGGTCAAGGGGAGCTTCTTCGAGGGCTTTTTCTCCTACCTGATGCTGCACGGGATTCCCGAAGATATCGCCACTTCCGTCCGGCTCGGACTCTCCCAACAGATCCATTTTACATACCCGTTCCTGGATTATCACATGCTGCAAGCATCGCTTCGGCTTCCAAACCGCCTCCGGTATCATTACCGGATCCGGAAGGCTCCTCTCAAACGATATGCGCTCGATTACTTCAGCAAGGAATTTGTGTACAAGCCCAAGGAGGGTTTCGGCGTGCCTTTGTCCAAGTGGTTTACGGCGAAGGAGTTCGAGCCTTTCCTGAAGCTGCCGCTGGAAGCCCGAAGCCTGAAAAGGGGTTGGTGGAACGAGGGTGAGGTCAGGCGGGTGATTCTTTCCCACATGTCCGGCCATGGCACGGACGGATCCGCGGAAACGATTCCGTGGATCACCGCGAACATCGAGCTTTGGGCACGTATATGTCTCGACGGCGATTCCCCCGGTTCTTACCGGTAGGGGGAACACGTACCGGCAGACGGATTTGCAGCATCGGAGCGTACCGTGACAAGGCAACTGAGAATTGGCGTTGTACGCACATCATACAAAGAGAACGAGAGGCGACTCCCCATTCACACGGACCATCTGGTGTGGATCCCGGAGCGGATTCGCAAATCGCTCGTCTTCGAAACGGACTATGGCTCGCCCTTCGGACTCGAAAACAGGGATCTCGTCACGCGCGTTGGCGGGATTGCGAGCCGTGAGGAGATACTGGCCGATTGCGACGTTGTGCTGCTGCTCAAACCGGTCGAGGCAGACTTTCGGCAGCTCAGGACGAATGGCGTTCTCGTGGGATGGGTTCACTGCGTGCAGCAAAGGAGAAATACGCAAGCGGCAATCGATCGCAAACTGACGATCATTGCTTTCGAGGGAATGCACATATGGGGGACGTCGGGCGACAGGCAAATGCACGTTTTCCGAAAGAACAACGAACTTGCCGGATACGCCGGCGTCATCCATGCCCTTCATATCATGGGGCTGGACGGGTATTATGGAGGAGAGCGCAAGGTTGTCGTCTTCAGCTACGGGTCGGTTAGCCGGGGCGCTGTGTTGGCATTGCATCGCCGCGGTTTCACGGACATCACGGTGTTCACGCAAAGGCATCCGAATCTCGTCCGCGAGCAGTGGTTTGATGCCCGCTATCGCCATTTGATAACCGGTTCGGACGGAAAACTCTATTCCACAGACCTGGATGGGGGCATGCATCCCTTGCTGAGGGATATCTCATCCGCCGACATCATCGTGAACGGGATAATGCAGGACACGGACAGGCCCCTGATGTTCCTTACGGAGAACGAAGTCCCCTGCCTCAAACCCGGCTCCCTCATCGTTGACATCAGTTGCGATAGGGGCATGGGCTTTCCCTTTGCCCGCCCCACCACGTTCGATGATCCCGTATTCCGGGTGGGATATTCGACCTACTACTCCGTCGACCATACCCCTTCCTATCTCTGGAACAGCGCATCCTGGGAAATATCGAGATCCCTTCTGCCTTTCCTGGATTCCATCACGAAGGGGCCGGGACAGTGGAAACAGGACGAAACGATCCGGAGAGCGATCGAAATCGAAGGCGGAGTGATCAGGAATCCGAAGATCCTTTCATTTCAAAGGCGCTCGGACCATTACCCGCACGACTCCTCCTTGTAGCCAGCCGAAATATCCCGGTCTTCCAACCCTCGCGAATCCGGCATCTCGTGACGGCCGGTATTTCCTTGTACCAGGGGTGGGAGTCGATGCGGGACTTCATCCCGGAGGGAGAAAGCAATGGAGAAAGTAAAAATCCTGTCCATCCGCGGGTATCGCATCCTGAATTCCCATGTCCAGTGGACGAACGAGTTCATTGTCCAACTGGATGACGGGCGATGGGGGAGGGGGTCGTCCCCGCGTGGAGAAACGACCAGCGTGTACGAGGATCAACCGGCGTCCATCGAGCCGGAGGAGATTATACGGCGAATCTCCGCAGATCATCGATTTCAGAATCCGTTATCTCAACAGGAATTCGACCGGTACCTTGCCGGGGATGCAAGCCGGTTCGGCCGCAATAACTGCTATGCCTTATCCGTGGCCTTCCACGATGCGAGCTTGCGTTCCCCCGGCGCCCCAAGGGCCGGCCGCGGCGGGAGCGAAGCTGCCGTCCCTCCGATGGTCTGCCTCAACATCCTGAATGGCGGTCGCTTCGCATACACCAACCCGGTTCGCAGCGATTTTTCCGAGTTCCTCCTGGTTCCTCGCCACAAGGATCTTTATCGTTCGCTGAGGGATCACGAACAGATCCAGCATCGGGTCAAAACGGGTCTGCTCCGCAGGGAACGAACGACCGTCAACGGGAACGTCGTGCACGAGATGGGCGGGAACCGGGGATGCATAGAGTTCCTGCTCGCGGTGCTCGAGGAATTGAAGCTGCGCGACGGGTATGACCTTATGATCGATGCCTCTGCCGGCGACCTGAAGTCTGATGGCGGATACCGGCTGGAAGTGACAGGCGACGGGTTTTACGAAGCCAATCGATTCGTGGGCATGTGGAAGTCATACATCGGGGAGTACGGCCTGGCATACCTCGAGGATCCGTTCGCCGAAGAGGACTTCATGGCATGGAAATCTCTCACCGCCGAAAGAAGTGGTTGCCATATCGTTGGCGACAATCTGTACGCGTCGGATGCCGGACGGATCGCCCGTGGAGTGGGGGACGGCTGGACGACCGGCGTGATCATCAAACCGGACCAGTCCGGGTCCGTGACTGCCGTGAGAGATGCGATACGCGCATGCGAGGCCGGGGGTCAGCTGATGATCTCGTCTCACCGTTCGATCAGCACAGAATCGATGACCGTGGTGACACTTACGGCCATGCATCGGATCCCCTACATCAAGGTGGGTCCTCTGCTGACAGACTATTCCGCGGTCATGCGGATCAACGAATTCATTCGGAAAGCGGGGGAGATGCAATGCCAAAAGTGACCGTCCTTTCCACCCTGCGACATGCCGAGACCGACTACACGCGGCAACAACGGTACTGCGGGACGATCGACGCGCCGCTGAATCATGCCGGCATCCAGGATACACGGGAGGCAAAGAAATATCTAAAGACCCATTCTTTTGATGTTGTCATCACGTCTTCTCTCCGCAGAACCGCCGAGACGGCCAACATCCTGCTCGGCGGAGGGGTGCCGACAGTACGTTCGCCACTCTGCAACGAGAGGAATTTCGGTGTGCTGCAGGGACGGATGATAAGGGATGTGGAAAATGTGAGGCCACGGGTGAAATTCATCCGCATGGGGGGGGATTATCATTCCCTCAACCTTCCGGAAGGCGAAACGTTCTCGCAGGTCCGCCGTCGCGCAATGGACTTTCTCCGTTTTGTGCTCTCGGGATATGCCGGCCGGACGGTCCTGATCGTTTCCCACAACGTATTTCTTCAGCAATTCCACGGTGTGATCCGGAAACAACGCTGGGATGCGGCGTTGCAGCACAACCCGAAGCCGCTGGATATGATGACGTTCCTGCTCGAAGGGGGAAGACTCGTAAAGGAAACCGAGCACAATCTCGTTGAGCGAAAGCAGGTTGTCTGGTAAGTGCGCCGCTCCGGAAATTAGGCGCAAATTATTTTCCGCTTCATGCCGATAGTTACATCATAAAGAAGGGATTCTCTTTCCCGACCGGTGATCAAGGGGTGTTGCGCTAAAACCATTCCGAACATGGAGAGATGTCATGGAAAACGACCATAGGGGAAAAATAAAAAAATACATATTGGAAAACTTCCTTTTTTCGGCGGATTCCAATGCCATACATGATGACGTTTCTTTCATGAAATCCGGCATCGTGGACTCCACCGGCATACTGGAGATCATCAGTTTTCTGGAGGAAGAGTTCCAAATAAAGGTTGAAGATGAAGAGGTGATCCCGGAGAACCTGGACAGTATCGATTTGGTTGCAAAATATGTCGAAAGAAAAATCAGTAAGAATGCACCGGTTTAGCGATCCGTCCGTGAGAAGGGACCGGTAACGCCATGTGCGGAATCAACGGGATCTGCAATTTAAACGGTCCGGCGCCGATCTCCCGTGAACTTCTCACCGGGATGATCAATATATTGCACCATCGTGGCCCCGACGCGACCGGGATCTACCTGGATGATTGGGTGGGATTGGGCCATGCGAGATTGAGCATCATCGACCTCTCCGGGGGGTCTCAACCCATCCACAACGAAGATGAAACTCTTTGGATTGTGTATAACGGCGAGGTTTTCAATTACCCGGAACTGAGACAGGGCTTGCTTGCGAATGGACATTCATTCTCCACATCTACGGACACGGAGGTCATCCTCCATCTTTACGAAGAAAAGGGACCTGACTGTGTCCACCATTTGAACGGGCAATACGCATTCGCGATATGGGATTCAAGGAAAAAGGAATTGTTCCTGGCGAGGGATCGTGTCGGCATTCGACCCCTCCATTATGCCCTCCACAAGGATCGCCTCATCTTTGCGTCAGAGGTGAAATCCATATTCATGGTCGAAGATATTGCACGCCGGATCGACCCGGTGTCCATGGACCAGATTTTCACCTTCTGGACGACTTTGCCCGGGAGGACCGTATTCCAGGGTGTCCATGAGTTACCTCCGGGACATTCGTTGCACGTACGGAACGGAAAGATCGCAGTAAAAAAGTACTGGGAGATCCCTTTTCACCCACCGGGGGAACAGATCGACTGGCCGGTTGGGAAAATTATCGAGAATGTCCGGGGTTTGCTGCACGACGCGATCCGGATCCGTTTGAGGGCGGATGTCCCCGTGGGATGTTATATCAGCGGCGGACTGGACTCCTCGGGAATCACCTCGTGGGTACATGAGAATTTCAACAATCAGCTTCGCACTTTCGGGATTCGATTCGAAGAGAAGGCGTTCGATGAAAGCCGGTACCAGGACCACATGGTTTCCCGATTGCATACGGAGCATACCAATCTCCTGGCGACGAACGAAATGATCGGGAAAGCATTTCCGGAGGTCATCTGGCACTGCGAAAAACCTCTCACCAGAACGGCCCCGGTACCGTTGTTCCTGCTCTCGCAGGTTGTCCGCGACAATGGATTCAAGGTGGTCCTCACCGGCGAAGGGGCGGACGAGGTTTTCGGAGGGTATGATATTTTCCGTGAAACGCTGGTTCGGAAGTTCTGGTCGAAGCAACCCGAATCCCGATATCGCCCTCTTCTTCTCCGGAAACTGTATCCGGATATTTTCGTCGATCCCAGGCTGAAAACCACACTCCAATCGTTTTTCCGGAAGGGGATCGAACACCCGGAGGATGTTTTCTTTTCGCACCGGATTCGATGGGAGAACACGAGCAGGGCAAAAACCTTTTTTTCCGATGACCTCCGGGCCGCGATCGGTAATTACAGCGGGTATGAGGAATTACGAAGCGATCTCCCGGAAACATTCCGGTCGTGGGATACGCTCGCCATGGCGCAATACCTGGAGATGAAAGTTTTTTTAAGCAATTACCTCCTTTCCTCCCAGGGAGACCGGGTGGCCATGGCCCATTCGGTCGAGATCCGGCTTCCTTTCCTGGATTATCGCCTGATCGAATTCATGGGACGCGTACCGTCAAGGTGGAAGATCTGGGGGTTGAAGGAGAAATATCTCCTGAAAAGGCTGTTCAAGGGAATTCTTCCCGACCTCATTCTGGCCCGTACCAAGCATCCATACCGGGCTCCCATCCAGCAGTCCCTGGTCAAGGAAAGCGGGGCGAATTCCGGCGGGAAATTATCCGATACATTCCTGAGAGAGGCAAACCTGTTCGATGCGGAAAAGGTGGGCAGATTGCTGAACAGGATTCAAAAGACTGGCCGCTCAACGGAAGTCGACGGGATGGCGATTGCCGGGATCATGTCTTCCCAGATCATTCATGATCGGTTCATATCCCGTTTTCCGCATCACCCTCCCGGCCAGGAACCTCCAAACCTGATCATTGACCGAAGCACCTTCCAGGACGGGCGATGAGAGGACCATCCACAACGGTCATAACCGGATCAACCGGAACGACGCATTCTCCCATGAGGAGGTAAATCGAATGTTTTCCCCGACCCTGGTGCATGAGTATTTACGGCAATCCGCCATGCGGCATCCGGAAAAAGTGGCGATTATCTGCGGAGAAGAACGCTGGACCTATCGATCGATCGATCAAAATTCCGATCGATTGGCCAATGCTTTGGCGGGAATGGGCGTAAAGCGGCATGACCGGGTGGTCGTGTTTCTCGACAATTCCCCCGAATCGGTGATTTCCCTTTACGGGATCCTCAAGGCGGGGGGTACGTTCGTCATCCTGAACAGCACGATGAAATCGAAAAAACTGGGCTACATTTTGCGCGATTCCAGCGCCAAGGCCCTGATCGCCCACGTGGGCAAGAGGGAAATAGTCCAGGAGGCCCTTCGTGAGCTCACCGAACCCTGTCAGGTGATATGGGTTGGGAACCCGTCCAGCATTCCGGAGTCGCTCCAACCCCGTTCATTCCCCTGGACCACCCTGACGGAATCGGCAGGACATGTCGAGGCGCTCCCCCGTCAGGAACCGGGGGGGGATAGCCGAAGGGTTATCGACCAGGATCTGGCGGCGCTTATCTACACATCCGGCTCGACCGGCGAACCCAAGGGAGTCATGTCCACCCACCACAACATGGTTTCCGCGGCGCGAAGCATCATCCAGTACGTCGGGAACAGCAGCGAAGACATCATCGTGGACGTGCTGCCCCTCTCCTTCGACTACGGGCTCTACCAGGTCATCATGAGCATGATGTTCGGCGGGACCGTGTCGTTCGAATCGTTCCTGTTCCCCGTCCAGGTGCTGCAATGCATCGAAAGGGAGCGGGTCACGGGACTTCCCCTCGTTCCGACGGTCGCGGCGTTCCTCCTGAAAATGAAAAACCTGGAGAAGTACGACCTGGGGTCCCTCCGGTACATGACGAATACGGGAGCGGCGCTTCCGGTCGAGCACATCCGGAGACTCCGCGCACTCTTTCCCAAGGTGAAGATCTTTTCCATGTTCGGGCTGACCGAGTGCAAGAGGGTTTGCTACCTGCCGCCGGACGAAATCGACCGGCGGCCCGCCTCGGTGGGGAAGGCGATCCCGAATTGCGAGGTCTTCATCCTCGACGAGGGCGGCCAAGAGGTGGCGGCGGGGGAGGTAGGCGAACTCGTGATCCGCGGGTCGAACGTGATGCGGGGGTACTGGAACGCGCCGGACCTCACGGCACGGGCGTACCGCCCCGGACGGATCCAGGGCGAGACGTGGCTCTACTCGGGGGACTATTTCCGGATGGATGAGGAGGGCTTCCTGTATTTCCTCGGCCGGAAGGACGACATGATCAAGTCGAAGGGGGAGCGGATCAGCCCGAAGGAGGTCGAAAACGTCCTTTCGGAGATCCCGGGGGTGGCCGAAGCGGCCATTATCGGCGTCCCGGACGAGATCCTCGGGCAGGCCATCAAGGCTTTCATCGTCCGCGTCCCCGGCAGCCGACTGACGGACAAGGATGTCCTCAAGGCCTGCACGGAGAACATGGAATCGTTCATGATTCCCAAGTACGTGGAGTTCGTCGAGGATCTGCCGAAGTCGGCGCACGGCAAGATCGACAAATCCTCTCTGAAGGGCCGGCTCTCCGCCTGAAGGATTGCGGTCCGGGGGGGCCACCGCGCGGTCGCCCCCCCGGACCCGTCACGTCGCGACTTCGGGAACGGGCGCCAGCAGGATCGGCTTCATGTGCAGGGGCGCGGTGGTCCTCCGCTTCACCTGGATGTCGCGGAACACGCGAAGAACCTGCGCAGGGGCCAGTCCGGTTTCCCTGCCCACGTCCTCCGGGCTCTTCCCCGCGTTGAACCCGCACAACACGAGGTCCATCTTTTCGTAGGGAAGGACGAAATAGAACTCCTCCTGGCTCTGCGCAAGGCTGTAGGTGTCCGTCGAAGGCCGGGCCGAGAGGATCGACTCCGACAGCCCTAGGAACCTCCCCATCTCGTACACCTGGCTCTTGAAGAGATGGGCGATCGGCTTGACGTCCGCGGAGCCGTCCCCGTTCTTCACGAAGAATCCCTGGTCGTACTCAAGCCGGTTTGGTGTGCCCGTCACGGCGAAGTTCAGCCTGTCGGCGTGGAAATATTCAAGGGTCTTCCGTATCCTCTGCTTGAAATTCGTCGCGGCGACGATCTGGAGGTACGCTTTGATGGGAAGGCGTTTCTCCGACATCTCTCCGTCCGGCCTCTCCACGACGAGCTTGAAGAAGTTCATCCGGTCCGAATCGAGGAGGCCTTGGGAGATCAGGATCTTGTTCTTCCAGCCCGGGCCGTACTCCGGGAACACCATGCGGATCGCATCGTCTCTCCACGCGTAGCAGCCGATCGCCTCGAGCGTGGGGGCGATGTCCTTGACTTCGTAGGGGATGTCCAGGTGCCGGCAGAGTTCCTCTCCCAGCAGGCGACTGGAGGGCGAGGAGTCCCGTTCCGGGAGGATGAGACCATAGACCTTGTCTTTGCCGAACGCTTCGGTTGCCAGGGCCGCGCACACGGAGCTATCGACTCCTCCCGAGACCGCGACGACAGCTCCGCGGCGCGACAGGGTTACGGTGACCGCCTCCCGGAATCTCCGGGCAATCTCACGGACGGTCTGTTCTAAATCGAATCTCAACCAGGGATGCAAGCCCGCCCCCTCTCCATCGGTCGATATGACTTGCCTGGACAACTATACCGGATGGCAGGAGAAAAAAGTAGATCCTTCCTCGACGAGGGGTCCCCGAAGGACTGCCTTGCGGGAACATGGGCATATCGTGATAACGGGTAACGTTCGGAAGACGTTGTTTTATGTGTTTATTATTGCAATGATAGGCCTGCCGGTCGTGGCGGGAATTTTGAAAAATGAGCACATGGATGTCAAGAAGTCGTATTCCTCCTTGCGTAATCGACTGTGGGAATCCCTTGCACGGAAATTGACAATGGAAAAGCCTTTTCCGGAAGGATTGTCAAAGCGGGTCAAGAACACTTCGTTAATCTATGTGCTCGGTGGAAGCCAGGGCAGCCTGATCCCCCGTTTCCGGAAAGCCTCAAGTTTGTACCACCAGGGCCTCTCCCCGAAAATACTGATTTTGAGCAGGCCGGGCATTACAGAATTCAGCCCGGATCTTGGACGGAACTTGACGAATGACGAATGGGCGATACGGGAGCTGGAAAGATTGAACGTGAAAAAGGAAGCCATTGAAACCGTATCCGTGGGACCATCGTTTTTTGGAACAATGAGCGAGGCCAAGGTTTTGTCGGATATCGTCCGCAACAAGGACTGCAAGGAATTGATATTGGTCACTTCCGATTACCATACCAGGCGGGCTTATACGGCCTTTTCCAGGAACACATCGACGATTTCCATGGACCTGTACATATATGGATCCAACGACTCCAGCATATTACGGGAATTACTTGTGGAATATACAAAATTGATTCTGTACGAAAATTTCCCCCTCCCACTGTCAGATCTCCTGCAGGGCTGACCCCGTCCACCCGGACGGCGTTCCCCTTTCTCCGCGTACGCCTTCACGGATCGTATTTCCAATGAGAAATCCTTTGTTTAGAAGAAAATCGCTGATATCCTGATTAAAGAACCGACGAAGCGTTCCCTTGGCCGTTACTTGGTCGGATCCTTGTTCTGCCGTGGGGTTCCAGGCCCTGGAGGATTCGTGAGAAGCAACATCCATCGGTTGTTTTTCTCCCTGATGTTCGTAACGTCCCTTTTCGATGTGGCCGCAGTATATGGACTGGACCCCCCACGCTTCGGAGAGATTGAAAATCTTAAAAATGCCGGAGAATATGAATATCGGTTAAATCGTGCGGAAGAACTGGGGAATCACAAAATCAACAAGAATTTGCTGGATAAAGCCATAGAAAAAAGCAAAAGAAAGTATTTTCCGAATCGAACCCCGGTAGCGGATACCTCAAGTCAAAATGGAATCGTATCGTTCGCCCCCCCTCCCGGATGGAGCAGCATGCCATCCAAAGGCAACGTAAAAACATTGGCATTGCTGATTGAGTTTCCTGATTACCTGCACGTCAATTCCAGCGGATACATCTACAGCAATTTATACGGTCCTGGAGATTCTTCACATGGTTATTTTGAAAGCCTGGCGAATTATTACAAGCGATCTTCTTATCAGCAACTGAACATTACAGGAAATGTGCTCGGATGGTACAAAACAAGTTATGACAGGAGCACAATAGTCCAGAGTGATTCCGCTAGAGATAATTTGATAAAAGAAGTTATTAATTATTACCATAACGAAGGACATGATTTTTCTCAATATGATAACGATAATGACGGGTACATCGATTGCCTTATGGTTTACTGGTCAGGACCGGACAATGGTTGGGCAAACTTCTGGTGGGGGCAGAAAACATACTTTAACGATCCAACATACTCCATCGATGGCAAGAAAATCGGTGGATACTCATGGCAGTGGGAATCAAACCCCGTAGGGAGCCCGTTTTGGGCAGACACGGCGATTCACGAGGTTGGTCACATATTAGGGTTGCCGGATTATTACGATTACAACCCGGATATCGGTCCAAATGGCGGGGCCGGCGGTCTGGATATCATGGACGGGGTGTGGGGAGATCATAACAGTTTCAGCAAGTGGATGCTGGATTGGATCAGTCCATACGTGGTTTCGAACGGGACGCAATCCATTACCTTGAATCCATCCGGAATATCGAATGATGCGGTATTGATGATGCCGGATACTACCATAAATGACCTGTTTTCAGAATTTTTCCTGTTACAAAACAGATCCCGTGCCGGCAATGATATCGATTATCCGGGAAACGGATTCATCCTATGGCATGTCGATGCGAAATTAAGCGGCAATAACTATTTATATAATAATTCGACCACCTCCCACAAACTCCTGAGGCTTATGGAAGCAGACGGCCTGGAGGAAATAGATACATGCGGGCAATTTTATCGATGTGCAGATGCAGGCGATTATTATGTGCCCGGAACTTCGTTTGGTGATAATACCGCACCATCCAGTAAATCGTACTCGGGACAAACTACAGGGGTAACCGTTTCGGATATCCGCGGGGATGTGGTAACGAACGGCAGCCCCCTGACCGCCACTCTCAGTGTGCCCACCGTTCAGGTAACGGTTACTTCCTTGCCGTCGGCTTTTCCTCCCGTCATTGTCGATGGGCAAGGATATGATGCGCCCACGACGTTCACCTGGGTCGTGGGATCGACTCATACGCTCGATACGCTAGCCATGGCTATGGGAGATCTTCGTGACCGGTTCGTATTCTTGTCCTGGAGCGACAACGGTGCAAGGCAACACACGATTACCGTCCCCTCCTCCGCCACGACGTACACGGCCAATTTCCAGTCGCAATACGAGCTGAGGACGTCCGTAAATCCTTCCGGAAGCGGGAGCGTGAGCCCGAACTGCACCGGGGGATGCTGGTATGACAATGGTTCGTCGGTGAACCTGTCCGCCACCCCCGGGAGCGGATATTTTTTCGGCAGCTGGGCCGGTGGCGTAAACGGAACGGGGAACCCGGTTTCGGTGACGATGACTTCTGCCTTGTCGGTCACAGCCAACTTCACCGTGAATCCGCCCACTACGAACCTGTCCGTGGCTCCTGCAGGCGGCCTGTCGTCCTCCGGGACGCAGGGCGGGCCGTTCGCTCCGGCGAGCGCGCAGTACACGCTCCAGAATACCGGTGGCGCTACGCTTGACTGGACGGCCTCCAAGAGCCAGTCGTGGGTGACCGTGTCGCCGGCCGGCGGGACGCTTTTGCCCGGCCAGGTCACGACGGTGACGGTGTCGATCAACAGCGGTGCGAACAGCCTTGCCCCCGCGTCCTACGGCGACACGGTGGCCTTCATCAACACGGTCAACGGGAACGGGAACACGACCCGGGGGGTAAGCCTGACGGTGAATCCCGCTCCGGCTTCCTTGTCCGTGGTTCCTGCCGGCGGCCTGTCGTCCTCCGGGACGCTGGGCGGACCGTTTACTCCGGCAAGCGCGCAGTACACGCTCCAGAACAGCGGGGGTGTTTCGCTAGGATGGACGATCTCCAAGAGCCAGTCGTGGGTGACCCTGTCGTCGGCCGGCGGGACCCTTTTGCCCGGCCAGAGCACGTCGGTGACGGTGTCGATCAACAGCGGTGCGAACAGCCTTGCCCCCGCGTCCTACGGCGACACGGTGGCCTTCACCAACACGATCAACGGGAACGGGAACACGACCCGGGGGGTTGCTCTCGTGGTGTCACCGGGCGATCCATCCGCCCTGATGGATCTGACGATCAGCGGTGGTCCCTCGGCGGTGAACGAGGGGCGCTCCGCCGCCTACACGGCTGCGGCGAAGTGGGGCGACGGGGCCACATCGGTGGTGAACGCAACATGGAATGTGACACCGACGACATACGCGAGCATCGGCGCGACGACCGGGGTGCTCGAGGCCCGGTCGGTTCCCGGCGATCAGACGGTGACGGTGCAAGCATCCTATGAATCCGGCGGCATGACCAGAACAGCCACGATGACGGTGACGATCGTCGACGTGCAGGATGGGGACGGAGATGGAGTCCCGAGCAACGAGGAAATGAGCCCGGACGGGCTGGATCCTTTTTACGACGGCAACGGGGACGGTATCCCGGATTGGAAACAGGATAACGTGGCGTCCCTGCACTCGTACGACCGGAAGCACTATGTGACGATGGAGACGAACTTCCGATTCGCCGACGTCCGGGCGATCGCCACTCCGGCAAGCCTCCCGACGGGGGTCACATTCCCCTACGGTTTGTTTTCGTTCAAGGTGCTCAACGTCCCATCCGGCGGGAGCGCGATGGTGAGGTTCTACGTGGACGCGGAGTGGCCCAATGTGTATTACAAATATGGCCCGACGCCGCTCGTCCCGACGGCAAACTGGTATAACTTCTCGTTCGACAGCATCCAGGGCACTGGTGCGATCGCCGATGGATTCACGGTAACGCTGCACTTCAAAGACGGCGAGATGGGCGATGATGACCTGACGGCCAACGGAGCGATTCTGGACGACGGAGGTCCAGGGATGAGTGCCACGGCACCTCCACCGACAAGCAGCGGCGGGGGTGGCGGTTGCGCCATGGCTGGAGATACCGGCGGGACGAACCTGTGGGATCTGGGAGGTGCCTATGGCGCGCTTATTCTTGTACTGGCATGGATAAAGGTCCGAGGGGCCCCGAGGGAAAGGGGCAGGCCGGATTCCGGCAACTGAACGACGGGAAAAAGATCACCCTGGGGGGCGCGGAGACATCTCCGGCCCCCCTTTTTCTTGGATCTCCGGATAAACCGGGAGAGGACCCATGTCCACATTCCCGAAGGGGAACGAGCCGGAAATGTCCTGGGGGGGAATTCATGAAAAACCTTGTCCGCGGTTTCATGATCTTGTTGGTACTTTGCGGTGTCGAAGGGGAGCCGAACGCGGCGGAAAACAGGCACGGCGCAGAGAATACCGGGGACATAAAACGCCTCATCGCGTTATCGAAAATCAAGGACGTAAGCTACGGGTTCATGACAATTGCCATTGAAAACAACAAGAAGAGATATGCGGACATCAGCGAGGGGAAATGGCGGGAAATCGAAAAAGTCATCTACGAGGAGGCGGAGAGGGTTTCCGGAGTATTCATGGATCGACTTGTGGAGGTCTATGACAGGAATTTTACCCGCGACGAAATCCGGCAATTGGTGCGGTTTGCGGAGAGTCCCCTGGGGGAGAAATACTTTGAGGCCAGTCCCCTGATCTACCAGGAGGCGCTGCGGATCGGCATGGAGTTGGAGAAGACGGTGACCGTGCAGGTTCGGCAAAGATTGGAGAAATTGCAGAAACCCGCTCAATAGCACATGCTCCGTTTCAGAAGACTCAGAAGACCACGAAAGACATTACATAACTGAAATCAGAAATACAAAAACGAAATATTTTATGTGCATAAGCATTCTCAATTGCCTGTTTTAAAAAACATTTTATTTGGCATGAACGGTGCTTGTGATAGAAGGAAAACATTTCATGGGGGAAAATCCTGGTGAAAGTATCATCGAGGGTACCCAATCTTCTTGTTCTTGGTCTGGTGGCGTCCCTTTTTCTGGTCGGTTGCGGGGGAGGTGGCGGAGGCACATCCTCAAGCGATGCCCTCCCTTCGACCGCCAAGGTTTTACGCTGGTCCCCGCCGCAGAGTTTCGCCGACCAGACTCCGCTCGACCCTGTGAGAGATTTGAAAGACTATGCGATATACGTTAATGAAACGGGCACGTTCGTCGCTACCGATTCACCAACGGCGATAGTATCCGCCGTCGATTCGGCAACCGGCAATATCGTTTCGTCGTTCAACCTCGGGAACCTTGGTCCTTTCCTCTCCGCGAACAAGACATATTACGTGTCCATGCAATCGGTATCCATTACAGGTGCCAAATCCAGTTTTTCGCCTGCCGCCTCGTTCACCCTCTGACCGCCGCCCGTTTTCACGTCAACCTCCTGCCCGGAGCCCCCGAGGGTCCCGTCGAATCCCCGCAAGGCGATGTATCCCGCTGTGTCCCTGCTCCGAAACACCTGACCCATCCCTTCCCCGGTGGCTGTTGATGCTGCCGGGACGGGTTGCAGAGGCGAAGCGGCCGGTGGCTGTTTCTGCATGTTGCCGTGCATTCCGGATTTTGTATTAAGATGGGAAATGTTTCGTGCCCCCGCGAAGGATAACGCGAGGGCCGGGGCAATAAAAGGGGGGGATCCGGCATGGTTCTGGAGCGGGACATCCTTTCCAGTTTTCGCGCCGGAGTCCTCGCGATCGGGATGGACGGGACCGTGACGTATCTCAATGCCATCGGCCGAAAAATACTCGGGGGAACCTCGATCAGCGTAGGGGAGAATATCCACGTGCGGGCCGGGGAAAATGCGTTTTTCCGCGTTCTGAGCGAATCGCTGTCGATGAACTACCTGCCGACCCGCCTGGAAGTGGATTTGCCGTTCAAGGACGGGGAACACCAGTTCCTGGGGTTTACCCTGGCGGAGTTGCGGGACGGCGAGAGCAAGAACGGGGTCTGCGCCTTTTTCAAGGATCTCACGCATGTGGAGATGGCCGAGGAGAACGAGAATCTGAACCGCCGGTTGTTGCTGCTGGGGCAGATGGCGGCAGGGCTGGCGCACGAGATCCGCAACCCGATCGCGAGCATCGGGATCCATTGCGGGATACTGAAAAGCCACCTGCAGGACAACGGGAGGTTCCAGGCGTCGGTAGGGATGATCGCCACCGAGGTGTCGAAGGTCGAGTTCATCATCCGGGAGTGCCTCAACTTCGTGCGCCCGGCCGAACTGGATATCCGGATCTTCGAAGTGGAGAAGCTGGTCCGCGAGGTGCTGAACCGGGTGACTTCGGTGTATCCCGGCACAAGATTTTCGTTGAAAACGGGAATGCCGGCGGCAACCGATGCGGAAGGCGACAAGGGGTTGCTCGAACAGGCGATCGCCAACATCCTGTCCAATGCCGCAGAGGCTTCCGGGAGGGGAGGGGAAGTCGAGGTTTCCCTGGGCCTGATCCGGCATTTCAGCGATCTCCTGAAGGTGAACCGCCTGGCGGAAACCATCCTGCCCGGGTACGAAGACACCGAGAAGGAATTCGTGAAGATTGCCATTCGGGACAACGGTCCGGGGATCCCGGAGGATCTCAAGGACAAGATCTTCGTGCCTTTCTTCACGACGAAGAAAACAGGCACCGGCATCGGTCTC
>Ga0209253_10002362_pt1 | contig 16729 bp, 13 predicted proteins | sample FrelakmetBRP12BR_FD_187145 | JGI IMG/M metagenome (GOLD analysis project Ga0209253, IMG submission 187145) | Freshwater lake sediment microbial communities from the University of Notre Dame, USA, for methane emissions studies - BRP12 BR (SPAdes)... | ecosystem: Environmental > Aquatic >...
GCGAAGGCCTCAAGCACAGTCCGGATCTATGGCTGCAATCTTGACTTATCTTACCCGTCATCGATTGAGTGCTTGACATACCGGGGCGACCATCTATGAGCGCTATGGCGGCCATCAGCAGGCCAGCTCCAATGATCCACAGCAGTGACTCCGTGCGGTGGCGCAGGCCAGTGTCCGGAGGCGTAAGTTTGCCGGCATGCCGGAGCTACCCCGACCACTCTTCACGCAATCGCTCCGAGCATGCCTCTCTGCGCGTCGTGTCACGCATAGGATATCGCATGGCTATGCTCTCCCTTCTGTTTGACTTGGGTCAAAGTGGGTACTGAGCAGCGAGATATACTCGCAGGACGAGGCGGGTTCTGGTCGCTTCCGTCCCGTAAGCGTGTGATGCGAAGGAGACGTCGACATGGGAGAGCAAGCGCAGCGATTCGCCATCGGCGAGCTCCGACGTCTGAAGATCTTGTGCATCTCCGAGCTCGGATGGCTGGATAGCAGCACGCTGCTCGCGGATGTGAAGGCAGCCGGCGGCATGGGCGCTAGCCAGTACGTGCTTAAATGGCCGCCATTCGGTGCTCTGCATGCCGAGAACGCCGCGGGCTCGTCTGCCCTGATCGAAGCGGAGGAGTCGAACGGCGCGATTCATCGACTGCTGTTCGATACGGGGTGGAGCAGCGAATGGATGGAGCGGCGTTTCGCGGAAGAAGGCGTCGATCGGTTGCTGACCCATGGCAGTATCGACTGCCTCGTTATCAGCCACGAGCACTTCGACCACTTCTGGGGCATCGGTGCCACGCTCAAGTTGAGTCCGGGCATCACGATCTATGTTCCGGAAGGCTTCCATCCGGAGGGCTTCAAGCTCATCGAGCGGCTCGGCCACACCGGCCAGGTGATCACCACAAGGCCCGGTGAGGTGTTGCAGCTGTTCCCCGGCGCCGCCGTGGTTCAGTTCCCGATGACGACGCTGTTGCAGGTGCAGGGAGAGAATGTCTTGTACTTCAATGTCGCGAACCGGGGACTGACGCTTGTCACCGGATGCGGTCACGGCGGGGTCCTGAATCTGCTCGACTACGCCCAACGGACGTTGGAGGGCGGCGAGAACATTCATGCTGTCTACGGCGGCTTGCACATCTCCCCGTTCGAGGAGTGGGACGAGCATCGCGACCGCATCGTCGACGCATTGCGTAGCTATGGGATCGCGCGCTTCGCGTGCAATCACTGCACGGGCGTGAAGGCGGTGCAGGCGATGATCGCCGCCGGCTTGCCCGTCGTCAAAGGCACGGGTCGCCACGGATCCAAGACGGACCTCTTCGTCGGCAACGGCGATGTCCTCGAGGTGAGCGCAGACTGAAGCAGGCGTGGTTTGCCGCGGTCCGTAGCGGGCCTCCGAATAGCCGTTCCACGCAACGCCTGGCGGATCGCGGCGGACGCGCTGGGTGCTGGTTCGGAGTGCGCGCGGGGCGTCTGGTCGTCGGGCTATGGCTCTGCATCGTTTGCGTGGCGGCGTCTGCGCAGCCCGCGGAGGCAGACGGGCGCGCCGTCGACGTTTGACGCCGAGTCACTTAACGAGCGGCCGAATATTGGCGAAGCCGCCATCGACCGGCAGCACCTGGCCGGTGATGCGCGAAGCCGCGTCCGATAGCAGCCAAGCAATCACTTGGGCGACGTCGTCGGCCGATTGCACACCGCCCAGCGGATACTGCTTGGCGGCTCCTTCGTGCATCGCCGGCACTTTGAGCATATCGGCGGTCATCGGCGTATCCGTCATGCCTGGCGCCACGACATTGATGCGCAGTCCCGCCGGCGCGTAGGTCGCGGCGGCGCTGCGGGCGAGGGCCTCCACACCGCCCTTGGCGGCAGCGATCGCCTCGTGATTCGCCACGCCGATGCGAGCAACGACCGAGCTCACGAACACGGCCGCGCCCGGCTGTGCCGGCTCGCGCATAGCATCGATCCAGGCGCCAAGCATGTACAGCGCACTCTCAAGGTTGACGCGCAGGACCTCGCGCATCTGCACCGCACGGGTGCGGTGCAGCGGCGTGATCAGGGTGTTGCCCACGCAGTGGGCGAGCCGCGTCGGTGCGGCGTCGAGCAGTGCCTTGCACTGCGCGATGGCGGCTGTGGCCCCTTCGGGGGTGGTCGTGTCGGCACTGATTCGCGCATCGGCGGGCACGTCGGTGAGGGCCGTGGCGTCGCGGCCCACGGCTGCCACTCGCCAGCCTTGCGCATGCAGTCGGGCCGCTAGCTGGCGACCGATGCCGCCGCGAGCGCCAGTGATTAGAACGATGGGGGCTTCACTCATGCAACCGTTTCTCCTTGGAGTTCTCGCACCCGTAGGTTCGGCCGGCGGCCATCAGGCCGAAAACGAGCGGCAGTGCTTTGGCGGGCCGGCAAAGGCCAGCGGTTCGCTCTCCAGTGCAAGCGTCCGAAAGACAACGCCCCGTGGTAGTCGTTCACGCGGCGCGCGGATTGGACGGCGGGCTCGAAGGTCTCGTCCATCGCGTGGTCAAGGCGCATTCAGCGCGCCGACGCGAATCGCTGCGGCCCGTTCGGCGATGCACTCTCGCTCGTCGCTGCAAAGGCGCGCGAGGTTTCTCACCTGCATTACGTTACGGGGATTGGCAGCGAGCCGCTTTTCGTGCCGAATCAGGAAGTCCCAGTACAAAGTCGTAAAGGGGCAGGCCCGCTCGCCGGTACGCTCGCCCGGCTTGAAGCGGCACTTCCGGCACAGGCTGCCGGCGCTCATGCGCTCGATATACTTGCCGCTCGCGATGTAGGGTTTGCTGGCCATGAGCCCGTAATCGGCAGCCTGGCTCATGCCGAGGGTATTCGGCAGCTCGACCCATTCGACCGCGTCGACGTATACCGCGAGATACCAGGCGTGCACTTGCTTCGGGTCCACACCGAGCAACAGCGCATACAGGCCCGTGACCATCAGGCGCTGGATGTGGTGCGCATAACCGAGTTGCAGCGTCTGGCCGATGGCGTCTGCCAGGCAGGCCATCGGCGTGCGCCCAGTCCAATAGAACGCCGGCAGCGGTTCGTGTGCCCCGAGGGCGTTCTGGTCCAGGTATCCGGGCATCTGCGTCCAGTAAATGCCTCGCACGTATTCGCGCCAGCCGAGGATTTGCCGGATGAACCCTTCCGCGCTTTGAAGCGGCACGCGCCCCTCCCGGTACGCTCGCTCGGCCGCGGCCACCACCTCGCGGGGGTTCAGGAGCTTCAGATTCAGCGCGGCAGAAAGTAGTTGCGAATGCCAGAGCCAGGGCTCCTGCGGCCACAGCGCGTCGTGCCAGCGGCCGAAGTCGGCCAGCCGCTCGGCCACGAACCGTTCGAGCGAACGCAGCGCTTGCTCACGCGTCACGGGCCACGCGAATGACGTGTGCTGCCCCGGGTGATCGGCAAAGCGCTGCTCAACAAGTGCGGTCACTGCGCGCGTGATGGCGTCGGGCGCGAAGCGTTCTGTTGCAGGCACGGCGCCGGGGCCGCTCTTCGGGAAGGCCGCGCGGTTCTCAGCGTCGAAGTTCCACTGGCCGCCCGCCGGATTGTCGCCGCCCCGTTACCGCAAACCTTGCTTTACGCCGCGATAGCGACGGGCCCCGGAGCAGAACTCCTAATTAAGTAGTCGAACGCACTCAGGCTGGCCTTGGATCCCTCGCCCATGGCGATCACGATCTGCTTGTAGGGCACGGTCGTGGCGTCGCCGGCGGCAAAGACGCCGGGCATTGAAGTGCGGCCGTGGGCGTCAACCTCGATCTCGCCGCGCGATGAGAGCTTAACGGTACCCTTGAGCCAGTCCGTATTAGGCAGCAGTCCGATTTGCACGAAGATGCCGTCCACCTCAAGGTGACGCTTCGCGCCACTGAGACGCTCTTGGTAGTCGAGACCCGTTACCTTGTTGCCGTCCCCCATTACTTCGGTGGTCAGGGCGCTCAAGATGACGCTGACGTTGGGCAGGCTGGTCAGTTTCGCCTGGAGTACGGCATCGGCACGCAGGTTGTTGTCAAACTCGAGCAAGGTCACGTGCGACACGATCCCGGCGAGATCGATGGCCGCCTCGACCCCGGAGTTGCCGCCGCCGATCACCGCCACCCGCTTGCCCTTGAACAACGGGCCGTCGCAGTGCGGGCAAAAGCACACCCCCTTACCCTTGTATTCCTTCTCGCCCGACACGTCCATCTCGCGCCAACGCGCCCCGGTCGCAAGGATCACGGACCTGCTCTTGAGCACAGGTCCAGACGCGAGACCGACGCCGATGTGGCCGTCTTGATCCGCTGGAACAAGCGTCGCGGCCCGCTGGAGGTTGATGATATCGACTTCGTACTCGCGTACATGTCCTTCGAGCGCCGCCACCAGCTTCGGACCCTCGGTATGGGGGACCGAGATCAGGTTTTCGATTCCAAGCGTGTCGAGCACTTGGCCGCCAAAACGCTCTGTGACCACCCCGGTGCGAATACCCTTGCGGGCCGCGTAGATCGCCGCCGCCGCCCCTGCCGGACCACCGCCGACGATCAAGACATCATAGGGCTCCCGGCTCTCGAGTTCCTGCGCCTGGCGTGCTGCTGCACCCGTATCGAGACGGGCAACGATCTCATCGAGCGACATTCGGCCCTGCCCGAAGGATCTGCCATTGAGGAACACCGCCGGAACCGCCATGATCTGCCGTGCACTCACTTCGTCCTGGAACGCAGCGCCATCGATCATCACGCTTTCGACGCCGGGATTCAGCACTGCCATCACGTTGAGTGCCTGCACGACGTCCGGGCAATTGTGGCAGGACAAAGAGATAAAGGTCTCGAAACGATAGTTCCCCTCGAGATTCTTGATCTGATTAACCAGCGCCGCGTCGATGCGAGGCGGATGCCCGCCCGCTTGCAGCAGTGCGAGGACCAGGGACGTAAACTCATGACCCAGCGGAAGGCCGGCAAAGCGAATGCGAGCCGGCTGCCCCTGGCGGCCGACGGAGAATGAGGGTCTTCTAACGTGGTCTCCGTCGCTGCGCACGGTGATCTTAGGCGACAGTGCGGCGATCTCGGACAGCATCTCCTGCATGTTCGCTGCGTTATCACTGTCGTCGAGCGAGGCGACGAGTTCGATCGGCTGCTGCAGTCTTTCGAGGTAAGCGGAAAGCTGCCCCTGGATGGCGCCATCGAGCATGGTATTCTCCGGATAATGCGTAGGGTGAGCAGGGCGCCGGGCATGGTGCGCGGGCCGGTAGTGCTACCGCCCGCGCTGCCCGCACGTTAGATCTTGCCGACCAGGTCGAGCGAAGGCGCCAGCGTCTTCTCGCCTTCCTTCCACTTGGCGGGGCAAACCTCGCCGGGGTGCGAAGCGACGTACTGCGCGGCCTTCACCTTGCGCAGCAACTCGGAGGCATCGCGCCCAATGCCACCGGCGTTGATTTCGACGATCTGGATCTTGCCAGCCGGGTCCACGACAAAGGTTCCACGCTCGGCGAGCCCCGCCTCTTCGATCATCACGCCGAAGTTACGGGTGATGGCGCCGGTCGGATCACCCACCATCGGGAACTGGATCTTCTTGATGGTATCGGACGTGTCATGCCATGCCTTATGCGTGAAGTGGGTATCGGTGGAAACGGCGTAGATCTCGACGCCCATCTTCTTGAACTCGGCATAGTTGTCCGCGAGATCGCCGAGTTCCGTCGGGCAAACGAAGGTGAAGTCGGCCGGGTAGAAGAATACGACAGACCAGTTGCCTTTGAGAGCGGCGTCGGTGACGTCGACAAACTTGCCGTTGTGGTAGGCAGTCGCCTTGAAGGGCTTGATTTCGGTGTTGATCAGCGATTGCATCGCAGTGCTCCTTGGTTGAAAGAGGTCTAAGCGCGAGGCAGAGCATAGGGTTCGCGAAAGAATTGAGCAAATTGATTATAAAAATAGAAAGGATAGCGATGGACTATTCCGGTCTCGGGACATTTCGGACCGGGCGCCGGCATCCGGGAACCGACTCCGTCCCGACTAACTGGAAACCGGTCGCGTCCCTGGCAGCTTGCAGTCGAGAAGCGCTTCCCGCAGCAGGTCGACGGCTTGGTGGCGAGGAAAGCTGACGCGCCAGACCATGCCGACGCGCCGGGCCGGCGCCGGATTGCCGAAATGCTTCACGCGCAGCAGTGGGTCGTCGGGCGCGATGCCATCGACCGCCGTCGCCGGCATCACGGTAATACCGACACCTGAGGCAACCATGTGGCGGATGGTCTCCAGGGAACTGCCCTCCAGCACCTGCGGCCCCCCTTGCCCGGCACGGGTGCAAAGGTCCAGGACTTGGTCGCGGAAGCAGTTGCCGCGGCCCAGCATCAACAACGGCTGGTCGAGTAGCTGCTCTGCCTTCACCCTGTCAACCGCTGCCCACGGGTGGGCCGCGGGCACCAGGATGCAAAAGTCCTCCTCGTAGACAGCCTGGGCGACCAAGCCAGGCTCCACCAGCGGCAAGGCAAGCACAGCGACATCCAATTCCACGGTCTTGAGCTTCTCCACCAGGCGATGCGTGTAGTTCTCTTCGAGCAACAGGGGCATCTCCGGCGCCCGCTGGTGCAGGAGCGGGACCAAGCGCGGCAGCAGCCAGGGGCCGATGGTGTAGATCACCCCCAAGCGCAACGGGCCGGCGAGAGGATTCTTGCCCGCCGCGGCGATCTCGGCGAGTTGTGCTGCCTCGCTCAAAACGCGCTCCGCCTGGGCGACGACGCGCTCGCCAACGGGTGTGGTGCGCACTTCCTGCGGCGAGCGCTCGAACAGTATGACGCCGAGTTCGTCCTCAAGCTTTTTCACCGCCACCGATAGCGTCGGCTGCGAGACGAAACAGCTTTCGGCGGCGCGTCCGAAGTGCCGCTCCCGCGCCAGTGCAACAATGTATTTCAGATCCGTGAGGGTCATGAGCGAGATTATGCACGAGCCTTGCGGGCGGTTCCTCGGAGTCGCCCCGGACCATAGAGCAAGTAAGGATGTCGTGCCCCGAAACGACTCAAGCGCGGCCCGATCAAGCCCGGGCTTCCGGTAGTGGGCGCTCGCGGGCGCGTCAGCCGGCCCGGGCTCTCAGCGCGTGGCCGGCGAGCGTCTTGCCGAGCTCCCACACTGAGCCAGGCACCTTGTGGCAATCCGCGATTACCTTGTCGAGCGCGGACACCGTCCACTGCCGGTCGCGTTCGCCGATGACAAGCGGTGGCAGCAGCTTGAGGACGTTCATGCCGTGGCCCGCGGTCTGGCTCAGGATGCGGTGGGTCTTGAAGAGCGGGATGGCGATCATCTGGCAGAAGAGGCCCTTGTTGGCGGTTTCGAGGAAACCCCACGCCGCCTTGAGTGACAGGCTCTTCGGCGAGCCGAACTCGAGGGCGATCATCATTCCCCTGCCGCGCACTTCCTTCAGGAATTCGTACTTGCCGACAAGCGCCTGCAGGTCGCGGATCAACTGCGTGCCCAGCGTCGCGGCATGCTCGACGAGCTTCTCCTCCTCCAGCACCTGGAGCGTCGCGAGGCCAGCTGCCATCGCCATGTTGTTCTTGGAGAAGGTTGACCCGTGCACCACGGCGCGATCCATCCGATTGAACACGGCGTCCATGATCGGCTTGCGCATGGCGACCGCTCCGACCGGGACGAAGCCGCCCGATAATGCTTTTGCCATGCAGATCATGTCGGGCTCCACGCCCCAGTGCTCGACCGCGAAGAACTTGCCGGTGCGCCCCAGGCCGGTCTGGATTTCGTCCGCCACGAGGAGGGTGCCGTACTTGCGGCACAGCCTCGCAGCCTCCGGCAGATAGTCGTCGCGGGGAATGTTGACGCCCTTGCCCTGGATCGGCTCGAACACGAACGCCGCAACATCCCGATGGTGTAGCGCCTTCTCGAGCGCAGCGAGATCATTGAACGGCACCGGATAGCAGTCCGGCAGCAGCGGATCGAAGCCCTCCTGAAATAGCTTGTCGCCGTTCAGCGAAAGCGCCCCCATCGTGAGGCCGTGAAATCCGTGCTCGAGGTACAGGATCCGCGGGCGCTTCGTGGTGTAGCGGCTGAACTTGATCGCGGCTTCGACCGCCTCGGCGCCGGAGCTGCAGAAGAAAAGCTTGCAGATATCGCCTGGGGTGAACCTGAGGAGCCGTTCGGCGAGCAGACCCGCGAGCAGCGACACGTCGAGCTGCACCATGTCCGGCAGATCCTGGGAGAGCACGTCCTGCAGCGCGGCCTTCACCTTCGGATGGTTGCGGCCGAGGGCGAACACGCCCCATCCCGCCAGCAGGTCGAGATATTCATCGCCCTTGTCATCATAGAGGTAAGGCCCCGCTGCCCGAGTGTAGAGGCGATCGTAGCCGATGGTCTTCAGCACCTTGACCATCTGGGCGTTGAGGTACTGCTCGTGCAGGAAAAAGTTCTCCCCGCGGTGCTCGGTCATGAGGTCGGTGAGGTAGGACATCCGTCGCATCCCATGGTGAATCGAAAACGCGCCATCTTAGCGGCGGCGGTGGTTTGTGCCCAGTGCAGCGCTAGTCCGCGAGTCGAAGGCCTCAGCGCTCACGCCAGCTGGAGGTCGGGGCCGAGGGCGTCGGCAGCGCGAGTCAGCGTTTGGAGAGCGGCGCGGAAATGCGACGCCAGCTTCAGCAAGTCGCTACAGTCCGACGGGTGGAGCAGCACGTGACCCAGCAGCGCCAAACGGCGAACGTTCCCATCCGCGTCCGCGGCCCGCAAGACCGCGCTTGGCAGCGCCATGTCCGCCGGGTCGGCGATGGCGCGCACCACCAGGAAAGGCACGCCCCGCTCCAGTGCGACCGCCGCTACGCCTGCGCTTTCCATGTCCGCGGCAATCGCGCTGAACTCGGCGGCGAGGGAACGCTTGGCCGCTGGGGTCGCGGCGATGCGGTCAGCGGTGAGGAGCGGGCCACTATGCAATCCAACTGCTGCCTGCAGCGCGGTTTCGGCGCGCCAGTGCCACGCCTCCGATACGGGCCGGTGCGAGCCCCGAACGTCCACAGTCTCGATTGGCAGACAGAGGTCGCCGGCCCGCAGCGCCGGCGCGAGCCCAGCCGCACACCCCCAGCTGATGAGGCCAGCGGCGCCGGCGTCCACCAATCGGTGCGCAGCACGCACCGCATTCTCGCCGCCGGCACCGGCGACGCAGACGAGCTGCGTTGGACCAAGGCGCAGACAATCTCCGCGCCCGACGCGGCGCCTCGTCAAGCTACGGCATTCCTCCGGCAACGCGACAACGAGGCCCGCGGTGGCGGCGCTCACGCGCGGCGGGTCTGCGCGCGGCGATACCGGGCGAGCGCCCAGAGCGGGAAGTATTTGCTGTAGCCGTGGTACTTCAGATAGAACACACGCGGAAAGCCCGGCGCGGTGAAGGCATCGTCGTGCCAGAGCCCGTCGGCGCGCTGCGTGCGCTGGAGGTAGTCGGCAGCGCGCCGCACTGCCTCTGACCTCTCTTCTCCGGCTGCCATGAGCGCGAGCATCGCCCACGCGGTCTGGAACGAGGTGCTCTCCCGCGCTTGCCCGGCCGTCTCCGGATGCAGATAGGTGTCGTTATCCTCCCCCCATCCGCCATCCGATCGCTGAACCTGCTTCAGCCACTCGACCGCGCGCCGCACGGCCGGGTCGGTCCGGGGCACACCGGCGATTTCGAACGCTGCGAGCACCGACCACGTTCCGTAGATGTAATTGGTGCCCCAGCGACCAAACCAAGGGCCCGATGCCTCCTGCTCCGCGCGCAGATAGCGGATGCAGCTGTCCATGGCGGCGCGGTAATCCGGGTTCGCGCGCTTGCTGAGGGCGAGCACCGCCACACAACGCGCGCTGACATCCGCCGTCGGAGGGTCAAGCAGCGCCCCGTGGTCCGCGAACGGGATCTCGTTGAGGTAGTAGTGGGTGTTATCCACGTCGAAAGCCCCGAATCCTCCGTTCCGGGATTGCATGCCGTGGATCCACTCGACGGCCCGGCTGATCGACTCAGCATACGACGATTTGCCGACCGCCTCCATCGCCCAGGCGACCATGCTGGTGTCGTCAATATCGGGATAGTGAGCGTTCTCGAACTGGAAGGGCCAACCACCGCCACGCAAGTAGGGGCGCGCTTCGCGCCAGTCTCCCGGCTCGTCGAGCAACTGGTTCGCCTTCAGCCAGTCGAGCCCGCGGGTAATACCTTCGTCGGCAGAGCCGCTTTCGTGCAGTGCGAGGCAGGCGATCGCCGTGTCCCAGACCGGCGGTAAGCAGGGTTGACAGTACGTCGCGTCCTCTTTCACGACGAGCAGCCTGTCGATGGCTTCCCGCGCAGTCCGCCGATGGGGATGGTCGGGGGGAAACCCGAGCAGGTCCAGCGCCTCGTAGGCGTTCACCATCGCGGGGAAGATCGCGCCGAGGCCACCCAACCCGTTCAAGCGCTCGAGGAACCAGGCTTCGGCTCTGCGCACGGCGCGGCGCCGTACCCAACCCGGAATCAACGGCTCGATCCGGCGGCCGACGCGGTCCAAGAGCAGGAAGAAGTCATTCAGCCTGGAGCGAGAAGGGAAGTAGTGGTGCTCATGCTCCGGCTCGACCGTGAAAAGCTCGCGAATGTCTACGCCATTGGGGTTGCGTGCTTTGGGCTTCAGGCTGCACAGAATGAACAGCGGAACCATCAGGGTCCGCGACCAGTACGAAACCCGGCTCAAGTGGAACGGGAACCACCGCGGCAGGAGCATCACCTCGACCGGAATGAACGGTACCGCGCGCCAGGGAACCTGCTCGAACAGCGCCAGTGCGATGCGCGTAAACACGTTCGCGCGGGCCGCGCCGCCGTGGGCGAGAATGGCCTGACGTGCCTTCACCATGTGGGGCGCCTCGGGGCTGTCGCCGGCGAGCTTTAGGGCGTAGTACGCCTTCACCGAGCAACTGAGGTCGAACGCGCCGCCGTGGTAGAGCGGCCACCCGCCATGGGCCATCTGCCGTGCCCGGAGGTAGATCGCGATCTTCCGCTGCAGGGCCTCGTCCACCTCATCCATGTAGTGCATCATGAGGATGTACTCGGACGGGATGGTGCAATCGGCTTCGAGCTCGAAGCACCAGTAGCCGTCGGGGTGCTGCGCCGCGAGCAAGGCGCTCCGGGCGCGCTCGATGGCGCTCTCCAGGGCGTCCCGGGGCGCGGAACGGACGACCGAAAGCTTGCGTAGAGGTTGGCCTGCGGGTGGCACCATCAATCGATCTCCATTCTTGTTAGCGGAATGCCGGCACCTGCGAGTCTGAACAGCAAGCGTATTGCAACGTCATGACCGGCTGCGATCCGGCTCGCGATCACTGTTGCCTTCAGGCTGCGACGGGTGATCTTCACTTCGTCTCCACTCGAGAACTCCGGGCGGCGGTATATCTTGCGCAGCGTGAGGATCGCGAGGCCGATCGCCCACAGGCAGAAATTGCGGATGCCGCTCTCGTGCGGTGGAATCAGTAGCGTGTACCGCACGGCGTTCCGCAGATGCCCATGGGCGTTCGCGACCAGGGTGCTAAGCCCCTGGCCAAACGCAGGATTATACGCACTCGGGCCGAGGTTACTCAGATCGAACCCGGCCTGGGCGAAGATGTCTCGCGGTAGCCAGCAAGCGCCGCGGCTGAGGTCGGCCCAGATATCCTTCAGGATGTTGGTCATCTGGAGGCCCTGACCGAATGACACCGACAGGCGCATGAGCAGGTCCCGGTGCCGCGCGATTCCGGGCGAGTGTTCGCAGAACAACCGGGTCAGCATTTCGCCGACCACGCCAGCGACGTGATAACAGTAGCGGTCCATCGCTGCCAGGTTTGCGAGCCCCCGGGCGTCCTTGTTCTCCTGGAACTGCACCATGCCTGCGCCCATCACGCGCACGCAGGTGGAGAGCGCGTCGCGCTGGGTCGGTGTGAACCCATGGGTGATGGCGAGTACCCGAGGTGTCTCGCGGATCAACTCGCGCTCGGTGGGAAGCGTGGCATCCGAGAGCAGCGGCGATAGCGCTGCTGCGAAGCGCTCGGCCGGCTCGTCACCGATCACCGCCCGCAGAAAGCTTTCCGAAAAGCGCCGCTTCGCCGCGAAGTCGAGGGCGGGTTCATCTTCGATCGTATCGATGATTCGGCAAAGCAGATAGGCGTTGCTCACCACCGGGTGGAGATCGGGCGGCAGCTGCGGAATGGTAAGCGCGAACGTGCGCGACACACCGTCGAGCATCTGCGCCTGAAATGCAGCGTCGGACGCTTGCCGTGCCACCGTGTCCGGCGCAAGGGCCGGATTCGCCATGGTGTTCGCAATCATGGTGTTGCGGGGAACGGCCGGCATGAGCTCCGGCGGTCCCCGGATTCGGTGAACCGGAAGGCCGGCAAATCTGGACTTACCATGCTGAGGCCACGCATCTTTTCGTCATGGAATCCGAGAGTACCATCCCTGGAAATCCTCAGGCCCCGGCGGGGTTCGCGCCGGGAGGCACTCGTGACATATTTCGCGCTGGGGGTGCGCAACTGCACTGGGGCGCGCTATTATCCTGAAATGTTCGCGTAGCGCCTAGGTTTTCACCCCAAAAAAATTGTGGAAAATCCTGGACAAAGCCGCAGCGCGTGATGGCTCGGACCTGGCATCCGGGCGTCGAACACCAGAAACATTCTTGAAACGTGCGCCCACCGCTTTCCTTCGACCGGATGCAATAGGCATCGTGGACGTTGATCTGAATTCCGATAGTTGAGAGACGAATGAGCGTACCGATACGCCAGCAAGTCAAGGTTGGCCAGTATGTCCTCAAGCAGAAGCTTGCCGGGGTGAAGCGCTATCCCCTGGTACTGATGCTGGAGCCCTTGTTCCGCTGCAATCTTGCCTGTGTCGGTTGCGGGAAGATCGCGTATCCAGAAGAGATTCTGAACAAGCGCCTGTCGGTGGACGAGTGCCTGGCGGCGGTGGATGAGTGCGGTGCCCCCATTGTATCGATTCCGGGGGGCGAGCCGTTGCTCCACAAGGAGATGCCGGCGATCGTTCGCGGTATCGTGGCCCGCAAGCGGTTTGTGTACCTCTGCACGAATGCGCTGCTGCTAAAGAAGCGCATAGACGATTACACGCCTTCGCCTTACCTCACTTTCTCGGTGCACCTGGACGGTGACCGCGAGCGGCACGACGAGATGGTTTGCCAGGAGGGTGTCTTCGACCGCGCGGTCGAGGCGATACGGCTTGCGCTCGCGAAGGGTTTCCGGGTCACCGTCAATTGCACGTTGTTTGAAGGGGAAGAACCAGAACGCGTGGCGGAGTTCTTTGACTATGTCACGGCCCTTGGCGTCGAGGGGATCACAGTGTCACCCGGGTTTAGCTACGAGCGTGCACCGGTTCAGCATGTGTTTTTGCAGCGTAACGCTACGCGCCGGCTGTTTCGGGATATCCTGCGCCGGGGCAAGGGACGCCGCTGGAAGTTCAATCATTCCAGCCTCTACATGGATTTCCTCGCCGGCAACCAGAGCTATCAGTGCACGCCTTGGGGTAACCCAACGCGAAATGTCTTCGGGTGGCAGAAGCCCTGTTACCTGCTGGTGGGCGAGGGTTACGCGCCGACCTTCAAGGCGCTGGTGGAGGAAACCGAATGGGACCGGTACGGCTCCGATCGCAACCCGAAGTGCGCCCAGTGCATGGCCCACTGCGGGTATGAGCCGACTGCGGTCAACGACGCGCTCGCCCGCCCGCTGAAGGCGCTCGGCGTATCGCTCCGCGGTCCGCGCACCGAAGGGCCGATGGTCGACGACGGGCCCGGCCCATCACCGCTGCCTGAACCCATACCCGAGTTGAAGGGCTCGTCCGCTGGGAGCTGACCGCTCGATTGCTACGGGAGCCCGGATGGGCGTGTGAGACCGATCTTATCTGCACGCAGGAGAGCCTTTCTGGTCCGACGCTGCGGTAGAATAGCGACTGCGCGCAACGTCATTGGATCGTCGTCAGGAGTCTGGGCGGCTTCAGTCATGACCGATCACCTGGGCGAAAGCCCCGGTGGTAGTAAGTAGTTGTCCGGTGGACGAGCGGTCTTGCGCAGTCGCGCGCTCCAACGGTCTTCGCACTGCAGGCATCCGCACGCATGCAGTTGGAAAAGGCCTGAGCCCCCACATTCACCGGAAGAAGATCCACGATGAAGATCCACGAATATCAGGCGAAGGAAATCCTGAGGAAGTACGGCGTGACTACTCCGCGGTCGGTACCCTGCTTCAGCGTCGATGAGGCGGTAGCCGCGGCGAAGACCCTCGGCGGGCCGGTCTGGGTCGTGAAGGCGCAGATCCATGCGGGCGGCCGCGGCAAGGGCGGCGGCGTGAAAGTCGCGAAGTCCCAGGACGAGGTAAAGCAGTACGCCAGCCAGATTCTCGGCATGCAGCTGGTCACGCATCAGACCGGTCCTGCCGGGCAGAAGGTCTGGCGACTCTTGATCGAGGAAGGTGCCGACATCAAGAAGGAGCTCTACGTCGGCATGGTGGTGGATCGGGTCGCGCAACGTGTCACATTGATGGCGAGCTCCGAGGGCGGCATGGACATCGAGGAAGTGGCCGCGAAAACCCCGGAGAAGATTCACAAGGTCGCCATCGATCCCGTACTGGGTTTGACAGATGCGGAGGCTGACGATGTGGCACGGAAGATCGGCATTCCGGAAGCCAGCGTGCCCCAGGCGCGCACCGTGTTCCAGGGCCTATACCGGGCGTTCGACGAGACCGATGCCTCGCTTGCCGAGATCAACCCGTTGATCCTGTCGGGCGATGGTCGGGTGATCGCCCTCGATGCGAAGATGAACTTCGACTCGAATGGCCTCTTCCGGCATCCGGACATTCTCGAAATGCGCGATCTCGACGAGGAGGACCCGGCGGAGATCGAGGCGTCGATGTACGATCTCTCTTACATCTCGCTCGACGGCAACATCGGCTGCCTGGTCAATGGCGCCGGGCTCGCCATGGCGACCATGGACACCATCAAACTCTTCGGCGCCGAGCCCGCCAACTTCCTCGACGTCGGCGGCGGGGCCACCACCGAAAAGGTGACCGAGGCATTCAAGCTCATGCTGGCTAACCCCAAGGTCAAAGGGATCCTCGTCAACATCTTCGGTGGGATCATGCGCTGCGACACGATCGGGGCGGGCATCGTTGCGGCGGCGAGGCAGACGCACCTCGCGGTCCCGCTGGTGGTGCGCATGAAGGGTACGAACGAGGACATCGGCAAGAGGATTCTGCGGGAGTCGGGGTTGCCGATCATTTCCGCAGACAACATGGCGGACGCCGCGCAGAAGATCGTCGCGGCCGTCTCGGGCAAGTAGGGGGAAACCGAGCATGAGCATTCTGATCAACAAGAACACCAAGGTCATGACCCAGGGCATCACGGGCAAGACCGGCCAGTTTCACACGCGCATGTGCCGCGACTACGCGAACGGCAAGAACTGCTTCGTCGCAGGGGTCAATCCGAAGAAAGCGGGCGAGGACTTCGAGGGCATTCCGATCTACGGGACGGTGAAGGAAGCCAAGGAAGCCACCGGTGCCACGGTCAGTGTGATTTATGTGCCGCCGCCGTTTGCCGCTGCCGCCATCGACGAGGCGGTCGATGCGGACCTGGAACTCGTCGTGTGCATCACGGAGGGCGTGCCGGTGCGCGACATGATCCGCACACGCCACCGGATGATGGGCAAGAGAACCCTGCTCCTCGGACCGAACTGTCCCGGCGTCATCACGCCCGACGAAATCAAGATCGGTATCATGCCCGGGCACATCCACATGAAGGGCCGTATCGGGGTGGTGTCCCGCTCGGGTACCTTGACCTACGAGGCGGTCGGTCAGCTAACCGATCTCGGCCTGGGGCAATCAAGCGCAGTGGGCATCGGCGGCGACCCTGTGAACGGCTTGAAGCACCTCGACATCATGCGGCTCTTTAACGACGACCCCGAGACCGATGCCGTAGTAATGATCGGAGAGATCGGCGGTTCGGACGAGGAGGACTGCGCGCGATGGGTCAAGGACCACATGAGGAAGCCCGTGGTCGGGTTCATCGCTGGCGTCACGGCGCCGGCGGGAAAGCGAATGGGTCACGCCGGTGCAATCATCTCGGGAGGCAAGGGTACCGCCGCTGAGAAACTCGCGGTGATGGAGGAGTGTGGGATCAAGACCACGCTCAATCCGGCCGAGATGGGATCGACGTTGAAGGCGTTGCTCAAGTAGTCGCGCATCAAGGCAGAAGCGGGAGGCGAGTCCGAGGGCGCCTCCCGGTCGTACCGCGGGACAGGCGTTCGTGGCGCGATCTATCGCCACCACTCAATAAGCTGTTGCCGTGAGCCGGATGGCTACGAACTTGCCAAGGGGCAATCGGTTCTTGAACAAAGGATGGAGGTCATCACGACCATGGGCCAAGCCCGGCAGCGGCAGCATTCGCTCGCCGCGCTCAAGGGTCGCACGGTCGACCCGACGGCGCTCGAGGAGGTCCAAGCCCTGCTCGGCGACAAGTCTCGTTCCCGCGATTCTTTGATCGAGCACCTCCACGCCATCCAGGATCGCTACGGCCACTTGTCGGCGGCGCACCTAGTGGCGCTCGCCCACGAGATGAAACTCGCGATGACTGAGGTGTACGAGGTCGCGACCTTCTATCATCATTTCGACGTCATCAAGGAAGGAGACACCGTTCCTCCTGCAATCACCGTGCGCGTGTGTGACTCCCTGTCCTGTGCGCTAGCGGGGAGCGAGGCACTCCTCTCGCGACTGAAGACATTACTGGGTGGCGGGGTACGCGTCATTCCGGCGCCCTGCATCGGCCG
>Ga0209253_10002363_pt1 | contig 16727 bp, 15 predicted proteins | sample FrelakmetBRP12BR_FD_187145 | JGI IMG/M metagenome (GOLD analysis project Ga0209253, IMG submission 187145) | Freshwater lake sediment microbial communities from the University of Notre Dame, USA, for methane emissions studies - BRP12 BR (SPAdes)... | ecosystem: Environmental > Aquatic >...
TCGCCGACCAGGTCGCACAGGTACTCGTGCGAGACATTGCTTTCGTTCATCTTCATCAGCAGCACGGTAAGCATGCCGCGGGGCGCCGAAAAGCAGACGATGCCGTTGCGACGGCCCGACACCGAAATGACGCCGTTATAGTCGTGGATTTCCGGGGCACCTTCGGTGACGAGATACGGCGAGCCAACGGAGGCCGCCTGCTGCGCTGCGACCTCGAAATAGCGGGTCGTGCCATGCACGAACGCGCGTATGTCCTGTTCTTCGAACATGGGTGTGTCAGGCGCCGCCGATCAGTTCTGCCAGCGCTTCGTTGAGCTGGCGGTCCGAGAACGGCTTGTTCAGGAAACCATTGGCGCCCTTACCCATTGCTTCGACCGCGGTGGCCTTGTCGGCCAGGGCGGAGATGATCAGGATCAGGACCTGCGGCTTCATGGCGACCAGTTGTTCGACGCACTCGATGCCGTCCATCTCGGGCATCGTGATGTCCATCGTGACGACGTCCGGGTCGGTACGGCGGAAGACCTCGATGGCCTCGACGCCGTTGGCTGCGACTCCCACGACCTGCAAGTTCCCGATCTGCTGGCTGCGCTCGATGCGCCGGCGGATGACATTGGAGTCGTCAACGATGAGCAGCTTGAGCTGCGTCGTCAGGAATGGAGCGTTGCGGGCCATCGCGTGGGGTTTCCTGAGGGGGCGAACGTCACGCGACGGCGCCCTGCTGCGCACGATGCGCAGGCAGCACGATGGAGAACCGGGTGTATTTGCCTGGCGCAGTCGCGATGCTGATCTTGCCGCCGATCGAGTGGACCGCTTTCAGCACGAAGTCCAGGCCCACCCCGCGGCCGGCGTCCCGGCTATTGCCGTCGTGGGTCGAAAAGCCGGGCTTGAAAATCAGGGCCAGGCTTGCCTTCGTGTCGAGTTGCTGGGCTTCACCCGGGCTCAGGTCGCCGCGCCGCACCGCAGCTTCGCGCAGCCGGTCGGGGACGATGCCGCACCCGTCGTCCTGGAACACCAGTTCGAACCGCTGTTCGCACGACTTGAACTGAATCTGCAGCAGACCGGTTTCGTCCTTGTCGAGTCCGCGCCGGGTGCCTGCATCCTCGATGCCGTGTACCACCGCGTTGCGTACTAGCTGGATGGCGACGTCACGCACCGTCCTGCGAATGTCCCCGGGCACGTCGTCGAGGCCCGCAGTGACGAGCCGGACTTTCTTGCCGGCATCCGTGGCGATGCGCTGTGCCAACGCGTCCAGGGGCGGCGTAATATCCTGCTTGCCGGCATCGACAGGCATCGTCGCGGGTTGCGGACGCGGAGCGGCGTTCAGCAACGCGTTCGCCCGCAGGTCCTCGGCGCGGCTGGCCAGCTCCCGGATCGATTGCAGGTGTCCGAAGATTTCGTCGAGACTCACGACGAGCGGCAGGAAGTCGTTGCCGGACAGCTGCGGGCGGTTGCGCAGGTCCTGCAGCAGATCCTCGAACGCGTGCGTGCGTGTCTCGATGGAAGCCAGTCCGAGCGTCGCAGCGTCGCCCTTGATTCGATGCATTTCGCGGAACAGCTCGTCGAGCTTGATGCGGAAATCGCCATCGCCGCGCGCCGGGACCTTGAGGACACTGTTGATCTGGGCAAGCGCCGCGTTCGTGTCGTCGAGGAACGACACCAGGTGTTCGGGGTCGACCTGCAGCAGGCCGAGCAGCATGTCCATCTGCACCTGGGACCTGGCCTGGGACTCCTTCAGTTCGCGAGCCAGCAGCACCCGCGATGTCACGTCGTTCACGGACACCAGTATGTGCCGCACGCCGTGCTCGCCCTTGACGCGGTGGAAATCGAACTCCAGGTAGCGCAGATCGCGACTGCCGTCCCCACGATCGAAATGAAACTCGACCTCCGCGAGCGGATTGATGCTCCGGATCAGCTTTTCGTTGGCACGCTCGCCCCAGAGCAGCTGCACGTACTTCGTGGCCGTGGCCAGCGTCTTCTCGGACACCGTGTCGCGGAGCAACTCCTCCAGCGTCATCCCGCTGAAGTCGTCGCGGCGAAACATGGCGGACAGGGCGGCGGAGTGTGCCTTGCCGATGCGGAAGTCGGCGTCGAGCAGGAAGAGTCCGTCCCTGACCGTGCCCAGGATGTCGCGCGTCTGGTTCTGTGCTTCGACAGCCAGTCGCTCATGACGCACCTTCAGCCACTGAAAGTACGCCAGCAGTGCCACCAGCAGGCAGGCGAAAACGACGCCTGTGATCATCAGCTTGCGCAGGGTCGCGGACGCCGTGACGACCTGCTGCTCGAGGCTGGTGCCGACAGCAGACAGGGCCGAGTTCAGCCGGTCCGTTCCTTCGCGACTGGACTTGATGGCCTGGCGCGTGTCCTGCAGCAGCTGGCTGCCGCGGGAGTTGAGTTGCGTGCCGACGGAATCGGAATCGCGGTAGGGAAGACCTTCGAATTCCGCGACCGGATCCAGGGCCTTGCGGTAGTCGGACCAGAGGCTGTCTATTTTTCGCATTTCAGCGGAGTTGCCGGCCGCCGACGGCTTGAGCTGCGCCAGTGACTGATCGAAGTTCTGCACCGCTCCGCCCAGGTCCTTGACTGCCTGGCCGACGAATGCCCTTGACCCGAGCCGGTCACGAATTGCGAGCAGCGACTTGGCGATCGCGACAGGCTGGCCGCGCTGCTCGCTCACCAGCTTGAGCGCGGCAGTGTCGGCCGACAGTTGACTGGCAAGCCGGTACCCGGGGACGAGCACCAGCCCGATGAATGCCATGAGCAGGACCAGGAAGCCGATGGTCGCGGCCCGGTCGCGCATGCTTGCCGACAAACGTCTGGTCATGTTGCCCTGCTGTCCTGATGGCGAGCGGTCTGTACTGCTCATGGCGTTCCTGCGTCGTCGGGCCGGAAGACGATATTGGTCACGACGGTCGCCTCGAAGTCGGGGCTGCCGGCCGCAGGTGGTTTGAAGCGCCACCGTCGGACGGCATCGAGCGCGGCCCGGTCGAATACTTCGGCCGGGCTCGCATTCACGACCTCCGCCGACTTGACCTTGCCGTCAGCATCCAGGGTGAAGCGCACTCGCACTTCACCACCGATGCCGCGCTTCAGGGCGTCTTTCGGGTATTCGGGCGGCACGTACCTGGTGCGCTTCAATTCACCCGGTGGCAGCTGGCGCGGCGCATTCAGGCTGGCGAGGGACCTATCCTGCGACGGCTCGAGCGGGCGTCCGTCATCGATGCGATCCGCCACCGGTTGCGCGAGTCGCTCGGGTTGCGGGATGGTCGGTTGCGCCGAGGTTGGGGGCGGTGCGGCGCGTATCGCGGCGGCGACTCGGGTGGGACTCACGCCGAGGCTGCGCGCTTCTGCGAGCCATCGTTCCAGTTCGTCGCGGCGCGGCTGAGCCGCGGCTTCCCGGATCTTGAGCAGCAACGCTTGCGTCAGTTCGGCAGTCGCCGCATCGGCCAATCCCCTGGGGTCCGACGGCATCCTGCGCAGTTGCGCCAGGTAGGTCTTCGCGCTGTCGTTGGCCGGGTCGACCAGCTTGCCTTCGCGGATTCGCGTGGAGACCAGTTGCGCCAGCTGTTGCGCACGTGCGTCTCCCTGCCGGCGACTGATTTCGTCTGCCGCCGCGATCTGCGCCGCCGCAAGCTTCGCGTCGATCTGTGCCAAGGCGGGATCATCCGGACGAATGAGCTTGAGATGGGCGAGTGTGCCTGCGGCGTCGTTGAGCTTGCGTTGTGCAAGTTCCGATTGCAGCCGCTCGTCGAGCAAGCCACCGATTCGCTGCAGGCCTTCCCGGGCTTCGTCGTTGCCGGAATCCTGCGCGAGTACCGCACGGAACAGGGCGAGGGCGTTGTCGCCCTCTGGAGCGGTGTAGTGACGTGCGTTCATGGCTTCGCGCGCCCTGTCCAGGAGTTCGTCGCTCGACCCCGTCAGGACATCTGCAGTGTCCGTCGCCGGCAGCGCGGCGGCGGGCTCGGCAACCTGGGGTTCTGGGGTGGCCGTCGCGGCCGCGCGATCATCTGTGTCGGGTGTGCGTAGCGTGAACCACGCTACGGCGATAGCGAGGAGCACCACGCCGGCCAGGATGGAGCCCCAGGTTCGCCACCTGCCGCCGTCCACCGGTTCGGCGGCGCTGATCGCCGCTGTGCGCGTTCGGCGAGCATCGCTGCCGTGCCGATCCATTGCGCGGGCGGACTCGGGCGCGCCAAATATCGGCGTGGGCGTGGGCGTGGGCGTTGGCGTTGGCGTAGACGTGAGCGCGGTCGCGGCGGCAGCCGGCTCCACGATCGGCTGGGCGGCCAGGCTCAGTCGAGCCAGGGCTTCCTCGCGCGCGCCGTCGAGGACCGCGATCGTCGGGCCCTGTTCGAAGGGAATCGACAAGATCGCAAAGGTTGCCGATCCCTTGAGGGAACGCGCGACGTTGGCGCTCTCGTCCGGTGGCGTAAGCACGACGACGACGCACGTGCCGTCGGGCGACTGCATGCCGGCGACTGTCGCTGGCAGGTCCTGCCGGCCTCGCGCATCCAGCAACACCAGGCACGGCCGCAATGGCCGGATGAATTCACGGGCGGCATCGACCGACTCAACGTGTCGAAACGTGGCTTCGCCGTCCAGGGCCTGGCCGATCTGCTCGAGCAGCGCGTCATCGCCGGTCAGGGCGATGATTTCGACGCGCGGTGGGTGCGAGACGCTCGGCTTGCCAGCGAATGCGGGTGTCGGTTGCGCCTGGTCGGGCGCAGATGTCGCGGTCAAGGGAACCCTCCTGTCGGGACGCCGGGCCGCTGCGCCTCGCGCAATGGCTTTCGCACACAGGAGTGTAGATAAGGCGCATTCCCCAACCTTGTGCCACGTCACAGATCGGGAGATGAAACGGCGCCAGCCAGCTCCGGGCGGCGCGGGCAGGCAGGTCGACCGGGAATTCGGATGACGTTATGTCGAGTTTCGGCGCGAGCCTGGCTGGTTCTCGCCGCAATGCCGGGCGCGGGAGCGGTGAGGACGGGTTCCGACTAACCCCTAACCCCTTCCGCCACTTCCTGTCCTTGCTGCCCTTCCTGACCTTCCCCTACTTCCTCAGCGTGAACTCCGCCGAGCAATACGGGCACTTCGCCGCGCCAGTCTTCTCTATTGGCAGGAACACGCGGGGATGCGAGTTCCACAGGTGCATGCCCGGCATCGGGCAGGCGAGCGGCAGGTCCGCCGCGGTCACGTCGTACTGGTGCTGGGCATTCGGCTGGATGAGCTTGTCGCTGCGTTCGGCCGTCACGGTGCTGCTGCCTTTGCGTCGAAGTGAGAAACGGGGCGGCCCGATTCGGGCGCGCATTATCGCGCAGCCAGCCTCGCTCGCGCTATGCGCGACCTTTCGCTGCAGCGGGAGAGACGTCAGATACCGGTCGGGGTGCGGGGTGCGCCTGCCAGCATCAGGTTGTCGAGCATTTCGATCGCGTCGTCGATTTCGACCAGGTCCATCACGCCCGGCATCTCGATTTTCTCGGTCCACGGCAGGTTCCCGGCCGACCGGTTCAGGAACCGTGTCGCGGCGCGATCGTAGCGATCCACGCACCAGCGGCGGCTGTAGTAGGGGCCGCTGCGCTCCGGATTGGTCGGGGCATACAGCCCGATCACCGGCGTGCCGACCGTCGTGGCCATGTGCACGGGACCCGAATCGGGTGACACCAGCGCGGTCGCCCGTTGCAGGGTCGCCAGGAATTCGAGCAGCGTGTCGCGCCCGATCAGGTTGCGGCACGGCTGCCGCATTGCCTGCTCGATCTGCGCGCCGTACTCGAGTTCGAGCGGGCTGCGGCCGCCGCACAGCAGCACGTCCATGCCGTGACGCTGCACGGCGTGATCGGCAAGCGCGGCATAGCGCGCGACGCTCCAGTTGCGCAGTTCATGGCTCGAACATGGGCTGAGCACGAGCGTGGGCGCTGCCGGATCCGGGACAGCATCAATTGCGTAGGCCAGCGCGGAGTCCGGCAGCGGAATGTCCCAGCGCATCGAACGCGTGCTGACTCCTAACCGCTCGGCGAATCCGAACAGGCTGTCGAGCACGTGCTCGCGCGACCGCGCGTCGATCCTGGCGTTGGTGAAGAGCCACTGGCCTTCGCGTGCCCGGGCACGGTCGAACCCGAGCCGGTGCCGGGCCGGCACCAGCGTCGACGCGACGCTCGCGCGCAGGGCGAGTTGCATGTGCAGCAATGCGTCGAAACGCCGGCCGCGCAGCCGCGAGCGCAGGTCGCGGTAGCCCTGGGCACCGGCGTTCTTGTCGAAAACGATGAACTCGATCCCGGGGATGTGGCCGAGCAGCTTGTGCTCGAGCTTGCCCAGTATCCACGTGAGCTGCGTCGAAGGCCAGGTGTCCTGCAGCGTGCGGACGACCGGCAGCACGTGGCACACGTCTCCCAGCGCCGACAGGCGCAGGATGCAGATGGACGACGGCGGTGTGGTGAAGAGGGGCTGCTTCATCTGCGGTTCGAAACGGTAGGCAGCGGCGCCGGGATCGTGAACAATCCGCACCGATGAACGAAGCAGCCGCCGCCGGGGAGGAGGCGCTCGCGCGCGGGGCGGGCGGCGCGATGCTATACGATGCCTCCTGTCTCCACCATCCGGACACCGCGGTGTTCGATCCGGCGCACTGGCAGGCGCAGGGCGCGCTCGAAACGACTCGCGGCGGGCGCGGCACGGTCGCGTTCGTGCGCGCGAACCAGGACCGGCGCTGGGTGCTGCGCCACTATCGCCGCGGCGGGCTGATTGCCCATCTCTCGGACGACCGCTACGTGTGGACCGGCGCCGACCGCACGCGCTCGTTCAGGGAGTGGCGCCTGCTGCGTCAATTGCGCGCGTGGGGACTGCCGGTGCCCACGCCCGTGGCGGCGAGGTACCAGCGTGCCGGGCCCTGTTACCGCGCCGACTTGCTCACCGCAGAATTACCAGTGCGCCGCACGCTGGCCCAGGCGTTGCAGCAAGCGCCGTTGCCGATCGAGGCGTGGCATGCCATTGGCCAGTGCGTCGGGTCGCTGCATGCGCGCGGCGTGCAGCACGCGGATCTGAACGCGCACAACCTGCTCGTTGGCGCGAGCAACGACATCTACGTGCTCGACTTCGATCGCGGCCGGATCCGAGCGCGTGGAGCGTGGGAACGAGCGGTGCTCGCGCGGTTGCGACGCTCGCTGCTGAAGGTGACCAGCGGCCTGCCGGCCGAGCGTTTTACCGAGGTGCACTGGCAAGCGCTGCTGGGCGGCGCCGTGACAGGCTGAACCCACGCCATGCGACTGCTCTACGTCCTGCTGATCTATCTCGTCGCACCCCTCGTGATCGCGCACGAAGCATGGAAGGCTTTGTTGAATCCGGAGTACCGCGGTCGACTCAGGCAAAGGCTCGGCTTCGTGCAGCGAGCGGTGCGACCTGGTGCCGTCTGGATTCATGCCGTGTCGGTGGGCGAGGTGCAGGCCGCGGCCGGGCTGGTCGGCGAGCTGCAACGCCGGTATCCGACGCTGCCGATCGTGCTCACCACGGTCACGCCGACCGGCGCGCAGCGGGCGCGGTCGCTGTTGAAGGAGGGCGTGCAGATCTGCTACCTGCCGTACGATCTGCCGGGCTCCGTCGGCCGCTTCCTCGACCGGACGTCGCCACAGGCGGTGGTCATCCTCGAGACAGAAATCTGGCCCACGCTGTACCACCAGCTCGGGCAGCGACGGATTCCGCTGCTGCTTGGCAGCGCACGTGTTTCGACGCGTTCCGTCGATCGCTACCGGCGCATGGCCTCGCTGTTCCGCGACACGCTCTCGCACGGCATCCTGATCGGTGCGCAGACGCCGGCCGACGCCGACCGGTTTCGCGCCATCGGTGCCGCACCGGACCGCGTGCAGGTGACGGGCAACATCAAGTACGACCTGGCGATTCCAGTCGCAACGATCGATGCCGGTCGCGCGCTGCGGCAGCAATGGGGCGCAGGCCGACCGGTGTGGATCGCCGGCAGCACGCATGAAGGTGAGGAAGAGGCCGCACTGGCGGCGCACGCAGTCGTGCGCGCGCGCCATCCCGAAGCGCTGCTGTTGCTGGTGCCGCGTCACCCGCAGCGCTTCGATGCGGTGCGCGCACTGCTGCGCAAGCGCGGGGTGCCTTGCGCACAGCGCAGTTCCGGCACGCTGCCGGCACAGGGCGACCAGGTCTTCCTGATCGATACGCTCGGCGAGTTGCAGATGTTCTACGCGGCGGCGGACATCGCCTTCGTCGCGGGCAGTCTCGCGCCGATCGGAGGGCACAGCCTGCTCGAGCCAGCGTTGCTCGGACTGCCGATGCTCTCGGGTCCGCACACGCACAATTCGCAGGACATCGCCGACCTGTTCGAGCAGGTCGGCGCATTGCGCATCGTGCGCAGCCAGGAAGAACTCGGCTATCGCCTGCTCGAGTGGTTCGGCGATCCCGAGCGGGCACGCGCCACGGGAGCCCTCGGTCGCGAGGCAGTGGCGGCCAACCGTGGAGCGGTCGACCGCCTGGTCGGCATGATCGAGCCGTTGCTCAGGACTTCGGCCTGACCGCCGGCAGCGTCGTCGGCTGGGTCAGGAAACCGTTGATCGCGTCGAGATCGTCCTGCTTCAGGCCACCGGTGGCTGATTCCAGGCGCACGATGTTGATCAGGTAGTCGTAGCGGCTGCGGGCGTAATCGCGCTGGGCTTCGAACAGGCGACGACGCGCATCGAGCACGTCGACCGTCGTGCGTGTGCCGACCTCGAAGCCGGCTTCCGTCGCCTCGAGCGCGGTCTGGCTCGACTTCACGGCCTGGCTCAGCGCCTGCACGCGCGCCTTCTCGGCGATCACGCCGAGGTACGCATCACGTGTTTCGCGTTCGGCCGAACGCATCGTGCCCTCGAGCTTCTCGCGGGCCGCACGATGCAGGTGTACCTGCTCGCGCACGCGTGATTGCGTCCCGCCGCCACTGAAGATCGGGATATTCACGCGCAGGCCGATCACGTCGCTGGTGACGTTCGAGTCGGCCGAGCCGCCGACGCGGTCGCCCGAGTTGAGCGGATCCGACGGGTCGAACGACTGGTTGGTCTGCGTCGCGTCGCGGTTGCTCTCGTTGTACTGGGCGAAGAGATCGACCGTCGGCATGTGGCCTGCCTGCGCGATCTTGGCGTTGGCGCTCGCCACTTCCGAATTCAGCCGCGCGGCGATCACGTTGAGGTTGTCGGCGAGCGCGAGGTCGACCCACGCCTGCTCGTCCTCGGGATCCGGCTTGTTGAGCGGCATCTGCTCTGCCGGCTTCACCAGCGCCTGGTAGTCCTTGTCGGTGAGTTCGCGCAGAGCTTCCTGCGCGGTCGCGAGCGTGCGCTTGGCAGCAATGACGCCCGCCGTCGCGCTGTCGTGCGCGGCGCGCGATTCCTGCACGTCCGTGACGGCGATCAGGCCGACTTCGAAACGCTTTTCGGCCTGCTCGAGCTGCCGGCTGAACGCTTCGAGGGTCGCCTGCGCAGCGCCGAGCGTGTCCTCGGCGGCCAACACGTCGAAATATGCCTGCGCGACGCGCACCAGCAAGTCCTGTTGCGCAGCGCGATACGTCGCCTCTGCCACCGCCACCTGCGAATCGGCGCGCTTCAGTTCCTGCCACTGGTCCCACCGGAACACGGTCTGGGTCAGTTCGGCGCTGTAGTCCCAGTACTGGCTGATGTCGGTCGAGCTCTTGTTGCCGACCGTGACGATGTTGCCAGTGGTCTGGTTCACTTGCGGAAACGTCGACTCGCCATCGGAATTGGCTGTGTAGACCTGGCCGCCGACGCTGATCTGCGGCAGCAACAGGGCACGCGCCTGCGGCTTGGCTTCGAGCGCGGCGGAGCGCCGGGCCTCGGCCTCGCGCACCAGCGGGTCGCTGCGGACCGCGTCCAGGTAGACCTCGATCAGGTTCTCGGCGCGGACCGGGGCCGCGCCCACCAGGACAGCAGTGACGCTGCAGGCGAGAAAAAAGGACTTCATCGTCATGAGTACACCGTGGCGGCCGAGGCTGCTAAATTGGTCAACTAGTGTTGTACTAGACTATATCACCTGTGGGCCGATTGGCTAGCCCCCCAGCCCCACAGGATCAAAAGATGAACCTGGGCGGTTCCGGCGCGTGCAGCAGGGCGGGCATCCCCGTCTCGAACAGGCTCTCGCGCGACCAGTCCGACGGTCCCGTGCGAGTCACCCGGATCGCCTCGAGCATCGGGCCGTTGCCGATGCAAGCGAACAACCTGCCGCCCACCCTGAGGCCACGCTCGAATCGCGCATCGTAGACCGGCAGCGAGCCGGTCACGGCGATGATGTCGTACGCGTCGCGTTCGGCGAACTGCATGGCGTCGGCCGTCTCGGCGACGACGTTGTGGATGCCGGTGCGTGCAAACGTCGCCGTGGCACCGGTGACGAAGTCCGGGAACAGGTCGATGGTGCGCACGCTGCGGGCGAGCTGTCCGATACAGGCCGCGAAGAAGCCGCTGCCGGTGCCGACTTCGAGCGCGTGCTCGTGCGGCCGGATTTCGAGCGCTTGCAGGATGCGGCCTTCCACCTTCGGCGGCAGCATGCACTGGCCATGCGCCAGCGGCACGGAAGTGTCGGCGAACGCGATCTCGCGATAGGCGGTCGGGACGTATTCCTCGCGGGGTACCTGGCTCAGGGCATCGAGCACCTTGAGGTCCAGGACCTCCCAGGCGCGGACTTGCTGCTCGATCATCTGGCGACGGGCGAACTGGACGTCGAACATGCGGTTGCTTCCAGGGCTGGGGAACTGGGGTACGGCAGCGTGGCCGGCGCGAAGGTTAAGGTCTCGGCACCAGCGCGACAAGCCAAACTGCCCGTGGATTATGGTGAATCCAGAGAGTGCGCGCGACACGTTCCTATATGCTGCGGACGCACGCCTGGGTGCATGCACGAAAACAACTACAACACCCTGCTGGAACGCGGGTGTCCGTGGCCGACAGGGACATGGCCAGCCCGGAGAATGACACCGTGATGTTCGCGCTGATCCTGCTGGGTGCCATAACGGTCATGCTGGCCGTGGCGCTGCTGCAGCGTTTGCGCGAGATCCATCGCCTGCGCGAACTCGGCGAGCGGGTGCAGGCCGTGGCCGACAGCGGCGACCTGGCGGAGCGCCTCACGCCCCATGCTGGCGAGGGCAGCGCTGGCGAGATCGCCGGCGGCGTCGACCGCCTGATCGAACGACTGCAGGTCGAGAACTCGGCGCGCGAGGAGCGAGAGTCCCTCTATCGGCGGCTGCTCGAGACGATGACCGAAGCGATGCTGGTCGAGCGCGACGGCATCCAGCTGGCGAACGCGCGCTTCGCCGAGCTCGCGGGCGTGGTGAATCCCGGCAAGCTTTTCGGGCGCCGACTGGCCGACCTCGTCCACCCCGACTACGCCGAACTCGTCACCGAATACCTGCGCCGCCATGCGGCAGGCGAAGCTGCGCCAGCGCGGCTCGAAGTCGAAATGCAGCCGGACGCCGCGGGCAGGCCGCACCGTCTCGAGTTCAGTTTCTCGCGCACGGTGCTGGACCGCCGCCCCGCCGTGATGGTGACGGGCGTCGAGATGACGCCGCGCGTGCCCACGGAATCGAGCAGCGCGCGCAGCCACGGCAGCGCCTGGGAAGCCCTGGATTCTCTCGCCGAGAGCGTGCTCACCACCGACGTCGACGGCCGCATCGTCTACATCAACTCGGCCGGCGAGCAGTTGATGGGCAAACCGGCCAGCGAAATCCTCGGCCGCACGCTCGGCGACGTCATCGAGCTGGTGGAAGAAGGCGATCGCAAGGCGGCCAGCGACCCCGTCCGGCAGTGCCTGACGACGGGAACGCGCGTGAGCCTCGGCCGCCGCGGCATGCTCGTCTCGGCTGCAAGCGACGGCGAGCGTTCGATCGAATTGACGGTGTCGCCCATGCGCGACGCGAATGGCCGCGTCGACGGTGCCGTCGTCGCGCTGCGCGACGTGAGCGACCTGCGTGGCCTCACGCGGGTGATGACCTACCAGGCGAGCCACGACGCCCTCACCGGGCTGGTGAACCGCCGCGAGTTCGAGCGCCGGCTCGAGGAAGCCCTGGAAGCAACGCGGGGCGGCGCGCGGCACGTGCTGTGTTACCTCGACCTCGACCGCTTCAAGGCGGTCAACGACGAATGCGGCCATGTCGCCGGCGACAGCATGTTGCGGGAGGTCGCCGCGCTCATCAAGGACGCGGTCCGTGATTCGGACACTGTCGGCCGCCTCGGCGGCGACGAGTTCGCCATCCTGCTGGCGGGCTGTCCGCTCGAGAAGGCCCGGCAGATCGCCGACGACGTCGTGCGCGCAGTCAACGATCACCGCTTCGTCTGGAAGGACAAGATCTTCGGCATCGGCGTCAGCGTGGGCCTGGTCGAAATGACGGTCGAGAGCACCTCCATCGAAGACCTGCTGCACGCCGCGGATTCGTCCTGCTACGTCGCGAAGAAGCAGGGCAGCCACGTCCATGTTTACTCGGCGCGCGACGAAGCCGATGCCCGCCAGCGCGGCGAGATACTGTGGCTGCAGCTGCTGCAGTCGGCGCTCAAGGACGACCGCTTCGAACTGCACGCGCAGCCGATCATGCATGCCTCGGCGGACGCGCAGCATGGCGGTCCCGGCCTCGAGATCCTGTTGCGGCTCAAGGACGACAAGGGGGTGTCGATTGCCCCGGCCGAATTCATGCGCGCGGCCGAGCGCTATCGGCTGATGCCGCACGTGGACCGGTGGGTCGTGCAGACCTCGCTCACCTTGCTGGCACGCGGGGCCATCCGTCTTGCGTCCGACCGCAGTCTCTGCATCAACCTGTCCGGGCAGACGCTCGGCGATGGTGCCTTCCTCGAGTTCGTGGTCGATTGCCTCGATCGCACCGGCATCGCGCCGAACCGCGTCTGCTTCGAGGTCACCGAGAACTCGGTGATCACCAACATCGAGCACGCGCGCCGCTTCATCGGCGTGCTGCATGGCATGGGATGCCAGTTCGCGCTCGACGACTTCGGCCGTGGCCTGAGCTCGTTTGCGAACCTGAAACACCTGTCGCTCGATTACCTCAAGATCGACGGCTCCTTCATCCGCAACCTGGCCTCCGACAACGTGAACCAGGCGATGGTGACCGCGATGGTCAAGCTCGCGCGATCGCTCAATTTCAAGGTGATCGCCGAGCAGGTCGAGGACCTGAGCGCGCTCGATTCGGCACGTCGCATGGGCGTCGACTTCGTGCAGGGTTACCAGGTCGGGCGCCCGGCGCCGTTGCAGCTCGCCAGCTGACAGCAGGGGCCAGGCGGCTTCGCTCGCATCCGGGCGTCGCGATCCACGACGGGAATACCCTCGCTGCTGCGTTATGCTAGAGAGCGTGATCACGGTCGCCTCGCTTTTCGTCTATCCCGTCAAGTCCTGTCGCGGCATTGCGCAGCTGCAGGCACGGTTGACGCCGCGCGGGCTGCAGTTCGACCGTGAGTGGATGGTGGTGTCGCGTGACGGCCGTTTCCTGACCCAGCGCGAAGCGCCGCGGCTGGCGCTGGTCGGCACGGCACTGCACGACGATCACCTTGAACTCTCTGCGCCAGGTCTGCCCACGCTGGCCGTGCCGCTGCAGCGACCGGCTCGTGCAGCGTCCGTCGAGGTCACCATCTGGCGCGATCACGTGCTGGCAGTCGACGAGGGCCCAGCAGCGGCGAAGTGGTTCGGCGAGCACCTGCATCGCGAAGTCCGGCTCGTGCGTTTCGACGACGCTCGCCCGCGACCCACGGATCCGGCGTGGTCACAGGGGCTCGCAGGCACGAGCGCGTTTGCCGATGGCTACCCGGTGCTGGTGCTTTCGCGCGCCTCGCTCGAAGATCTGAATTCGCGCTTGCCGTCACCCCTGCCGCTCGATCGCTTCCGGCCGAACGTCTACCTGGATGGCTGTGCGCCCTACGCCGAGGACGCGATCCGCGGGCTCGAGTGCGAGCAGATGCGGCTGCGCATCGTGAAGCCGTGCACCCGCTGCGTCATCACGACCACGGACCAGGCCACGGCCATGCCGCAGGGCGATGAACCGCTACGCACGCTGAAGACGTATCGCTGGGATGGCGCCCTGCACGGCGTGACGTTCGGACAGAACGCGATCGTCGAGCGGCCGGGCCTGCTCGAAGTGGGCGCGCGGCTGGCGAGCGATTAGGCGCGCATCACGCCAAAGGGAGGAGCGCGTGACCGACGCGACTGAAGAGGAGGGCAACAATCCCTGGAACCGACTGCGCCGCCGCAAGGTAGGGCATCGGGCGCAAGCCGGCGCCTATTCGTGCCGGCAGAACCGCGAGTTCACCCGTTTCCGTACGGGACGGTAGTCGGCCCCGACCCGCCCCCGTTCGCCCAGAGGTCGGGGCTGCGATACGCGTAGCAGTAAGCGGCCAGGTACGCAGGAACGATCAGCAACGTGAGCGCTGCCGTGAACATCGCAACGGCACGGTCGCCCAGCAGCACCGGTATGAGCATGACGGAGTTGGCGAACAGCACCAGCCAGAAGACGACGCGCCAGTAGCCTTGGTTGCCGATGCGTCGTTGCAGCGCGTAGCCCCAGAGCGCCGTGAGCAGCGCGGCGCTGAGCGTCCAGTTGCCGAGCGTGAGCGCGGTGACCTCGCCGCCGCGCGATAGATTCGCGGCTTCGCCCGCGAGCACGCCGAACGTGAGCACGGCGGCGTACGCGACCCAGCCGGCCCTGGCTCCGCTCAGTGGATGCCTGGCCACTTCAGTAGTGCGGCGGAATCTCGACCCGGTTCGGGTCGCCGCCACGTTCCTCGAGTTGCTGCAGCTGTTCGCGCAGCTGCTGGTTACGGTCGCGCAGCGCGTCGAGCTCGCGCTGCTGCCGGTAGACGACATCGCTCAACTCCTGCAGCGCCCGCTCGAGGTGCGCCACTTTGAATTCGAGCGCGTCAATGCGCTCGCTCATGGCGCAGCAGCCGGCGCGCGATAGTCGGCCGTGACGACGCCGACCTGCAGCGCTTCCGCTTCGTGGTCGACTTCGCGCCACGTTTCGGCGAGCGCAGCCTGCTCCCACTCGCGCATCGCGGGCAGGTCCAGCAACCGCTGCACGTACTGCGCGGCCTTGCCCGTGGTGTCGATGCCGTAGGTGCGCACGCGGTAAGCGACCGGGCAGTAGAACGCGTCGGCCACGGTGAACTCGCCGCCGGCGAGAAACGGTCCGCCGAAGCGCGACAGGCCTTCATTCCACAATTCATCGATGCGGCGGATGTCCGCGACGAGCGCGGGCGGCTGGGCGTGCAGCTTGACGCGCAGGCCGACGTTCATCGTGCAGACGTTGCGCAGCGTGGCGAAACCCGAGTGCATTTCTGCGGCCGCGCAGCGCGCCCAGGTGCGAGCCGCGACGTCGGCTGGCCAGAGGCCCGGGTGGCGCTCGGCGAGAAACTCGCTGATGCCAAGGGAGTCCCACACCACGGTGGCGCCATCGCGCAGGCAGGGCACCTTGCCCGAGGGTGAAAAGACACGAAACGCATCGAAGTTCGAGCCGCGCGCAAACGGCTTGACGTGCTCGACGAACGGAATGCCACGCGCGCGCAGCAGGACCCAGGGCCGCAGCGACCACGAGGAATAGTTCTTGTTGCCGATGTAGATCTCGTACATGAGTCCTCCCGGGTCCTCCGCGCGCTCGGCACGGGGCCGCATGATACAGCCGCGCGCAGTCAGTACTTGTGCGTCGCGAGCAGCAGGTTGGTCTCGGAGTTGGCCACGCCTTCGATGCGGCGGATGCGACTCAGCACGCGGTCGAACTCCTCGAGCGTGTCGGCGCGCAACTCGGCGATGATGTCCCAGCGACCGTTGGTCGTGTGCAACGCAGACACCGCCGCGTCGCCTCGCAGCGAGCGCAGCACCTTCTCGGCGTTGTTGCCCTCGACCGCGATCATCGTCAGCGCCGTGATCCTGCGGGCATCGTCCGATGCTGCCAGCCGGACCGTGTAGCCGACAATCACACCGTCCTGCTCGAGCCTGGCGATGCGGTTCTGCACGGTGCCACGGGCCACGCGCAGGTTGCGTGCAATGGTCGCTGCGGGAAGGCGGGCGTTGCCTCGCAGCAGGCCGATGAGTTGGCGGTCGAGGTCGTCCATACGGCACCAAATGACTAAGCAATTAGCTAAGTCGAACTGACGAAGTGATCAAATTATAGGCCAAATCGATAGGTCTGCTAGCTTCCTGTTGGCCGAGGTCATGCGGATGATACGAAGTTGCGTTCGTATTTTCTCGAACTTGGGCGACCCAGGCAGGGGCAGGCAATGGTGAACTATATCGGCGTCGGCGACGTCCGGCGCATCGTGAACGAGGTTGGACCGGCGGTTTTCATTGCCAGGTTGGCAGGCGAAATCGCAGCGGATTTCCGCCGTTGGCCCGAGTTCGAGAAGTCGTCACGGCTTGCGAGCCACTCGCCGGTCGGCGTCATCGAACTGATGCCTGCGTCAGATGGCAGGCTGTACTCCTTCAAGTACGTCAATGGCCATCCCGGGAACACGGCCAAGGGCTTGTTGACGGTGACCGCTTTCGGCGTCCTCGCGGATGTCGACACAGGGTATCCGTTGCTGGTCTCCGAACTGACGGTGATGACTGCGTTGCGGACAGCTGCAACGTCGGCACTGGCGGCCCAGAAGCTCGCACGTCCCGACAGCCGCGTGATGGCGTTGATCGGCAACGGTGCGCAGAGCGAGTTCCAGGCCATCGCGTTCCATCGCCTGTGCGGTATCCGCGACCTGCGCGTCTAC
>Ga0209253_10002364_pt1 | contig 16725 bp, 12 predicted proteins | sample FrelakmetBRP12BR_FD_187145 | JGI IMG/M metagenome (GOLD analysis project Ga0209253, IMG submission 187145) | Freshwater lake sediment microbial communities from the University of Notre Dame, USA, for methane emissions studies - BRP12 BR (SPAdes)... | ecosystem: Environmental > Aquatic >...
GCTTTCTTGACAGACTATTCCGTGGTGGACAGAATCATCAACCACCTGAAGCTGACGTTTATCGCTGACAAGCCTCCCCCACCGCGCGTCGCTTATCAAGAAGTTCTGATGGCCGCCGAGGCCGGCGGCGATTACTTTTCATGATCTTCCCTTGGAACAGGCGGGGAGGTCTGTAGGATTTCCGTCGCTCCTGAGCGTCTCCGCGCCTTCTTAGTCCGCTTCCCACTATGTTGGGCTCAACTTGACATCCCCTCATGTCAGGATTTATCATCCCTGACGATGGGATTGGACAAAATCGGTCCATGAACGCTCATTCAGCCAGCACACCGGAAAAGCAAATTATTATCAATTAATTTTCAGAATTATGCTTGATATTCGCCGAATTATTTGTTATCCTTTGGTGAACTTCCAAAAAAAGACACAAGGGGGTCTTACAGAGTAATTGTAAAGCACATGAAAGGAACAAAACAATATCCTTGAGTGTGCCTTTTTTGTTTAAGGATAATTCATCAGGAAGATTCCCCCCACACTAATAAAAAGAAAATTTAATGTGAATAACTTACGATGTAATAAGGACTTTATCATTCATATAATATATTTAAATGTTAGAGTTTATTCTAAGAGATAATAATAAATTTCCAGGTGTAGATGGGTAATTCAAAAATTTGTGTTCTTTGTGAACCATAAAAAGGAGAAAGCGAGATGTCATCCTTTGGAACACCTGACGTAGATAAAATGAAGGCAAATAAAGATGTCATGGGATTGATCAAGGCCTTGAGTTATGTTGAAGACGCGAATACACGCCAGATGGCCGCAAAGACGCTGGGCGAGATTGGCGATGCCCGGGCCGTGAAGCCCCTCATCGAAGTTCTCAAGGATAAGGTCGTGGTCTTTTGGGCTGTCGAAGCTCTTGGAAAAATTGGCGATCCACGTGCCGTACAACCGCTCATTCCCTTGCTCCAGAAAAGAGAAAAGTCCAGTACAGCTGCATTCGAAGCGCTGGGCAGGATCGGAGGAGTGAGCGCTGTAAACGTACTCATTCCCTTTGTAAAGGAGGGGGATCGAGAAGCCTTTGAGGCAGCGAAAGCGTTGGTACTCATTGGCACTCCGGCGGTGGAACCGCTCATCAATGTCCTTAAAGAACGAGAAGGGGATGCATACTATAAAGCCGTTAGGGCACGAACATTTGCTGTTAACGCTTTAGGAGAGATTGGTGATTTGCGTGCTATGGATCCGCTCCTCATTGCTGTGTTTGAACATGGAGACGTTAGCGAGGCCGCAGCGAAGGCTCTGGGGAAAATGGGCAATGTACGGGCTGTGGATCCGCTTATTGCTATGCTTGAGAACAAGTGGGGAGCGGCTCGCAAGGCCGCGGCGGAGGCGCTGGGAAAAATCGGCGATCCACGTGCAATTGAACCGCTGATTGCGGTCTTGAACGACAGTGACGACTCTGTTCACAAGGCAGCTGTTTGCGCGCTCGAACATTTCGATGATCCCCAAGCCCGGGATGTGCTTGTGATGCTGGCGGGTCAGAAGCCTTATGAAGTAGATGGAATGTTGGCGAAGTATACGCTGAAGAAAACCTGCCTTGATAATCCTTTCAAACTTGAGGTAAGAACAGAAAAATATTGTGTATATTGCGAGAGACTGTCCGATCCAAATTTGCGGGAACCCGGTTACCCTAAGGGTGCAGGGTATTGTAGCATAAAAAACGACGCAGTAAGCTTTGACGATACCTGTGAAAACTGGATGCCAAACACCAGAGTGAGGTTCTGGCTGTCCAAGGGGTATATGGAACATAATTTGGAAGGCTGGCCAAGAGTGCCCTGGTATCAGGTTTTTGATGATGGGTCGGATGGAGAAAAGGGAACACGTTAATATTGCCTTACAAACCTTGAAAACTACCGCCCAACACTGGTCCCAGCGGACAGCGGCACCGCTACTGAGGATACGCACTGGCTTGATAGATATGTGCTATAATTGAGAAGGAGGCTCGCCGGTCCCGCTGCTGCCGCTGAGCCAATCCGTTACACAATAAATTAAAGAAAAGTACATAAATAATTTAAAAATTGTATTTAATTGTAAACCACTCTCAAATCTGACAAATTTAAATAATCAAAGGGAGATAATTCAAAAAGGAGATGCGCCGAAGCCCGGCCATCATGATAGGGACAGGCACGCTCACCTGCTTTACGCGCCTTATGGCAAGGGTCGTTGATGCCTGTCGGAAGGCAGACGAGATAGAAGAAGGGCTCGTTGCCGTAAACGAGGCTCTTGAGGTCGTCCAAAAATATGATGAGAGATACGTGGAATCCGAGCTCTATCGACTTAAGGGTGAATTACTGGGGATGCGGGGTGAACCCGAGAATGAGGTCCAGGAGTATTTCCAGCAGGCGCTTGAGGTTTCTCGTCGACAGCTGGCCAAGTCATGGGAGCTGCGCGCGGCCATGAGCATGGTCCGGCTCATGAAGAAACAAGGGAAACAAAAGGAAGCTTATGAATTGTTAAACGGGGTATTTGGCTGGTTTACCGAGGGCTTTGACTTTCCTGACCTAAAAGATGCCAAGGCTTTCCTTGAAGGGCTAAAATAACTCCCCCATGAATTCTGTTTTGGCTTAACCCTTCCTCAACCCCAAAAACATTTTTAAAAAAGACTTGACAAGTCACTCTCATTTTCCTATTATTACTTTGTAATTCAAAGTACTTTGAATATATGGATTAGTAGGGAGGAGGAATGATGAATGAGTTAGAGGCTAAAGAGGAAATCAGGCTCATCCAGGAGATGATCGAAAAAACGCGCCAGTCCACGGCTGAATCAGGGACGCTCTATTTTTTCTGGGGAATCTGGATTATTCTGGCCATTATCGGCAACTATGTTCTCGTCTGGCTCGAAAAATACGACTGGATTTGGATCAACTGGGTGGCGTTTGTCCTTATAGGGATGGCCTATTCGGCTTTCTACAGCATAAGGCAGGAAAAAAAGCAAGCTACAGCCACGTATGCCCAGATAGCCGCTCGTTATCTGGCCATGGCGTGCGCCGTAGGCTTTGTGCTTTTTGGATTAGTCTTCCCTCTTCTTAAAGTCTATTCTTGGGAGGTCATACCACCCTTTATAGCGGTCATCGCCGGGATCGAACTCTTCGGAGTTGGCGGCATTTATGAATGGAACCTCTTGAAATGGTCCGGCGCATTCTGGTGGATAGTGTCACTGGCTATGCTCTGGGTTCCGGCAAATTTCCGGACACTCGCTTTTGTCCCCGTGATCATCGTGGCCTACCTTCTCCCGGGCTGGGTTCTCCGTTCGAACTACCAAAAGAGCGCGAGCAGAAATGACACCTGAAAAGTTTCCTCCGCTTGATCCCGTTATCCATTCGCAGATCAGGCTGGCGGTGCTGTCCATCCTTGTTTCCGTCAAAAAGGCGGAATTCAACTACCTCAGGGATGCGGCCGGGACGACAGACGGCAATTTGAGCACCCATCTCTCCAAGCTCGAGCAGGAAGGCTACATCTCGGTCAAAAAATCCTTCAAGGGGAAAAAGCCTCTGACGACCTGTTCTCTCACGGAAAAGGGAAGGACGGCGTTCTCCAAATATATAAAGACCCTCGAAGACTATATCCATTTTGAGAAAACCTAGAAAACGCGCCGCGAGGTGAGGTGCGGGTATTGCCTGTGATAGTCAATCCCCATATAATTCATCCGTGCACTTCCTGAAAAGTGGATTGACCAGCCGGGAATTTATCCCGGACTCCCGGAGGAGTTGCATCCCATCATCCCGTCACCCGAAAGGAGTCATCATGAAACAGCGAAGGATTTCTATTTTTCTTTTGATGTGCGCTTGGCTACTTTTTGTGATCGCGAACTCTGCCGCTTCCCAGCCCGCCAACCCGGAAACCAAACAAAAGACACCCTGGAAGCCAGAAGATATCCTGATGGCGGAGTCCGCCAGGTCCTTTGAAGTCTCCCCGGATGGAAAATGGGCTGTCTGGGTCAAGACCCAGATGGACAAGGAAAAAGACCGTCCCATCTCGAACCTCATCTTGACAAACCTAGAGACGAAAAAGGAGATACCGCTCACTCGAGGAAGAGAGAACAATGGGCAGCCGCTCTGGTCGCCCAACGGGGAGTGGATTTCCTTTCTAAGCTCGCGGCCTCTGCCGAAGCCGAACCCGGACTTGGCCGGCATGCAACTATGGCTAATCAGTCCGTTTGGCGGAGAGCCTTATCCGATCACCGAACTCGGCCGCGGCATCCAGCGCTACCAGTGGGTGAGCAGCGATGCGATTGTCTTCAGCGCCGAGGAAGATCCCACGCTTTATGAGCAGGAACTCAAGAAGAAAAAAGACGACACGCGTGTCGTCGACGACGTACCACACACACCTCCGGTGCGGCTCTTCAAGCTTGCCGTAAAAGACCGCAAGGTGACACGCCTGACCGAGAATACCGATTTCATCCAGAGCTTCCATGTCAGCCCCAACGGAAATATGGCTGCGACCGTCCACGCCCAATACCTGAGTTTCCAATGGGATCAAAAGATTCTGCCGAAGACATTTGTCTATGACCTTACGACAGGACAGAGAAAAGAAGTCTTTGCCGGAAGCCGCATCCCGCCTTTTGAAGTGCGGTGGGCCCGCGACAATTCAGGATTTTATGCTGCGGCACCGTACTCAACCCATCCTCAGTTTTTCACCGCTTCGATTCTTCTTCTCTATTTCTATGATGTGGCCTCAGCAAACGTCACCAGGGTCGATCTCGGCTGGGAGAACGGGCTCGCCTTCGGTTTTGAGACGACACCAGACGGATTCGTGGCCCTGCTGGCCAACGGCGCCTGGAATAAGCCGGCCCGGTACGTGAAGTCCGGCAGCGCCTGGACGCGGTCGGACCTTGAGGGCGAACATGTCAAGAACATCGAGAGCTTCGCCCTCGGCGAGGATGGCAAGACTCTTCTCTATCAATATTCGACGGCCAGTCTCCCCGGCCAATGGTACCGCGCCACTTTCGACGGCGCGCGGCTAACAAACCCCGCCAAGATCACTGACCTCAATCCTGGCTATCAGAACAAGAAGATCGCCAAGACCGAGGTCATCCGTTGGAAGGGGGCCCTGGGCGAGGAGGTCGAAGGCCTGCTTTACTACCCGCACGATTACGAGCCCGGGAAAAAGTACCCCCTTCTTACAGCTCCGCACGGCGGTCCCGCGGGTGCGGATTTGGATGCCTGGGACGAAAGCTGGGCCTACGCGCATCAGCTGTTGGCCCAACGGGGCGCTTTCATCCTGAAGCCAAACTACCACGGAAGCTCCAACTACGGACTCAAGTGGGTGGAGTCCATCTGCTGCGGCAAGTACTATGATTTGCCGGTGAAAGACATCGAGACCGGTGTAGACTTTTTGATAACCAGGGGGTTGGTCGACCCGGATCGCGTCGGCACGCTGGGCTGGTCGAACGGATCGATCCTTTCCATCGCCGTGAGTCTGGCTAACCCTGACCGCTACAAGGTTGTCTCGGCTGGTGCCGGTGATGTCGAGTGGATAAGCGACTGGGCCAATGTGGAGTTCGGTCAGTCCTTCGACACCTATTATTTCGGCAAATCACCGCTCGAGGACCCGATGCTCTATATTAAGCTTTCGCCCCTTTTCAAGATGAACAAGCTCAAGGCGCCGACGATCATCTATTTCGGCACCGAAGATAGGAATGTGCCGACAAGCCAGGGCTGGACGCACTATCGGGCCCTCTATCACCTGGGCAAAACCGTGCGCTTCCTTCTCTTTCCCGGTGAGCCACATGGCCTACAACGGCTTTCTCACCAGACGCGGAAAGTCGAGGAAGAGATGGCCTGGCTTGATCGCTTTCTCTTCAAAGCAGAGAAACCGGAAAACGAGGCCTTCGCGAAGGAATCGCCGCTCGGTCAGGCGCTGCGTCGAAAGAGCATTAGCAAGGTGGGAACGCTCTATGGCTCGGCCTGGAAGCCGGCCCAGCCAGCCGCGGGTGGAGACGGGGAAGTCCTTATCCCGGAGGTCGTTAAGCACGGCGACCTTGAGATCAGCCGGTTCGAGGTAACGCGGGCGCAATGGGCAGCCTTTGATCCTTCTTATCACGTTGAGCCAGGAAAGGAGAACTTTCCGGCCAACTCCGTCAGTTTCGAAAAGGCAAAAGCCTATGCCGAATGGCTTTCCAAGCTCACCGGACAGATCTGGCGTTTGCCCAACGAAAAGGAGGTTGCCCCACTCTACGAAAACTCCAAGGGTGAAAATACTCTTGACTACTGGGCGGGGTATGCTCTGAACCCTGACGATGTCGCAAGGCTCGAGAGCAAAGTCAAAGAGCTTGGCGGCGATGCTCCGCTTCTCCAACAGGTCGGAAGCTTCCCCGGCGTTGCCAAAGACGAAGAGGAACTCCTCTTCGACCTTGGCGGCAACGTGGCCGAGTGGGCCATTTCTGAGGCTGGGGGCGGCAAACTTCTGGGTGGAAGCGCCGACCGGCCCGGAGATCTCAAATCTCAGCGCCTTGATGCCGGCGCGGCCTACCGCGGTTTCCGGGTAGTGCGGGGCGAGATGAAAACATGATCGGACGGATGCCGTCTCGAACGATCGACCTGGCGGTTTTCGTCATCGCTAATCTTATCAACCTGCTGATAGCTGCGATGTTTCTCGCCCGCGCTCGCAGGTTGTCGCACGTCGAAAATTTCGTCGGTCTGGTCACAGTGGCGATGGCGATTCCGCTGGCTGCAGCCGTTGTGATGAATCTCCTGTCGAAGCGGAATTGGCCGTTCTGGATTCTGCCGCTCATTATGATCGCCTACTGCATCCTTGAGTTCATCCTGGACTACATCCTGAAGGTGGATTTCCGTCATAGCAGTCTGCTCGTCCCCTACTTGATTTCCTTCTATCTCGGCCTGTTCGCCATGATCGGCTACACGTTCCTGGTGGGCAAGAGATACGGTTTTATGACCCTGGTCACCTATTTCATCAGCCTGGCGGCGACATTCTATTCCTATGCCCGGGTCGGGCACGGGTAGGAATCAAAAATCCGGCCAGATTGGATTATTTCAGGCCTTGACGGCGGCCGCAGTCTTTATATACCATGAACGGCCATGGTTATTATCCTGAAAACGGCCCTCGGCCTCCTGACATCACTCTTCGGATTCTATTATTTCACGGATGTTTTCAAGAATCGGAATACGTTCTCCTCGACAGCCTGGCCAAAGCTCTTCGGGACGGGATTCATCACCAACCTTCTGGATACCCTGGGCATCGGTAGCTTCGCCCAGCAGACGGCCCTGTTTAAGTTCTTCAAGATGGTCGACGACAGGATCATCCCCGGAACGATGAATGTCGGCAACACCATTCCCACCGTCACCCAGGCCTTTATCTTCATGACCGTCGTCACTGTGCAACCCGTGACCCTCGCGGCCATGTCCATCGCCGCGCCGGTCGGAGCCGTCCTCGGCGCCGGAGTGGTCGCTAAAATGTCACGCCGCAGAATCCAGCTCGGCATGGGGTTTGGACTCCTAGTCATCGCCCTCATCATCCTCGCGGGTCTGCTCAAGTGGTTCCCGGTGGGAGGTGAGGCGATCGGCCTCGCAGGCTGGAAGCTTGCCGTCGCCGTGGTGATGAGCTTTGTTTTCGGCGCTCTTCAAACCATCGGCGTCGGATTCTACGCGCCCTGCATGGCCACGGTCTATTCCCTGGGCATGCACCCCAAGACGGCCTTTCCGATTATGATGACAGCCACAGCCATGCTCATGGCCGCCGGGAGCGCCCGGTTTGTCAAAGAAAATGCCTATGACCGAAAAGCGGCCATCGCGCTGACGCTGTTCGGGATTCTCGGCGTCATCATTGCCGCCTACGTGGTAAAGTCCTTGCCTTTGACCGTCATGAAATGGGTCGTGATGGGCGTGGTCCTCTATACCTCGATCTGGATGTTCATATCAGCCCGCTCTGGCCAAAAAGAACCGGACCGCTCGCCCCGGCCTCGTTGACTCTTCCGGCGCTTTCGCAACACCATTCAGCCCTTCAAAGCTGTTGACACGGCCTCTTCGCGCAGGGAATTTTCACTTTGAAATGTCCGAGGCGAATTCCGGCCGCCGCTGGATGGCCTTAGCGGTAATCCTTAAGCGAAACGAGCTGCGCGCTCCAAGGACAGAACCGCCCGACAGTGCCAACCCAGTAGTCAATATTTTGTTCCACCATGGATGGGCTGCCGTCGCAGAGCTCGATGGTCACCTCGGCCATAGCAACGTCTTGGGAATCAATGTGCCAATGCCAAGGTTTGTTGTATGAAACCTGGCCTCTGAGGACGCGTCCGCTGGGAATAGCGGCCTGGCTCTGTCCCCTGGAGAGGGCGTAGACCTGTTCTATGGTCTGCTGATTTGTGATGAAGATGCTGTATCGTTCGCCGCCGACATCGAAGGTCGCCAGGACGCCGCCTTCAAGCTCGGGGGCTTCCGGTGTGGAGCAAGCAGACAAGAAGAAGAGGATGGCAAAAAGCATTGCGCTCGCCGATGCTTCTGACCTGCGGTATTTCATTGGCCTTCCATATGTTTATCAGGGCCCGCGAAAAATATATCTCCGCGACCCGGGTCTGTCAAACTGAGCCATCCAGAATCAGGGTTGCCATCTGGCCAAGAACCCAAAATTGCCATTAGAAAAGGATTGCCTCTGTCATCGCGAGCACCTGTTAGGTGCGTGGCGATCTCAACGAAATAAACTGAGATTGCTTCGCTTTGCTCGCAAAGACAAATTCCTATCAGCAATCTATGGCAAGAATAGCTTTCCCGAACGACTGTTATAAGCTATAATCAGCTTAAATCTAACTTCTTTCCTTGGAGGGTGGACCATGGAAAACAAAAAACTTTTGTCCCGTCGTTCCGCGATCCGCACACTGGGCTCGATCGGAGCCGCATCCGCCCTGGGGGTGACGTTCTCTCCGGCCCGCAGTCGGGCTGCCTCGCTCCAGACCGACGCTTTCGCTCTGGTCGGCGACCGATTTCACAACTTCGATTACATCCGCACCGCTCTGACCAGAACCCTGGTTAAAGACGCGGGCATCACGGTCACCTTCACCCCGGATTACACCCTGCTGTCTCAGGAAACCCTTGAGGCTCACCGACTCCTCATCATGCTCTGCGACGGACTGACGTTCCCGGGCGGTTACACTACGCCCTATGTCTTCTATGACCCGGAAAAGATGAAGATCGTTAGCGATCCTCCCCTGCCCCCATTCGACGAGAAGGCTGAAATGTGGATCACTCAGGAACAGGGAAAAGCTATCCGCAAGTATGTGGAAAATGGCGGCTCGGCCTGGTTTTTCCACAATGCGAGTTACATTTCCGGCGCGAACGCTGACTTCCGTCACGTGGAGGGGGCGCTTTTTACCGGCCACACGCCGTTCCGCCCGTACAAGATGAAGATCGTGAACCGCGATCACCCGATCACGAGAGGAATGCACGATTTCGTAGTAACCGAGGAACAACACTATTTGGTCTATGACAAAGATCCCAAGAACGTGCTGGTCCGGAGCGTCAATGAGGAGGGCCTGGAATACACGACCCCACAATACGGAAACCAGGGAGCCACCTGTGAGGCCTGCTGGGCCTACGAGTACGGCAAGGGCCGCGTTTGTTTCATGGCGCCGGGCCACACCATCCCCAGCTTCTGGAACCCGGAGTACGTGAAGCTTCAGAAAAACGCCGTGCGCTGGCTTTTGAGGGAAGCCTAATGATTTAAAATGGTGAGGTACATCCCATTTTCCATTTTTGCACTCGATGGAAATTGTCCGATCCGTTTTATTTCGCCGAGTTGTGGCTAGCCGACGATTGGCAGGCGCAGCGCAATCAGCGCCTTTGTTAGGAGGCTCTGCAAATCAAGGAGAGGAGACCATGAAAACGCGCTTTTATTCATTGATCGCAGCAATAATTCTGATCCTGGCCATTAAGTCGTTATCGGCTCAAGAAGTTCTTTCTCTCGAACCCATCTTTTCGGAGCGTGATGCGGTCCTGATCCCAGAGTTTGAAGGTGACTGGGTTCTGCAATCCTATAAGCGTGATACCGTATCTGTTCAAAAAACCGGGGATAATTTTTATCATTTTCGCTATGTTTCAGACGGCGAATCTTCGGTCTTCGAAGCCGGGTTTATCCAGGTTGGGAACAGGCTCGTGCTTGATCTTTGTCCTGTTATATCAGCCACGGTGGGGAACAGCTACTATAAAGAGCATCTCCTGGGAGCGCATTCCTTGGGCGGGGTGAGCCTCCAGAACGACACCTTGCGCTTGGCCGGTCTGAGCTATCGGTGGTTCTTTGATCAAGTCATCGCCAACAAAGTCACGGCGAGTCACTCCTGGGTCAACAACTCGCTCATGCTGACCATCCCGACTGATGAACTCCAAAAGTTCATGGCAGAACATGCCGAAGAAAAAAACTTCTTCGATAACGATCTTGTCCTTAAGCGGATTCCGAAACAGGCAAAAATCGAAAGTGGAACCTCCCAGCTTCAACCCGCCCAGGCTCTCGCCGCTAATAATCGGGTTCAACCGCCCCAGGATTGCCGGCCGAGTTTTCCCCTCCAGGATGGCTGGCTGGGAGGCGATGGTGATATCTCAACCCCCTTCGGGCCGTCGAAAACACTCTGGATTTTCGGCGATACGTTTGTTGGGAAAAAGGAGCAAACATCTCGCTCCGGCAGCAAGATGATCCCAAATTCGGTCGCCATCATGGCTTGTGAGCCAAATGGACAATCAACCATTCGGTATTTTTGGAAAGACCAGTATACGGATCAACCGAAACCGATCTTCGAATCTTATACCAGTCGCTACAAGTACTGGCCCTGCGCTGCGTTCATGAACGGGAATAATCTTTATGTGCCGCTGTTAAAGATCGGCCCGAAGCCGGATGCTCCGCCGAATGATCTTTTTAATTTCAAGGGAGTCGGGATGTCGCTGGCAAAGATTTCAGACCCGACTGCAACAACGCCTGACCAATGGAAGGTCGAGCTTTTTCCCTGGTCACGCGTTCTTGATCCCGACGCCTGGGGATGCTCTACAGTCGAGGGCGGATATCTATATATGTTCATCAAAGGCGCAAAGCAGCCGGCAACGCTCATCCGCTTAAGTCTGGACGATGTTGAATCACCGGAAGGTCACATGGAATATTACGCCAAGGATGGCCAGTGGAAGACCGGATTGACTTCGGCTGATGCTAAGGCTGTTCTCGACGGAGAAATGGGAAACTCCGTCTGCTATCACCCCGACCTCGGACAATGGATCATGGTCTGCGGGCCGGCTTTTATAAATAACAAGATCCGGCTGCGCACGGCTTCAGCAATCACGGGGCCCTGGTCTGAGGAACAAGTCATCTACCAATGTCCCGAACAAACCCCCGGTTCGCCCTCGTTCGATAAGGACAAATTCTGTTACCTCGGCCGCGAACACATCCAATTCTACGACGCCAAAACCCGGACACTTTTCCTGACATACGACAGCAATTCGGCCAGCTTCTCGAAATTGGTCTCAGATAAGTCGATCTACAGCCCTCGAACGCTGTTCATCCCCTTAGGGAATAGACGGCACCGGGAACAGGCAATAAGGAGATGAGATATGACTCCGACAACCCCGCAAATGCTACTTGGTTTGGCGCGCCAATTCATGGCACCGCGGATCTTTCTATCCGCCGCAGAGCTGGATGTGTTCACCCTGCTCGCAAAAAAACCGATGTCGGCGGAGGAAGCCGCGGATGAAATGAAAACCACCAGGCGCGGGACGACAGTGCTGCTCAATGCACTGGTGGCTCTGGGTTTACTTGAGAAAAAGGACGGGAGGTTCTTTTGTCAGCCGGAACTAGCCTCTCTGCTGGACAATGATTCTCCGACTTCGGTCATGCCTTCGGTGCTGCACAGCGTCCGGGGTTGGAAAAGGTGGTCAGCGCTGACGGATATCGTTCGCTACGGGACGGACAAGAACTTGTCTTCATCGTCCGCCAGTGAAAAAGAGCAGGAAGCCTTCATCGGCGCCATGCACGTTATCGGCCGCAGCATGGCCGCCGCGATTGTGACGGAGATCAAACCGGGCGCGGCGAAAAACCTGCTTGACGTCGGCGGCGCCTCGGGCACATATACGCAAGCGTTCCTGGAAGCCTGTCCCGGCACGCGGGCGACGCTGTTTGACCTTCCGCCTGTCATCGAGATGGCCGAGCGACGGCTCAGCGGCACAGGCCTGCTCGACAGGATCACCCTCGTCAGCGGCGACTTCGACAAAGATGAGTTGCCGAAGGGCCACGATCTGGCGCTGCTGTCGGCGATCATTCACCAAAACAGTCCCGACGAGAACGTTGAACTTTACCGCAAGATATACCGCGCTTTGGAACCGGGAGGACGCCTCGTCGTCCGCGACCATGTCATGAGTCCCGACCACACTCAACCCACAAGCGGGGCCATCTTCGCCGTGAACATGCTGATCGCAAGCCAGGGTGGCGGCACATACTCTTTCGACGAGATCCGCGACACGCTGCTGATCGCGGGGTTCATCAACATCGGCCTCATTCAGACCGGTGACCAGATGAACGCGCTGGTCGAGGGGTTCAAACCCGGAAGAATAGGGAAATACGAAACTTAGTTCAAAACGTCGGTAACTCGGGTCTCCTTTTCTTACCAAGTGTCCACTTTGATGGACAGGAAAAGGGGGACATCCCTCTTGAGAAAATTGGCATAAAGATTGCTTATATTTAGAGCGACGGCCGATTTCATGAACATCAAGCTGCGTCGCCAAAAAAAGGAGGGGAGGATGAAGAAACTTAAACTTTTAGCTTCCTTGAGTCTGGTCATTCTATTATCTTTAGGTCCAGCATCCGCCGTTGGCCAGGAAAAGCATCAGGCAGGCGGGCATTTCATACTCGGATTTCCGCAGGACGAGTTCAAACAGAATGTCGAAAATGCCGGTCTCGGAGCCAATTTATACTATGCTTATCGTCTACCCCGCAGCCTTTTATCCGTCGGGTTTTCGTTCGCATTTTTAATATACGGGAGCGAGACGCGCGTGGAACCGTTGAGCCCGACTATCCCCGATATTACGGTCGATGTCACCACCAGGAATTCTATCCTTCTCTGCCATCTGTTTCTCCGCCTCCAGCCTCAAAAAGGGAGGTTCCGGCCCTACTTGGATGCCCTGGTCGGGCTTAACTATCTGACCACGGATACTTCCATTGAAAACTACGACGACTATGACGATTTTGACAACTCTATCAGCTGCAATAATTACAGTGACCTGGCCTTTAGCTTTGGAGTCGGTGCTGGAGCCATGGTGAATGTTCTCCAGGCCTGGGGACGCGAAACCGGCCGGCGCGTCTTTTCTATGGACCTCGACGCCGGCGTCCGCTACATCAAAGGAGGGGAGGCCGAATATCTGAGGGAAGGCTCCATCCATCGCGAATACGGCTCCGTCTCCTATGATGTTTACCGTTCCCGGACAGACCTTCTTGGAGCCTACATCGGCCTTTCTTTTAGTTTCTGATAACGGCTCCGTCCGGGACGTACCCTAAACTTATGCTCAAGACGCCTTGAAGAGGGGTCTGGAAGAATTCCCTCCAAATTTGATATAGTTAATCCTCATTTTAAATAATCCTTCCCAGGAGGAAAGAATGAAAAGAATCGCAGTCATCACGTTAATCGCCCTTTTCGCGATCGCTTCTGCAGGGTGGACACAAAATCCCAAATCCGAAAATAAGCCCGAGAAAAAAGCCCTTCTCACATCGGAAGTTGTTTCCGGCCTCGAGTTCCGGAACATCGGACCGGCCTTGATGTCCGGCCGGATCAGCGACATCGTCATCCATCCCAAAAACAAGAGTGTTTGGTACGTGGCTGTCGGTTCCGGCGGCGTCTGGAAGACTGAAAACGCGGGCACAACATGGACGCCTATCTTCGACGGCCAGGCGTCATACTCCATCGGATGTCTCACCCTCGACCCAAGTAACCCGGAGATTGTCTGGGTGGGAACCGGAGAGAACGTCAGCGGCCGCCATGTCGGGTTCGGCGACGGCGTCTATAAGACCCTCAACGGAGGCAAAACCTGGTCCAACATGGGTCTCGCCAAGTCGGAGCACATCGGCCGGATCCTCGCCGATCCTCGAGACTCCAACATCGTCTATGTTGCATCCGAAGGTCCGCTCTGGTCACCGGGCGGCGAGCGCGGGCTGTACAAGACCGTCGACGGCGGCAAAACCTGGACCTTGTCCCTCCAGATCAGCCAGGACACAGGGGTGACAAGCGCAGAATTCGACCCGGCGAATCCAGATATCATTTACGCAGCCGCCTACCAGCGGCGCCGGAGCGTCGCTGCGTTCATGGCCGGCGGTCCTGAATCCGGGATTTACAAATCCGAGGACGCCGGAAAAACTTGGCGGAAGCTGGCCGTCGGGCTTCCCAAGAGCGACCAGGGGAAGATCGGGCTGGCCGTCTCGCCCTTCGACTCGCGAGTTGTTTATGCCACCATCGAGGCCAGCGATGAGGATAAAGGATTCTACCGTTCGGCTGACAAAGGCGAAAGCTGGGAGAAACGCAATTCCTACACGAGCGGCGGGACCGGGCCGCATTACTACCAGGAGATCTACGCCGACCCGAATGTCTTCGACCGCGTCTACCAGATGGACGTCTGGATGATGGTGACCGACGACGGTGGAAAAACATTTCGCCGCGTCGGCGAAACCGCTAAGCACTCCGATAACCATGCCCTGGCTTTTCTGCCCGGCGATCCGGATTATCTTTTGGCCGGGTGCGACGGCGGAGTATATGAGAGCCGTGATCGCGGAAAGACCTGGAGATTCTTCGAAAACTTACCGGTGACCCAGTTCTACAAAGTGGCCCTGGACAATGCGCTCCCGTTTTACAATGTCCACGGCGGCGCTCAGGATAACGGCAGCCAGCTCGGCCCGTCCCGGACGCTCAACGTCAACGGAATCCGCAACGCCGACTGGGTTGGGACTTACGGCGCCGACGGCTACGCCAGCGCCGTCGATCCCACCGACCCGAACATCATCTACGTGGAATGGCAGGAGGGCAATCTCCTTCGTTACGACAGGAAGAGCCAGGAGGCCGTCTATATCAGTCCTAAGCCCGAGGCGGGCGAGCCGCCGCTTCGTTTTAATTGGGATTCCCCGATTCTCATCAGCCCACATACCCATACCCGCCTTTACTACGCTTCGCAATGCCTCTGGCGGAGCGATAACCGAGGCGACTCCTGGACAAAAATCAGCCCTGACCTCACCCGAGGCATCTTCCGTCTCGAGCAGAAGATCATGGGCAAGGCCTGGAGTGTCGACGCCCTATGGGATCATGGCGCCATGTCGATGTTCAGCACGATCACAGCGGTCAGCGAATCGCCTCTCCAGGAAGGTTTGATCTACGCAGGAACCGACGACGGCCTTATCCAAATCACGGAGGACGGCGGAAAGAGTTGGCGAAAGGTCGACAAGATACCCGGCCTCCCCGATTATTTCTTCGTCAACAAGATCAGAGCGTCCAAGCATGACAAAGACACAGTCTATGCGGCAATTGACAACCATAAGACTGGAGACTACAAGCCCTATCTGCTGATGAGCGCCGACCGCGGAAGAACCTGGACAAACATCGCCGGCGACCTGCCGCAGAGGACCATTGTTTGGTCCATTGCCCAGGACCATCTGAAAAAAGACCTGCTATTCGCCGGGACCGAATTCGGGATCTACGCGACTGTCGATGGGGGGAAGCACTGGCTGAAGTTCTCGGGCGGAGTGCCGACCATCTCCTTCCGGGACATCGAGACGCAGGAAAGGGAAAGCGACCTTGTGGGCGCCTCCTTCGGGAGGAGCTTCTTTATCCTCGACGACTACTCGCCCCTGCGCGACATCAGCGATCAAGCCCTCGAGCAAGAGTCGATGCTATTCCCCGTCAAAAAAGCCCTGATGTATATCCCGCAAATGCCACTTCAAGACGAGGGCAAGTCCTTCCTGGGAGACGCTTTCTACCTTGCTCCCAATCCGCCCTTCGGCGCCGTCTTCACGTATTATCTAAAGGAATCTTTGAAGACCGGCGCGGAGGCGCGGCGCGAAGAGGAGAAGAACCTTGACAAAGCGGGAAAGCCCATCCCCTTCCCTGGCTGGGACAAGCTGAGGAAGGAGGAAGCAGAGGAAAAGCCGGGGATCGTTCTGACGGTTATGGACGAGGCCGGCCAGGTCGTGCGCCGGATTACGGGGCCCTCCGGGAAGGGCATTCATCGTGTCACCTGGGACCTGCGCTACCCGCCGATCCAGCCGATCGAGCCCGCAACTTCAGAAAGGGAAGAATGGCGGCGGCGTCCTGAAGGCCCGCTCGTCGTGCCTGGGACCTTCACGGTGTTGCTTGCCAAAAAGGTGGACGGGGCGCTCACGCCTCTCGGGCAGAAGCAGACATTTACGGTTGAATCGCTTAATCTTGCCAGCCTCGCAGAAAAGGACCGCGAGGCCTTGCTTAATTTCCAGAAGAAGGCCGGTGAGCTCCAGCGGGCGATGATGGGAGCGGGGGCTGCTGCCCGGGAAGCAGCCAAGATTCTTCAATCGATGAAGAAAGCTTTGATGGAGACGCCCAAAGCCGACCCGAAGCTGGGAGACCGGGCCCGTGAACTCGAGAAGCGCCTCCAGGAAGCAATCCGGCAACTCTACGGCGACCGCACGATTCGGCGCAGGTCAGAGGCTGAGGCGCCATCGCTTATGCAACGGGTCAGCGCCCAA
>Ga0209253_10002365_pt1 | contig 16725 bp, 13 predicted proteins | sample FrelakmetBRP12BR_FD_187145 | JGI IMG/M metagenome (GOLD analysis project Ga0209253, IMG submission 187145) | Freshwater lake sediment microbial communities from the University of Notre Dame, USA, for methane emissions studies - BRP12 BR (SPAdes)... | ecosystem: Environmental > Aquatic >...
CATCGGCCAGGATCGACGGACGGTCCGCGCCTCCGCTTTTCTGCTCGCCTTCGCCCAGCCGGATCTCGCCGCCGAGGCCCATACGGCGCGCGACGCGCGCGAGCGTGTCCTGGTTGACGAGGGCTGCGCGCACGCGCGACAGGTCGCCCTCGGGGAGCGCGGGAAAGCGGTCGTAGAGTGCGGCGCCGATCACGCAGTTCAGCACCGCGTCACCGACGAACTCGAGCCGCTCGTTGTTCGTGCTGCCGTAGCTGCGGTGCGTCAGCGCGTGCCGGAGTAGGTCGGGCTGCTGAAACGTGTAGCCCAGTTGCGCGCTCAGCGTGGCGGACATCCGGCTTGAGGCTGGGCTACCGCGACGCCGTCGCGTAGAAGTCCAGCAGGATGCTCACGTTACTGACGAGCGGAAGCCGTTTCTCCCAGCCGACGGACGCGATGATCTTGTTGCCTTCCCGCGTGACCTCGACGTCCTTGCCGACGACCACGTCGGCATAGTCGGCCGAAAGGCGGCGATCCATTGCGCGGCGGATCGTCGCCGTGGACAGGTCGTTGGAGTCGGCCAGCGCGCCCTCGAGCGCCTTCTGGACCGTGTAGTACTCGATGTACGAAGGGATCATTCGGAACGCGATCATCGCGGTCACCAGCACCACCGCCGCGACGAACAGGAATCCGATCATCGACAGCCCGCGCTGCGCCCGTCGCTTGCCAATCGTCGTCATTGCCGTCGCTCCCGAAGGCGTCATCGGATCCCGCTGCCGATCCGCTTGAACGCCAGGCTGGAAATGTCGTCCCAGTTGAACCAGATGAAGAACGCCTTCCCGCGGATGTGGTCGTCGGGGACAAAGCCCCAATAGCGGCTATCGTCGCTGTTGTCCCGGTTGTCGCCCATCATGAAATAGTGCCCGGCCGGCACCCTGCACGTGAAACCGCGATCATTGTAGTCGCAATTTTCCCGGCCCGGAAACGGCCGCACGTTCTGCGGATAGACGGGCGCCGCCTGCGGACTCACGCCGATCGTGTACGGGCGCGGGCCTTCGCCGCTGCCGGCGGTCTCGACGAGCTTCTCGAGCGTCTCGAAGCGCAGGCTCTCGAGGTAGCTGTACGTGCCATCGCGCTGCTGCGGCAGCGGCTGCCCGTTCACCGTCAGCTTCTTGTCCTGGTACGCGACGACGTCCCCGCCCACACCGACGACGCGCTTGATGAAATCCTGGCTCGGATTCACCGGATAGCGGAACACGACGACGTCGCCGCGCTTCGGCTCCGACATCGGCACGACCTTGACCTCGGCGATTGGCAGCCGCAGGCCGTACACGAACTTGTTCACGAGGATGAAGTCGCCGACTTCGAGCGTGGGCCGCATCGACGACGACGGGATCTTGAACGGCTCCGCGACGAACGACCGCAGCAGGAAGACGACAAGCAGGACCGGGAAGAAGCTCGCCGCGTACTCGACCCACGCTGGCTCCGGCGCCTCCGGGGCGCGCCGCTTGGCGAACCAGACGCGGTCGATGGCCCAGAGCACGCCGGTCGCGAGCGTCAGCAGGAACAGGATCAGGGCAAAGTTCATCGTTGTTGTGCGGTTCGAAGGGCCGGGCGGATTGTGCCACGCGGCCGTGACGCCCGGCCGACAGCCGGTCGCCGCCGGTCGCCGTTCGTCTACTTCTCGCCCACCTGGAGAATGGCGAGGAACGCTTCCTGCGGAATCTCGACGCTGCCGACGGCCTTCATCCGCTTCTTGCCGGCCTTCTGCTTTTCGAGCAGCTTCTTCTTGCGCGTGATGTCGCCGCCGTAGCATTTCGCGAGCACGTTCTTGCGCATCGCCTTGATCGTCTCGCGCGCGATGATGTTGGCGCCGATCGACGCCTGCACCGCGACATCGAACATCTGCCGCGGAATGAGCTTGCGCATCTTGGCGGCGACCTCGCGGCCGCGGTACATCGACACCGTGCGGTGCACCATCACCGACAGCGCGTCGACGCGCTCGCCGTTGATCAGGATGTCGAGCTTGACGACGTCGGCGGCGCGGAACTCCTTGAACTCGTAGTCGAGCGACGCGTAGCCGCGCGACACCGACTTCAGCTTGTCGAAGAAGTCCATCACGACCTCGGCCATCGGCAGCTCGTACGTGAGCATCACCTGGCGTCCGAGGTACTGCATGTTCTTCTGCGTGCCGCGCTTTTCCGTGCACAGCGTGATCACCGGGCCGACGTACTCCTGCGGCATCAGGATCGTCGCCGTAATGATCGGCTCCCGGATTTCCTCGACCTTCGACAGGTCGGGCAGCTTCGACGGGTTCTCGATCTCGAGCACCGTGCCGTCGCGCATCAGCACCTGGTAGATCACGGTCGGCGCCGTCGTGATCAGGTCCATGTCGTACTCGCGCTCGAGCCGCTCCTGCACGATGTCCATGTGCAGGAGGCCCAGGAAGCCGCAGCGGAACCCGAAGCCCAGCGCCTGCGACACCTCCGGCTCGTAGTGCAGCGACGCGTCGTTCAGCTTCAGCTTGTTGAGCGCGTCGCGTAACGCTTCGTACTGGTTCGACTCGACCGGGTAGAGGCCCGCGAACACCTGCGGCTTCACGTCCTTGAAGCCCGGCAGCGCCGCCGCCGCGGGCTTCGCCGCGAGCGTGACGGTGTCGCCGACCTTGGCGACGTCGATTTCCTTGATGCCGGCGATGATGAAGCCGACGTCGCCCGCCGACAGCTCGTCCCGCGCGACGGACTTGGGCGTGAACACGCCGACCTGCTCGCAGTTGAACGTGGCGCCCGCCGCCATCAGGAGGATCTTGTCTTTGGGCTTGAGCGTGCCATCCATCACGCGCACCAGCATCACGACGCCGACGTAGTTGTCGAACCACGAGTCGATGATCAGCGCGGACAGCGGCGCCGCTGGATCTCCCTTGGGTGGCGGCACCTTGGCGATGACGGCCTCCAGGATGTCGTCGATGCCGACGCCGTTCTTGGCGCTGGCCCGCACGGCGTCCGTGGCGTCGATGCCGATGATGTCCTCGATCTCCTCGCTCACCCGTTCCGGGTCCGCGGACGGCAGGTCGATCTTGTTGAGCACCGGGATGACTTCGACGCCCTGCTCGATCGCGGTGTAGCAGTTGGCGACCGTCTGGGCCTCCACGCCCTGCGACGCGTCGACGACCAGCAGCGCGCCCTCGCACGCGGCGAGCGAACGCGAAACCTCGTACGCGAAGTCGACGTGGCCGGGCGTGTCGATCAGGTTGAGCGAGTACATCTCGCCGTCGCGCGCCTTGTAGGTGAGCGCGGCCGTCTGTGCCTTGATCGTGATGCCGCGCTCGCGCTCCAGGTCCATCGAGTCGAGCACCTGCTCGCTCATCTCGCGGTCGGACAGGCCTCCGCAGCGCTGGATGAAACGGTCTGCGAGCGTCGACTTGCCGTGATCGATGTGGGCGATGATCGAGAAGTTGCGGATGTTGCGCAAAGGGCTGTCCGGCTCAGGGGTCGTGCTCGGAAAAATCAAAAGGCACCCGAGAGTGCCTTGAAAGGGGGCGCCAGGGCTCGTCGCCGGCAGGCGCCGCAAGACTTCGGAAAACGTTGAATTTTAACCGATTCTGCTCATTCACGCGAGTGCCGCGAGCGCGGCCTCGACCGCGCGCGCGTCGAGGCGGTAGTGGCACAGTTCCACGCCGTCTTCCTTGGCGCCGAGCAGCAGGACGGGAACGAGGTCGCCGAACGCCGCTTCGAGCCCCGGATCGGCATCGACGTCGACCTCAACCACCGCCACGCCGTGGCGACGCGCGATGGGCGCCAGCGCGTCGCGCATCTCGTCGCACAGGTGGCAGTACGCGCGCGAAAGCAGCGTCAGCATTCCTCGTCGGCTCCTCACCCTCACCCCAAACCTCTCCCGCTGCGCGGGAGAGGGAGGTCACACACGTACGATATTCGGACCATGCACGGCTAAACCGTCTGCAGGGGCATTCAGCCCGCATGCGCGCGCAACCGAACGGCCGCGAAGCGGCTAATGAACGGCGCGCCTCGTGCCTTTTCCGCGCGGAAACCGCCCGGCCGTCCGAAGGTTTCCGCGCTGACCAGCCGGCGCGGAATCGCGCGCGAGATTTCCTCGCGCGATTTCGCGACGTCGCAATCTACTCGCCGTTGAGCGCACGGAGGGTCGAGAAGAACTGCTGCTCGCCCCGCTTCAGCTGCAGCGTGACCGATGCGCCCTTCTCGACCTTCGAGAGCAGGTCGTTGACCTGCGCCGCGTTCTTCGCCTCGGTCGACTGGCCCCCGCGGACGATCGCGATGATGATGTCGCCCGGCTGCACGTTGCCGCGCACCGTGGGGGCGATGTCGTCGACGGCCACGCCGGTCTTGACGTCCGCTTCCTTCTTCTGCTCGTCGGTGAGATCGGACAACACGAGGCCCATCTTGTTGGGCTTCGCCTTCTCCTTCGGCGCAGGCGTTCCGCGGCGCGGCTGGGTGGCCGTGTCGTCTTTCATCTCCGCCACCGTGACCGTGAGCTCCTTCTGCGCGCCCTTGCGCCAGACGGTGAGCGCGATCTTGTTGCCAGGCCGGACGGACGTGATGATCCGCGGCAACTCCTGCGACGTCTTCACGTCCTTGCCGTCGGCCTTCACGATGATGTCGCCGACCTCGACGCCCGCCTTGGCGGCGGGTCCGTCCTTCTCCACGCCGTTGACGAGCGCGCCGCGTGGAGCGCCAAGTCCGAAGGCCTCCGCTTCCTCCTTGCTGACCGGCTGGATCTGCACGCCGATGCGCCCGCGAGTCACGCGTCCCTTTTCCTTCAGCTGCGCGACGGTGTTCATCGCGACGTCGATCGGGATCGCGAACGCGAGCCCCATGTAGCCGCCGGTGCGCGAATAGATGAGCGAGTTGATGCCGACGACCTCGCCTTTCATGTTGAAGAGCGGGCCACCGGAATTGCCGGGGTTGATCGCGACGTCCGTCTGGATGAACGGCACGAGGTTCTCCTGGGGCAGATCGCGCCCCTTCGCGCTGACGATGCCCGCCGTCATCGTGTTCTCCAGCCCGAACGGCTTGCCGATCGCGACGACCCATTCGCCCACCTTCAGCTTGTCCGGGTCGCCGATCGTGACCTTCGGCAGATCCCTCGTCTCGATCTTGAGGAGCGCGATGTCGGTGCGCTTGTCCGTGCCGAGCACCTTGGCCTTGAATTCGCGCTTGTCGGACAGGCGGACCGTGACCTCGTCCGCGCCATCGACGACGTGCGCGTTGGTGAGCACATGGCCGTCGCTGCCGATGATGAATCCGGAGCCCACCGCCTGCGCCTCGGGCTCGCGCTCGGGACCGCGCCGCGGCGGCACCTGGCCGAAGCGCCGGAAGAATTCGTAGAACGGATCGTCCTCGGACAGTTCCGGCATGCCGTTGCGTCCGCGGCGCGCCTTCTGCGTGACGTCGATGGACACGACCGTCGGGCCGTTCTTCTCATACAGGTCGGTGAAGTCGGGCAGTCCCGCGCGCGACTGGGCGGAAGCGGCCGGGGCAAGCGCCGCGGACAGCGCGAAGGCAAGCGCGCCGGCGAAGACCCGGGGGCGGAAAATGGAACGCATGAACATGGATTTCCTCTTGCAGGGGTTTGCGTGGAACGATGCTGGAAAAACCGCCGGACGGACGCTACCGCCGGCTGACGGACTGGGCAATCTGGCGCACGGTCGCGGGCGGCGCCTCGCCCAGCACGGTGACCAGGAATGCGTCGCTGCGCGTCGTGTACTGCGCAAGGCCACCGGCCTGCGTCAGGCCGATCTGCGTTTGCGTCACCGTGAACGGCTCGATGAAGATGCTGATCGCGACCAGCCCGTCCGAATAGACGATCTGCGCGACGGGATTGGGCTTGCCCGCAAGCTTGCGAAAGCCCTCGGTGATCTTCGCGAACCCGGGCGGAACGCGGCCGACGGCCCACCCCGTGTCGTTGGGCACGACCTCGCCGGGACCGCCCTGCTTGACGTGCCAGTCGGAGGGAACCGATGCCCACGTCGGCTTCAGCATCTCCTTGTCGATCGTCGGATTGATCGAGACGTCGGTGAACGCGAACTCCTCGACGACGTCGCCCTTCTCGTTGACGAGGCGCGCCTTCAGAAGCAGGTTGGTCGCGATGTCGGACCAGAACTTGTGCCCGTAGCGCAGACCGTCCTTCGGCTCGAACACCACGATGTCCGCCGTGCGCCCGCTGATCCGCTCGCTGCCGATCCGCTTGAAGTCGTAGTACTGCGCAAGGTTGCGGATCTGCTCGGCCGACAGCGACGGGAACACGTTGCGGATCGTGCGGGGCTCGACGCGCACGACCTTCGCGTCGGGATAGTAGTAGCGCACCTCGGCGCCCGTGCGCACGATCTCGCGCGCCGGACCGTCGAGGCTCAGGAGCTTCTCCCACTCCTGCCCGCCTTCATTCAGGTGCGCGAGCCGGAACGTCTCGAAGCGCGCCCCTTGCCGGTAGGTGACCGTTCCGGCGTAGTTGAGCGACCGCGCCGCGCGCGTCACGTCGGTCAGCCATGTCGCCGCGTCCATCTGCGCGTGCGCCAGCGGCGCCGCCAGGAGTGCCGCGAGCATCGCCACGCCCGCGCCCGCGCGCCGGATGGCCCGCGGCATCAACAACCAAACATGCATCATCGAATGGACCGGATCGATCAGGGACGGGGCTCGGCACCGGCAGTCGCCACGGCGCGCAAGTAGGGGCCGCCCCCCTGGAACGCGGTCGCCGGCGAGTACTCCTGGTGGGCAATGAGGTAGTCCGACGGGAGTTCCGCCGGCGGCTTGAACTGCGCGGCGCGCACCGTGGCGGCCTCACGGGCCTTCGCGACGGCGCCCGGCGGGATGTCGACCATCGAGAACGCCGTCCAGCCGACGACCGTGACCGCGGCGATCGTCGCGGCGACCGCCCACGCGAAGGTCGCGGGCTGCGCGCTGCGCTGCGCGCGCGCGGGCGCCAGCACCGTCGGCTCGGCCGCGAGCGCGGCGGAAAACCGCGCGGCAAACCCGGGCGACACGCGTTGGGCGCCGCGCAGCTGGTCGCCGATCACGTGGTAGCACACCCACGTCTGCATCGCGTCGTCGGATTTGAGCGACCCGATGCAGCGCTCGAATTCGTCGTCTTCGAGTTCGCCGTCCATCAGGCGCGAAATGTTCTCGTTCATCACCATCTCCGGTTCTCGTCGGTGCCGAGCTGCGGCCGCAGCTCGGCGGCGATCGCCTCCCGCGCGCGGAAGATGCGCGAGCGCACGGTACCGATCGGGCAATTCATCACTGCGGCAATTTCCTCGTAACTGAGGCCCTCGATCTCGCGCAGCGTGATCGCCGTGCGCAAATCCTCGGGCAACGCATCCATCGCGCGGTTCACCGTCGCGGCAATCTGCTTGCCGATAAGCTCGTCCTCCGGTGTCGCGCTGTCCCGCAACTGCTCCGCTTCCTCGAAACCCTCGGCCTCTTCGTTGTCGAACGACGTCGTCGTCGGCGCGCGCCGACCCATCGCAACCAGGTAGTTCTTCGCCGTGTTGATCGCGATGCGATACAGCCACGTGTAGAACGCACTGTCGCCGCGGAAGCTCGGAAGCGCGCGGTAGGCCTTGATGAACGCCTCCTGCGACACGTCCTCGACTTCCGCCGGGTCGCGTACGAGCCGCGACAACAGCCGTGCCAGCTTGCGCTGGTACTTCATGACCAGCAGCTCGAAGGCGCGCTTGTCGCCGCGCTGTGCCCGCTCCACGAGCTGCTGATCGACTTCGCGATCACCCATCCGCGGGACTTCCCTGGTTCATTCGTTGTTATCCCGCCGAACGGCAGGTGCGGCAGCCGGCATAACCGCGCTAGAACCTGGCCGGAGCCAAGGGTCGAGGCCGCAGCGCACGCTTGCCGTAACAGACTGTTTCACGGGGCTTTAGTTCATTCCGCCGACACCGCCCGGCGGCTGGACAGCATGCGGTCAGTTTTGTCCAAGACAACAGCCGGCCGTGCCTCGCCGGTGACGGTGCCGCGGTAGTTCCGCAGCTGCGGTCGACCCCACGGGGCGAGCGCAGCGCGTGCGTCCGCGTCGAGCAGGCCGAGCTGGTCGAGCGCCGCGACCGTGGCGGGGTACAGACCGCGGGCGCTGCCGTCCGCGACCTTCACCGCGATGCCCCAGCCGCGGCTGCGGATCCCGATCGCCTGCACGCCTTCCGCACCGATCTTGGTCACCCAGTCGCCGCGCCCGGCGCGCATGAGCGCCAGGTCGCTGCCACCCTCGCCCGACACCATTTCCGGATGGGCGGTCATCGCCGACGCCAGCGTGCGCGGGGCCTTCCCAAACGTCGAGTCGTCCGCACCCCGGGCCAGCCGCGCGAAAGCCAGCGCGAGGTTGCCCAACGGAACCGCGTAATTCGGCGCCGAGCAGCCGTCCACACCCGCGACCAGCGACTCCTCCGGCACGCCGGTCGCGTGCGCGACGGCGGCGCGAATCGCCTGCTGCAACGGATGGTCGGACGCGAGGTAGTCGTGCTTCGTGTAACCGCAGGCCGCGCAATGCGCGAGCATCCCGCTGTGCTTGCCCGAGCAGTTGTGCGCAAGCGGCGAATACGGAGGCGGCGGCGGGACGTCCCCACGCGCCTGGAAATAGGCGGGAGCGTGCATGCCGCACTGGAGGTCGGCCGCCGTGCTGCCGGCCTTGGCGAGCATGTCCGCGACCGCATCGACGTGCCGCGGCTCCCCTGCGTGGCTTGCGCACAGCAGTGCGACTTGCGGCGGAGCGTAGCCGAACCGCGCGATGCCGCCGGCCGCGACGAACGGCAGCGCCTGCAGCGGTTTCAATGCGCTCCGCGTGAACGTGCGGGACTCCGGATCGCCCGCCGCGTAGAGGATCCGCCCGTCGGTATCGACGACGGCGACCGACCCCATGTGCACGGATTCGACTGAGCTGCCGCGCGTCACCACCGTCAGCGGGACGTGGCCGACGGCGGGCCGGGCAGAATCAGCGGTGGCGGTGGGCATCAAAGGCGGGAATGCGGGCAACCTCGCATTATCGCCCATCCGCGAAACCGGGGACGAGCCACACGTCCCCGCTTCTGGAAACGAGGGTCAAGAGCGCATCTTTTTTCAGCTGGAAACGAATGCGATCCCGGCGCTCATTGATGGCGGCTCACGGACGAAGGGCCAACGCGGCTCGAATCTGCTCCAGTGCGCCCGGATCCTCGATCGTGGTCAGGTCGCCGGGATCGCGGCCTTCGGCGAGCGCCTGGATCGACCGGCGCAGCAGCTTGCCCGAACGCGTCTTGGGCAGCATCGAGACGAAATGGACGGCGCCCGGCCGGGCGATGGCGCCAAGCTCGCGGTCCACGGTGTCCATCACCTCCTTGCGCATCGACGCGATCCCCTCGGGTGTCGCGACCCGCGCGGGATCCTTCACGACGGCAAACGCGACCGGGATCTGCCCCTTGAGCGAATCGGCCACGCCGACGACGGCGACTTCGGCGATGCCGGAGTGCGCCTGCACGGCTTCCTCGATCTCGCGCGTGCCGAGCCGGTGGCCGGCGACGTTGATCACGTCGTCGGTCCGGCCGAGCACGAAGTAGTAGCCGTCGGCATCGCGCGTCGCCCAGTCGAACGTCGAGTAGACGGGCCGGTCGCGGAACGTCCCGAAGTACGTCTTGACGAACCGCTCGTCGTCGCCCCACACCGTCGTCATGCATCCGGGCGGCAGCGGCGGCACGATCGTCAGCACCCCCTTCTCGCCGGCGGCAACCTCTTCGCCCGTCGTTTCGTGGAGCAGCCGCACGTCGTAACCGGCCGCGGGGAACGACGGGCTGCCGAACTTGCGCGGCATTTCCTCGACGCCAAGGTGGGCGGACAGGATCGGCCAACCCGACTCGGTCTGCCAGTAGTTGTCGATGATCGCGGCGCCGCCCAGCGAATCGGAGACCCAGCGCGCCGTCGGCTCGTCCAGCGGCTCGCCGGCGAGGAACAGGTACTTGAGCGTCGGGATCGCGTGCTGCTTCATGTACGCCGGATCCTGCTTCTTCAGCACGCGGATCGCCGTCGGCGAGCTGAACATCGTCTTGACCTTGTGGTCGGCGACGATCTTCCACCAGATCGACGGGTCGGGGCGGATCGGCAGGCCCTCGTACATGATCGTCGTCGAACCGTTGATGAGCGGTCCGTAGATGATGTAGGAGTGGCCGACGACCCAGCCGATGTCGCTCGTCGTGAACATCGTCTCGCCCGGCGCGACGCAGAAGATGTCGCGCATCGACGTCGCGAGCGCGACCGCGTAGCCGCCGGTGTCGCGCTGCACGCCTTTCGGCTTGCCGGTGGTGCCCGACGTGTAGAGGATGTACGACGGCTCGCTCGACTCGAGCCACGCGACCGGCACCTGCGCGTCCATGTGCTGCGCGCGCAGCTCGGCGTAGTCGAGGTCGCGCCCGGCAACCTTCGTCATCGCGGGATCGAGCCCCCGGTTGCAGATCACGACCTTCTGCGGCGGGTGCTGCGCCAAGCGGCACGCCTCGTCGACCAGGTGCTTGTACGGCACCGCCTTGCCGCCCCGCATGCCGGCGTCCGACGTCACCATCACCTTGGGCTTCGCGTCGTCGATGCGCGTCGCGAGGCTCGCCGCGGCGAAGCCGCCGAACACGACCGAGTGGATCGCGCCGATGCGCGCGCACGCGAGCATCGCGAACACCGCCTCCGGGATCATCGGCATGTAGACGAGCACGCGGTCGCCGTGCCCGACGCCCAGGCTCTTCAGCACGGCGGCGAAGCGGTTCACCTCGGCGTGCAGTTCGCGGTACGTGTACCGCGAATCCTGCCCGGTCTCGGTCGACAGGTAGACCAGCGCCGCCTGGTCGGCGCGTGCCGCCAGGTGCCGGTCCACCGCGTTGTGGCACAGGTTCGTGCGTCCGTCGACGAACCACTTCGCGAACGGCGGCCGCGAATAGTCGAGCACCGATGTGAACGGCGTCTGCCAGTCGATCAGAGCAGCCTTCTCGCGCCAGAACGCGTCGCGGTCCGCCAGCGAGCGGCGATGGTAATCACGATAGCTGGGCATGGCAGATTCCTCCTCTGGAATTCGCGGGGCGCGATCGGGCCGTCGGTGCGTGGCCGCACGGCGGCTCTACTCTGGCCGCCATGCTAGGGCCGGCCGCTTACGCGAACCTTGCGCGCGGTCAAGCCGCCTGCGCGTCGGTCCGCGAAGGCTGCACAGGAGGCGCCGAGCACGGCGAGCACGTCCTCGGCGCCTCGGCGTCTCCTTGTGCCGTCGTGCGTTCCGCAGCTGCGCTAGCCGCCGTGCGTGTCCGGCGCGATGCGGACCACGGTGCGCCCGCGCACCAGCCCCTTGATGTAGGCGTCGAAGTGCGTCGGCAGCTCGTCGAAGTCGATCGTGCGCACCGAGTCGTGCACGCGGTCGGGGCGCCAGTCGAATGCGAGCTTGTTCCAGATCTTCTGGCGCGTCGACATCGGGCAGTTGACGCTGTCGGTGCCGAGCAGGTGCACACCGCGGAGGATGAACGGCATCACCGTCGTGTCGAGCTTGTAGCCCGCAGCGAGCCCCACGGCCGCGACGGTGCCTCCGATCTTCTGCGTCGACAGCAGCCACGCGAGGATGTCGCCGCCCAGGTTGTCGATCGCGCCGGCGAACGTCGCGCGGTCCAGCGGACGGATCTTCGTCAGATCGAGCGACTGGCGCAGCACGACCTCCTTGGCGCCGATACCCTTCAGGTAGTCCGCCTCCTCGCCCTTGCCCGTGATCGCCACGACGTGGTGGCCGAGCTTGGCGAGGATCTCGACCGCGACCGAGCCCACACCCCCGGTTGCGCCCGTCACCGCGACCGGGCCCGCTTCCGGCACCAGGCCGTTGTGCTGCATGTGCATGATCGCCAGCGCCGCCGTGAAGCCCGCGGTGCCGAGCGTCATCGCGTCGAACGCGGTCATGCTCTCCGGCCGCCGCACGACCCAGTCCGCCGGCACGCGCACGCGCTCCGCGTAGCCGCCGTCGTGCGCGACGCCCATGTCGTACCCGGTGACGATCACCTTGTCGCCCGCCTTGAAGCGCGGATCGCCCGAGGCCTCGACCGTGCCGGCCATGTCGATGCCGGCGTTGGTCGGGTACTTGCGCATGATCTTGCCCGTGCCGTTGTACGACAGCGCGTCCTTGTAGTTGATCGTCGAGTACTTGGTCTTGATGATCACGTCGCCGTGATCGAGCTCGTCGATCGCCATGTCGACGAACCTGCTCGACACGACGCCGTTCTCCTCGAACGTGCGATAGGCCTTGAATTTCGGCATGCGATCCTCCTTGGGGTTGGCGTGACGTGGATTGGCGTGATGGGTGTTCAGGCGGGCAGTGGAACCGGACTCTCCGCGCCGCTGAATGCGTGCGGCAGCGCCATGTAGTCGTGGGTGCGCATCTCGGTCAGCCGGCTGACGGTGCGCGGGTATTCCTGCGCGTTCGGACCCGCGACGTAGAGGTCCGCGGCCGGCGCGGCCGCGGAAGCGACGAGCTTCACGCGGTGGTCGTACAGGATGTCGATCAGCCACGTGAAGCGCCGTGCGAGATCCCCCTGCGCGGCGCCCATCACCGGGATGTCGGAGAGGAACACGACCGCGAAGCGCTGCGCGAGCTCGAGGTAGTCGCGCTGCGAGCGCGGGCCGTCGCAGAGCGCCGCGAAGTCGAACCAGACGGCGCAACCCGCGCGGCGCCGCGCCGTGATCGTGCGGCCCTCGATCGCCAGGCGCGCGGGCTCGTCCGGGCCGGTGCGCATCGCCTCGAACGCGCGCTCCATCGCGGCGTCGGCCTGCCGGCCTGCCGGCACGTGAAACGTCTGCATGTGCTCGAGCGCGCGCAGGCGGTAGTCGATGCCCCCGTCCACCTCGAGTACGTCGAGCCAGTCGCGCAGCAGCCGGATCGTCGGCACGAAGTTCTGCCGCTGCAGCCCGTTCGGATAGAGCCCCTCGGGCGGATAGTTCGACGTCAGCACGAACACGACGCCGGCGGCGAACAGCGCGGTCAGCAGCCGGCCCAGGATCATCGCGTCCGCGATGTCCGACACGTGGAATTCGTCGAAGCAGACGAGCCGGTGGCGGCGGGCGATGCGGGACGCGACCGTCGCGAGCGGGTCAACCTCGTGCTTCAGTGTCGCAAGCTCCTCGTGCACGTCCCGCATGAAGGCGTGGAAGTGCACGCGCGTCTTCCGCTTGATCGGCACGACCGCGAAGAAGCTGTCCATCAGGAAGCTCTTGCCGCGGCCGACCCCGCCCCACAGGTACAGCCCGCGCGGCACCGAGGGCGGCGCCAGCAGACGCTTCAGCGTGGAGCGGCGGGCGGAACGGAAGGCGGCCAATTCGTTCGACAGCCGCTGCAGGCGCGCGAGCGCGGCCGACTGCGCGCTGTCGAGCACGGCGCCGCGTCGCGCAAGTTCGGGTTCGAGGTAATCGAGGAGCGCGCCGTCCCGGCGCGCAGTCTGGCCCGGGGCATTTACCCCGGTCACGGAAATTGGACCCCCACGCTTGCCGCTCTCGCGGCTGCGCTGCCCCCAGGGACGTCTACGCGAGCGGGGCGAAGCCAAGGCTCGGAGAGCGCGTCCGCGAGCGTGGACGGCGGGCGACGTGTGTTGCTGGCATCCAACCGCAGGCCCAAGGAGCCCGCGGCGATATGACCGCCTTGGGGCGGCCCCGCGTCGGTCAGTTGTTGGCCCCCCACGCTTGCCGCTTTCGCGGCTGCGCTGCCCCCAAGGGGGGCGCAATGACCGCCTTGGGGCGGCCCTGCGTCGGTCAGTTGATGGACCCCCACGCTTGCCGCTTTCGCGGCTGCGCTGCCCCCAGCGGGGGCGCAATGACCGCCTTGGGGCGGCCCCGCGTCGGTCATACCTTACGCGGGGCGGCGCAGCCCGCCGTCCGCCCGATGGCCGCAATCGCGACGTTCGCCCCTGCCACTCCCCGCTTCCTCCTCGGATGTCGTTGCGCCCCCGTGCCGCATGGTTCGCGGCGGCCGCTTTTCCCCAATGCTAGAGGTTCAGCGTCCGGCCGTCCACCGCAAGCGCGGCTTCTTTCGTGACCTCGGACAAAGAAGGGTGGGCATGGCAGATCCGAGCCAGGTCCTCGCTCGACGCGCCGAACTCCATCGCGACCACGCCTTCGGATATCAATTCCGAGGCCATCGGCCCGATCACGTGCATCCCCAGGATGCGGTCGGTCGTGCGGTCGGCCAGGATCTTGACGAAGCCGCGGGTGTCGCCCATGGCCCGAGCCCGGCCGTTGGCGGTGAACGGGAAGCTCCCGGCGCGGTAGTCGACGCCCTCCGCCTTCAGTTGCTGCTCGGTCTTCCCCACCCACGCGATCTCCGGCGCCGTGTAGATGACCCACGGCACCGTGTTGAAGTCGACGTGGCCGTGCTGGCCCGCGATGCGCTCCGCGACCGCCACGCCCTCCTCCTCGGCCTTGTGCGCGAGCATCGGGCCGCGGACGACGTCGCCGATCGCCCAGACCTTGGGCAGGTTGGTCCGGCAGTCGGCGTCGACGACGACGAAGCCGCGCTCGTCCAGCGCAAGCCCGACCGCCTCGGGCTTCAAGCTGCCGGTGAACGGCAGGCGGCCGATCGACACGATCAGCCGGTCGAACGTCGCGTCGACGGCCTTCCCCGCGGCGTCGGTGTACGCGACCTTCACGTCGTCCTGGCCGACGTCGACTGCCGTGATCTGCACGCCCGTATGGATGGCAAGACCCTGCCTCGCGAAGAGCTTTTGCGCCTCTTTGGCGACCGACGTGTCGACGACGCCCAGGAACACCGGCAGCGCTTCCAGCACGGTGACGTCGGCGCCGAGCCGCCGCCACACGCTGCCCATCTCGAGGCCGATGACGCCGGCGCCCACGACGCCCAGCCGCTTCGGCACCGCGGGAATGGCGAGCGCGCCCTCGTTGTCGAGTACGCGCACGTTGTCGATGGCCACCCCCGGAAGCGCGCGCGGCTTCGATCCGGTCGCGACGATCACGTGCGTCGCCGCAAGCGCCGCCGGTTTCGCGCCTGCGACGTCGATGCGCCAGCGGTCGCCCTCCGTGCCGGCGAAGGACCCGACGCCGTGGAAGAACGCGACCTTGTTCTTCTTGAACAGGTACAGGATGCCGTCGTTGTTCTGCGCGACGACCTTTTCCTTGCGCGCTAGCATCTTCGCGACGTCGATCGTCAGGCCTTCGATGCCAATGCCGTGGTCGGCGAAGCCGTGGCCCGCGTGCTCGAAATTCTCCGAGGACTGCAGCAGCGCCTTCGACGGGATGCAGCCGACGTTCGTACAGGTGCCGCCGAGCGCGGGCTTGCCGTCCTTGCGCGACCAGTCGTCGATGCAGGCCGTGATGAACCCCAGCTGCGCCGAGCGGATGGCGGCGATGTAGCCGCCGGGGCCGCCGCCAATGACGACAACGTCGAACTGATCAGCCATGGTCAAGATGCCTCAAATTCTTGAACCACGAAGCACACGAAGGACACGAAGACAGATCGGATTTCAAGTCCAAGGACCAGCGGCCGCGGTAGCGGCGATTGCGCATTTGCCAGGTCTTCTTCGTGTTCTTCGTGTGCTTCGTGGTTCAGGATTTTCGAACTACAGGTCCAGCAGCAGCCGCGCCGGGTCCTCCAGCGCTTCCTTGATCGCGACCAGCGACAGCACCGCCTCGCGGCCGTCGATGATCCGGTGGTCGTACGACTGCGCGAGATAGTTCATCGGCCGCACGACGACCTGCCCGTTCTCGACGACGGCGCGGTCTTTCGTCGCGTGGACGCCCAGGATCGCCGACTGCGGCGGGTTGATGATCGGCGTCGACAGCATCGAGCCGAAGACGCCGCCATTGCTGATCGTGTACGTGCCGCCCGTGAGTTCCTCGACCGTCAGCCTGCCCTCCTGTGCCCGCTTGCCGTACTCGGCGATCTGGCGCTCGATGTCGGCGATCGACATCTGGTCGACGTCGCGGAGGATCGGCACGACGAGCCCGCGCGGGCTGCCCACGGCAATGCCGATGTCGTAGTAGCCGTGGTAGACGATGTCGTTGCCGTCGATCGACGCGTTGACGAGCGGGTACTTCTTGAGCGCATGCACGGCTGCCTTGACGAAGAAGCTCATGAACCCGAGCTTCACGCCGTGCTCCTTCTCGAAGCGGTCCTTGTACTTGTTGCGCAGGTCGATGACCGGCTGCATGTTGACTTCGTTGAAGGTCGTCAGGATTGCGGCCGTCGACTGCGATTGCACGAGGCGCTCGGCGACGCGTTGCCGCAGCCGCGACATCGGCACGCGCTGCTCCGGGCGCGAGCCGCGCGCCGCCGGCACCGGGGGTGCCTTCGCAGCGGGCGCGGGGGCAGGCGCCGCCTTCACGTCACCGGCGGCCATCACGTCGCCCTTGGTCACGCGTCCGCCCCGGCCCGTCCCCGCCACACTCGTGGGATCGACGCCTGTATCCGCCATCATCTTCCGCGCGGCGGGAAGCGCCGTGACGCTCGCGGTGGCCTGTGCAGCCGCCGCCGACGTGGCCGCCGCCGGCGCCTTGGCTTCGGCGCCGACGGGCGCGGCAGGGGCAGTCGCGGCGCCCGCGCCTTCCGTGTCGATGATCGCGATTACCTCGTTCGACGTTACGGTCGAGCCGTCGGGCCTCACGATTTCGACGAGCACGCCGGCATCGGGGGCGGGCAGCTCGAGCACGACCTTGTCGGTCTCGACGTCGATCAGGTTCTCATCCCGTGCAACGGCATCGCCGGGCTTCCTGTGCCAGCTGACGA
>Ga0209253_10002366_pt1 | contig 16719 bp, 11 predicted proteins | sample FrelakmetBRP12BR_FD_187145 | JGI IMG/M metagenome (GOLD analysis project Ga0209253, IMG submission 187145) | Freshwater lake sediment microbial communities from the University of Notre Dame, USA, for methane emissions studies - BRP12 BR (SPAdes)... | ecosystem: Environmental > Aquatic >...
CCGGCTCGCGGCGCTCGAGTGCGGGCTTCGCCAGCTCCAGCAGCTGGGTGTCGAGCGCCTTCTCGAGCCCGTGGTCCTGGGACGTGACGCAGCGGATGGCGACGTCCGGCGGCACGTCGGGGCGGTGCAGGATGGCGGAGAGGTCCACGCCCTTCGCCTTCCAGTGCGCGGACACGTCGCGCACGTCGAGCATGTCCACGCGGCCCACCATCTCGTCGACGGTGCGGAAGCCGAGCTGGGCCATGATCTCGCGCAGCTCCTCGGCGACGAACGCCATCAGGTTCGCGATGTGCTCGGGCGTGCCGGCGAACTTCGCGCGCAGCCGCGGGTCCTGGGTGGCGATCCCCACCGGGCAGGTGTTCAGGTGGCAGACGCGCATCATGATGCAGCCCGACGCCACCAGCGCCGCCGACGCGAACCCGAACTCCTCGGCGCCGAGCAGCGCCGCCACCGCGACGTCGCGCCCGGTCTTGAGCTGGCCGTCGGTCTCCACGCGGATGCGCCCGCGGAGATCGTTCGCCACCAGGATCTGCTGGGTCTCGGCGAGCCCGAGCTCCCAGGGGATGCCGGCGTGCTTGATCGAGGTGAGTGGCGACGCCCCCGTGCCGCCCGAGTCGCCGGAGATGAGCACCACGTCGGCCTTCGCCTTCGACACGCCGGCCGCCACCGTCCCCACGCCGACCTCGGCCACCAGCTTCACGCTGACGCGCGCCCGGCGGTTGGCGTTCTTGAGGTCGTGGATCAGCTGCGCGAGGTCCTCGATCGAGTAGATGTCGTGGTGGGGTGGCGGCGAGATCAGCCCCACGCCGGGTGTCGAGTAGCGGATCTTCGCGATGTACTGGTCCACCTTGTGGCCGGGCAGCTGCCCGCCCTCGCCGGGCTTCGCGCCCTGCGCCATCTTGATCTGCAGCTCGTCGGCGTTGACGAGGTAGAAGCTGGTCACGCCGAAGCGCCCGGACGCCACCTGCTTGATCGCGCTGCGGCGCGAGTCGCCGTTGGCGTCGGGCACGTAGCGCACGGGGTCTTCCCCGCCCTCGCCGGTGTTCGACTTGCCGCCGATGCGGTTCATGGCGATCGCGAGGGTCTCGTGCGCCTCGCGGCTGATGGAGCCGAGCGACATCGCCCCCGTCTTGAAGCGCTTGACGATCTCCGCGACCGGCTCGACCTCGTCGAGCGGCACCCGCGTGCCGGGCCTGAAGGTCAGGAGGCCGCGGATCGTGCACAGCCGGCGGCTCTCGTCGTTGCAGAGCGCCGCGTACTCCTTGAAGGTGGCGTAGCTGCCCGAGCGGACCGCGTGCTGGAGCTTGGCGATCGTGTTCGGGTTGTACATGTGGTGCTCGCCGCGGCGGCGCCACTGGTACTGGCCGCCGACGTCGAGGTCGCCGTCGACCGCGGGCGACACCTTGTAGGCGTAGTCGTGCCGGCGCTGCGCCTCCTCGGCGATCACGTCCAGCCCGATGCCCTCGATGCGCGAGGCGGTGCCCGTGAAGTACCGGTCGATGACGGCCCGTGACAGGCCGATCGCCTCGAAGATCTGCGCGCCACGGTAGCTCTGCAGCGTCGAGATGCCCATCTTCGAGGCGACCTTGAGCAGACCCTTGTCGATCGCCTTGCGGTAGTTCTCGAGTGCCACCTCCGGCTCCACGCCCTGGAGCACGTCCTCGGCGATCATGTCGCGGAGCGTCTCGAACGCGAGGTAGGGGTTCACCGCGCCGGCGCCGTAGCCGATGAGCAGGCAGTAGTGCTGGATCTCGCGCGGCTCGCCCGACTCGACGACCAGGCCGCAGCGCATCCGCTTGCCCTCGCGGATGAGGTGGTGGTGCACGGCGGCGGTGGCGAGCAGGCTCGGGATCGGGACCTTGCGCTCGTTCGTGCCGCGATCGGACAGCACGAGGACCGTGTAGCCCTGGTCGACGGCCGCCGCCGCCCGCTCGCACAGCTCCTCGAGCGCGGCCTCCAGACCCTCGCCCCCCATGCCCGCGTGGAACAGGGTCGGCAGCGTCATCGTGCGCAGCCGGCCCTCGTCGAGCCGCTTGACCTGCGCGAGCTGCTCGTTGGTGAGGATCGGGCTGTCGACCTCGAGGTGCGCGCACTGCTCCGGGGTCTCCTCGAAGAGGTTGCCCTCGCCGCCGATCGTCGTCTTCACCGACATGACCAGCTCTTCGCGGATCGGGTCGATCGGCGGGTTGGTCACCTGGGCGAACAGCTGCTTGAAGTAGTTGAAGAGCAGCTGCGGGCGGTCCGAGAGCACCGCGAGCGGCGTGTCGGTGCCCATCGAGCCGACGGCCTCCTGGCCGTTCAGCGCCATGGGCGTCATCAGCAACCGCAGGTCCTCGATCGTGTAGCCGAACGCCTGCTGGCGGGCGAGGAGCGTGTCGGGCACGTACGCCGGCGGCACGTCCTCCGCCGCAGGCAGGTCGGCGAGGCGCTGCAGATGCAGGTCGAGCCAGGCGCGGTAGGGCTTCCGCGCCGCCATCGCCTCCTTGATCTCGTCGTCGCCGACGATGCGGCCCTGGTCGGTGTCGACGAGGAACATGCGGCCGGGCTGCAGGCGGTCCTTGTGCTCGACGTTGTCGGGCGCGATCGGCAGGACGCCGACCTCGGAGGCCATCACCACGAAGCCGTCCTTGGTGACGACGTAGCGCGACGGCCGCAGCCCGTTGCGGTCGAGGACCGCGCCGATCACGCGGCCGTCGGTGAAGGCGATCGACGCCGGGCCGTCCCACGGCTCCTGCAGGCAGGCATGGTAGCGATAGAAGGCCCGCTTCGACTCGCTCATCGACTCGTGCTTCTGCCATGCCTCCGGGATCATCATCATGACGGCGTGGGGCAGCGAGCGGCCGGTGTGCACGAGCAGCTCGAGCGCGTTGTCGAAGTTGCCCGAATCGGACGTGCTCGGGTCCTCGATCGGGAAGAGCGTCTCGACGTCGTCGAAGCGGTCGGTGGCGAACATCGCCTGCCGCGCGTGCATCCAGTTCACGTTGCCGCGCAGCGTGTTGATCTCGCCGTTGTGCGCGATGAAGCGGTAGGGGTGCGCGCGGTCCCACGACGGGAACGTGTTGGTCGAGAAGCGCTGGTGCACGAGCGCCAGCGCCGACACGAGCTGGGGGTCCTGCAGGTCGTGGTAGAAGGCCGGGATCTGCTCGGGCAGCAGCAGGCCCTTGTAGACGATGGTGCGCGAGGACAGGCTCGGCACGTAGAAGCGCTCGGTGTCCGGCATGCCGGACTCGCGCACGAGACGCTCGACGCGCTTGCGGATCGCGTAGAGCCGGCCTTCGAAGGCGTCCTGGTCGGCCGGCTGCTTGCCGCGGCCGACGAAGACCTGGCGCACGAGCGGCATCACGCCCCGCGCCACCGGGCCGGGCGCGTTCTCGTCCACGGGCACGCGCCGCCAGCCGAGGAGCTGCTGGCCCTCCTCGCGGACGGCTTTCTCGATGATCCGCTGGCACTCGTTGCGCTGGTTCACCTCGGCCGGCAGGAAGACCATGCCCACCGCATAGTGCCCGGGGTCGGGCAGCTCGACGCGCAGGGTCTTCGCCTCGCGGCGCATGAAGGCGTCGGGCATCTGCACGAGGATGCCGGCGCCGTCGCCGGTGAGGGGGTCGCAGCCGCAGGCGCCGCGGTGGGTGAGGTTGCGCAGCACCTCCAGGCCCTTCTCGACGATGCCGTGCGACCGCTCCCCCTTCACGCTGACCACGAAGCCGACGCCGCAGGCGTCTCGCTCCAGCCGGGGGTCCAGCAGATGGCGGGTGTCTCGTCGGTTCATCTGTCGATGCCTCTTCCTGGTCAGGCCCTGCGGGCGTGCGTGCCGTCACGGCGGCTGCGATGCGGGGCGGGGCGGGGCTCGGCGTCGCCGACGGCCAGGGTCGTGCGCTCGGCGAGGGTCGAGAGCACCACCGTGGTCTCGGTGCGGATGACGCCGCTCAGGGCCCGGATGCGACTGATGAGCCGCTCGAGCGACGTGGTGTTCGCGGTCTTCACCTTGAGCAGCAGGGTGTACTCGCCGGTGACGTGGTGGCACTCGAGCACGTCGCCCAGCGCCACCAGCTGCTGCTCGAACTGCGTGACCACGTCCGAGGTGCTGGTGATGACGCCGATGAAGGCGGTCACGTCGAGCCCCAGGGCGCGCGGCTCGAGGAGGGCGTGGTACCCGGCGATGATGCCCGCCGCCTCGAGCTTCTTGACCCGCTCGAGCACGGCCGGAGCGCTGAGCCCCACCTGCGCGCCGATCCTCGCATAGGCCGTGCGGCAATCCTCCTGCAGGAGCGCGAGGATGTGCCGGTCGATGTGGTCGAGCTCCGCATCCGTTCGAGCGCTGAATTTCATTTGGCCTCCAGGCGCGAGGCCAGTTGTTTATTAGGGTATACACCGCCAAGTCAACGGTCCGTTAGGGCATTGCCCGCCCATGACGAACATGTGGGCTGCCGATCATGGGGCCGGGGACGCTCGTCCAGGCCATCGAGCAGCTCGTGCGCGTCCTCGATCGGCTGCTCGCGCTACCGCCCGGGCAGGCCGCGCGGCTCGACCCGTATCTGCCGATCCTCTACCGGACGTGCGCCGCGCCGACGCGGCTCGCCGCGAGCACCCAGGTCGGGCGGCAACGAGCCGACGCCGCGGCCGTGCGCCACGAGCGCGAGCTGCCTGCGCCGCAGCCGAGGATCATCTCGGGCCGCGCAACGCCCCCGTGCGGTCCGCCTTCAGGGACGTCTGCGCCGACGCGCAGACGTTTCCCACCTCGGCGGTTGCCGGATCACGCAGCGCGAACGTGATCCGCACGGCACCCGCTCCCGGGGAGGCCAGGGACACCAGCCGGCCGGCCACCGCCAGGGCGATGCGGTTCTTCCGGGCGCGCAGCAGGAGTGCGTCGATGCCGGCGGCGCTGGCGACGGCGCGCCGCTTGTCCCGGAACCGGAGGATCGTCTTGCGGCGGGTCAGGGTCGACGCCGGCATCCGCGCGCAGAGCACCTCGCTCCCCGCGCCGCGCATCTGGAGGTACACGTCCTGGGTGGACGCCGTCCCTGCCGCGAGCCCTCCGCGGTCGAGCGCCGCGCGCAGGGTCAGCGCCGTGCCGGTCTTCTTGGGAATGATGCCCGCGCTGCGGACCGTCAGCGCAGCCGTCGCCGCTTGCGGGCAGCAGGCGGGGTCCTCGAAGTCGGTACGGTCGTCCCCGTCGTCGTCGACGCAGTTGCCGCAGACCTCCGCGCGCGGGGGGCTCGTCGTGGTCGTGGTGCTCGACTCCCCCGTCGCGGTCGTCGTGGTCGTGGTGCTCGACTCCCCCGTCACGGTCGTCGTCGTGGTCGTGGTCGACGCCGCCAGGGTGGTCGTGGTCGCCGTACCGCCGTCCCTGGGACTGGCCTGCAGCGCCGCCAGAGCGAAGTTCCGGATGCCGAACACCGACCCGTAGCCGCCGACGACGAGCCGATCCGGGCCGACGAACGTGACCGCCTGCGCGCAGTCGGCGCCGTCCGGTCCGATCCGCACCGTCGCCTTGCCGTTGCCGCCGAACGCGAAGTCGGGGCGCCCGGCCGCGGTGAGCTGCGCCACGGCGAAGACGTTCCCCGAGCCGGTGGTCGTGCAGCCCGCGACCGCGATGGCGCCGTCGTCGCGGACGGCGAGCCCATACGCCTTGTCGACGGCGTTGAAGCTCACCACGGCGACGCCTGCGTCGCCGAACGTGGGATCGAGCACGCCGTCCGATGTGAACTGCGCGACCAGGAAGTCGGAGGTGCTGCCGCGGTCCACCCACCCCGATACGATCAGCCTGCCGTCGGGCTGTGCTCTGAGGCCCGTCACGACCTCGGCGCCACCCGTGTCGAGGGTCGCCCTGCCGCGCGTCCCGAAGTACCCGTCCAGCTGCACGATCCCGGTGACGCTCTCCCGGACCCGGACCAGGACGATGTCGTTGGCCGATGTGCCCGCGACGACCACAGCCGATCCCTGCAGGACCATGCCACCGACCTGCTCGTCGTAGCCGAGATCGCGACTGACCCGGAAGAGGCGCGGCGGAAACGCCGGGCCCCGGGTCTGGTCCACGGTGCACCCCGGGGCGAGCCGCACCACGCCGTAGTCGTTGCCCGTCGCCCCGCGCACCGTGCCCGCCGCGAAGATCCGGTTGCCCCCGATGGCGACGCCGCTCCCCGTGTCGTCCCCGCCGGCGAAGTCGACGGCGGTGAACCCGACGAAGCTGCACTCGATGTCGGGCGTGCCGTCGTTCCCGAAGCGCGCCACGAGGAAGTTCAGGTCGCTCGTGTAGGCGACTCGACCCGCGACCACGGGCTTGCCGTCGGCCTGGAACGCGAGCGCGCGAGGCTCTTCGATCTGGCCCTGGAGCCCGTGCAGCGTCCGGCCGGTCTGCGGCGTGTCGGTCCCGAAGCCGGTGTCGAGACCAGCCCGGTAGCTCGGCTGGAAGCGTGCCAGCGCCATGTCCGAGTCGGCGCGGGTCACGATGCCCGCCGCCACGAGCTTGCCGTCGGCCTGGACGCCCAGCGCCGTCACCTCGCTGCCGACGTGGCCGCGCGCGAACGTCAGCGCCGCGATGCCGCCCCCATCGAGCGTTCCGTCCCAGCGATAGCGCGCTGCCTGCGCGCCGCCGGCCGCGACCAGGAACCCATCGGACTGCAGCGCGAGCGCCGCCGCCCCCGTCGGGCTCGCGTCGAAGGTGGTGAACACCTTGCCGCCCGCGCCGAACGTTCCGTCGAGCGCCCCGTCGTAGCCGTAGCGCACCAGGACGAAGCGATCGGGCGCGCCGGTCAGGAAGTTCCGGCCGGCCACGACGACCTTGTAGTCGGGCTGGACGATGACCGCGTAGGGATTGGCGCCGCCGGCGATCGGCTCCGTGATGCGACCGTCACCCGAGAACGTCGCATCCAGGGCGCCGGTGGTCAGATACCGCACCACCTTGAGGCTGGTGTCGGACGCCCGCCCAGCGACGACGATCTTGCCGTCCGGCGCGAGCGCGATGCTCGTGACGAACTCCTCGGAGGTGGAGGAGCCGAACGACGTGGTGAGAAAGCCATCCCCGTCGAAGGTGTCGTCCATCGAGCCGTTCGGGTTGATCCGTGCGACCGCCATGTCGCGCTCGATGCGGGTGCCCGATGGGGTCCCGCCCCCCACCAGGATCTTGCCGTCGCCCTGGAGCGCGAGGGCAAAGGCCTGATCGCCACCCGCGAAGGCCGTGTCGTACGTCCACTTGCCGTTGCCGCTGAAGGTCCCGTCCAGCGTCCCGTTCTCGTTGAAGCGCTCCACCGCCCAGTCGGAGTCCGTGTAGATGGTGCCCGAGATGATCGCCGAGCCGGCGACCACGATCTTGTCGTCGCTCTGCACGGCCACGGCATAGGCATTGTCGGCGTTGCGGTCGAAGTCGCTCGACGTCGTGCCGTCGCCGGCGAAGGTCGTGTCCAGGTTCAGGTCGGGCGTGAGCCGCGCGATCGCGAAGTCGGGCGGCTCCTTGGGACGCGTCACCGAGCCCGCCACGACGATCCTGCCGTCGGGAGCGATCGCCACGGCGCGCGCCACGGCGCTCTCCTGCGCACCGTCGATGGGGAAGGTCACGTTCTCGACGACGGAGAACCGCGGCCCGCTGCGCCGCTGCACGGCGAACGTGCCGCCGGACGCCCCGGCGAGCACCAGGCGGCCCTGCGCGTCGATCGCGATCGCGTTCGCGGTCACGCCCAGGCTCTGGATGCGTCCCGCAGTGCCGAAGCCGCCCAGATCGGGATCGAGCTCGCCGGGCGCAGCGCTGGCGCGCGACCGAGCGATGACGAGCGCGAGCGCGACGAAAGCCAGGGTCGATCTCGATGGGAGATTCATCGGATACGTCCTGGCGGTGACACGGTGACGACGCCGCGGGCCGGATCGGCGTCGGCGCAGAGCTGGACCACGAACGCGCGCTCGGTCGGCAGCGGCGCACGGCTGGATGCTGCGGTCTCGATCGTCGCTGTCTGCGGATGTTTCGGGGTCGCCATCGTGTCCATCGAGGGCGCGAACCCTACACGACACGCGGCGCGGAGACCAGCCCCCTATGGGTAAAGATCGCGGTAAAGATTGAGCTACCGGCCGAGGTCGGCGCGCAGCTGCCGCGCTGCGACAATCTCCAGGGCGGCCGGTACGGTATCTGCGCCGTCCCGTGATCCCGGCGGCCCGCAGTTCCTGCAAACGGGGCCGAACACGCACACCGGCGCAACCGAGCTGGACGTGCACCGCGTGAACCGACTAGAAGCCGCGCATGCGGTGGCGGAGGGGGGCGGCGGCGTTCGTCCTGCTCGCCGTCGGGACGGCGACGGCCGACGACTGGCGCGACCGGCTGACGTTCACCGCCAGCGACCGCGCCCGCGGCGAGTTCGCCGACTGGTTCGAGCCGCCGCTCGGGACCGCGATCCCGGGCGCCGAGCGATACGCGTTCTTCGGGAACCAGCTGCGACTGGGCGTTCGTTTCACGCTCCCGCAGGTGCAGGCCGTCCTGGAGATGCAGGACACCCGCATCGCCAACCTGCCCGAGGACGCGAGCCTCGCGCCGCCGCAGGGGAACCTGGGCACGGGAGCGGCATACTTCGCGAACACCCACCACACCGCGCAGGGCGGGCCGTTCCTCGAGCAGGGCTTCCTCACGGTGCGGCAGCGCGGGTTGTCCGCGACCTTCGGGCGCTTCGAGTACCCCGACGGCCTGGGGACGACCCCGGGAGACGCCACGCTCGCGACGCTGAAGCGCAGCCGCATCGCCGAGCGCCTCGTCGGCCCGTTCGAATTCACGCACGTCACGCGCAGCTTCGACGGAGGACGCGCCACCTTCGACCGTCCGGCCTTGAACGCGACCGCGGTTGCCTTCTTCCCGACCGAGGGCGGTTTCGAGGTGAGCGCGAACCGCGGCATCTCCCGCATGTCACGCCGAGGTCCTCGTCGGCGTAGTAGAGCCAGCAGAGCCGGAGGTCGGCGGGCGGGGCGCCGGGGACGCGCTTCGCCGTGAGCGAGACCGACCGCGTGCTGCACCTTCACCGGCCGCGGTGCCGACCATGGGTTCGTCGAGGCCACCTGGCGCGTCCAGCGCTGATCGAGCGCTACACGCTCTCCATCACCCGACGCCCCGTCGGGCCCGCGGGCTCGACGGTGAAGAGGAGGAGCGTGCCCGAGCCGATGAGGGCGACCAGCGTCGGTTCGGCCGTGCCCGCGCACCAGCACGTGACGAGGAGCACCGCTAGGAGACGACCGGTGCGCACGGTGTCGATCTCTAGTCCGCGCCTGCCCGCGCCGGCAACCGCATCCGTCCGGTCCCGTCGCGCGGAGAGGGGACAGACGCGCTCGCGCACGGGCAGCGTGGGGATCAGCGCCGCCACCGGCGCGCCAGCCTCGAGCGGGCGGATCCTGCGGGTGTGCCCGTCGTGAGCCGTCGCGCGCGCGCGTTCGTCGGCGGGACGTCCGCCTGCTGGCGGACTGCACCGCGCCGCCGCCGCTCGCGAGCGCTCGACTCACGCGCGACCGATGATGCCGCGCTGCTCCAGGGAGCCGATGATCTGCCGCGCGCTCTGCTCGACGGACAGGCCCGTCGTGTCGAGGCGCAGCTCGGGCTTCTCGGGCGCCTCGTACGGCGCGGAGATGCCCGTGAACTCCTTGATCTCGCCGGCCCGGGCCTTCTTGTAGAGGCCCTTCACGTCCCGCTGCTCGCACACCTCGACCGGCGCGTCGACGTGCACCTCGATGAAGTCGCCGTCCTGCATGATCTTGCGGACCTGGTCGCGGTCGGCCCGGTACGGCGAGATGAAGGCCGTGAGCACCACCATGCCCGCGTCGGTGAACAGCTTCGCCACCTCGCCGATGCGGCGGATGTTCTCGGTGCGGTCCTCGGGGGAGAAGCCGAGGTTCTTGTTGAGCCCGTGGCGGATGTTGTCCCCGTCGAGGATGTAGGTGCGGACGCCGCGCTCGAGCAGCCGCTTCTCGAGGTCGACCGCGATGGTCGACTTGCCCGCGCCCGACAGGCCGGTCAGCCACACCGTGGCGCCCTTGTGCCCGTTGAGCTTCTCGCGGTCGTCGCGCGTCACCGCGCCCTGATGCCAGACGATGTTGGTCGCTTTCTGTTCGGCCATGCGAAGCGATGCTCTTAGCCGGGGCGGCTGAGCGGAACAAGCGGATCCGGCGCCGGGCGGTCGGATGCCTCAGACGGTGAGCGAGGGCGGCGGCGGCTGCTGCTCGCGCCCGCTGCGCTGCCCCCGCGGTCGCAGCGCCGAGCGCAGGATGCGCTTGCGCAGCCGCACGGTGGTCGGCGTGACCTCGACCAGCTCGTCGTCGTCGATCCAGGCCAGGCAGTCCTCGAGCCCCATCGGCCGGTGCGGCGTCAGCCGGACCGCCTCGTCGTGCCCCGCGGCACGGATGTTCGTCAGCTTCTTCTCCCGGCAGACGTTCACCTCGAGGTCGACGTCGCGCGAGTACTCGCCGACGATCATGCCCTCGTAGACCGGCGTGCCCGCCGCGACGAAGAGCGGGCCGCGCTCCTCGAGATGGAAGAGCGCGTAGGGCGTCGCCGTGCCCTCGCGGTCGCTCACCATCGCGCCGTTCGTGCGCGCCGGGATGTTCCCCATCCACGGGGCCCAGCCGTCGAAGAGCGTGTGCAGCGTGGCGGTGCCGCGCGTCTCGGTGAGGAACTGCCCGCGGAAGCCGATGAGGCCGCGCGACGGCACCCGGTACTCGAGGCGCACGCGGCCGCCGCCCTCGGGCGTCATCTTCGTCATCACGCCCCGGCGCACGCCGAGGAGCTGGGTCACGACGCCGACGTACTCCTCCGGCGCGTCGACCACGAGCAGCTCGATCGGCTCTTCGATGACGCCGCCGCGGCGGCGCACGATCACCGTCGGCTTCGACACCTGCAGCTCGAAGCCTTCGCGCCGCATGGTTTCGATCAGGATCGCGAGCTGCAGCTCGCCGCGGCCGACGACGCGGAAGGTGTCCGTCTGCTCGGTCTGCTCGACGCGGAGGCTCACGTTCCGCCGCGCCTCGGTGAGCAGCCGGTCGCGCACCTGCCGCGACGTCACCCTGCTGCCCTCACGGCCGGCCCACGGGCTCGTGTTGCTGCCGAACAGCATCGCGATGGTCGGCTCGTCGATGCGGATCGGCGGCAGCGGGACGGGCCGCTCACGGTCGGCGACGGTGTCGCCGATGGCGATGTCCTCCACGCCCGCGACGGCGACGATGTCGCCGGCCACCGCGCGCACGAGCTCGACGCGCTTGAGCCCGTGCCAGCCGTACACCCGTGTCAGCCTGCACGGCACCTGCGAGCCGTCGGCACGGCAGAGCGCGTACTGCCCGCCCGGCGCCAGCGCGCCCGCGCGGATCCGGCCGATGGCGAGCCGCCCGACGTAGTCGTCGTAGCTCAGGTTGTTGGCCTGGAACTGCGTCGGCGCGTCCGGGTCGTGCTCGGGGCCGGGGAGCGCCCGGACGATGGTCTCGAAGAGCGGGGTGAGGTCGGTGCCGGGGGCAGCGAGGTCGCGCGCCGCGGTGCCGTCGCGCGCGACGGTGTAGACGACCGGGAACTCGAGCTGCTCCTCGGTGGCGCCGAGGTCGATGAAGAGCCCGTAGATCTCGTCGAGCACCTGCGCGGGCCGCGCGTCGGCGCGGTCGATCTTGTTCAGGCAGACGATGGGCTCCAGCCCCGCCGCGAGCGCCTTGCCGAGCACGAAGCGGGTCTGCGGCAGCGGCCCCTCCGAGGCGTCCACCAGCAGCAGCACGCCGTCGACCATCGACAGCGTGCGCTCGACCTCGCCCCCGAAGTCGGCGTGGCCCGGGGTGTCGACGATGTTGATGGTGACGTCGTGCCAGCGGACCGTGGTGTTCTTGGCGAGGATGGTGATGCCGCGCTCGCGCTCGAGGACGTTCGAGTCCATCACGCGCTCGACCACCTGTTCGTTGGCGCGGAAGACGCCGGTCTGGTGGAGCATCGCGTCCACCAGCGTCGTCTTCCCGTGGTCGACGTGGGCGATGATGGCGATGTTGCGGACGTCGGGACGGCGCGGGGACATGGAATCGGCCATGGTGGCGGCGGGCCGGGGACGGGTCAACCGGGGGCCGGCGCGCCCTGCCGCTCGCCAGCCGCCCGTGCCCCGATGGTGCGCCGCACCAGCGTCCCCGCCATGGTGACGTTCGTGGGGCTCGAGGCGGCCGCGGTCAGGCGATGGCTCGGCGGGCGGCAGGCAGCCGCTGCGCGCGAACGCGAGGAGCAGCGCGATCGGCCCACCCCTTCCACACGACGTGGGCAAGGCCGCGCCGCCGCTGCGGGCATCGACGAGCGGCGCGGGCGACGCCCTCCGCGCTGCGATCGCGACACTCGACTGCGGGCTTCGCGCGACGGGCGTCCCGCCGTCAGTTGATGTCGCCGACCACCGCCGCGCCGTCGACCATCTGCTTGAACCACGTGAAGGGCACGTAGACGTAGCCCCCGTCGCCGTAGCAGCTGCCCCACGAGTTCTTCATGATGACGTAGCCGCCGCCGTCACCCGCCGGCGCGCCCGGGGGCAGCTGCGAGTTGTCGATGAGGCCGGTAACGATGGTGATATGGCCACCGCGGTCGCACTCGCATCCCGCGGCTGCCGTGCACCGTCCCGCGCCGTCGACGGCGCAGTGCGGGCCCCGGTACGTCATGTAGCCGTTCGCGTCGGGTCCGTCGAAGGAGGGCGTCACCGGGAATCCGACGACCACCGGTTTCTGGAAGATCGCCAGCGCCCACACCAGCGTGGCGAAGGAGTTGTTCGGGTTGGCGGGATCCCAGAACCACGTGTAGCTCGTCGGGGTGAGGCCCGACGTCGTCGGCGTGTCGGGCCCGATCGCCGCGCAGAACCGGAACAGGCCGAAGTCGAAGCAGATCACCTGGCCCTGATGGTTCGTGTCCGAGCAGGACGCCGACTGCGCGCCGCCCCAGCCGACGCAGCTGTCGTGGTAGGTGATCGCCGCGTTGTCGATGGTCCGCGAGTAGAGCTCGCCTGCGACGGCGTCGGATACTGGCCGGGTAGCGCGGGATCGATGCCGGCGAGGCCGTTGTAGTACTCGGTGTAGAGGTCGAGCTGGTTCTCGAACGTGGGGAACCGCGTGAGGCTGGTCGCGAGGAACCGGAAGCGCCCACGCGATCCGAGCGTGGAGACGGTCAGGGGGTTGCCGTCCCCACCGCTGAGCGTGTGGACGTAGTCGCCGTCGTCACCCGGCGTGACCGCCGGATCGTTCGGATCGACGCCGCCGAGCAGGCTGGGCGCGAGATCCGGGTGCGCGGTCACGTACCGTGTCACGGCGTGCGCATCGGCGGCGGCGAGCTGATCCTCGGCCGCGCGGTCGGTGGCGAGCCGGTTGGGATCGATGCTTCGGAAGTCCGGGCGTTGCGTCGCCTGATTCCACTGCTCCTGCGTGAGGAGCACCGCGCCGGGTGGGAGCGGATCGCGCGCCCGTCCGAACGCGTCGGAGGGCGTCTCGACGTGCGCCGCGAACGTGCGACGCACCTTTCGGCCCTTGAACCTGCCCGACAGCGACTCGCACGTCGCGCCGTCGAGCTTGACCACGAGCCGCACCGGCCCGGTGAGCGAGCCGCAGCTCTTCCATCGCGCGACGAGCCGCGTGCCGCTCCTCGTCCGCTTCCGCTGCCCCGTCGCAGCGGGGCACCCGCTGTCGATCGACACCTGGGCGCCGTCGATCACGATCGCATCCGGCGTCGATCCCCCGGGCACCAGCGGATCGCCCGTGACGCGGGGGGCCTGGTCCTCCCCAGGCTCGACCGTTTGCGCATCACGTCGACACGGAGGCTGCCGTCTCGTCGGCGCTGACCGCGCCGTGCACGGCGAAGCCCTCGCGGAACGCCGTCACCCGCTCGGGAAAGCGCAGCTCGGGCATCGCCCGCGCTCAGGCGTGCGTTCGCCGCCAGCGATCGAGCACCGTGCCGATCTCGTCCCGCACGCGCTCCAGCAGCTCGAGGCCGCTCTCGCCCTCGTGCCGCGCGATCGGCGCCCCGATGTGGACACGGACGCGCACGCCGAACGGCACCGGCAGGAAGTTGTGCCGCAGGAGGCGCCACGACTCGTCGATGGCGACCGGCACGACCGGCGTCCGTGGCGCCTCCTCGAGCAGGGCCATGGTGCCGCCGGGCTTGAAGGCGCCGAGCGCGCCGTGGCGCGCGCGCGTGCCCTCGGGGAAGATCATGGCGGACGCCCGGCCCTCGTGCACGCGGCGGCCCAGGTCGCGGATCGACGCGAGCGCGTTGGGCGCGTCGCTGCGGTCGATCAGGACGTGGCCGCCGGCGCGCAGGTTGTACGAGACGCTGGGGATCCACCGCCCGAGCGAGCGCTTGGAGATGTACTTGGGGAAGTTCGAGTAGAGGAGCGCGCCGAGGATGGCGATGTCGAACATGCTCTGGTGGTTCGACACGACGATGTACTGGTGCCACGGCCGCACCCTCGGCGAGCGCTCCACGAGGAGCCGGGTGCCGCAGATGCGGAACGCCTGCACCAGCGACCACTGCAGCGCCCCCGCGACGTGCTCCTGCGGCCGCTGCCCGAACAGCCGTGCCACCCGCTGCGCCACGTCGAACACGGCGAGGATGACCCCGAACACGGGGAGGAAGAGGAGCGTGGTGAGCCAGGAGAGCAGGCGGTGCATCGACGTCCGGCGTCTTGCCCCAGTTGCGTCCCCGCTTCAAACCCGGCGGGGGCCGGGCTAAGGAGGCCCATGGCCGAGGCGCCGATCACGCTCGAGGGCTGGTGGACCCTGCACGAGATGTTCTCGCTCGACTGGGGCCGCTGGAACGCGCTCGACCCCGCGGACCGGGACGCGATCACTGCCGAGGCGGCGGCCGTGCTCGAGGCGCTCGAGCACCCGGAGGGCGGCCACGGCGCGGTGTTCGCGCTCGCCGGGCACAAGGCCGACCTCTGCCTGCTCCACTTCCGCAACGACCTGGAGGCGCTGCGCGTGGCGCAGCTGGCCTTCGCGCGCACGCGGCTGCGCGGCTTCGTCACGCCGAGCTACTCGTATCTCGCGGTGATCGAGCTCGGGACCTACGAGCTGACGGCGCAGGCGACCGCCGTGCTGGGCCGCAAGGGGGTTGCCCGCGACAGCGAGGGCTTCGACGCCGCGTTGCACGAGGAGATGGCGCGGCTGGCGCGCCCGCGGCTCTACCCCGAGGTGCCCGCGCGCCGGTACTGCTGCTTCTACCCGATGTCGAAGCGGCGCGGCGAGCAGGTGAACTGGTACGACCTGCCCGCGGCCGACCGCGCCGGCTTCATGCGTGGCCACGGCGAGATCGGGCGGAAGTACGCCGGCCAGGTGGTGCAGGTGATCCAGGGCTCGGTCGGGCTCGACGACTGGGAGTGGGGCGTGACGCTGTTCGCCGACGACCCGCTGGTCTTCAAGAAGCTCGTCTACGAGATGCGCTTCGACCCGGCCAGCTCCCGCTTCGCCCTCTTCGGGCCCTTCTACGTCGGCGTGCGCGTCGCGCCCGCGGCGCTGGCCGGAGTGCTCGGCGCGGGGCCGCCCGGAGGCTGAGCGCGCCGGGCGGCGCCGCGCCGGCGCTCGCATGCGGCTGGCACGAGTGTGTCGGGTGTGTCCCGCTCGCGTGCCCGCCCTGGCACATCGGCGCGCCGCGAGCCCGCCCTGCCGTGCCCTGCGCCGCTGGAGCGCGCCTTGCTCTCGATGCGGTCATGCCCGCCCTCAGCCCGCACGAATCGGTCATCGACCTGCGCGCGCCCGAGCCCGCCCTGCGGGCGCAAGGGCCGTTCGCACCTCGGCAGGAGGCGGCGCTCCCGCTCGGCGCACCCGAAGCCCGGATCGTCGCCTCGGGATGCGGCGGCAACGTCACCCGGCTCGCCGCACCCGTCCGGACGCTGCTCGAGCGCATGAGCCACCTCGGCACGCTGGCGATGTCCACTCGCAACAGCGCCGCCGGCCTCGAGGTGCGCGGGACCTACGCGCACGTCGATGCCGAGGGCGCGACGACCGGCGGCACGACCCGGCTCCTCACGCACCCGGAAGCCTGGGCCCACGTGTTCGCGGTCCGCGGCGACTCGCCGGCCCGGCCCACCCGCCGCCTGGCGGTCTTTGCCGCGGACGGCAGCGCGGTGCACGAGGCGCAGATCCAGGGCGCCGCGGCGGCCGACGCGTTCGACGGGGTCCTCGCCGGCCTCGTTGCCGACGACCAGTCGCGCGAGCTGGTGCTCCGTCCCCTCCACCGTCGCGCGGGCGAGCGCCGCCTCGAGGTGGTCCGCTATGCCCGGGCCGGCCAGTCGTGGGAGGTGACGCTGTGGAGCCTGGGCGCTCTCCTCGAGCGCGCCGCGCAGGCCGGCACGAAGCTCGCGATCACGGTGGGCAACGAGGGCGTCCGCCACCGCTGGGGCGGGACGCTGCGCCCGACGCGCCAGGCCGGGCCGTGGGCCACGATGCTCGACGAGGGCGTCCGCCTCCTCGTCCGCCGCGAGCTCGTCACCCAGGCGTGGGTGGCCCGGCGCTACGCCGTCGGCGGCACGGTGACCACCCTGGAGCTCTTCGACGGCGACGGCCACGCGATCGTCGTCGTCTCCGCCCTCGGCCCACGTGACGACGCGGACTGGCTCGATCTGATCGGCAGCCTGCCAGTCCTGCACCGTGTTCGGATCAAGCATGCCTTCAAAAGCCGTCTGGCCGTCGATCGAGATGCGCGCCCACACGTGCTCGCCCGTTTTCAACGTAATCGACACCGGGCCGGCGCTCAAGGAGGCCGCGGCCTGCTCC
>Ga0209253_10002367_pt1 | contig 16715 bp, 15 predicted proteins | sample FrelakmetBRP12BR_FD_187145 | JGI IMG/M metagenome (GOLD analysis project Ga0209253, IMG submission 187145) | Freshwater lake sediment microbial communities from the University of Notre Dame, USA, for methane emissions studies - BRP12 BR (SPAdes)... | ecosystem: Environmental > Aquatic >...
GGTCAACCTATGCAAGTCCTCCCCCCGTTGGAACGCCTGCGTCATGGTCTCATCGCCGCTGATGTCCGCAATGACACGCAGCTCAAATTGGGCGTAGTCGGCGATCACAAGACGATGGTCGCGTGCCGCAACGAAACACCCCCTCACCGTCCCGTCTCTCGGAATTTGCTGCAGGTTAGGGTCGCGGCACGCAAATCTCCCGTTTACCGTACCGACCTGAAGAAAGGTAGGGTGTATCCTTCCCGTCACCGGATGGACGTGCCGGGGAAGTGCATCCAAAAAGCCGTTTTTAAGCTTTAAAACGTGTTTGTAGTGAATATAAGGAGGGATTGCGGGATGCACCTCCTCATACTTAACCAACTCGTCCTCGCGCACGTTGCGGACAGGAACGCCTGCGTTTCTGAGGGCGCGCTTCACCTGATGCGGGCTCCCGAGATTGATGGCAGCAACGTCACCGAGGGTACGCTGCCCTGACGTCGTCAGCTCGCGGCGCACCTCATGCGCGAGACTCTCCTCTAACTCGTTATACGTATCCTGCAACGTCCGCCATTGCCCCATGTCCATGAGCATGCCGTTGCGCTCCATTGCCGCAACCGCGGGAAGGCAGTTGCACTCTAAACGCATGCAGTCGGTGAGGCCGGCGCTCGCGATGCGCTCGGATAATGCCGCATGGAGGCGCAAGACCACGCTGACCGTTTGTCCGGCACATCGAAGCTGCCGAGTGGTAAGGGGGCCCGCCCGAATAATGTCGCACGTTTCTGGCACGTACTCGTCAAGATACGCTTTTGCCACGGTTTTCAGATCGTGTCGCGCGTCCATCAACCCACCATGAAGCAGTTGCGAGGCAAGCATCGTATCGAAATATGGGCTGGATAGGCCGAATCCGGCCTGACAGAGGAACTTGAGGACGCGCTTTCCGTTATGTACTACCTTGACGGCCGGTAGCTCAAAGAGCTCCTGCAGCTTCACCAGCCCCTCTTTGGGCACCCGGGCACAATCAATAACTGTCGGGGGGTGATCGGGCACTGCCAATTGAAGGGTCCGGATGCGGTCAACGAAGGTGTCAGGACCCGTGGTTCCGAGCGCTATAGCCATAACCGACGAAGGTACGATGCGCTCAAGGAGGGCGGCAAGGTGCCCTCCAGTGGTGACATACTCGTACGGCGGCGAAACGATTCGATGGGTCATCCTTCACCTGCACGTTCAATACGTGTGTAACAACACCCGGGGCCCCCCAAAGCGCGTAATGCCTTTTTAAAGCACGTAGCTTCGAATGAAATCCACTCAACTGTACGATAAAGCGGGGGTGCTTTGTCTCTTTCTTTGAAACTGTAAGTATTGTCCAAAAGAAGGATGAAAGTATTACTCGCCAATGTACCGTCATTTCAGCGTTAGCCGCTTAGGACCATGAAACAACGTAAACGAGAGAATACGCGTTGGCAACTCTTCCGTCACCTCATGACTTTGGCTGCCTTTTTTCCTGTTTATCAAGTAAAATTGATGATTATCAAGATAAATTGATATAGGATAAAGTGCACTTAAACGTTGGATAGAACTGGTTTCCACACGGGAATGGCGGGCGGCTGCAATCCTTTTTGTGGGTTGATGTCTTTGACATTATCAAGCTACGAGCGGATCCATAATCTCCTCCCGTCGCTCGCATTGATGTAGCGCCGCCATCTCCTGTCACATCAGCCGAGTTTATCCCTCTGCCTATCACCCGCGCTGCTCCTGGCTAATGAAACGCCGCGACAGATCACACGAAAATTCGTCTTAAGATGAGCTTCATCGTTTTTGGGGTATTAAAATGAACGTAACACAAAAAAAAGTATTGTGCGCCGTTATGTGCGTTATGCTCCTCGCTACATTAGAAGCGGGGTGCACACAGCTCTCATCAAACCAAACAACCCAATCGGGCGGCGTCAAGGTCACTGACGATGCCGGAAGGACCGTCACCATCGCTCAAACGCCCAATCGCATTGTGTCACTCGCTCCGTCGATAACGGAAGATTTGTACGCTCTCGGGCTTGGCGACAAGGTAGTAGGCACGACCACCTACTGCAACTACCCACCAGAAGCTAACAACACAACAAAAGTTGGGGGGTTCGGCACCCCTAACATGGAGAGAATCGTCTCCCTCAAACCTGATATCGTCTTTACTGGTTCCCTAAACAATGAAACAGTGATCTCGGCCCTTGACAGTTATGGGATACCCACGGTCGTCATCGAGCCAAAGACCTTAACCGGCATATTGGACGACCTCTCATTGATCGGCAAAATAACTGACACGACGGGGAACAGCAGCGCACTTGTAGCGAACTTGACGCAAAGATTGACTAAAAGCAATGCCACAAGCAACGCCACACAAGCGCGTGTGCTCTATCTCGTGTGGTACGACCCGATAACGTCAGCAGGCGCAGACACCTTTGAAGGGGACATCATCGCTCGCGCCGGGGGCATCAATGTCGCGAAGTTGGCAAACGTAGGGGGATATGGCACGATAAGTAAGGAGGCGGTAGTTGCGCTCAATCCTTCTGTAATTTTCGCTAACAGTGCCATGAATTCTACGGTAATTGAACAGGTAAAGTCAGACCCAGCCCTCTCTACGGTCGATGCCATCAAGAACGGCAAGGTTTTTGTCTTGAACAGTGACGTAATATCCCGTCCCGGACCGCGCGCCTTCGACGCTATGGATCAGATAATCGAAATGATACGCCAATCATCGCAGTAATGCAAGAGCACGAAGTCCGGTGTTAAGAAACGGGCTGGATTAGCTTGAAACGAAACGCGACGCTCTTAGTGCTTGCAGGAGTATTGTTCGTCTCTGTTGTAGTAAGTGTGGCTATCGGTCCAGTATGGATTGCTCCGGGGAAGATAGCAGCAATGCTTTCTAATTTGGTCGTCCCCACAAATCACACATGGTCCGAGGCCGAGGCAATTATCGTCTATCAGATACGCCTCCCCCGAACGTTCTTGGCGCTCCTTGTGGGGTCCGGTCTCGCTGTCGCAGGCGTCGCTATGCAGGCCCTTTTTAAAAATCCGTTGGCGGATCCTTACATACTTGGGGCGTCAAGTGGCGCTGGGTTTGGCGCCGCCCTCATCATTTCACTTGGGCTGGTGAGTGTAGTCTTCGTCCCATTCGCAGCATTCGCTGGCGCTATAATTGCCTCTTTTGCGGTCTACGCGCTGTCAATGATCGGCCCTAAAAGCTCAGTCTCGCTGCTGCTGCTGTCAGGCATCGCGCTCTCAACCCTCCTTTCAGCGATGATCTCCTACCTTATGTTCCTTTCAGGGTCCAATCTGCATCAACTCGTTTTTTGGCTCATGGGGGGGCTGTGGGCGAGCAAGTGGGTCTACGTAGAGGTGACGTTTCCAATCATTCTCATCGGCACGGTCATCCTGTACGCATTCGCGCGTGACTTAAACCTGATGCTATCAGGGGAAGAATCAGCGCAGCACCTCGGTGTGGCCGTGGAGAGCCTTAAGAAGGTTATCTTGGTAACCGTATCGTTTGTGGTAGGGGTTGCCGTCGCCTTCTGCGGCATCATCGGGTTTGTCGGGCTTATCGTTCCCCACGTGGTGCGGACATTTACGGGTCCCGATCACAAGGCCCTCATTCCCGCTTCCGCGCTCTTTGGCGGTATTTTACTCATCTGGGCCGACGTTATCGCGCGGTCCGCAATACCCGGCTCTGAAGTGCCCGTTGGGATTATTACCGCGTTGCTTGGCGCCCCTTTTTTTCTGTATCTCGTGAGGAGCAGGAGGAAAGATATCTATTAAGGCTGCGCTGTGCATACAAGGGACGAGGAATTACTAATGCGGTCACTCGGCAAAGAACGAGGCTTTGAAACAGGGGCGCTTGGGCATGTGCAGATTGACGGCGTTGACTGTTATTACGTTCAGACGCGAGCACTTAAAAACGCGCATTTAACGGTCCGACCCGGCGAAGTGATCGGTCTTGTCGGCCCTAACGGGTCAGGAAAGACGACCCTCATTAAAGCGATCAGCGGGGTACTGAAGCCTCAAGTCGGCATCATAACGCTCGATGATGTTGACGTTTATCAAACAAAGCCGAAACGACTCGCGCAACAGATGGCAGTCGTTCCCCAAAATACCGACGCGTTTTTTTTCGATTTTACCGTCGAGGAGGTCGTGCTCATGGGGAGGAGTCCCCATATCAAATTCCTCGGAACCGAAACGACGCACGATTTTGACGTGGTGCAAAAGGCCTTAGAGATGACCGATGTCGCCCGATTTGCCAATCGCAAGTTTACCGAACTCTCAGGGGGGGAGCGCCAGCGCGTCATTATTGCCCGTGCTTTGGCCCAAGAGCCGAGGATACTCCTGCTTGACGAGGCTACTTCACAGCTCGACATTGGGATTAAAATCGAGATCTTTGATCTCATAAGGCGCCTTGCAGCCGATGGCATTGCGGTTATCGCCGCGATTCATGACCTCAACCTCGCCGCTCAGTACTGCGATCGACTGTTGTTGTTACGACAAGGGGAGATTATCGCCGACGGCACCGTTGAAGAGGTATTGACTCAAGAGCGTATAGCGGAGGCATTTGGCGTCTCAGCGCTCGTGAGGAGGCACCCGATTACGAACGCCTTTTCGATCGCGCTTCTCCCCCAGCATACACCTGGAGAGCGCAGCTCTGAAAAGGTCCATGTCATTCCTGGCGGGGGCAAGGGGGCCCCCGTCATCCACGCGCTTGTCCAACAGGGCTTGAGCGTCTCTGTGGGCGTCGTCAACACACTCGACACCGATTTCGACATAGCGGAGTACTACGGTATTGAGTGCGCTTTCGAAGCTCCATTTTCACCCATATCGGGCGAGGCACACGAGCGAAACGGAAGGCTGATCGAAGACGCACGCGTTGTAATATTACCGAATATCTGCTTCGGACCGGCGAACTTAAGGAATCTAGAAGCAGCTGCTCTTGCACAAGACAAGCTCGTCATACTAGAAGAGACGCCGATAGAGTCTCGCGACTTTACGTCCGGTATTGCCCAACGCATATATGGAGACTTGCGAAAGACTTGCCCCGTTTTTCCGGAGCTCGCACCGCTCGTAGAATACGTACGGGCCCAGATTAGTTAGAGGCGTTTCTAGAACTTATTACATGAAGGTGGATAACCGTGGACTATGAGGTGTTAGGCCGGATCTTAGTTCTGAAAGGCAACTTTGAAGCCCTGAGCAGCGGTGTTGGTGGCGGCAGAAAGGCAGTAAAAAATATCCTAAACATACAAGTCCCTCATAATTTCTCTCACGACGATCCGGAGGGCTATATTCAGGATCTAGCAGCATCGATGAAGCTCGAGGGGGGTTACGTCGCGCTTCTCACTGCTGTTGAGATGAAATACGTGAGGATTCTACACGATGCGTGCGTAACGGTTTTTGTGACCGCAGGATTGACGAATCCATCGTCTTTTGGCACCATCAATATAATTGTCATATCCTCTGAAGCGTTGAGCGAAGGGGCGATCGCAGGGACGATAATTACCGCCACGGAAGCAAAGACGCGTGCCCTTATCGACAAGGGACTACAATTTACAGGCACGACGAGTGATGCTATTGTAGTTGCGTATGAAAACAGCAGCCAGGGCGAACCGATTTTATACAGCGGACCGGCCACTCCGTTTGGAAGTAGGGTTGCAAAACTAGTCAGATTGGGAGTAAAAGAAGCTTTAAAAGCTTACTATGGGAGCGATGACGTAGATACGTGGAAGTTGTCTTTCGGGCACTAGGGTGCCGATCCCGAGGGGGGGTTACGTCAGTCGCTTGTTACCGTTGCTTCGACCTCTAATATGTTCATACGAACATGTATCTCGCCGCTATGATCAGGGGGGTACTGCTCAATAAAGCGCTGTACGACCTCATCAAGAAAGGCGTCGCGGTGCTCGGCCGGAATGCGGTTAGTATAACGATGCCACGTAGCTCGTGCGAACCCCTTTAGCTCGTCTGTCCCTGGGTGCGTCACATCTTCGGTAACGAACTCGAAGCGGGATGGGGTAAAACCAGCATCGCGCAAAAGCCTTTCGTACTCATCGGCACTATAAACCGACCCTTGCTTCTTAAATCCCCGAAAATACGGTCTCCATGCAGGACGGGCCATAACTTCTCTTCGTGCTTGGTGCAACGGAGATCCGCTTCTCTTTTGTGTTGTAAGTCGTTTCGCCATGAGCTGGGCTGCGAACCGGCCACCTGGTGCGAGGCTGGACTTGATGCCTTGCAGCACCGTGGCCAGATCCGTGGTCCAGTGGAGAGAAGCAAAGGCTACGATAACGTCAAATTCTTGGTGGAAGGTGAGGTTCTCAGCGTCTCCGTAGCAAAATGAGAGGTTAGGATACGCTAATTGAGGAAACAAATTTTGGGCAAATGCGATCATCTCAGGAGAGGTATCAATACCGAGCACAGACCCCTGTGACACGCGTGCAGCCAGCTCGGCGGTTATTTTCCCATCGCCACTGCCAATATCCAAAATGCGCTCGTCACCACGAAGCGCCAATCTCCCCACTAGGCCTAACGCGAACGCGTATTGTGGATATGAGTGCTTATAGTAATCTGCGGGATCCCATTTATCTGTCAAATGACGCAACCACCGTGGAGCATGTGGCGATGTCTTATCTTAAAGTACACTTGCCTTAGACTTTGATCCCCGTGCTTCGTGCATTGGGGTTCGTAAATCGATCAAAAGAGAGAGTATATCCATTATGACTTCAGCCGGTGTCATTATGATGAGCCCGTACGTTATTACTTTTTAGATGAACGTATGTTTTTCGTGTTACGATTCGATAGTTTTTTATAACTATCACCGTATCTCCTTGTGGTGATTTAGTTGCACATACCAGACGGATATATCGGACCGATAACGTACGGAATCCTGTGGATAACGATGATCCCGATCTGGCTCTACGCAGGAAATTGGCTTCGAAAAAATCTTAAGGATAGACAAGTGCCATATCTTGCGCTGGCAGCTGCCTTCTCGTTCGTCATTATGATGTTCAACGTGCCCATTCCGGGTGGAAGCACGGGGCACGCAGTAGGTAGTGCGCTGATAGCAATCATATTGGGGCCTTGGGTCGCGGTTGTAACTGTTTCCGTAGCGCTTCTCATACAAGCTTTGCTTTTCGGTGACGGGGGGATGACCGCATTAGGGGCGAACTGTTTTAACATGGCATTCGTCATGCCGTTCGTTGCGTTCTTCGTTTACTCGTTAATCAGCGGAAAAACAGAGATAACATCAAATCGAAGAATCCTCGCAGCAGGAGTTGCAGGGTACCTAGCCTTAACTGCCGGTGCATTCGCCACTGGAGTTGAGCTTGGCCTCCAACCTATGCTCGAACACGCAGCCGATGGTACCCCGCTTTATATGCCATATGGGCTCTCGATAACTGTGCCGGTGATGTTAATTGAACATTTACTATTCTTCAGCGTCGTGGAAGCAGTTGTAACGGCACTAGCCTTTGGGTATATAGCTCGCTTTGATCCTACGATCATATTCAACTACAAAAAACGAGGAGAACAAAAGAAGGACGCTATTCCTACAGCGCCAGCGTAATCGAGGTGTGATCAATGGACAAACTTCTAAGAAATTTGTTAATTGTGCTCGCGGTAATGATTATAGTGGTACCCGTTGGCTTGCTTGCAGTAGGCACTGCTTATGGAGAATGGGGTGCAGAGGAACTTGAAGGGCTAGTTGGATTTATTCCAGCAGGGCTTGAAAGTGTGTCAAGCACATGGACGGCACCTATTCCTGACTATGCCTTGCCTAGCCTGGAAGAGTCATTCCTCAACTCAAGTTTAGCATATTGGCTGTCAGCAATTATAGGAGTTATACTCTCGGGAGGTTTGCTGATCCTCATTGGTAAAGCAATAACAAGGCGTAATTCGAAAAACAATGGACAACTGTAAGGTTGTTCATCTTTTTCTCTTTTTTACCGAAACTAATTAGGAGGATCTGTTAAGTTTTTCTAAAAAAAGCCCCCATCTAGTGCTCGTGATGATGTTCCCCATCGTGCGCGTGCAGATGTTCGTGCATTAATGTAGCGTGCCGGTGCATGTGTTTGTGAATAAGGTTTGCAGACGTTAACAATTCTAGATCTTTCATCACCGCACTTGAATCGGCATCCGCTTTGATAGTATGGTCCTCACCGAAAACTATAGCCCTCGTGCTTATCTTTTCAATAAGGTCAAGATCGTGGGTAGCCGTAACAACCGTTTTACCAGCTTCAGCGAGATCCTGGAGAAGCTCAATAAGCCACAGTTGACTGCGCGGGTCTAACCCCGCCGTAGGTTCATCCAACAGCAACACGTCAGGATTGATAGAGAGTATCGACGCGATACAAACCTTTTTTTTCTCTCCTCCGCTCAGCGTATGAGGCGCTCTATCCCTTAAATTGGAGATCCCCATCAACGACATAATCTCTTCAGATCGTCTTTTGACTTCTTCATGTGGCAGGCCGAGCTGCAGCGGTCCGAAGGCGATCTCATCATACACGGTGGAACAGAACAGCTGTATATCGGGGTTTTGGAACAGGACGCCTACTTTTTTTCGGAAATAGCGACCGAACTCATTACCATCAAGTGAGTTGAAAGCCTCTTCTGTGACCTGATTACCGAACGCATGGAACTCCCCGACCGTCGGGAAGATCAAAGCCGCAAGTATTGAAAGGAGGGTAGATTTTCCGCTACCGTTCGCGCCCATTACCACGATCTGCTCTCCCGCACTCATCTTTAAGGTCACGTCTTTAATCGCCTCGAACTTCTCCAAATAGGTGTAAGAGACGTTTTGCAGATCGAAGATTGTCTCCATGATGACCTCGCAAGTGACGGTTAGACCTTTATGATATTCTGGGAGATGAGCACCAGAGCCACGCTGAGTGTTGAGACACAGACGAGTGTTGCGTAATCCCTCTTTTGCACCGCATAGTCGTGCATGAGTTTCACGTCGCCATCAAAGCCTCGGGAGATCATAGCTTTGTGCACCCGCTCACTGGTATCCAGCGACTTTACGAGCACATAGCCAATGCGGCCAGCAACCCATTTTTGTTCTTCACCTAAGGGCAGCGTCGTAATGGTCCTGCTTTTTTTAGCCGCGAAAAAATCTCGGATGGTGTCCATAAGAAGGAAAATGTATCGATAGCACATGTCGAGCGTCAGGACATAGACCTTGGGAACGCGCAGTGAACGTAGCGATTTAAAGAGTACGTCACGCTTAGTTGTTAGAATTAATAGTACTGCAATTGAAACGCACGTCGCGACTCGTAATATAAATGTGATAGCGCTTATCGTGCCCTGCTTGGTGATATAGATCGTACTCGGAAGAAGAACTGGGCCTATGTACGTGTTATTACCAAGCGTTGCTACGGTCACCAGATTATCTCCTGGCATGAAGACGTTGAAGATTATAGGGAGTACAATAATTCCAGCAAAGATCGGCACGAAGACCCACACCCGTTTAATAAAAAAGAGCGTGTCTATTTTGCTAAGGTAGGCGAATAGCAAGATCAACAAATAGACGGCGAATATTATCTCGACATCTCTCGTGAGACTGACGGCGAATATCATAAGAAGGAACGATGCCAACTTCACTCTAGGATCTATGCTCTGTAAGAATCCGTTGCGTTTTGTGTAGCCCTCAGAGGCCATGCTCTCCTGGAAAAAATTGAGGATACCAGAAATCGTCTTTTCCACAAAACTCTTTTTCTTTTCAACGCTGACGGCCTCACAGTTGCAAGGGCCGACCTCTTTCATCCACTCAGGTATCATAAGGGTTGTTGATCGCTGGAGCTAGGTGAAATTGTGTTAAGCTTCACATATTTGACGCCCTTAAGCGCCATTATCGTATCGGTGAGCTCCTTAATGCGCTTGCCTTCGCCTTGTAAAATAACGGTTTCTAAGCAGTCACCGTGGTCCAAGTGTATGTGGACGGACGATATGATTAAGTCAGCGTGTTCGTGTTGTATCCGAGCTAAGTTATCACTCAGCCCCCGCTGATGATGCTCATAAACAAGCGAAATAACGCCTAAGCGTTTTCCATCGACCTGGTTCATCCACTCATAAAGAACTATAGTGTTCCTTATGGCGTCCCGCATTCCCTCGGAGCGAGAAGAGTATCCCCTCTTTTTTGTGATCTCGTCGAACTGACTTAAAAGATCGTCAGGGAGGGATATACACGTACGCACTAGTCCTTTTTCCATATTTCACCGCGAACTCGTAATACTTCTACAACTAGTAGTAACACGCGAGTCGTGAAAAGCGTTTCTGTCGTAACGATTGGAAAACTTGAAACGCTGTTTTTTGAGTTTACTATTTTTAACAAAAGCGTCGCATAATGCACGTTGCGCGCCCACTAAAGTAATGAAACCAGATGCCCTATTCGCTCGGTGGTGATCGTCGCAGGATAAAAAATGCTATAGCGAGTCCAACCACGGCGAAGATTGCTACTAGGAAGATTGCTGACAATCCCAGGACTTGCGTCTCACTGATGCTTTGATTTTCAGAGACCGTTGTTGAATTTTCGCTCTGTGGTGAAGGGGTCGGAGTGACCGCACTGACAGGGATAATCGTCCCGTAGCTGGCGACTGACTTCATGAGCGGGAACTTGTCGCCGTAAGCAGATGGCGCGCTGCCAATCCCTGCGCCGTTTGCATCGGTTCCTGTGTAGTCTGAGTAGAAGTTGCTCATATAACTCGTGTGCTCAACACCGTTAAACGTATACACGAGCTTTTCCGGTGAGTTCAGAATCGCTGCCGATGCATCTCTTATCGCATCTGACTGACTAACAAAGTTGTTAAGATAGATCTTATTGCCTGTGGCCTTAAGAATCAGGATTCCAAGATCTTTGTTACTGCTAATTGTGTTAAAAGTGAGCGTATTGTTATTGGATTCCTCGCCGAGGCGAACGCCAATCTGTTCATTATTGCTGATCGAATTATTAGAGATAATGTTCCGCGGCGAGTGGTAAAGGGATATGCCGTAGACGTGATTCGCACTAAGATTGTTGTGAGTAACCGCGTTGGAGTCGCCATAGTTCAGAAATATGCCATCGCCGAGGGCGTTATCAGCTCCCGTCTCCCCAGTTGCGACGTTGGAAGCAATCGTGTTGTTTGAAGAGTAGTCGCTGTACACACCGTAGCCATTATTAGCGAGATCACTGTCACTGACCTTGTTGTTTGTGCTATACGAGAAGTATACCGCTCGCTTATTGTCCCTCGCAACGATGTTTGTCACCGCACACTTCGACGTTTGTTGAATGTGCACGCCTGATGCACCACCTGTAATCTTCAAGCCGTCAATATGCACGCCCGAGCTCGTTATCAAGAAAACGTCAGCGCCCGAATTTGCTGCTTGCACTATAGGTTGTCCACTTGCGGCGGTGATTGTCAGCGATTTGTCTACGACGACGTTTTCAGCGTACGTTCCAGGCGCAACTCGTATGGTGTCGCCTGATGTCGCCGCATTTACGGCTTGCTGAATGGTCTTGTACTGCCCGTCGGTACCTACAGTTAGCTCGGCCGCGCTCGCCGGGACCACCAAAGCGGCCAACACGATGAGTGCGACAGCAGCAATTAACAAGGACTTAGAAACTAATTTCGAGCACTGCATTGCTAGACCGATTAGGCCAGTTATGGACTGGATTACTGACACTACTACTGCGAACTTGGATATATAACTGACGAAACAACCGTTACAAGATGTCGAGAGGTGAGTTTCAGAGTGAACGTCCGGGAAGTTCTCGACGCGGGCTAATTGATCTCAGCTGATGAAGATAAGCGTACCCAATAGCGTGTACTCTTTCTTTGGTCAGACAACAGCCATGTATATGACGAATAGGGACCTACGACTGTATGGTGGTAGCCTGCTCCCCCCTATTACGCTAAGACATTTCAAGACGCTCACCGATTGCACAGGCATATTTCAACACGCTAAGTACGCAATTCCAAACAGATTTGAAGGGTACTGTACTGACGATAATGTCAGAGCACTGCTTGTGACTGCAAAATACTACAACATATTCAAAGATAAGTCGATTTGTGACTTGTTAAGGATCTACATGGCCTTCACCTTTTATGCGCAAAAAGAAGACGGCACAATGCATAATTTCATGAGTTACCAGCGTAACTTTCTCGATTCGGTTGGCTCCGATGACATGTTAGGAAGGACGCTCTGGGCTTGCGGGTACGTTTACGGCAGCCCAACGCTTCCTAAGAACGTCCGTGAAGTCGCCCGAATCGTATTTGAACGGGCAGCGAAGCACGCGACACCCAACTTTTCTTTGCGAGGGATTGCTTATTCGCTGTTAGGGCTCTGCCATTCAAGAGCCTCAATTCATGAAGCACACAAAAAGATCAGACAGCTTTCAGCTGAAATGCTGCACCGTTACGAAGATACCCGGGCCTCTGATTGGGTATGGTTTGAAGATTTTATGTCATATTCAAACGCTCGCTTGCCCCAAGCCATGCTCTTAGCTTACGATGCCATTGGCGAGCCGCAACTTCTTTCATGTGGCGAAAGTACCCTTGGTTTTCTATGGGACGCGGTGCTTACCACTAAGGGCGTGATAAGCGTAATTGGAAATGACGGCTGGTATATCCGCGATCAACAGAGGGCAATAAGCGATGAACAGGCTATCGATGTCGGGGCACTTGTTGAGGCGCTCTTAGACGCGTACCGCGTCACTGGGAAAGTGCAGTACTATGAAAACGCGTGCAGGTGCTTTAGCTGGTTCACTGGTAACAACCGACTAAACGCCCCCATCTATGACGAGGCCACAGGAGGGTGTTTTGATGGTTTGTCGCTCCAAGAAGGCGTAAATCAAAATGTTGGAGCTGAATCAACAATCGCTTATTTACTATGCAGACTCGCCTTTGAAGAGGTCGAAAGGCCCTGTTGAAGCGGTGGAACGTTTCAAGGGTCAGCGGAACAGAAACAGAGGCCAGATGGAGGCCATGTGCTAAACGGGGCGGCAAGAACAGCGGAAGGTATAAAGCATTTGTCGCCGCAGCCAATTTGAGTCTATGAAAAGAGCCCGACTACAAAAACCAGAAGAGTACGCCAGATCGGCTATGAAAGCCATTGCCGCGAACGTACAGACTATAGCTGATGAAATAGACTATGTGGAAGTCAACGCGCTGATCAGTGATCTCATAAGCGCGCATGAGAATAAGAAACGGGTTTTTGTCATGGGTGCCGGGAGATCGGGACTCGTCGCCAAGGGCTTCGCTATGCGATTGATGCATTTGGGGCTTAACGTTTACGTAGTCGGAGAGACGGTGACCCCTGCTGTAGAAACGGATGACTTGCTTATCGTAATCTCAGGATCCGGAGAGACGAAATCTATCAACGAGATGGGTGCCCTCGCAAAGGCCAAAGGCACGCGACTAGCTTTAGTGACGTCAAATAAGGATTCGACTCTTGGTACCATCTCCGATATTGCCGTAATCGTCAAGGGACGTACTAAGGTAAGCGGGATGGACTTTATGGAGCGGCAGGTAATCGGCTCACATATCTCCTTTGCTCCACTTGGGACAATGTTCGAAATAAGCACAATGGTCTTTCTGGATGGTGTGATTGCTGCCCTTATGGAGGTCACTAAAAAGAGCGAGGATGACTTGAAGAAAAAACACGCGACCCTCGAATAAACGTATTACTTTTTGAGCATTATAACACGGCAGGCAACCTGACTACTCTTCAGACACGTGAAGCAAGACGTGCTGAAGTTCAGGCAAGATGAGCGTCTCCATTGCGAGCCTTACAGCGTTTGGAGACCCTGGAAGACAAAAAACTGCAGTGTTTTCGATAATACCGCTTGCGGCTCTCGTGAGCATGGCTGAAGAACCGATTTGTTCGTAGCTGATAAACCTAAATAGCTCGCCAAAACCAGGAATTTCCTTTTGAAGTATTTTTTGAATCGCCTCGATCGTTACATCGCGTGGCGCGAGCCCCGTACCGCCCGTCGTAATAATCACATTAACCGCATTAACGTGCGCCTTAACGGCTTGTGCAATCGATCGCCCTTCATCCGAGATGAGCGTATAACGATGCAACTTATGGCCAGCGTTTTCTAAGAGGTCAATAATAATTCGTCCGGATATGTCTTCAGCCTCTTCAGGCGTTTTGACGCTCCCGTATTTTAAAAACCGTGAAGTACTAATTGAGATGACGGCGGCCTCATATCTCCTGTCCGCGCCGATCTTATGAGGGTTTTCCATCCGTTTGCGTTCCATAAGAGAGGATTAAGACGATTCTTATATAGTATTTCTGACCCGAAAACGTGCTCCTTTTAAAACAAGGTAACCACGAGAAAAACGTAATAAGAGAGGTCGTTTATTCTCTAGTTCATGCGTATCCTTGCGTTAGATGTCGGAAAGGGAACCCAGGATCTACTCCTCTACGACACAAACGTCGTAATCGAGAACAGCCTAAAGATGGTAATGCCCTCGCAAACGACAATCGTCGCCAAGAGAGTAAGAGGTGCTACGATGCAAGGCCGCAGTCTCTTTCTATATGGAGAGACAATGGGAGGCGGGCCAAGCAGCGCTGCTATAAAGGCGCATTTAAATTTTGGGTATTCGGTATATGCTACCCCGCTTGCTGCAAAAACTTTGAATGATGATCTCAACAAAGTCAGCGCATGGGGGGTACAGATCACCGATACCAAACCACAAGACTGCATCCAAATAGAGACAAAAGACGTTGACGTACGTGGATTGAGATCTGCACTTCGTCAGTTTGATGTCAAGTTGCCGACTGTTTGTGCAATAGCGTGCCAAGATCACGGTGAGAGTTATGGGAGCAACAGGCTTTTTCGCTTCCAACACCTCAGTGACTTGATCGAAAAAGGCGGTGAATTAACTCGTTTTGCTTATTTAGATGGTAAAATTCCTGAGTATCTCACGCGATTAAGAGCTGCATATCGGACGTTAAAAAAAGAGGGAATGGAAAAGGTCCTCTTGATGGATACTGGTCCGGCCGCTATATTCGGCGCACTGCATGACGAGGTTGTGGCGAAGCGTGCGTATGAACCTCATATAATCGTTAATGTTGGAAATGGTCATACCTTGGCAGCGATGCTTCATGAAAAGAGGGTTGTGGGTATGTTTGAACATCACACTGGTATGCTGAATACAGATAAACTCGATAATCTTCTTTCACTCTTTATGGACGGCAATTTAACGCAGGAATGGGTTTTTGAAGATGGTGGACACGGCTGTTACATAAATCAAGCTGGATTCTCCGAGATAAATCGTGCATTTAAAGAGAGAGGCTTTCGCGTAACTGTTATAGGGCCTTTGCGTGAAATTATGAGAGAGTCTCATTTAAACCCATATTTTGCAGTCCCTGGTGGAGATATGATGCTCGCTGGTTGCTTTGGATTAGTTACGGGTTTTATGCACTAGCTGAATGATACTTTGTTTTATAGCTACCGCGAAAAACCCCACCCCCCATGTTTGCGTATCCAAAGAGCTTTAACTAGGAATTATAAACAAAATAAAATAAAAAAATTTATATATTAACAGATCTTTACCCCCACAACATGCTATTTTTTAATATATTTTATAGAGATACATTCGATTTTTTCATTTACAGTAGAAGTCATGGGGTGTGTTTAAAACAGTTCCATAAGAAATAATGGTATGTTATGTTAACAGATCTAATATTATCTTCAAAAACCACCCATTTTTACGGTCAATGCAAATCTATCAGTATAATACGTTTTAAAAGCAAAAATAAGATAATCTCTACGTTATTAAAAATTGACTAAAACAGTAGATTGAACAGCGTTAAATGCCAATCAACAATTACAATGATATGTTGCAGTGGAAATATATGCTGTTTCCATAGGAAATGAAGGTTATAGTGCACTGGAAACACAAGTCTAATAATCACAAAGTTTATTAACTTATGTTTCCACTTTACGGTAAGCGCGCGAATAGCCCTGTGTAGTCAGTCATCTTTTGTTAAAAAACCAGCGCCTCCAGCAAGCATTCGTGCTCTTTGTATGAAATCGGAGGCAAAGAATTGGAAGGACTCTTTGACAATCTTTTAGAAAGCAAACCCGTTTTCAAAGACAAAGAAGTACTGAGACCATCCTATACGCCTAGTTATCTGCCGCATAGGCGCGATCAACTCAACGCAATCGCTGTTATTCTTGTCGTCGCACTAAGAGGCGAAACTCCCTCTAATATTCTTATATATGGCAAAACCGGCACAGGGAAAACAGCTTGTGCAAAATATGTGGGAAGAGAACTAACGGAAGTTGGTGCATCAAGAGGGGTTCCCTGTAACGTCGCTTACATAAATTGCGAGGTAGTTGATACCCAATATCGCGTCCTCGCATATTTGGCTCGTCAATTTGACAAGGATGTGCCGATGACAGGGTGGCCCACTGATCAGGTCTACTCGCAATTCATTGAAGCACTTGACTCTCAAACTGGAAGCGTGATAATCATACTTGATGAGCTTGACAAGCTCGTCCGAAAAAGTGGCGACGATGTACTTTACAATTTATCTAGAATAAACTTAGAGCTGACTAACACTCGCGTAAGTCTGATTGGTATTTCCAATGACCTGAAATTTACTGAGTACCTTGATCCGAGAGTCAGGAGTTCGCTCGCCGAAGAAGAGCTTATATTTCCACCGTACGATGCGAATCAGCTGCGGGACATTCTCGAAGAACGGGCACGTCTGGCATTTAAGGAACATGC
>Ga0209253_10002369_pt1 | contig 16709 bp, 15 predicted proteins | sample FrelakmetBRP12BR_FD_187145 | JGI IMG/M metagenome (GOLD analysis project Ga0209253, IMG submission 187145) | Freshwater lake sediment microbial communities from the University of Notre Dame, USA, for methane emissions studies - BRP12 BR (SPAdes)... | ecosystem: Environmental > Aquatic >...
CAGGTTTCGCCGGAGAGGTGATCAACCGTGTTGCCGAAATCCAGCTGGACGGCTTGCGAAAAGTTGTCACGTTACCAAACGTAAAAGCTGTATGGGCGGTGGACGATATCGCCTTTGGAACCGGTCCAATCATCCACCCCAGAGAGCTGCGCAAATACATCTTCCCCTGGTATGAGGAATTCGGAAAGATCTGTCACGACAACGGGGTGTATTTCTTTTTCCATACGGACGGCATCGTCTGGGATATCGTCGAAGATTTGATTGCTTTAGGGGTGGACGCTTTGCACCCGGTCGACCCTACTTGCATGGATATCAGCGCATTAAAATCCAAAGTAAAAGGACGCCTGGCGCTGGTCGGGAACATTTCTAACCAGCTTTTAGAGGAAGGCACGCCGGAAGAAGTGGCAATTTTAACCAAGCAGCGCTTGCGCGAGGTCGCGCCAGGTGGGGGCTATTGCCTGGGAGCCGGCAATTCCGTGCCGGATTGGGCGAAAATCGAGAACTACAAGGCCATGCTTGCTACCGCACTGCAGTACGGGCATTACCCGATTGACATTCCAGGAGAATAACACTCACCTCTATTCCTTCTCCACAGATGTGGAGAGGGCGGCTGCGGTCTGTACAGCCGGGTGAGGGGAACAAACGAGGCTCTCATGGCAAAGATGTATTTCGAAGCAGACGGTGATCTCCTCTGCCTGGCAGACCGGGTGGTGAGCGTGATCGGTTTTGGCAACCAGGGGGAAGCGCAGGCGCAGAACCTGCGCGACAGCGGGATCAAGGTGGTGGTCGGGACAAAGCGGGATGCGAGCTTCCAGAAAGCCAAAGCACTCGGCTTTGAGGTCGTGGACGTGGCGGAGGCGGTGCGGCAGGCGAGCATCCACATACTGCTGGTGCCGGACGAGATTATGCCGGCAATATTCGAGGAAGATATCCATCCCTCCCTGAAATCTGGACAAGCGGTCGTAGTCTCCAGCGGGTATAACCTGTACTATTCGCTCTTGAAATACCCGCCCGATGTCGATGTAGTGATGGTCGCACCGCGCATGATCGGCACCGGCGTGCGCAGTGGCTACCTGGAGGGCAGAGGCTTCCCGAGTATGGTATCGGTGGAGCAGGATGCCAGCGGGAATGCCCGTGAGATTATGCTGGGGCTGTGCAAGGCGATCGGCACGCTCAAGATGGGGGCGATTGAATCCAGCGCCGAGGAGGAGACCGTCTGCGATCTGTTCCACGAGCATTTCAGCTACGTGTACATCCTCCGGCGCTGCTACGAAATCCTGGTCGAGGCTGGGGTCAGCCAGGATGCGGCGCTGCTCGAGCTGTGGGCATCGGGTGAGGAGATGGAGCTGTGCCGGGTGTATATGACCCAGGGTCTCTTCCACCAGCTCAAGCTGCACTCACAGACGAGCCAGTATGGGCAAGAAGTGACCGGGCGGCTCTCACCTGAGGAGGATGAGCGGGAGCGCCAGCGGCTGCGCAAGATGATTGCCCGCATCAAGGATGGCTCTTTTGCAAGGGATTGGGCGCAGGAACAGGCGGCAGGGGCACCGGTGTGGAAGCAGGTGCACCAGGAGAATATGCAGCACCCGATGATCGCCGTCGAGGAGCAATTGCTGCGAAATATGGGCGTGCTTGAGCGGGAGGTGGGGAGCCGATGAGCCTTTCGATCGATCCAGCAACTGTTGAGCAACTGCGGGCCGGCAATAACACGAACCGGTTGGAGCGCTACGCCCTGGTGAACACCTCCGTCTTCGACTCCCGGAGCGGTGAGATGCTGCCGAAGCGGGCTGTGTTCGTCGAAGGCGAACAGATAAAAGCTGTCTGCCAGGCAGAGGATCTGGGCGAGGCTGTGGCACGCATCGACCTTGGCGGTAAATGTGCGCTGCCCGGTCTGATCGACGTGCATGTGCACAGCGAGGACTGGCAAGCGCCGCTGTACCTGGCAAAAGGGATCACGACGGTGCGGGATGTGGGCTGCGCCCTCGATGCGGTGATGCGCCGGCGGGAGCGATGGAATGCATCGGCGGTTGCACCGCGGCTGGTGTGCACCGGGCCGGTGCTGGATAACCCGGGTAATACCTGGCCTGCACTGACCCAGGTGGTCCTCGATGCGGAGGATGCTCGCAAGTGGGTGGATATCCTGGTGGAACGCGGCGTTGACCAGATCAAAGCCTATGCCTTTCTGGAGCTAGTTTGCTTCCAGGCAATCGTGGACCAGGCGCACAAGCATGGTAAGCGTGTTGTGGCGCACCTGGGCAAGCACGTGGACGCCCGTCAGGCCATCCAATCCGGGCTGGATGAGCTGGAACACCTGAGCGGGGTGGCTGAAGCCCTCTCGGCAGAGCGCAACCGGGCCGGGGTGAGCTGGGAGTTCTTCAAGCTGTGGGCATCGGTCGACCTGGGTGAAGCTAACCGTCTGATCGATTTGATCGAAGAAAGGGGAACATGGATTGCGGTGACCCGTCTGGTGTGGCTGCGCCTGGCATCTACCTGGGACAGCCATAACCAATTTCATCCACAGATGAAATATACGCCGCGCCCGCTGAGGGAATACTGGGAGACCTTCTCCCCGAAGAATCAGGAAAAACGCGCCCCCAAGGGCATGATACTGCCTAGTCGCATGGACCGCGCCCAACAGATCGCCGGCATGGCGATCTTCACCGCCGAGCTCTTCCGGCGGGATACGAAAATCTTGATCGGCACGGATGCGCCCTTCCCGAACCTGCTGCCAGGTTTCAGCTACCACGACGAGATCCAGGCTCTGCTGGAATGCGGGCTGAGCGAGGTGCGTGCATTGCAAGCCGCCACCTTGGCTGGAGCCCAGGCATTGGAGATCGACCACCTGGTCGGCACTGTAGAGCCCGGCAAGCAGGCAGACCTGGTTATCGTGGATGGCAACCCGCTGGAAGATATGCAGGCGCTGGAGTATATTGAAGCGGTCATTCATAATGGAGGATGGCTCATCCCCCAGGAGCTGCTGCAGCAAGCCGCTGAATACGCCCAGCATGCAGAGCCGCCAGTAGAAAGACGCTTTGACAACCATTATTAGGCATGTTCAGAGGTAATTAATGAGTACTCACCTTCGATTCCTTGGCCTGGCTGCTTTTGAGATCACTAATGAGCAAGGGCAGGTGATTTTGATCGATCCATGCCTGAGCGATAACCCTGCCAGCCCGGTGCAGGTGGACGACCTGCAGCGGGTCGACCTGGTGTGCGTGACGCACCTGGCGATCGACCACCTGGGGGACGCAGCCGCCATCTCCAAGAAATTCGGGTGCCCGGTAGTGTGTGGACCGGAGGTAGCAGTCTTCCTGACCCAGCAGGGCGCAGACCCCAACCTGATGCGTACCCTGCCATGGGGCGGGCAATCCAATCCAAAGGGCATCCGCGTTCGGGCCGTGGAGTGCCATCATACCTCCTTCCGGCGAGCACCGGATGGCGAGTACCTTTCAGGGCAGCCGATGGGGTTCATCGTTTACCCCGACCCAGGGGTACGCATTTATCATTCAGGAGACAGCGCCATCTTCAGCGATCTTAAGCTAATCGGGGAGCTGTACAAGCCCAACATCGGGCTGATAGCCGCCTGTGAGCTGGAGAGTGAATATCTGCAGAGTTTGGGTCTGCAAGACCACATCGGCAACGAGATGAACGGCGACGAAGGAGCGCTGGCAGCGCTCTGGTTGGGAGTGGAATATGCCGTCATCTGCCACTACCTCAACCCGGACGGGAGGGACGATGTTCAGAAGTTCATGAATATCCTGAACAACCGGCATTCGGATGGCGAGCCGCTGGTGAAACCGATGGCGATGCGTCCGGGCGAAGTGTGGGAGTACTCGTAGACCGAAAAACAGCCGCCCAGATAACCGCCCGGCGTCGAAATAGATGGTGGATACCCAGGCAGGTATCGACATGGTTGCAATTCTTCTCCGGAGTCCTGAAAGCGGGACCACAATATTACAAAGAGGTGATGGAACATGGATCTGAACCAAATCTACGCATCAGTGATCGATGGAGATGCACCCCAGGTGCAGGAGGGTGTAAAGGAAGCCCTGGCACAGGGCACCGCTGCGGATGTGATCCTGAACCAGGCGCTGATTTCGGCAATGAACGAAGTTGGTCAGCGCTTTGAGGATGGTGAATTTTTCGTGCCAGAAATGTTGATCTCGGCGCGCGCCATGCAGGCAGGGTTGGCGCTGCTCAAGCCGCAGCTTGCAGAAAGCGGGATCCAAGCAGCAGGGAAGGTGGCAATCGGCACGGTTAAAGGTGACTTGCACGATATCGGCAAGAACCTGGTGGCGATGATGCTGGAAGGAGCAGGTTTTGAGGTACAGGATCTGGGGGTGGATGTCAGCCCTGAGACCTTCGTTAAAGCCGCACAGGATGGCGCCCAGGTGATCGGCATGTCGGCGCTGCTGACCACAACCATGAATAATATGTCGGCGGTGCTAATCGCACTGCAGGCTTCAGGCTACCGGGACCAGGTGAAAGTGATCATCGGTGGCGCGCCGGTGACGAACGAATTCGCCCAGAAGATCGGAGCAGACGCCTACGCGGCGGACGCATCCGGGGCGGTGCGGGTGGTTCACAGCCTGATGACATCATGAGTGATATGGATCAAGCCTGATCCGAACGAATGGCTCAACCCCCATACCTGCTCGGAATTGATATCGGTGGAACCGGTGCAAAGGCCGGTTTATTTGCATTGGACGGCACCAGCGTAGGCAGCGGGTACTGGAATAGCATGGCATCGCCGCGCTAGGCCCAGATGTGGTCAGCGCTTACAACCTGGCTGACCTTACCGAGGAGCTGGCGACGATCGCGTATTTGGCGGCGGTTATTCGATCATTCGCCTGAAGTGAATGGATCTAATCGAGTCGTCTTGTGATCCAGGTTTAATCGTTACGAAATATATGGTTGTGAATATAGTCAAGGGCTAGATGGGGGCTGGAGAGTACTGGAACCTGGCGTTCTGCCTCTGGAATTACATCTAACACCCGAGCCATGGAGGCTTGTGCCAAAACAACCACATCGGACCGCGCCGAGATTTCCAGCACCACCTGCCTGACCCTACGGTCGTGATCCTCGACTTTTCCGCTCAACAGCGACTGCAAAGCATCAGGAACCAGCACCAGCTCGGTTTGGATGGGTTTATTTAATCTCACAGCTTCCGTATGCAATTGCTGCCGCGTAGGCTCCAGGGTTGTCTCGGCAGTAGCAACCACGCCAATGCGCCCTCCAATCATAATTGCCCGCTTAATCATCGCTTCATCGATTTTGTAGATTGGGATGCCGGGATGCTTACGCACGTCCTCAACGCATGGGGATACACTGGAACAAGTGACCAGGATGGCGGACGCGCCAGCTTGTTCTGCCAGCTCGCGATGGGCTTGCACCCGCTGGGTGTCCTCCCCATCCAGCCGCCCTCTCTGGCGAACTCTAGCCAATAACGGTTCATCCAGGATATGGAGTAGTTTTACCCCGGGGAGGATATCCGCAACCAGCTGGTCAAATAAGCCCAGCAAAGGACGGACTGTATGCAGGCAAACCAGTACCTTTTCCATGCCAGTCAATCATCCCGCATAATCCATCACGCGATGGACAGCATCCATTACGTCCTGGTCGTCAGGAAGGATCTCCTTTTCCAGAATCGGAGCGAACGGAATCGGAGAGTCTTTTGCTGCTACCCGTTCAATCGGAGCCTGTAAGTAATCGAATGCCCGGTAGCCAACCTGGGCAGCGATCTCAGCGCCAATTCCGCCTGTCAAATTGGCTTCATGGGCAACCACCAATTTCCCGGTTTTCTTCACCGACTGGACGATGGTTCCAATATCCAGGGGTGCAATCGTGCGCGGATCGATCACCTCTAGCGAAATCCCTTCCGCCTCGAGGGCTTCGGCAGCTTTTAGCGAATAGTCAACCATATCTGAGACAGCTACGACAGTCACGTCACTGCCTTCTCTAACCAGTTTGGCAACCCCGAACGGCACAAAAAACGGCTCTTCAGGAACTTCACCCTTAACGTTGTAGAGCATTTTATTCTCGAACACGATCACCGGATTTGGATCGCGCACGGCTGTTTTCAGCAGTCCTTTGGCATCATAAGCATTCGCAGGCATAGCGATCTTTAAACCGGGGATGTGCATAAACCAGGCTTCCAGGCACTGGCTGTGATGCGCGGCCGCGGAACGCCGCCCGCCCATCGGGGCGCGAATCGTGAGAGGGATGGAGAGCTTGCCGCCGAACATATAGCGCATCTTGGCAGCCTGATTGAAGACCTGGTCCATAGCCATGCCGAAGAAATCGCTGTACATGACTTCGGCGATGGGACGTGCTCCGGTAGCAGCCGAGCCGACCGCTGCCCCCAGCAGGCCCATCTCGGAGATGGGAGTGTTGCGGATGCGCTTGGGGCCGAACTCGTCCAGCAGTCCCAGGGTTACTTTCAGCGATCCGCCGAACTCGGCGATATCCTCGCCGATCAGGTAAACGCGCTCGTCATATTGCAGTTCTTCACGCAGCGCCTGGCGCACTGCCTCGCGGTAGGTCATGACGGCCATGTTAGTTCGCCTCCAGGGTAAATGGGGTGAAAATGTCTGCGCGGGCGCTGGCTGGGTCGGGGAGTGGGCTACGGTCGGCGTATTCGATCGCCTCCGCCAGCTCCTGTTCAGTGCGAGCCACAATCTCTTCCAGCGCTGATTTAGGAACGCCGCGCCCGAGAAGCACTTTCTCCCAACGGGCGATGGCATCGTTGTCCAGGGCTGCCTGAAACTCCTCTTTATCCCGGTAGCTCTGGTTATCCGCCTCGTGGTGACCTCGCCAGCGGGTGGTCTTGGCTTCGAGCAGGGTTGGACCGCCGCCGCTGCGCGCCCGCTCGACAGCCTCTTTGGCACACAGGTAGACCGCCTCCACGTCGTTGCCATCCACGATTACCCCGGGAATATCATACGACAGAGCGCGGGTGGCAACATCCTTCACTTTCTGGTGCTGCCAGCGCGGGGTGGACTCGGCGAACTCGTTGTTCTCACAAACGTACACCACAGGGAGATTCCACACCGAAGCCAGGTTGAGCGACTCATGGAAGGCACCCTCGTTGGAAGCGCCGTCGCCGAAGAAAGCCACCGCGATCCAATTGAGGCCCATGTATTGGGCGGTCAGGGCAGCGCCTGTCGCGATGGGGATGCCCGCCGACACGATCGCATTGGCACCCAACATGCCCAGATCGGGCTCAGCGATGTGCATGGAGCCGCCTTTGCCCTTGTTGTAGCCGGTGGCTTTGCCGAACAATTCCGCCATGGCTTTGTCGAAATGACCGCCCTTGGCGACCATGTGCCCGTGCCCACGGTGGGTGCTGGTGATCTTGTCGTCCATGCTCAGGTTGGCGCATACCCCAGCTGCAACCGCTTCCTCGCCGATGTAGGTGTGCAAGAAACCGGGGATTTTGCCGCGGGCGAACAAGTCAACGACCGCCTGCTCAAACTTACGGACGCGGACCATCAATTCATATAGCTGCAGCCCGACTTCTGGTGGAACTTGTTTTTCCATAAGAGTACTCCGTTGACATTAAAGGATCAGGTATGGTTGTTCCAGACGCTCTTTGACCAGCGCAAGGAATTTAGCCCCTAGCATGCCATCCAGGCTGCGGTGGTCGATGGAAAGGGTCATATTCATCATGGGGCGCAAGGCGATGCTGTCATCCGGCATGCCCACGGGGGTCTTGACGATGCGCCCCACTGCCAGGATAGCCGATTCGGGCGGATTGATGATGGCATGGAATTGGTCAATGCCGAACATACCCAGGTTTGAAATGGTAAACGTGCCGCCGCTCAGGTCGTTCTGCCCGAAGCGCATGCGTTTCGCCTTCTCCTGGTACTCGCTTAGCACACGGGTGATCTCCGCCAGGCTCTTCTGATCGGCGTCGTGGATCACGGGCACCACCAGACCCTCGTCGGTGCCGACCGCAACGCCTACGTTGACCTGCGGATGTAGCTGCAGGCGACCGTCCACGAATGAAGCGTTGGCACGTGGGTAGCGCCGGAGGACGGTGGCGACGATCTTAACCAGAATGCCGGTCACCGATAGGCGGGCGCCGGTCTCGGCTTCGATATTAGCTAATACAGCTTCACGCAGCTCCAGGGCGCGGGTCATGTCCACGCAGGTGGTCAGGGCAAACTGCGGGGCGGTGTGGACGCTCTCCACCATGCGTTGCCCGGTCATGAGCTGGGCACGCGTCAGGTCAAGCCATTCGATCGATTCTAGAATGGGTAGAGCGAGTCCGGTTCCAACAGAGGCAGCTTTCTCTATCGATTCAGCGTAGGCGCGGATATCTTCCTTAGTAATACGCCCCAGAGCGGACGGCTTGACCTGGGCCAGGTCCACGCCAAGCTCCTCCGCCATGCGGCGGGCGATGGGCGAGACCGAGACGGCTTCGGTAGGTATGGGTTGGGGGATGGGCTGAGGTGCAGGGGCAGCCTGCTTCTGCGCTTCCAGGTACGTGCGCACATCGGCCTCGAGCACACGCCCGCCAGGGCCGCTGCCTTTCACCTTCTGCAGGTCGACGCCCAGCTCGCGGGCGATGCGCCGCACAGCCGGGACGGCGCGCACCGGGCCGCCATCTTCGGGAGGCGCTTCTACTTCTGGAGCGGATCGCTGGTCGGCAGCTACCTGCAGCTCTGCGATCGGTGCGGCTCCCCCGAGGGGAGGCAGCGTCGGCACAACCTCGTCAGGGGTGGCGGCGATGAAAGCGATCGTCTCACCGACCGGGACATTGGCGCCAGCATCCACGCCCAATCGCAACCCTTTCAAAATGCCGCTCTCGGGTGCTTCCAGCTCGACGGCGGCTTTGTCGGTCTCCAGCTCTAGGATGGGCTGGCCGCGCTCCACCCGGTCGCCGTCCTTCGCCAGCCAGCCAATAATAACCCCGGCTTCCATATGATCTGACATCTTGGGCAAAAATACTTCCACAGCCATAAGGATCTCCTAAACAGGTTTGATGTAGCGCCGGAGCGATTCAATCGACGATCGGGCAGCGGTATCGGGATCCGGCCAGGGCAGGATCTCCAGGGAGGCGAAGCCCTCATAGGCGATCTCATCCAGCACAGCAACGATGCTGGCGAAATCCAGGTGGGCGCTGCCAGGCCAATGGCGGTTGTTATCGGTCAGGTGGACGAACCACAGATACGGCGCAGCCTGGCGCAGGCTCTCGTAGACATCCACATCTTCGATGTTGAGGTGGTAGGTATCCAACATCAGGCCGAAATTGGGGTGGTTCACCCGCTCCACCATGGCGATGCCATCCTGGGCGGTATGAATGTAATTTGTCTGCAGGACGTTGATCGGCTCGAGCACAATCTTTACCCCCAGCGGGACGGCATGTTCCGCCAGCTCATAGAAGGCGGCTGCCATCTCCGACAGCGTACGGGCCTCATCCTTAACATAGCCGGGACCGCGTGAGCGACCGATATTGACCAGCGTTCCCGGTCCGCCGTACTCGGCGGCGAAATCGACGAAGGCTTTCAGGCGCTTCATCGCCTGCAGGCTGATGTCCTTCCCCAGGCCGACCAGGCCCAGGCCATCTTCGCCGAAAACGTGCCCGCTGCACAAGCCAACCAGCTGCAGGCCGCAGTTGGACAGCGAGCGCCGCATAGCTTCGCCATCCAGGTTGCTGGGATCGCGCGTCATCAGCTCGATGCCGTCGTAGCCCAGGGCAGCCAACTTCTCAAAAGCGGCTTCCAGTTCGCCGCTATAAACGGCCAGGGTCTCCTGGTGTAAGTCGGGGGCGCCTACCATGGAAGCGATCTTGATCACATCAACCTCCTCACCACGCCATCACATCCCGGATGGCTTTGACCACCGCGTTCGTATCAGGCCAGACGCCGTGCTCGATGCTGTTGGAGAAGGGGATGGGCGAATAGCGCCCGGTAACGCGCGTGACAGGCGCCTTGAGGTACTCAAAGGCGCGCTCCATCACCACCATGCCCCACTCGTTGGCAGGGCCGTAATCGCGGCAGGCTTCGGTCACGAGGACAACCCGACCGGTCTTGCGGGCGGAGGCGCCGATGGACTCCTCGTCCAGCGGTGCGATTGTGCGCACATCGACCACCTCCACATCAATGTCCTCTTTCGCCAGCATCTGGGCGGCCAGCATCGCATGCCAGACCATGTAGCCGGAAGCAACGACGGTGACATCCTCCCCGGAGCGCTTGATTTCGCATTTACTCAGCGGGATCACGTAATCGCCTTCGGGAACCAGCCCGCGGAAGGAATACAGGAATTTCTGCTCCAGGAAGACGACCGGGTTGTCGTCCCGGATGGCAGCTTTCATCAATCCTTTAGCATCATACGGCGTAGAGGGAAGCACCACCTTCAAGCCGGGCGTGTGGGCATACCAGGCTTCCAGGCTCTGGGAATGCTGGGCAGCCGTACTCTTGCCTGCCCCCCCACCTTGCGGCATGCGTAAAACCCAGGGCACCTTACACTGACCACCGGTCATGAAGCGCAACTTGGCAGCCTGGGTACAAATTTGATCCATTGCCAGACCAGAGAAATCGACAAACATGATCTCGATCACCGGGCGCATTCCCACCAGGGCGGCGCCAGTAGCTGCTCCAACGATAGTGTTCTCAGAGATCGGCGTATTGCGCACTCGCTCTGGTCCAAACTGCTCGAACAGTGTCCGGGTCACGCCAAACGCCCCACCATGTTTGCCAATATCTTCTCCCATGAGGAAGACACTTCCATCGCGTTGCATTTCTTCTCGCAGCGCTTCGCGAATAGCTTCCTGATACGTTAACTCTTTAGCTGGAACACCCTCAGGGACTTGACGAATCAAATCTGGTGACATCACGGGTGTGCTCACACCTAGAGAGGTTGCATCTCGGCTCATTATCGCCACGATTGACTCCTCGGTCGTTTAGCTATGCGTAGATATAATCCATTGCAGTGGAGGGATCAGGCTCAGGACTCTGCCGGGCGAACTCCACCGCATCGGCGATTTCTTGCCGGATCTCGTTATCGATACTATCTAATTCAATCGGTTCTACTCTACCCTCGTCCATTAAAGTGTGCCGAAAACGGGGGATCGGATCTTTCCTGCGATATTCTTCTACTTCAGCGCGGGATCGATATACCTCGGGTTCACCTGCATAATGCCCCTCAAAACGGTAAGATTCAGTTACAAGAAGGGTTGGTCCTTCCCCGCGGCGGGCACGATCTACTGCCTCCTTTGCTGCCTGATAAACCGCCACTACATCGAATCCGTCCACTCGCACCCCTGGGATTCCATACGCAATAGCGCGCAGAGATAAATCCTTCACTTTAATTACATCTGCAATATTGGTGGATACCCCATAATGATTGTTTTCTAATACGAAGATCACCGGTAAATCCCAAACAGCAGCCATGTTCAGCCCTTCGTGCCAGTTGCCGGTGTTCGAGCCGGCTTCACCGGTGAAGGGCGCGGTTACCCGATCTTCCCCCCGCATTTTGAAAGCTAAAGCCGCTCCAACTGCCAGGGGGATACCAGACCCAACCACTGCCAATGCTCCCAGACTACCCGTTTCAAACGCGGCGATGTGCATAGATCCACCACGTCCTTGGCAGTAACCAGTTTCCTTCCCCAGGATTTCGGCCATCATCTTTTTTGTTTCAGCACCTTTGGCAATATTGTGCCCGTGACTGCGATGCGTGCCGGCGATCAGATCATCTGTTCTCAGCGCCAAACACACCCCTACCCCCGAGGCTTCCTGACCGATATAGGTATGAATGGCACCTTTTATCTGACCGCGCTTATAGAGATCCATCGCTGCCAATTCGAATTCGCGAATTCGAACCATACGGCGATACATCTCGAGTAATGTTTTCCGATCTATATCCACGAATTCATCGCTCCCGAAAATAAAGATCAAGGATACGGATTTGATTTTATGCGTAGCGATACGATCGTATCGCGCTCAGTCTGTTGCATGTGCTCGGTCATGGCAAGCAATGCTTCTTCAGCATCCCTGCTTTTTACAGCTTCCAGGATACGCCGATGGTAATGGCTGGAGCGCTCTCCGGAGCCAGGAGTCGAAATCGCCAACCGCCTGGCTTCCTGAAGAAGATCAACGATAGAGTTGAGCAATATGGTGAATACACTGTTTTTTGAGGCATCTGCTAAGGCTATATGAAACAACTTATCCGCTTCGATATATCGATTGCCGTTTGACAGGTTTTGTTCCATCACTTGGATTGATGCTTCCAGCTTCTCGATATCTTCCAGGGTTGCGTTTTGGGCAGCTAGAGCGGCAACGGCGGGTTCGAGCACCTCTCGAACCTGATGCAGATCGGCGATTTTCTTGGATTCAGGATCAGTGGAATAGCTCAGCGAGTCCTCAAGGATATTGATTGGATCATCTGTGACAAATGATCCCACTCCCATCCTGACTTTTACATAGCCGGAAGCACGCAGCATCTTGATCGCCTCGCGTACTACGGTTCGACTAACTCCCAGACGCTCACTCAGTTCACGTTCGGAGGGAAGCCGCTCACCTTTATTTAACTCTCCAGAACGAATCAGCTCTCTGATCTGATGTGCAGCCTGGACCGATAACAATCCCTCATCAAGCTTAATCGCTCGAAAGATATTAGGGGCGAGGGCGGATTCACTCTCTAGGGTCATTCTGAGTTGTTCTCCTGCTTTTCCACGATTTCCATTTGGGAGAGCGTTAAACCATACGACACAACATTTGACACGGATGAAATGACGTGGTATAACTGGTCTTACTGGTCATACCTGTTATACCATAAAACGACTGGTTGTCAACCCTCCACGCTGCTACCCCTAGAAAGGCAGATAATCGTATGGATAAGCACTGGAATCATTTCTGCACGATGAGCATCGTGCACTTCATGGCATTCCCCGAAACCATTCGCGGGGAAGGTCCGCTGGTCGAGACGGTGTCCAAGATCGCTGCTGACCCGTTCTTTGGAGCAGTGGAAATCGGCTGGATCAAGAGTCCCGAAGACCGCCTGGCGGTCAAGCGGGTGATCGAGGCGGCGCACATCAAGGTGGGGCACGGAGGTCAAACGGCTCTGCTGCTGCAGAAGCTCAACCTGAACAGCCTGGACGAGACTGAGCGCACGCGTGCCGTGGAACAGGTGTATCGCAGCATCGACGAAGCTGCCGAGGTGGGCGCCGAGCGGGTTGCAATCCTTTCCGGAGCGGATCCCGGCGATGCGGATCGTCCCAAGGCATTCGATGCGCTGGTCAAATCGATCAAGGCTGTTGCCGCCTACGGTCAGGACAAAGGTGTCGCCATTACCCTGGAAACTTTTGATCGCACGATCGATAAAAAATGTTTGATCGGTCCCAGCGACATTGCGGCAAGGCTCTCTGAGACCATTCGCCAGAACTATCCATCCTTCGGCGTGATGTACGACCTGAGCCACATGCCGCTGCTTTTCGAAACTGCAGAATACGCTTTGGGAACGCTCAAGGACCATTTAGTGCACATCCATGTGGGCAATGGCGTTCGCGACGAGGGCGTCGAAGGATATGGGGACCTGCACCCCCGCTTTGGCTGGCCGGGCGGGTGCAATGACGTCGCTGAACTGACTGAGTTCATCCGAGCACTGCTTAAAGTCGGGTATCTCTCTGAAGACAAGCCGGTTAAACCCTGGGTTGGCTTCGAGGTCAAACCGCAGTTTCCCAGCGAAACTTCGGAGCTGATCATCGCCGGCACCAAGCGTGCCTGGCAGGAAGCATGGGCAAGAGCATAAGCCGTGCAGCGCCTAACTTATTTGGCAACCGATCCCAGGAGTAAATCATGACAGATACCCCACAGGCATCCATTGACCAACAATACACCGCATTGAGTCAGAATTTTGGTTATTGGGAAAAAATCAAGGATCTGATCGACAATACGATTGACGTTACCCTCAACTACCGCCAAAGCGGGCATCCAGGCGGCTCGCGCTCGAAAGTTCATATGCTGGTCAGCCTGCTGCTCAGCGGGGCGATGCGCTGGGATATCCGCCGACCAGATAAAAGGTTTGGCGACCGGTTCGTCCTTTCCGGTGGACACACCATCCCCCTGGTCTATTGCACCCTGGCAGTCTTCAATGAAGCCTTGCGGGGAAAATACCAGCAAACCAAAGATCCCCGCTACCTGGTATACAAAGCGCCCGAGCGCGCCTTGACCTGGGAAGACCTGCTCAAGTTCCGCCGGCGCGGAGGACTATCCGGGCACGCCGAGATGGAAGGCAAGACACTCTTCCTGAAATTCAACACTGGTCCCTCCGGGCATGGCAATCCGGCGGCAGCCGGTGAAGCCTTTGCGCTAAAACGCGCCGGGGCGAGTGGTGTCAAGGTGTTCGCCGTGGAGGGTGAAGCCGGTCTCACACCTGGCGTCGTGCACGAGACGATGAACTCAGCCTGGGGCTTGGGGCTGGACAATTTGTACTTCTTGATTGACTGGAATGACTTTGGGATCGACGACCAGCCGGTCAGTAAAGTGGTTTACGGTACACCCGATGATTGGTTCGGGGCTCATGGCTGGCGGGTATTCGGCACCCAGCAAGGCAGCGAGTGGAGCGAGGTGCTGAGTACGCTGCTGAGCGCAACCCTGGGCGAGAATCCGCAAGATGTCCCCACCGCAGCCTGGTTTAAGACGCGCAAGGGGCGCGGCTACCTCAAGTATGACAACCTGTCACACGGCGTGCCGCATAAGCTGAACAGCGAGCTGTTCTGGGAAACCAAACGCCCCTTCGCAGAAAAATACGGCGCAGAGTTCGCCAATATTGGCGGTGCGGCCCCAACCGACCCAGACGCCCTGCGTCAGGAGTTTGCAGAAAACTTGCAGGTGGTGATGTCTGTATTGCAGCGCGACCAGGCTCTGGTCGACTACCTTGCCGACACCCTGGTAGAAATCGGCGACAGCGTCCCGGTAGACCTGCCCACCCTAAAGGTCGGCAGTTCAGGAAGCCCCTTCACCGACAAGCGCGTGTTCGATTTCAAGAATTATCCCGATGAGCTGTTCGAAAAACCCGGGGCATCGGCAGCCAATCGCGCTGGGCTGGCAAAGTGGGGGGCGTGGGTCAACGCCTTCGGAGCGAAAAATTAGTTAGCGCGCCAAACCGATGGGATGATCATGCTGTCACCTGAATAGCCAAAGGCAACACCTGATGTTTTTGCCAATACAAATCCCAGCCGCCATTGAGAACCAGCGTCCGCAAGGCAGCCAACGCATCGCTGGTTTGCTGGCTCCAGTGCATGCCCTGGTGTTTCTGCCGGCGGGCGACGATCAGGTCGTTGCCTTTTTCGGCGTGGGCGCTGCCGATGTAGAGGCGCTGCGAGCGGCGCTCCCGATAGTTGGGGATGTAGGTTTGCCGGTTGGTCAGGTAGTTGATCAACTCGTCGAGTTTGGCGAGGTTCTTGGCTTGCGGGCGGTATTCTTCGAGGATGTCCAAGGCGTCCTGCACCTGGCCGCGCCAAAGGTGTTTGAGCAGCAGGCCGAGCAACTCGTTCTTGGCTTTTCGTCCGCGACAGATCAGGCTGGTCAGGTCGTAGCATTTCTTACGGCAGTGATACCAATCCAAAATCAGAGCCGCCATGGGCCAAGTTGCCAGACGTTCCTGGAAGAAACGGGTTATCCAGCGGGCGCCATCTCCCAGCAAAAGGATTTTGGTCTGCACATCGCCGCCACACAGCAGCAACAAGAGCAACAACTGGCGCAAGACCATCTCAATATTTCCGCTCAGATAGCGATAGCCTTGCGCAGTGCGCACGTAGGCTGTGCCCAGTTGCAGGAAGCGCCGCTTTTCGGGGCGACGCACGACAATTTCGTCTACACTGGCAACCACTTCTCCGGGTTGGACTTGCGGCCCCAAACGGCGCAGTTCTTCCGCCCAGGCCAGCGTTTCGGCTTGCCGGGCTTGCACCACGCGCTCCCAATCGCTGGCAGTGATCCCTTCTGGAGGCTGTGGGTCGGGCTGAGCCAAGGCTGTTTCCACCGCCTGGTTCAACTCAGCCGCCCAAGCCGCCGGACGACGCGGCTCCCGGGCTTCACACAACTGCGCTTTCAGCCCGTCCAAGTTGGCCCGTTTCTCCAGAGCTTCCACTTCGGCCTGTTCAGCCTGGCGGATGAATTGCCCATGCCGACACACCCAGCGGCGCAACTGCGTTTCCGACATCACTTGCGGCTCATGCGCCATCCAGCCCAACAGGCGTTCCGCCGTGCCAAAGGGCAAGTCTTGGGGCAGCAAACACACCCATTCCTGCAAACCCCGCGTCGTGACCTGTCCTTCATGCTCCGGCAAGCCGGCGTTCCCCGGCAAGGTGTGCTGGTTTGCGCCCGGCAAGTAACACACCTGGCGCGGCAGATGCACGACGCCCAGACGGCTCGCCACTTTCAACGCGTCATACCCGTCGCCAAGCGTCGCACCAGCTTGCTCCTGGCGAAAACACTTCACCAGCAGGTCGTCCGTCAAACGCCATTGTTCTACCATCAATTGGCGCATGGCTTCCCATCCAACTTCGGTTACCGTGCTTTCCAACCCGTCCAAATAATGCTCCGGAGTAATTTCGTGCAGGTTGACCACCGGCATGGCTCGTCGCCACACTTCGGTGAGGACTTCAGGGTTGTCAAGATCGTCAATCTTCGCTATCATCAGTATCAGTTGGCTCATGTGGGTCTCCCGATGTTCGCCTTCCAGCGGTGTCTAGACATCGAGGATAC
>Ga0209253_10002370_pt1 | contig 16707 bp, 16 predicted proteins | sample FrelakmetBRP12BR_FD_187145 | JGI IMG/M metagenome (GOLD analysis project Ga0209253, IMG submission 187145) | Freshwater lake sediment microbial communities from the University of Notre Dame, USA, for methane emissions studies - BRP12 BR (SPAdes)... | ecosystem: Environmental > Aquatic >...
CGCGTCGCCGCCGCGTGGGGGCTCAAGTCCGCAGAAGAGCGGGTACTCCTCGGCCACCCGCCGGAGTCGACGTTCTTCAAATGGAAGAAGGACCAGGAGGGCAATCTCTCGCGCGATGTGCTCGAGCGGATCAGCTACGTCCTTGGTGTCTACAAGGCGTTGCAGATCCTGTTTCCAGAGCCGGCCCGCGCCGACGCCTGGGTGAAGCAGCCGAACGACGCACCACTTTTTGCGGGCCAGCGCGCGCTCGATCGAATGCTGAGTGGCAACGTGAGCGACCTGTTCGTGGTCCGGCAGTATCTCGACGCGCAGCGCGGCTGGTGATGAATGGCACGGACGGGCCCGTCCGCGAGAGCGTGATCGACTGGCGCGCGTTCCGGATTGTGCCCAGTCGGTTTCCTCCCGTCGGCGCCTGGGACCGGATCGCAGCGCCGAGCGACTTCGATGCGCTGGCGGAAATCGAAGGGCTGACCAACCCGCGCATTCGCGAAGCGTTGGGCGTCCTCGCCACGGTGCCGCGGGATCGATGGGTGAGCGGACCAGGCACGACTCCCGTCATGGCGGCGTTCACGCACCTGAACCCGGAGGGTTCGCGATTCTCGGATGGGTCGTACGGTGTGTTCTATGCAGCCAAGGAAGTCGAGACGGCGATCCGCGAGACCGTTTACCACCGCGAGCGGTTTCTTGCGCGTACCCAGGAGCCCCCGCAGCGAATCCAGATGCGGTGCTACGTGACGTCGATCAAGAGACCGTTCCACGACATACGCGGTGGACATCACGCGCTGCACGATCCGGACAGTTACGTGGCGAGCCAGCTGTTTGCACGTAGGCTGCGAGCCGCGAACTCAGACGGCATCGCGTATGACAGTGTCAGGAAGGCCAGTGGCCAGTGCGTTGCGGCGTTCTGGCCCGATTGCATCGGCCCCTGCACACAGGGCAAGCACTACGAGTACCACTGGGACGGTGCCGCCATCTCGCGGGTGATCGAGCTGAAGGCCGTCGATTTCTGATCCAGTGTGCAGCGCCTTCAGAGCAGTGCCAGCACCATCATGCCCAGCCCGACGACGCCCACGCCCCAGACGGCGCTGCGCAGATAGGTAATGCCGAGCAGGTATACCGGCAGGTAGATCACTCGCGCCCAGAAGAAGACGGCGGCGCCGGCCGTCGCCTGCTCGCCCAGGCCGGCCAGTTGGGCCGTCAGCGCCAGCGCAGCGAACAGGATGAAGTTTTCCTTGGTGTTCGTCGCGGCCCGCTCCGCTCGGCCGCCAAGCGCAGTGGCTTCCGGCAGTCGATCGCGGTTGCTGAGGCCGACTTTCATGCCCGCGAGCGTCCATTCGCGGTTGCGCAGCATGGCGCCGAGGACGATCGCGAGCCAGGTCAGCAGCGTCATGTAGACGACGAGGTTGAGCAATCGGGTCATTACGATTCTCCAGCCGGGTCAGGTACGTTCGTGTGCGGCCGGATATGATCTCACGATCGACGTTGGGCGCTGTGTCGCGCGCGCAACGCTACTGCGCAACCAGGCGGCTGCCCTCGCGCGTTTCCGTCCTTCGACGCGGCGCATCGACCTCAGTCGTCTGCGCCGGGTCTTTGGGAGTGACACCGCGCGGCGCACGCGGGGGAGGCGTCCTGTCCGCAGGTGCGTCACGCCTGTCGCGGTCGTTTCGCTCGTCGCGTCGGTGACGATGGCTCTCGTGGCGACAGTCGTCGCGATCGTGTTGATGGTCGACGTAGACGACCCGCGGGGAATAGCCAGGCTGCCCATAGTAGAACGGCTGCCCGTAATAGCCCGGCGTCCCAGCGGAGTAGTAGCTACTTCCGCTGTTGTAGTAGCGATCCTGGGGGAGGTCGTAAACGAAGCCGCTCGGGACGCAACCTGCCAGCACGAGCGTGCCGAGCAGCAGGGCGCATCGCACGGTCGAGTCGAGTCGGGTGAGCGGTCGCATGGACGGGTCTCTGTTGCTGGCAAGGGTCGTATAGCCCAAAACGAGCATCACAACAGGTAAACGCGCCTGATTCGGCATGGTTGACGCATATGCAGACCACCCGCTACCGATCATCAGAGGGGACCTGCCCTCCGGTGGTCGTGAGGAACCGGCGCACTGCTTCGAGATACGCAGGCGACCAGTCCAGCGTATTGTGCCCGACGCCCGGCACGACCTCGACCTGCACCTGTGCCGGCGTGAACGCCGCGGCCAGCGCTTCCGAGCGCTCCCGTGAAATGATCTCGTCCTCGCCCGCAGTCACGATCAGTACGGGGGCCCCGACCCCGCGCGCGTGACTCGTCGACTCGTATCGGTCCCGGAGCAGCAGTCCCACCGGCAACCACCGGAAATACTCGCGCGCCACGTTGACGAGACTGTCGTAGGCGGTCACCAGCACCAGCCGCTCGACCGGCCGCTCGCTCGCAAGTTGCACCGCAACTCCGCTGCCGAGGCTGCGCCCCATGACCGCAATCTCGGCACGCTCGCGCCGCACGTGATCGAAGATCGCTAGGGCATCCGCTCGCAGGCCCGCCTCGGTGGGCCGTCCACTGCTGCCGCCATAGCCGCGATAATTGACGAGATAAAGCGAGCGGTCCGGAAATGCTTCGGTGAAGAGGTCGACATTGCCCGCCACATCCTCCGCATTGCCGCCGAAGTAGAGGAGCGCCCGAGACCCCGGACGCTTCACGACCCAGACCTTGATTCGTTCGCCCTCACTGTCGACCCAAAGTGCCCGCGCAAGTGGCTGCAGCGATTCCGGAGTCCGAAAATAGATCTGGCTGCGCTGGTTCGCGTACACGAACGCGAGCAGCGCCATGTAACCGGCCGCAGCAAGTACGAGGAGCGACGCCAAAGCCCGCATCAGCCGGAGAATACCGCAGACCTGGCCAGACACCGGTCAGCACTGCAGATGATTGATTTCACGGGAGGTTCGGGATAACCGACAGGTCGCCTCATTGCGCCGGCCTGCCCGAGACCGCACGGCGCTTCGGCCGATGGGTAATTGACCCGCGCCACGAGCGGCGTATGTTCCGCGAGAAGAATCCTCGCACTGTTGCGCTACCAAGCAGAGGAGAAGCCGATGCACGCCGGAATGAGCGAGTTCGTTGCGGAGCAAGTCAAGGGGCTGACCGAGATGGTGACCGACCTGCGCAAGTCGCGTGTGGCGGCGGCGCGCAAGGCCGCGGTCGAGTCAGCGGCACGCATCAAGTCGTTGAACCAGCGTGTACGCTCGCTGGCGCGATCGGGCGTGCGTGTGACGGCCGCCTCTCAGGGCGCGGTGCAGAGCCTCATCGAGTTGCAGGAGGACATCGTGACCTCGGCGCTCAACGATGCCGCAGCACAGATGGAGCGTCTCGCCTACACCGAGAGCGTCCGTGACCTCGCCCGCGTGCAAGGCGAAGTTCTGCAGGCCGCGCGCCAGCGGATCGTCGACGACATCGCGCGCGCCGTGACGGTCTTGAAGAGCGCCGCCGGCGACGTGCGCAAGGCGGCTGAGCGAGCGAGAGCCACGAAGCCGGTCAAGTCCAAGGCCAAAGCAAAGGCGAAGGTCAGGGCCAAGACCAAGACCAAGGGCAAGTCACGCAAGACGGTCCAGCGCGCGCGCCAGCGACGCTGAGGCAAACAAACAGACGGAAGGAGTGCAGATAAACTGAGTAGTCAATCCGTATCTAAAAGCATGAGGAATTGATTCTTCAGAAAAAGCGATGGCCGTCGAAGTCTCGATGGCCTTCGTGCCGGCGCGCCTGTGGCACCATCGCCGCCCGATGAATGCGCGCTTCACGATTAATGACAGACCGATCGGTCGCGGATTGACCGTTCGCTGGCTGACCGCGGCGATCCTCGTTTCGCTCGCGGCCTGTGTGTCGGCACCGCCCCCCAAGCCGCCGGTCGCAGGGAGCGTCGCGCGCGAGGGGTCGCGCTGGGTCCCGGTGGCTTGGCAAGAATTGCCCGGTCTGCATGCGGACAAGCTGCAGGCCGCCTGGCCCGCGCTGCTGTCGAGCTGCCAGCGTCCGCCGCCGGCGTGGACGACGCTGTGCGCCAAGGCCCAACGGAATCCACCGCGGGGCGACGCGCAGACCCGCGACTGGTTGATGCGGAACCTGCAGCCCTACCGAGTCGAGTCCCTCGAGGGAGCTGCCAGCGGCCTGATCACCGGTTACTACGAGCCCTTGATCGAGGCCCGACGGAAACCCGGCGGAGCGTTCCGCGCGGCCCTGTATTCGCCGCCAGCAGATCTCGCGATGCGCCGGCCCTACTGGACGCGACAGCAACTCGACACGCTGCCGGCGGCGCAGGCGCCACTGCGGGGACGCCAGATCGCCTATATCGCCGACCCGCTCGACGCACTGGTGCTCCAGATCCAGGGCTCGGGCCGGTTGAACATCACCGAAACCGACGGCAGCCGGCGCATGGCGCGCCTGGCTTACGCTGGCCACAACGACCACCCCTATCGCTCGGTCGGACGGTGGCTGATCGACCAGGGTGAGTTGCCGGCCGGCCAGGCGTCGTGGCCGGCGATCAAGGCCTGGGCGCAGCGTAATCCGGCGAGGATCGACGAACTGCTCTGGGCCAACCCGCGTTACGTGTTCTTCCGGGAGGAGCCGCTGCCCGACCCGGCGATCGGGCCGCGCGGCGCGCAGGGCGTGCCTTTGACGCCGGGTCGCTCGATCGCGGTCGACCCGAAAAGCGTGCCCTATGGCACGCTGGTCTGGATCGATACGACCAAGCCGCTGTCGAATGCGCCGTTGCGCAGGCTGGTGGTGGCGCAGGACACCGGCAGTGCGATCGTCGGCCCGGTGCGCGCCGACTATTTCTGGGGTTGGGGTGACGATGCCGCCGAGCAGGCCGGGCGGATGCGCCAGCCCTTGCGAATGTGGGTGCTGTGGCCGCGCGAGCCGATCAGTCCGGCTGCCCGCCCGGCAGCGCGATGATCTCGGCGATCTTCGCCTCGATCCACTGCTGCGCCCGTTCGTTCACTTCGCGTGCCGTGAGGCCCCGCGGATCGATCGGCGGGCCGATCACGACGCGGATGAGACCCGGCTGCTTGATGATGCTGCGCCGCTTCCAGAAGTGGCCGGCGTTGTGCGCAATCGGCACGACCAGCGTGCCGGTCTCCGTCGCGAGCAGCGCGCCGCTGATGCCGTACTTGCGCGTCTGTCCGGGTGCGACGCGCGTGCCTTCCGGATACACGATCACACCCATGCCGGCGGCGAGCCGTTCGCGTCCCTGCCGCACGACCTGGTTGACGGCCGAGTGCCCGGCGCTGCGATTGATCGCAATCGGCTTGTAGGTGCTGACCGCCCAGCCGATGACCGGGATCCAGATGACCTCCCGCTTCAGCAGCCAGGAAGCGGTCGGCACGACGAACATCTGCGCCATCGTTTCCCAGGCCGACGAGTGCTTCCACAGCGAGATGAACGGCCCGTTCGGCAGGTTTTCCTCGCCTTCGACGACGTACCGCAGTCCGCAGATCGGGCCGGCCAGCCAGGTCAGGAACCGGCCCCAGGCGCGCGGGATCACGTAGCGCTGCTCGATGGTCAGCGGCAGCAGCGCCGAAACGAGCACGATCACGCCAAACACGAGCGTGACCAGGAACAGCAGCGTCGTGTAGAGCAACGATCTCAGCAGGATCATCGGGGCGGGCCGTTTCAGCCTGGCAGGCGCGAAAGATCCGCGGCGTGCATGAAGAGTCCCTGCAGGCGTCTCAACAGTGCCAATCGATTCCCCCGCAGCGTCGCGTCGTCGGCCATCACCATGACGGAATCGAAGAAGTCGTCGACGGCCTTGCGCAGCACGGCCAGCGACTTGAGCGCCGACGTGTACTCGCGCGCTGCGAACCTGGGTTCCACCTGGCGCGCGATCGCCTCGATCTGCTCGCCGAGGATCTGCTCGGCCGGATCGATCAACAGACCCGGGTCGAACTGATCGCGAACGGGTTCCGTCGACTTGCGCAGGATGTTGGCGATGCGCTTGTTGGCCGCGGCGAGGCTCTGCGCGTCGGGCAGCTGCAGGAATTCCACCAGGGCCCTCAGGCGTGCGTCGAAATCGAGTGGCGAGGCCGGCCGCGTGGCGAGCACCGCGTCGAACATCTCCGCCGTGACCTCGAACCGGGCGCCACCCTCGACGTAGTAGGCGCGCAGGCGTTCGATGATGTAGTCATAGACGTCCCGCGCGCAGTTCTCGGGCGCAGCGAACGGCAGTGCCGCAACCGCCTGGCCGATCAATTGCTGCAGGTCGAGCTCGAGCCGGCGCTCGATCGTCGTGCGCAGCAATCCGAGTGCAGCGCGGCGCAGCCCGAACGGATCGCGCGTGCCCGTCGGCTTCTGCCCGGTCGCGTAGATGCCCGTGATCGTGTCCAGCTTGTCGGCGATCGAGACGGCCGTGCCGCTGCGCGTCGCCGGCAGTTCGTCGCCGGCAAAGCGCGGCAGGTACTGCTCGCGAATCGCCTCGCAGACCTCGGCGTGCTCGCCGTCATGCTGCGCGTAGTAACGGCCCATCAGTCCCTGCAGCTCGGGAAACTCGCCGACCATGGCGCTGATCAGGTCGCACTTGGCGAGTTCGGCCGCGCGATCCGCCAGCCGGGGGTCGCCGCCGATCGAGCTCGCCACCGATTGCGCGAGCTTGCGTACCCGCTCGGACTTGTCGTGGAGTGAACCGAGCTGCGTCTGGAACGTCACGCGACGCAGGCCTTCCGCGCGCGAATCGAGCCGCCGTTGCCGATCAGAGGACCAGAAGAAGGCTGCATCGCTCAAACGCGGGCGCACGACACGCTCGTTGCCCGCGACGACCTGCGCCGGGTCGGAGCTTTCGATGTTCGCCACCGTGATGAACCACGGCATCAGTGCCCCCTGTGCGTCCCGCACCGGGAAGTAACGCTGGTGATCCTGCATGGTCGCGATCAGCACCTCGGGCGGCAGCTCCAGGAACCGCGCGTCGAAACGACCAGCGAGTGGCACCGGCCATTCGACGAGGGCCGTCACCTCGTCGAGCAGCGCGTCGGAAATCACGGCGTGGCCGCCGAGCCGCGCGGCTGCTGCCGTGACGCCTTGCCGAATCGTCTCGCGGCGCTCGTGGATGTCGGCCAGCACGCGGCCGCGCTTGTGCAGAGTCGCCGCGTAGGAAGCTGGCGTGGAAATCCGCAGCGCCTTCGGCGCCATGAAACGATGGCCATAGGTCACATTCGACGATGGGACGCCGAGGATCTCGCAAGGCAGTGTCTCCTTGCCGAAGACCATCAGCACCCAGTGCACGGGCCGCACGAACTGGGCCTCGCCCGCGCCCCAGCGCATGCGGCGGGCGATCGGCAGGGCGTCGAGTGCCGCCTGGACGATGGCGGGCAACAGGCTCGCCGTATACGCGCCAGCTTCGGTGCCGCGGTGCACGAGCCAGGCGCCCTTCGGCGTTTCGAGCTGCTTGAGGTGGTTCACCTCGACGCCGCAGCTCTTCGCGAACGCGACGGCAGCCTGAGTCGGCGCGCCTTGCGCGTCGAACGCTGCCTTGAGCGGCGGACCGCGGCGCTCGATCGCGCGATCCGGCTGGCGCTCGGCGAGCCGCCGGACACGGACCGCGAGCCGGCGCGGTGTCGCAAATCGCTCGACCGTGCGGTGTTCCAGCCCGGCGTCGGTGAGCCCCTTGGCGATGCCATCGGCGAAAGCGGTGGCCAGCGTCAGCAGGGACTTTGGCGGCAACTCTTCGGTGCCGATCTCGACCAGGAAGTCCCGGTGGGCGGCGCTCATGAAACCACCTCGGCGGCGGACGTCAGCATCGGGAACCCGAGTGCCTCACGACTCGCGTAATACGCCTCGGCGACGCCGCGGGCCAGCGTGCGCACCCGCAGGATGAACCGCTGCCGCTCGGTGACCGAGATCGCCTTGCGCGCGTCGAGCAGGTTGAACGTGTGCGAGGATTTCAGCATGCGCTCGTAGGCGGGCAGCGGCAGCTTCGCCTCGAGCAGCTGCAGGCACTCCTTCTCCTGCGCGTCGAACTGCCGGAACAATTCATCGACGTCGGCGTACTCGAAGTTGTACTTCGACTGCTCGACCTCGTTCTGGTGATAGACGTCGCCGTAGGTCATGCGCCCCAGCGGCCCGTCCGTCCAGACCAGGTCGAACACGCTCTCGACGCCCTGCAGGTACATGGCCAGCCGCTCGAGGCCGTAGGTGATCTCGGCCATGACCGGCCGGCAGTCGAGGCCGCCGACCTGCTGGAAGTAGGTGAACTGCGTGACTTCCATGCCGTTCAGCCAGATCTCCCAGCCGAGGCCCCAGGCGCCCAGTGTCGGCGACTCCCAGTTGTCCTCGACGAGGCGGATGTCGTGCACCCGTGGATCGATGCCGACCGCGCGTAGCGAGTCGAGGTACAGGTCGATGATGTCCACCGGCGACGGCTTGATCACGACCTGGTACTGGTAGTAGTGCTGCAGCCGGAACGGGTTGTCGCCGTAGCGCCCGTCGGTCGGCCGGCGCGACGGCTGCACGTAGGCGGCGCTCCACGGCTCGGGTCCGAGCGCGCGCAGGAACGTGGCGGTGTGGAACGTGCCCGCGCCCATCTCCATGTCGTAGGGCTGCAGGATTGCGCAGCCGCGACTGGCCCAGTAGCCCTGCAGGGTCAGGAGCAGGTCCTGGAACGTTCGAGGGGGCGTTGCCGCCTTCTTGGCCATCGTTGAACCGCCGCGGATGAGTCGCTGCAAGGCGGCGCAGTATAGCGAACGGGCTCAGTTACGCGGTTTGAGCAGCGGATTGACCACGCGCAGCGCCGGAAAGCGACTGAAGTCCCGGTCCGCGGACCAGAGCTCGGTCACCCCGTGCTGAAGGCAGAGCGCGGCGATTCGCGCGTCGTGAACGCGGCCACCCTGTATCTGGCCTCGCTCGATGAGCGGGCGCAAGTGGTTCCAGGAGCCGGGTACCTCACCAATGGCCACCAGCCCGGGCGCCTCCCGCCAGCACTCCACCTGCTCCAACGCGTCCGCAACTGGAGTCGGTGGATCGAAGATCCGCGGATGAGTCGCAATGGCGAGAAACTCATGGACGCAGGGCCACGGGATCGCCCACGCTGCAGGCGACTCTGCCAGCGTTGCGAGGCATGCGTCGGCAGGTTCGTGCCAAGGCGAGTCGCCCCGATGCGCATACAGCAGGATGTTGGTGTCGACGGCAATCATCCGCCGCGCCCTTCGTAGGAGAGGTCGCGGATCCGCTCCCAGCCGGCCTCGGCAGCCTCGGGTCGCAGTCCGTTGCCGGAAAACGTGTGACGGCGCAGCTGGAATGGGGCGCGCCGGGTGCCGGATTGCGATTGCAGGTAACTTCGCAGCGCTGCCTCGAAGACGCCTCGCAGCGTGGTCCCCTGGCGAGCCGCGACGTCCCTGGCCGCCTGCAGCAGCGTGTCGTTCAGTTCAATGGTTGTTTTCATATGGGTACCCATACTAATCTGGCCGTATACCCATAAAAGCTTGGCGTGATGGCCACGATTGGTCAATCGGCATTCGGGGCCGGTTCGTGGAGAATCAGCAGCCCGGCATAACCGAGTCCCATGCTTCATGCGCGCAACTCAGGATCCAATCGAGCGCTTCCTGACCTCACCGGCCTACGGTGTCGTCGGGGCCTCGCCCCGCCGCCACAAGTACGGCAACAAGGTGCTGCGCTGCTACCAGCAGGCGGGCCGGCGGGCGATCCCGGTGAATCCGCGGGAGACGGAGATTGAGGGAGTCGCGTGCGTGGCGAGCGTGCTCGACTTGCCCGACGAGGTGAAAAGCCTCTCGATCATCACGCCGCCGGCGGTGACCGAGCGGGTGGTGGAGGAGGCGATCCGCAGGGGCATCGAGCACGTCTGGATGCAGCCGGGCGCGGAAAGCGAGCGGGCGGTGGCGGACTGTGAGGCGGCCGGGATCAACGTCATTGCGGACGGAAGCTGCGTGCTGGTCGTACTCGGTTACCACGAGCGCGGCCGATGAAGGCGCGGAAAAATATTAGAAAAAACGAACAGTCTGAACAAATGAGTGGCTATGACGACCATATTGTGAATCTGAATAGAGTAATTTAATCGACCGTCCGTGCGCCGCGTTCAGCGGTCGGCACTATCGTCGGAGTCGATTCCCGCAGCGGGACCCGAGCCGCCCATTCCACCACCGCCGCCGGCGCCGCCGCCTGCGCGCCCGCCGCCGGCCTCACCGCCCTTGCCGCCGCGGGAGCCCGCCGGCGTCGGGCGCAGGGGGCCCTGCTTCGGGATGACGACCGCCGTCGGCACGGGTTCGAGATCGAGGACCTCGCGTATGAACGTGCGGAGCGAAACGACGATCTCAGAGGTCTCAACCGCGCGGCCGGCGGCAAGGTCGCTCGCCGCCCTGACGGCCAACCGCACCTGCTCCTCGGTACCGAGCAGGATGATGTCCGACAGCGCAGCCTCCACTGCGTCGCGAACCCGTCGCCGCCGCTCGCTGCCCGGCAGATCGGCTTCGGTCGGCACGTTGTCCTCCGATGCCCGGAGTCGCAGGTCGCGCAGGTGACTCGGATCCACCGCAAGGTCGCCGGTGAACGAACCACCGAGCGTCTTGTAGGCAGCGATGAGGGTTCGCAGCCGCTCGTTGATCTGGCGGTTCTCACGCTCACGGCGCTGCTGGACCGTCTGCATGACGAGCAGGCGGATCCCGACGATGACCAGCGTCACGAAGGACAGGCCGAGCAGTGTCGAGAGCACGGCCTGCCACGAACTGAAGTCGAAGCCATTGAGCACGGGAGACCCTCAGGATGGGGGAGGCACGGCGGCGACGCTCAGACGTACGGGCGGTATTTCTCCAGATAGCGCACCGGCTTCGACAGCGCGTCGCGCCGGAACGGGTCGCCCAGCTCCTGAGTGACCATCATCTCGAGCACGGTACACGTCCCGTCTGCCTGGGCGCGGACGGCCGCCTGCAGCGCCGGTCCCACGTCGGCGAGCCGTTCGACCGTCACCCCGGCACAACCGAAGGCCTGGGACACCTTCGCCCAGCTCGGGCTCTCGAGGTTCACGCCCTGGAAGCGGCGCGCGTAGAAGTCCACGTGGTTCTTCTTCTCCGCGCCCCACTGGCCGTTGTTGAACACGATCACGGTCACGCCGATCTTCTCGCGCGCGCAGGTCAGCAGCTCGTTCAGGCTGATGCCCCAAGCGCCGTCGCCGACATAGGCGATGGCCGGCCGGTCCGGCGCAGCCACCTTGGCGCCGCAGGCGACCGGGAATGCATAGCCGCAGTTGCCGAAGCTCATCGCCGCGAACATCGAGCGCGGCTCCTCGAAGCGCAGGTAGGAATTCGAAACCGAGCAGATGTTGCCGATGTCGGTCGAGACCATGGCGCGGGGCGGCAGGGCCTTCTCGAGCTCGCGCAGCATCTGCCGCGGGTGCATGTACGGCGAGTCCTTGGCGACCTCGAGCGAGTACGGGTCCTGCTCGTGGGTCCACGCGTCAAGCTCCTGCTCCCAGGCGTCTTTCGCGGCTGCGATCGTCGCCCGGCGCTCGGCACGGTTTGCGGTGCAGGCAAGCTCGCGGCCCGCCAGCCGCTCCATGAGTGCTGCGGCCGCGGACCGGGCATCGCCGTTGATACCGACGCTGATGCTCTTCACGAGGCCGAGCATGCGGGGATCGACGTCGACCTGGATGATCTTCGCGCTGGCAGGCCAGTACTCCATGCCGTACTGCGGCAGCGTGCCGAACGGCCCGAGGCGCGTGCCGAGCGCGAGCACGACGTCCGCCTGCGCGATCAGCTTCATCGCCGCCTTGGAGCCCTGGTAGCCGAGCGGGCCGCACCACAGCGGATGCGAGGCCGGGAACGAATCATTGTGCAGGTAACTGTTCGCGACCGGTGCGTGCAGCAATTCGGCGAGCGCGATGGCCTCCGCCGTGCCGCCCGCCAGGATCACGCCACCGCCCGCGACGATGACGGGAAACCTCGCCTGCGCGAGCAGTGCGGCCGCCGCGTCGAGTGCGGCCATGTCACCGGGTCCCCGGCCGATCCGCATCGGCGGGCTGATCGCAGCCTGGATATCGCCGTAGAAGTAGTCGCGCGGGATGTTGAGCTGCGTCGGCCCCAACTCGAGCATCGCGCGGTCGAAACAGCGCCCGGCGATCTCGGCCATGCGCTTCGGGTTGTTGACGTGGCCCTGGTACCTGGTGATCTTCGAGAAGATCGGCAGCTGCTCGGTCTCCTGGAAGCCACCGAGGCCCATCGTCATCGAGCCCGTCTCGGGCGTGATGAACACGACCGGCGAGTGCGCCCAGTACGCGGCCGCGATCGCCGTGACGAAATTGGTGACGCCCGGCCCGTTCTGTGCGATGCAGACGCCATGGCGACCCGACGCGCGTGCATAGCCGTCCGCCATGTGGGCTGCGCCTTGCTCGTGCGCCACCGGGATGAAGCGAATGCCCGCCGCCGGGAAGATGTCGAGCGCGTCCATGTAGGCCGACCCGACGATGCCGAAGACCTCGGTCACGCCGTTGGCGGCCAGGGTCTCGACGAGGGCTTCGGACGGCGTCATGCGTTGCAGAGTGGGAGCGGTCACGGCAGGCCTCCATTGAACTGCGACAAGATAGTCTTTCGAGCCGCTGCCAGTATCAGGGGCTGCCGAAACGGCCGCGGCCGGCGAGGCCCACTGTCGTGAACCCGGCCGGCCGCGTCGTCGAACGAATCGCGGTCGCTGCGTGCGCCGCTCAGGCCGCCGGTTCCTCCGGCGGCACGATCGCCGTCCACGAGCTGTCCGGATCGAAGCTCTGGATCGCCTCGACGGCCGTTGCGGTGTCCTCGCCCAGGTCCTTCTGGAAGACGATACCGTCCTGGTTGACGATGAAGGTCTGCACGCCGCTCGAGCCGTAGTCTGCAGGCCAGGCGACCAGCGCAAAGCCTTCGGTCAGCAGCCCGTCCTTGAAGTAGTCCCTTGCGCCACCGTTCGCGTTCTCGCCTTGGGCGTAGAGCAGTCGGTAGTAGTAGCCGTGGTACGGCGTGCTCCCGTCGCCCTCCGCCCGCCGGTAGCCCTCCGCGGCGGCGGCCGCGACGAAGGGTCCGGCCGGGCTCGGCGGCTCGCCTTCCTCGGTGGGCCAATACAGCCCGTTCTGCAGGCCTTGGTCACTGACCAGCTTCAGTGCGTAGATGCCGGCCGCGTCGCCGTCGCGACCCGCGGAGGCATATTCGATCTGTGCGTTCACGAAACCGCGGCACACGTCGATCGCGCCGAGTTCGTTGCCGCCGACGCGGCGGTAAATCATCTCGTCGATGCCCGCTTCGCCGTCGAACTGCCAGCGGCCGTCGCGCTTGACGATCGGAACTGGCATCGGCCATTCGTCATCCCCAGTCAACAGCACCTTGCGGTCGGCGCCGTCGTCGGTCAACGAGTGCTTGGTCTCGTAGGCTGCCAGGAACGCGGCGCGATCGCTCGCATCCTGGACCGCATCACCCGAGTTCAGCAGCTCCTCGCTGCCGGGTCCGAGCATGGCCTGCAGGGCGGCCAGGTCGTCTTTCTGCATCGCGGCAACCAGCGCGCTCACCGCATCTTCTGGCGACTTGAATGTTCCGTCCTGTGCTGGCTGCTTCGCGCAGCCGGCCGTGATCAACAGTCCGAGCAGAATGGCAGCGACGCTCAGCCGCGGCGCACGCAGAATGTTTGTCGTGTTCATCAGTATTGCTCCGTGCGGTCAGCGCTGTTTCTTCTTGCCACCGCCGCCGCCGGCACCCTTGCTGCGGGCGCCCTGCGGCAGGCTCTGCTTGCCACGCTGGCTCGCAGCGCGGTCCTTGCTGCCGCCCTTCGCGCCGGACATTGCCGTGCCGGCTTTGCCACCCGATGGCGCAGGCCGCGTCGTCTGCATCGGCTTGGCGCCTGGCGGCCGATCAGCAGGCTGCGGGCGCGCCGCGGGCTTCTTGTCGGCCACTGGCTTGGCATAGCCACGATCGCCTGCGGCCTTGTTCGGTTTCGGCAGGTCCTTCGTGGCCGGCGTCGGACGCGGCACGTCGCGTGTCTGTGGCTGCGCGCGGTCGGGCTTGGCGCCGGCATAGCTGCCCTGCACCTTCGGCGGAGCCTTGGTTTTCGGGACGTCGCGGGTCCCGGGCCGTGCCTGTGCAGGCTTCGAGTAGCCGGGCTGTGCGTTCGCGATCCGGTCCTTGGCGTCCTGCTTGCTGCCGGGTTTCGCACCCGCGTAGCCGCTCTGGCCTTTCCAGTTGGCCGCAGTCGCATCGGGTGACGGTCGCTTCACGTCGGCCGGCATCGCGCGCGGCTGTCGCTTGCTCAGCTCATTGAGTTCGGGCCGGTTCGGGCGTGCCGTCGTGATCGGGCTGGACGCCTTGTTGGCAGCTTGGTAGCCGCCACTGGTCCGTGGACGCTTGTTGTCATAGCGATCCCAGTAACCGTTGCCGCCGCCAGGGCGATTGCCACCCGTGTTGATGACGATGTTGCCGTTGTTCTGGAACCCGCTGTTGTAGTTCGGCGGACGGTTGTAGCCGCTGCTGGGGTAATACCCGCCGCCGTACGACGGCCGGTACGGGTAGGGCGGGTAGTACGGCATGCCGCCGTAACCGTAGTTCGGGTAGTAGTAGTCGTACTTGTTCTTGTGATGGTCGTCGTCGTCGAAGAGCTCGTTGACGAGGATGCCTGCGCCGAATGCAAGCACGCCGGTCGTGATCATCGCGCCGGTCGAGTGGCCGCTCTTTTCTTCAGTGACTGCCGTCGTCGTCGCGGCCGGCACCGGCGCATAAGCTGTCACCGGGTCGTATTGCGGCACGTAAACGACCTCGGGCTGCGCCGGCTTCAGCACGACGACTTCCTGTCCCTCCTGCTGCTGAGTCTCGACCGTCATCTGCTCGGTCGACTGCAGGTTGCCGACGTCCTTCGCCTGCCTGCGCAGCCGCTGCACGGCATCGAGCACGCCGGGCTGGTCGGCAACGAAGGCTTCGCCGAGCTCGGTCGTCCAGCCGAGCTCGAGGCACATCATGTCGACGGTTTCGGGAAACTGGACCAGCGCGCGGACCGGTGGCGTGAATCCTGCGGCAGCGGCCGCGTCATCGAGCGCGCCGCCCTTGAGTCCCGTGTTCTGCAGCAACCAGTTGCCCGCGTCGAGCACTTCCTGGGGGTTGGTCGATGCGATCAACAATTGCGACAGCACCGGATCCGGGTACAGCGCGACGGGTGCAAGCAGTTCTTCCAGCGCTTCCGGCGACCAGGTCTGTGTGACCTGGTCGGCCGTGACAGGTGCCGCTGGCGGTGCGGCCGATGGAGTCGCATCGGTGGATGCAGGTGCGGCGGGAGCCGGAGCCTGGGCCGGAGCCGGCTCTTTCGAGCCACACGCGGAGATGGACGTCAGGGCGCCGAGGACGACGCAGAACGCGAGCGAACGTAGATCCGCAGCGGGGCGCTGCATGTGAGAACTCCCCCCGCGGCGAGCGCGGGACAGCATCCATACCGAAATGCCGACGACCCTGCCCCGCAATACGACGGATGCAGAAACCCCGACACGCTTCCCACGCCCCGCCGCGAATCTAGCATGGCGCCCCGCGGCAAGCGACGTGACTTGAGTCTTCAGCGGCTGGCGCCACGAGTCAGGGAGCAGCGAGCTGCCGCAAACCGCGCCTGCACCGAATCGCACCATTTTGAGTCGCAACGCACCATTATAGGGCATGTATCAGACTTCGATGACCCGCTTCGGTCTGCATTTCCGCATAGTTGCGCCATCGAGGTGCGCTGGCATACTAAGTGCATTCATTTGGGTCCCATTACCCGCCTCCGGGGTCGTCGCGGCGAGCGACCCGAGGCCTCCGCCTTCGCTGCATCCGCTCAAGGAGTTCCCATGACCACCGCTGCCGACGTGCTGAAGTTAATCGAGGAGAAAGAGGTCAAGTATGTGGACCTTCGCTTCACGGATACCAAGGGCAAGGAACAGCACGTGACCGTCCCGACGCGCGTCGTCGACGACGCCTTCTTCGAGGACGGCAAGGGCTTCGACGGCTCGTCGATCGCCGGCTGGAAGGGCATCCAGGAGTCGGACATGATCCTGATGCCGGACCCGTCGACCGTGATCCTCGATCCGTTCTTCGAGGAGACGACGCTCAACCTGCGCTGCGACATCGTCGAGCCCTCGACGATGCAGGGTTACGAGCGCGACCCGCGCTCGCTCGCCAAGCGCGCCGAGGCCTATCTCAAGTCGACCGGCATCGCCGACGCGTCGATTTGGGGACCCGAGAACGAATTCTTCATCTTCGACAGCCTCCGCCACGGCAGCTCGATGAACGGCTGCTTCTACGAGGTCGATTCGCTGCAGGGCGCGTGGAATTCCGGCCGCGCGATCGAAGGCGGCAACCTCGGCCACCGCCCGGGCATCAAGGGCGGCTACTTCCCGGTGCCGCCGGTGGATGCTTACCAGGACCTGCGCACAGCGATGTGCCTCGCGATGGAAGAAATGGGCCTCAAGGTCGAGGTGCATCACTCGGAGGTCGCCACCGCTGGCCAGGCCGAGATCAACGTGTCGGCCAACACGCTGACCAAGAAGGCCGACGAGGTGCAGATCCTCAAGTACGCGATCCACAACGTCGCGGCGAGCTACGGCAAGACTGCGACGTTCATGCCGAAGCCGCTCGTCGGCGACAACGGCAACGGCATGCACGTGAACCAATCGCTGTCGAAGGACGGCAAGAACATCTTCGCCGGCGACAAGTACGGCGGCCTGTCCGAGATCGCGATCTACTACATCGGCGGCATCATCAAGCACGCCAAGGCGC
>Ga0209253_10002371_pt1 | contig 16707 bp, 17 predicted proteins | sample FrelakmetBRP12BR_FD_187145 | JGI IMG/M metagenome (GOLD analysis project Ga0209253, IMG submission 187145) | Freshwater lake sediment microbial communities from the University of Notre Dame, USA, for methane emissions studies - BRP12 BR (SPAdes)... | ecosystem: Environmental > Aquatic >...
AGACCCCGAGAAGGGCCCTCACGGCATCTCCACCTTCTGGTTCTATCCGAAGAAGACCAAGGGCTTTTCCTGCGAGAAGATCAAGAAATGGGGTATGAGGACTTCTCCCACGGGTCTCATCACCTTTGAGGACATGGAGATCCCCGAGGATCAGCTCGTCGGCGGGCTGAACAAGGGTGTCGCCGTCCTCACTTCCGGTCTCTGCACCGAGAGAATCACCCTCTGCGGGTGCACGCTCGGCTCCCAGAGAAGCTGCCTTGAACTCTCCCTGAAATACGCCAAGGAGAGAGTCCAGTTCGGCAAGCCGATTGCCTCCTTCCAGGCTATCCAGGGAAAACTGGCCGACATGTACTGCGGCTACAAGGCCGCCAAGTGGATGGCCTACAGCGCCGCTGCCTACTGTGACACCCTCGAAAACAAGAGCGGTGGAAAGGGAACGGACCTCGACCGCATGGCCGCGGCAGCCCTTCTGTATAACGGCGAGGTAGGAACAAAGATCGGTCTCGACGCCATTCAGATCCACGGCGGTTACGGCTACTGCACCGAGTACGGTGTTACCAGGCATTTCCTGGATCAGAAACTGTGGGAAATCGGGGCGGGTACTTCCGAAATCCGCAGGATGATCATTGCCAGGGAGCTCATGAGAGACGACTTCCGAAGCGGTCTGTAAAAGCATTGCAACCACGGGAAGCCATGGCTGCCGGAAGCCATGGCTTCCTTTTTTTTCACCTTGACCATTCCGCCCCTGTTCTGCCAGAATTCCTGAAAATAAAAATTTCATTCTCCCGATGCGTCGAAGGGCTCAAGGATTCCTCGCCTTCCCGTTTATGAACTTCAAAACAAATTAAATAAAGCCGGGGATAGAACGCATGAAAATCAGAAAAGTTGAAACCTGTCTTTTTTTGTTTGCTTTTCTCACCGCCTTTTTGATTTCTTCATCCGCCGCATCAGAGCGTGAGGATACCGCACACCTCGTCCTGAAAAAAACCATCTCCGCCCGGGATAAAAGCCCCGTTTATGTCGTTCAAAAAGGCGACCACCTCATGGGAATTCTCCGTCGCGAGCTGGAGGCAGGTTCGGCGGAGCTGGGATGGATGCTGAAAGAGGTAAAAAGACGGAACCCCGGGCTTAAGGATGTCAATGTCATCGAGCCGGGCCGGAAGATCGCGCTTCCCGTCATTGCACCACCGGAGGGCTACCAGACCTACAGAGTCAAGAAGGGAGATTACCTCGCCAAAATTCTTCAGAAGAATCTTGGTTTGAAGGGTCAGGAACTGCTCAGGGCCTTGAAAGACATCAAAAAACAGAACCCAAACATCCGGGATATCAACCTCATTTTCCCGGGGCAGAGAATATCCATCCCCCGAATCCTGCCGCCCGAGAAGGCAAAGGCCGAGGAGCCGCCACGAACCCCCGAGACAGCGGCGGTCCTCCCCGATGTAAAGCCTGTCTTGATGACTGAGAAAGAACAGGCTCTGATCCGACGGATTGTGGAACGGGCGGGCGGTTCGGTCCTGACCGATGGAAACTACTACATCCCTCTTTCGGCCAAGGACCAGGTCACCGTTGATTGTGCAGCCGTTCCTGTCGTTGAACTCGACGATGGAAGCAGGATCCTCCTTGATTTCGGAGGCCAGGTCCCGCCGGATGTAAAGGAGAGAATACAGCGGACCTGGAAGAATTATACCGTTATCCAGGAAAGCAGCGGTGTGGGCGCTCTCCCCGCACTGGAGCGGATCTTCAAGGCATCAAAGCATTACAGCTTCAAGAAGACGGCCGATTACGTCGATGTGGGCCGCGAACCGCAGCTTCGGGTATTTCTAGACTGGGCCCTTTTCAAAAAAGATATCCTTTTCACCGGCATCGCCCTCAGGGAGAGCCCCCTAGCGGTGATGCCCTCAGCCCTATCCCGCTATGCGGAAAAGAACGGGGTTTCCGTCCTGGAGATCGGTGAAGGTCTTGAGGTTATCCGGGATGAAACCCCATCGGTGGCGACCGCCGACGTACCCGCCCTGAAATCAGGGACCCATGCTGAGCTCATCGATTCAATCGTCACAACCCTCGGCTTTACGGCTTCAAGAGATGCCTGGGTCAAGGTGACCGAACCGGGGGCACCCGCAAAGGTCGTCTCCGTGAAAGTGGACTTCCTGGTGGAAAGACCCGATAAAAGTGCCGTCATCAACCTCCGGGATCTACCGGAGCCCTTCCAGGAAACCCTGAAGCAGAAAGGTACAAACGTCGCGATCATCAAGGCGGACGATGAAAAAAGGGTGGTCATCGAAAAGACCCTGACGGCCATCGGTTTTTCCTTCACCACCGATACCTTTGATTTCAGCGGCCCTGACAAAGACGGAAAACCCCGCTGGGTGATCCGCATTCCGGCAACACGAATCAACCTCGCAGAGGGAAATCTCTTTTTAACTCCGTCGGCCCTGGACGGCGGGATTTACAGTTACCTGAAAACAACATGGGAAACGAAGCTCATCAGATATTAAAGAAACCCGTAAAGGCCCTGGTCCTTTTTTCGGGGGGGCTTGACAGTTCCGTCGCCGTCAAGGTGATTCAGGATCAGGGGATCGAAGTGCTGGGGGTCACGTTCACGACCCCCTTTTTCGGTGCCGAAAAGGCGGAAGCGGCGGCGCGTCGTGTCGGGCTCCCTCTTCTGATCCTCGACATCACGGAAGAACACCTGGCCATGGTGAAGGCACCCCGCTACGGTTACGGCCGGAACATGAATCCCTGCATTGACTGCCACACCCTGATGTTCAAGATTGCCGGACGTCAGATGGAGGAAAGAGGTTTTGACTTCGTCATCTCCGGCGAAGTTCTCGGCCAGAGGCCGATGTCCCAGAACAGGCAGATGCTCCACGTGGTGGCTAAGAACTCCGGATACGAACCGTACATTTTAAGGCCCTTGTCCGCGAAACTCCTGCCGGCCACGATGCCGGAAAAAGAAGGCAAGGTGGATCGCGAGCGGCTGCTGGACATCCATGGCCGGGGCCGAAAAAGACAGATGGAACTGGCTAAGCAGTACGGCATCACGGAATACACCAACCCGGCCGGCGGCTGCCTCCTCACGGATCCCATGTTCTCCAAGCGCCTGCGCGACCTTTTCACTCATGAAAATGAAGCGCCGGTCAGGGACATCGAACTTTTGAAAGTGGGGCGGCACATCCGGCTTGACGAGAAGACCAAGGTGGTCGTGGGAAGGAAGAAGGCGGAGAATAATGTCCTTCTGGACCTGGCAAGACCGGAAGACGCTGTCATCAGCATCCGGGATTTCCCCGGCCCGGTCTGTCTCATCCCCCACGGGGGAGACGAAAAGATTCTGGAGGAGGCCGCCGCCATCTGCGCTTCATACAGCGACGCGCCCCCGGAGGCCGATATCGTTGTTCGTTGCCGCGTCGGTCGGGACACCCGGTTTGTGACGGTGAAAGCAGCCTCGAAAGAGGCCTTCCAGAGCCGGGTGATCTGACACCCGGCAGGGGAAAGAAAACGAAAAAAGCGGCTGCCCTTTCGGCTGGCCGCTTTTTCATTCATTTTTTCGAGAATAAATGGTTTTGTCTCTTCCGAAGGATCCGGTCTTCGGCATCATGACCGCTGAGTTCAGTGTCCGGGAAGCCTCGCCGTACCCACAGCCGGGGCATTTGGGTTCCCGGCAACGGTCCTTCCTGTGACAGCCATTCCCTGCGCCGAAGAATCGGGTACTGTGTACACCGTTATGCCCGTTTTCCCCCCTGCCGCCAGTGCCGTTTGCCCCGCTTTCTTTCTCGCCTCGTCCTGTATACTGAAATACTTGGGCATGACTAAAGCGACCAGGATGATTAGGATGACCAGCACAGCGATAATCTCGATGAGCGTAAATCCCCTCTGACCTCTCGGCATCATCCCGTACAACACTTCATACTTCCCCTGCCTCTCGATGGGACTTCCGCCCTTGTGGATCCCAAAAAAAGTGGGTCGTCATGTTTTTACAGTGGAATTTAATAGGGAGTCTAAGGACGCGGAAAGAATAAATCAATACGGCGCCTGTATGGTTTTTGGCTAATGTTTCTTTCCTATTTTTTATACGAATATCGTCTGACCTCTTTCTAATACTTTTTTCGTAGATACTTTACGATTCAGGAATTAATAGGAAAAGGATAAGGCTTTCTGCCGGATCGGCGGGACAAATGTATTTTGACGGCTGCTACTGATGCACAGGCTTTCTACGGCCCTGGCTGCAGTATGTTTCTTTTTAAAAAAGGTGTTTCTTGGTTTTTTTGATTTTTCTCACAACTCACAACTCACCACTATTTTTTATGCTCACCACTGACCACTCACAACTTCTCAATAGGCTGGCAGGTGTGAAGGCCGGAGAAGGTCTTCCACGGTCTTGACGGGGTTGAAGGTCTCGAGAGGAACCTCGACGAAAATAGTGTTCCAGTGGGCCATGGAACCGTTCCAAAGCCCCGGCCGCTCGAGCGCTTTCAGCACACCACCTTCGTGAAATTTTTCAGAGATGGACACAGCGTTCCAGTCGACAAAACGGTCAAGATCAAATTTTTCTCCCCGGTAATTCCTGACCCCACAGACAAGATCGACGGGATTGAAATGCGTCGAGGAACGCCAGATGTTCCGCTGCGCCTCGGATTTCGGGTTGACCTGCATTTCCTCGATGATCTGGAGGGTAGAAGTCCCATCGTCCCTTTCGACCCAGAAAGGTCCGCCGCCGGGCTCCCCCTCATTCTTTACCATACCGCAGACCCGCATGGGGCGGTTCAGCCTCTCAAAAAGGAATGCCTTCCTCTCTGCCGGCGTGGAGCGTTCGAAGCTGCCGGGGAAGGAGAGGAAAAGCCTTTCCCTGCCAAACCGGACAAGGTCGGAAAGTTCTTCTTCGCCGGCATGGCCGGAGGCAAGCACATCCAGATGACGGTAGATCTCTTCCTGCACTTTGACCAGGTACCCGCCGAGGATTTTCTTGTGGAGGACGGTCGACTCCTTGAGACGGTCCGGCACGATGTTGTCGATGTTCTTGAGGAAGATGATATCCCCATCGATGGCATTGAGGTTCTGAAGAAGGGCGCCGTGACCGCCCGGTCTGAACAGAACCCTTCCCTCCCGATCATGGAAAGGCCGGTTTTCCAGATTCACAGCGATGGTATCGGTCGAAAAGTGCTGGGTGGAAACGACGATCTCGTAGCGGACACCGAAGAGTTTCTCATAAAGGCCTCTCACCCCCAGGATCTCCTCCCGGAATCGCGATTCGTGTTCTCCCGAAACGGTAAAGTGAATGCGGCAGATTTTTTCCCTGTCCTGCACATAGAGGGCCGCTTCAACGAGGTGCTCCTCCATGGCCGTTCGATTCCCGCCGGGGTACGAATGGAATTTCAAGAGGGCCTTGGGCAACCAGGCGTAGTGGAGACCCTTCGGCGTGAGGATGTACTCGAGGATGTCGGCACATTGCTCCTCGCGGATGATACGTTCGAGATCCCGGCCGTCACTGGACATGGCTTCTTTGAGATCCCCGTAGAAAGCGAACCTCGGGAGGTCCCTGAGAAAAAACGCCTCCTGACCTTCCGAATCAAAACGCCCGAGCCGGTAGAAGCCGTGCCAGTCTTTGAACATCCGGGAGGCCGCACCGGAAGCAGGCACGAATTTCAACATCCGCCCATCGCCTGCCGCCCTGTCATGCAGCGAGAGGAGCTCGCCGCGTTCATCCGGTGAAATGCGGATGATGCCGTCGCCCACTCTGGCGGGCCGATCCAATCGGACCGGGCTCATACCCTTTTCGAATATCTCGAGCTGCCTGCGGGCCTCCCTCTCCTCGATCCCCCTCTCGCGAATCGCCCGAAGATCTTCTCTAGATAAAGGAACCGCAGTCATGGCACCCCCTTATTTTATTTATATAACAGGATGAGTCATCGGGCAAGGACACGATGCATCGTGCCGCCGCTTAACGGGACGGCCTGTCGTGGTGAATTTCGTAGAGCGTTACTTCCGGTGGCGCGAGAAAACGAATGGGGGGGCCCCAGGTCCCCGTGCCTCTGCTCACGTAGAGATAGGAATGCCCGAGCCGGGTCAGTCCGCTGTCTTCCGGATAGGCCACCCATATGAGCAGGGTGAAAGGAAAAATCTGTCCGCTGTGGGTATGACCGGAAGCCTGGAGATCGAAGAAGCCCAGGGAATCTCTATCCACAAGGGGCCTGTGTTTTAAAAAAAGCGTGAACTTATCCGGAGGGAGACTCGAAAGGAGTTCCTTCTCGGGCCCGCCTCGTAGACGGCCGAAACCGAGACCGGCCGGGTCATCCACGCCTGCAATATTGATCACGTCCCCGGCCGTGCATCCCTCCCCCCGGAGGATCGTAAACCCCGCTTTTTCCGTGAAGGCCAGGGCCTGCTCGAGACCCGCGTAATACTCATGGTTTCCCGTAACGGCATATTTTCCGAATCTCGGTTGTATCTCTCCGAGCATCTCCGCCAGCCCCTCGAGATGATTGATCTGTCCATCCACGAGATCCCCTGTCGAGATGAGAATATCCGGGTTTGATTCCCTGACTTTCTCGAGGATCCTGGCCAGACGCCCCTGGCGGATGATGAGGCCCAGGTGAACATCGGAAATCTGAGCGACGGTCACCTTCCCCAGGCTCTCGGGGATCTTTGGCGACCTCAGGATCACGCGCTCAACACGAACATGCAAGGCTTCGAAGTACCCGTAGAGACAGATGACGATCGAAAAGACAAGGGGAATATAGAACGAAAGCCGGTAGGAAGGCGCGAGGTATAAGAGATCTTTCTGCGTGACCCATCCACCCACCCACAGGAGGAAGCGGTATAGGTCAAACAGGATCGCCGCGGAGAAAAACAAAAAGAGGACACCCATCCAGATATAACCGGCCCAGGAAAGAACATGTGCAGCGAGGTCAAAGTTGTATCTCTCCGCCACACGCACGAAGATGGGTGCCAGCACCATCCCAATCATGAAGAGGATGAGCAGCAGACTGGCGAGCGGACCGGCTGCCATGGCCGTCCTGATTTTCAGACAGGTATAAAGGTGAATACTGCCGTAAATAAGAAAAAAGGAGATCAGAAAGAGCGACATAGGGTGATTCGAGATTCCTTTCGAAGATGCCTATTGCGGGTTACCGAAGGACACGGCTTAGATAAAGACATTGTAGAGTGGACATTGGGCTTTCATCTGCCGAACATACTCAAGGCAGGTCATTCCATCGACGGCCTTCTCTCCCCGGCAGGCAAATCCCGCTTTTTCGAATGCCTTCCGGGAAACCTCCTCACCCCATCCGACACATGCCGTCAGCTCAAACAGGGGGTACTCGTGGAGATACTCGATGGCCGCACGAATCGCAGGGACCGAAAGTCCCCGCCCCCTGAATGAAGGGTCCAGAGCAAGATGAATTTCACCGTTCTTGCTTGAGATCACAGTCCCCACGGCAACCCACTTCCCTGACTCATACTTTTCCAGGATAAGAAGATGGAAGACCTTTTCTTTCAGCGCTTTCTCAAAAGATTCATAATGGCTGTCCGGTGCGAAGAGCCCCCCTGTCATCCGAATCGAGGGGTTTGTGTCCCTTCCGGCCCAGCGGCGGATGAGCTCGAAATCCGAGCCCCCGACCTGCCTGGCCCTCAGGTGACCTGTAAACCTTGCCTCTTTGTCCTCAAGGGAAAGGGCTCTTCTCATGCGATCATACCCCCTCTTTCCATTCGGATATATATAACGCTGCCGGCAATACCTGCACGCTGATCGAATCTATCAATAAATTAATCGTCCTTTGCTATCTGTCAATCCCCCGGCTCAAACCATTAAGATGTCCCTGAATCAAAAGCCGCGGAAAACAGTTGCCTCACCGGAAGGGTTCGATGATCACCTTGATGGATTTATCGGCACCCGCTACGAGCTGAAAGCCAAGACCCGTCTCCGCGAGACCGAGACGATGGGTCACCAGTGGCTCAACGGCCACACGTTTTTTCCTCAAAAGCTCGATGGTTTCCATGGCATCCAGAGGGCTGTTTCCATAGGAGGGCGTGAGCTTGACCTCGTTTCGCCAGAATTCGTTAATCGGCACAGGAAGATCAACACCCGGTTCCGTGGTCGCAAAGCAAAGCACCGTCCCGCCCCGATCCACGGACTGAAGGGCCTGTTTGAAGGCCGGGAGGGCACCGGTGCAGACAACGACCAGTTCTGCGAGCTGCCCGCCATTGCGTTCTCGAAGCCTCGCCGGGATATCGTCACTGGCATGAAAGGCGGCATCGGCACCCATCCGGCGCGCGGCATCGATACGATACTCGCTGATGTCCGTTGCGAAGATCTTGCCCGCACCCAGCGCCCTGGCCAGGAGCAGATGAAGAAGACCGGATATGCCGCTACCCAGGATGAGGACGCTCTGACCCGAATGAAGGTTGGCGATTCTCTGCCCCCGAACCACGCAGGCCAGGGGCTCGATGAACACCCCCTGCTCGAAGGTCACCTCTTCCGGCAGCACGAAGACGCCGCGGTCCACGTTGAGCCGGGGAATCCGGATGTACTCGGCGAAGCCCCCCGGATCATAGTTCGTTGTGTGAAGGGTCTCACAGGCCGTGTGATACCCCCTCAGGCAGTAGTGACAAGTGTTGCAGGGAATATGATGAGACACGAAGACGCGATCACCGGTCCGATACTTCTCTACGCCCTCCCCCGTTTCCACGATGACCCCTGCAATCTCGTGACCCAGCACGAGGGGCGCCTTTTTGATGCGGTACCATTCCATGACATCGCTGCCGCATATCCCGCTCGCCATGACTTTCACGAGGACCTCACCGAACCCGATCCTCGGGACAGGCATCTCCTCGAGCCTGACATCATGGTTATGATAATACATCGCAACGCGCATATTTCGTCTGTCTAAGTCCGTCTAGGTCTGTCTGAGTCCATCTAAGTCAATAAACCCTCTAAACTTCCGATCTTCCTACCCTCTTAACTTCTCTTTTTCTTGAGGCTGTTATAGAGTTTCCAGGCGCCTTTCGGCGTCTCATCCTCGTGGATGACGGACCGCAGTGCCCTGATCATCGCCACGGGATGGGGGTTCTGCCACACATTCCGCCCCAGGTTGACACCGATAGCCCCGCGCCGGAGGCCGTCATGGACAAACTCGAAGACCTCGAGTTCCGTCTCGCACTTGGGTCCGCCGGCCATCACGACGGGAACGGGACAGCCTTCGACAACCCTGTCGAAGTTCTTGCACCAGTATGTCTTGACGACCCTGGCACCGAGCTCCGCCGCGATGCGGCAACTGAGGGCAAGGTAACGGGCCTCCTGCTTTTCCAGCTCCTTCCCCACGGCTGTGACGGCCATGACGGGGATGCCGACGTCCTCGCAGAGATTGACCATGTCCGCAAGATTCATCAGAGAATCGTGCTCGTAATCGCTCCCCACAAAAATGGAAACGCCGACGGCCGCTGCGTTCAGGCGGATGATCTCATCGATGGACGTGGTCAGTGCCTCATGGGCAAGATCCTGACCCACGATGCTTGCTCCCCCTGAAACCCTCAGGATGATGGGCTTGGCGGTTTCCGCCTTCACGGCCGAGCGGAGCACCCCCCTCGTCACAAAAAGGGCGTCACAATATGGCAGTAGCGGTTCAATCGTCCTGCCAGGCCTTTCCAGGCACGTCGTCGGACCCTGGAAGTACCCGTGATCGATGGGCAGAAAAAAACAGCGCCCGTTCGGCTGGATCAGTTGCGACATGCGGTTTTTCATTCCCCATTCCATTTTGATTTCCCTCCAGGAATATATATCATTTCAAATTATCAGAATCTCTTCCGATTATCACCCGTCTCACTATCAGCCTGTTAAAGGGCTTTTGATTCCCCTAATCAGCCAGGCGCCCCGCTTCAATGCGCGCCAGTTCACCACCCTCGAAGACAAAGACACGGTAAAAACCACCGATCCTGTAAGTCCATCGCTCGACCCTCATTGTCCGCCGCACTCTCGGGAAAGACTCAAAGCGTTCTACCACCTCGTCGGATGACATGGACAGGGGCTCCCCGCATTTCACCAGGACCTCCTGTTTGGTATCTCCTACGGAGACGACCTTGTTATTGCAAAGAATGCTCAGGTATGTGGACTCTGCCGCTTCCCCGGCATTACCCGTCAATCCCCAGACTAAAAATATCAGGATTACAAACAAAAAAAATCGATAGATCAAGCCCCCGATCATAACCCTCCCTACTTTTGCTCGAGGATCTGCCAGTTGAGGACATCCCCCACGTTGGGGGTTTTTTAAGCAACCCTTTCTTCACCCTCTTTCGGGACGAAGATCCAGAGCAGAATGTAGGGGATAAGCCCTACGCCGTAACACAGGAAGAGCAGGGCGAAAATCAATCTCCACGTCCAGGATGGAAAGGCTGTGATTTCCCCCAGCCCGCCGCAGACACCACCGATCCATTTATCGCTCCGTGATCGCCGAAATCGATTGAGCCAGTTTCCTTCATCCATGATATGACCCCTCGGTGCATAAAAATATCCGTGTTTGGCCGGTCGCTTACTTCCGCTGATAGCCGAGCGGCATGATATACAGTGGAACCAGATTCCCCGTCAGTTTGAATGCCTGCCGGATGTTCTCCTCATTGAGCCCGGCAACAAGGCAGGTGCCGACCCCTCTTGGAGTGGCCATCAGGTAAACATTCTGAGCAATCGTCCCGGCCGTTGAGTTTGCCCAGTAGAGTTTTTCCTCCCTGTTTCTCAGCGGACCGGGAACCCTGTCGAGGTCCGCCACGAGAACCAGTATATGGGAAGCCTTCGACACGTAGCCCTGCCAGGCCATCTTGCCGCGCAAATCACCGTCGGAAACCCACGTGAGTCTGTGGTCCTGGGAATCATAAAGGTAGCATTCCGTATCGGCGACGACATAGACTTCGACGTACTGATTGCCGTACGCGGAAGGCGCCGTCCTTTTGCCCCCGGGCCTGTTGACCCCATTGGCCGCCCAGAGGATCGCGGAGAGGTCCTCCGTTGAGATTTTGGCGGGGCTGTACTCCCTTGTAGATTTTCGCTGCTCAAGGGCTGTCACAAGATCCATACCGGCACTTGCCGGCCGACCAGGGAGTAAAAGATCCTTTTTTTCAGCAAACAATGGACTCGCCAAGCCAAGGCCCGCAGCCACAAGAACACAAAGGACGGCCGGAATTTTATTCCTCATATAATGCTCCCTCCTTTTATTCTTTGTCGAATTTTACCGAAAAAACGGATAAAAGCCAAATTCTAAAGAAGGGCCACAGGGAGGGTTCAGGGCAAAGGGCAAAGGGTAACGGGTTCCGGGTTTAGGGTAAAGGGTGGAGGGCCTTTGGCCCTTGCTCACCACTCACAACTCACCACTCACCACTATTTCTAGTAACGCTTTCGCCAGCGCTCGAGCTTTTCAAACGCATCCCCGGTGGCTTTGAGCAGTAATTCGAGATTCACCGGCTTCGTAAAGAAATCATCGAAGCCGGCTTCCCGGCACTCTTCGATCTCATAGAGAGCCGCCCATCCGGTAACGGCATAGATGATTGCCGGGGGTTTCATTTTCCTGATCTTCCCGCACAACTCGATGCCGCTGACCCCGAAAAGCTTCAGGTCGAGGAAGATAACGTTGATATCCTCGCGAGCCAGAATATCCAGAGCTTCCTCGGCCCCCGACGCTGTTCTCACGTCGTATCCGGAAGAGCCGAGCATCGCTTCAAGAACCTGGCGGGCCGTGGCTTCATCATCGACAACGAGAATTTTCTTTGCCATAGGTAACCCTGATCTTTGGACGGCAGGTCAGGACTTTCCATCGATATTCGGCAGCAGAGCGGCGATCTCATCGAGGATTCGCTCGCCCTCACCGGAAGAGACATCGCAGAGCCAGATCCCGTCCGGGTATAGGATGACGTTGGGCCCTCTCGCGCAGAGTCCCATGCACCCGCTGCTGGAAACGCGGACGCGGGTCTTCCACCCCCGCTTCTCTATCCCCTCTTTCAGAAAATCTTTGAGTGCCTCATTTCCGCCATCGGCACAGGATTTTCGCTCGCCGTGGCGATTGTTCGTGCAGACGAAGACATGACAGATATAGGGGCGTGTCTCTTTTTTCATCTAATGACCGTGGGTGTTTTCTTCTGACCGGAGTAGAGACGGATCCGCGGTCCCTTATGCCGGGGGCAGAAGACCCTTGAGTTCGCCGAATTCCGCATGGTCATCCTTCCAATCAAAGGGGAGAAGGTCAACCTTCAATTTCGCCAGCTTGTTCTCGAGCACGGCATCGATCCCGCCCGGAACCGCCATGACCAATCTCGGTTGATGAGGAAGGCTGAGCCCGTTGAGCAGAAGCCGTGCCATGCCGGCGCATAGATTCGGCAGGTGCAGGTCCGTCTTAACCTCGAAGACGGTTGTGATTCGGCCTTTTGTGTCCACCGCATAGAGGTCTCTGTTCCCGTCGTTTCCGACCCTGACACCATATCCCCTGAGTGCAGAAGCCAAGTCCTGGGTTACAAGACCATGATCACATTCCGCGGCGAGATCCCTTTCTTCTTTCAGGTATTTCCTGCCGACCCATTCCTCGCTGAACCGGTGATCGTCGAATTCCATCTCCGTTTGAATCCATTGCGGAGATCCGAAGCCTTTGATCCGGTCCACCTTGCGAACAAACTGGCTCACCTGCCGGGCAAATCTCGACGACCCCAGATGGCCGATCAGAACAACGTTTGTTTCAGCGCTCCCATCCTGCACCAGAGCCCAGACACCGCGGTACTGGTCCTCAAAGAGGGATTTTCCGATACCTTTTTTTCCACCGCCGATTTTTCCCCGGTGGACGACAAAAATTCTCCCGGCCTCATCCCGGGCGAAAGCGCCGCCGATTCTCCGGTCGAGTCCCTGGAGCGGAAAATTGATCTCACAGGTACTGAAAACATGGGCATCCTTCGAAGGCCGGCCCACACCGAAGGCATTCCAATACCGGTTTCCGGTCTGTTTTCTGGGGCTAAACCAGATACCCAGGGCCCGGGCGCAGAAGACTTTACCCTCGAAGCTCTCCCCCAGGTGACCGATCCTGACCCGGATCCTGTCGTCGGCGTATGTCCTCAGTAGCCTCATGAACTGCTGCTGACAACGCCGGATCGTTGATTCGTCTTCCAGGATCCTGAGCATACCCTGTTCCTTTTCCAGGCCGGGGACCAGACCCACCGCATCGCATCGTGAACCACCCCATGGGTCGCGCTACGATGATCAAAGGCAGTGGGCAGGATATCATTTTCGAGGCAGGCGGACATCTTTCAGGGATTAACGCAGGCGCGAAGCTCCTTCAGCTTTTCTGTTCCACCCGCCTTCCGTGATAGTCCTGAATTTGCGGGACACTTTACTACAGGCGCCTGAAAAATCAACTCTTTCTTGCCTTGCTCGCCACTCACTCTATTTGAAAGGCTCTCCCAGGCTCTTCTTGAACTCTGCCAGTGCGTCGAAAACGGGAACGGCATAACTTGAACCTTCGCCCGCCTGCCCGACAAGCTTCTGGGTATTGACCCCCACAACCCGCCCGAACTGAGTGACAAGAGGGCCCCCGCTGTTGATGTAGGTGATCGGGGCCGTGGTCTGAATGTAGGTCATGTCATCGATGGATTTGGTGCCGGAGTGAATACCCGGCGCGATGGTATGCGTGAGACCCATGGGCATCCCTATCGCATAGAGATTAGCCTTCGCGGGGAGCCGGCGGGTGTCGAAAGGTTCGATGTAGGGGCACTTATAACCGTCCAGCTTGAGCAGAGCGATGTCGTATTTCTCACTGATTTCTTTCACCCCCTGCACCTCCAGCTGAGTGCCGTCGATGAGGACGATCTTATTCGTCCCGGCGGGATTGACAATGTGCTTGTTCGTCAGAATGAATCCCTCTTTCGTGATGAAAAAGCCCGAACCGACCCCCTTGGAGGATTGCACCAGGATGGTGGCGTTTCTGGCTTTTTCGATGGCATTCTGGGGAGGAAAATTCAGGGTAAGCTGTTCTTGAAGATCCCTGGATCTTTTAGGCTGCTCCGAGGGAGGTTTATCTTCGATATGGACGATGCCGTCATCATCGATCCACGTCGTGACCCCCGCCGCCCCTGCGGGGAAAAGGCCGACGAAGAGAAGGGACACACAGATCAACATCCTGAGAGGAATCATGACATTCACCTGTTCGAGAGACGACTTATAATCTTGATCGGCTGTTTTTCGGGCGGGCTGATGTTTTCGATGAACCCGAAGAACCGGTCGTCTTTTCTAACTTCAGGCCGGCTGCCGGTTTCTGAATGGCCGGTGTTGGGACATGGGCCATCCTGAACCCATCTTCAATCAGTCGCCTCGCCTCCCGGTCCCTCACACTGGACGACTTTGCTCCCATGACGACAGCCATGAGACGCATCCCATCTCTCTGGGCGGTCAACACGATGTGATAACCGCTTTTCCTCGTGAATCCCGTCTTCAAGCCATCCACGTCAGGATACATCCCGAGAAGATGATTCGAATTTTGCTGTGTGACATCCTGAAAGGTGTAGGATGTCATGGAATGAATCTCCAGGGATTGGGGGAAACGCTTCAGATAGGACTCACAGAGCCTGAGGACATCCCGGGCCGTGGTCACCTGTCCTCTGGAGGGAAGACCATTCGGATTTCTGAAATGGCTGTGGGTCATGCCCAGTGCCCGTGCCTTGGCGTTCATGCGCCCTACAAAAGTGTCCACATCCCCGTCGACATGCTCCGCAATGGCTGTTGCGGCGTCGTTGCCGGAAACGATGGCCGTTCCCTTGATCAAATCATCCAGTTGCACTTCCTCCCCTTCGCCGACGTACATCCGCGATCCCTTCATCCGGCTCGCCTTCCGGCTGATCACGACGCGGTCATCAGGGCCCGCTTTGCCTTCTTCAATCGCCTCGAAGGCAAGATAGAGGGTCAGAACCTTGGTGATGGATGCCGGCGGGATCCCCCGGTCGGCATTTTTTGATAATAGGATTTCCCCTGTATTGAGATTCTTAAGAACTGCGGAATGGGCTCTGATCTTCAGAGAATCAGCGTATATCTCTCGAGGAGAAAAAACGAAGGATAAAAAAAGGGCGATGCCGAAAAGAACGATGGACAAGGTCTTTCTATTCATTCAATAAGATCCCTTCACTCCGTTTCTTCCAGCGGGATTCTGAAAAAGGACCGTGCGTGCCGGTGAGAACATACCGGTAAAAGGTCTCTCCGGTCAAGTGCAATTCGCAGAATGCCGGTCCATATTCCATCTTGAACGGACTCACCCCACGGGTGGTTGCAACTTCTATTCCGATTTTACTGTAAAATTTTGAGGATCTTCGGCGCTTCGCGATCCCGCGGGTCGGGAATCGAAACAGGGTACCCGAGGATGACGGGCGCGATGATCCGGCAGTTCTCAGGGATGCCGATGGCGTTGAGCGTCTCCCGATCCGAAACATTCGAGCCCAGGCCGACCCAGCAGGTCCCCAGACCCCGGGCGGCTGCCGCAAACATGAAATAACAGGCCGCCAGTGCGCAATCCACAGCCAGGGAGGTAACGTCCCGGGAGCCGACGATACAGACCAGGCAGGGCGCGTTGTAAAAAACGTTGAATGTTTCATCCCGGAATCTGTCTTCATAACGTTTCAGAAGGGAGGATGGATTTTTTTCAAGATCGCGCAGATGGTTTTTCTTGCTTTCATCGGAGAGCCTTTTGATCCAACGGCGATTGTTCACCACGACAAAGCGCCAGGGCTGGCCGTTCATGGCACTCGGCGCCAGACAGGTGTCACGGATGATGTCCATCACCACATCCAGCGGAACATCCCGGTCCTCAAATTCCCGAATGGAGCGCCTTTGCCGCAGAAGCGTTTCGTAATTCATATCTCACATCCTCCATGAAACCATCATAAAAAAACCTCTTTTCAGGAAACCGCCATGCCGCTCAGCATTCTAAGGACGAGCATAAGGGCCTGCGTGCCGGAAGCGCGAGGCCTGCCGGGTGCGATTGAAAACATGCAGTTCGTGGCCGTTTTGCTGAAGATGCCCGGCCATGGAAGACCCCATAATCCCCGTGCCGATCCAGCCGATTCTCGTACTCTGATCCTCCTTTCATGTCCTGAGCGGGTATTTCCTTCGAAACCCGATACAACCGGGCTGCAAGAAACGGTGTTGAGCCCGATCCTGCTTATCCGCTCCCCGGCAGGTTCCTCCCGTTGCTGCCCGCGGCGGGGGACGGCTGAACCACGGTAAACAATCTTACAGAAACGAAAGATTCTCCGATGTCGGACGTGGAGAAAATTTAGAAAAACTTCACGGATCTGCCAAGAATGAAAGACCTGATATGGATTTTGACAGGATGCCTGCTTCCTGGCGTGACGGAAAAGGACGCTCGTCTGAAACAGCGTCCATTACCGGATGGTCACAGCTTTGCCCTCCGAAAGGGTCTTCAGCCTGTTCTTGCTGTTGGGCTTCCCCCCGTCTCGCTCTTTGGAAAGAAGATCGGGAAAGCTCTTGTTAAACTGCTCTGCCCGTCCCTTGGGGATGCTCAAAGCGTAGTTTCCCCTGGGAAGCGTTTCATTCTTGATCTCGGGATTCATCTCGCGGATCGTTTTGTATGTGGTCCCGGCCGCTCGGGCAATGAGAGTGACGTGGACCTCTTTTGAAAGAGTGAATTCGACACGATCGACATCCAGGGGCGGGTATGTTCTCTCCCGGGGGATGTAATAACCGTA
>Ga0209253_10002372_pt1 | contig 16707 bp, 17 predicted proteins | sample FrelakmetBRP12BR_FD_187145 | JGI IMG/M metagenome (GOLD analysis project Ga0209253, IMG submission 187145) | Freshwater lake sediment microbial communities from the University of Notre Dame, USA, for methane emissions studies - BRP12 BR (SPAdes)... | ecosystem: Environmental > Aquatic >...
CCACGTGGGCCATGAAGGCAGTGCGTCCTGCCACGAGGACGGAGGTGACCGTGGTGCCCATGCCCGCGAGGCTGGGATCTTCCAGGGCCGTCCGGTAGATCTCCCTGGATGCTGCCTCGACGGATTCGCGCAGCATCGTGGGGAAGTTGCTCGCGTCGTGGGGCGCGATGGACGTGAAGGAGGCCGGACCAGCCTCTCGTGCCGCGCGCACGTTCTTCTTGATGGTCTCGACGGCGACGGAGGAGGCGGTCCCGCCGCCGGCGTGCCCCCCCATGCCGTCGGCCACGACGAAGAGGCCCGTCTCCAGCTCGACGAGGAAGGCGTCCTCATTGTGCTCGCGGCGCCGCCCAACGTCGGAGACGCCCCGCGCGGCGATCGAAAATGGTTGGGAAGGGGCCAAGAGCGGCGCGCATGGTATCCCCGCCCTCCAGCGCGGGTCAACGACTGCTGGCCCCCTCACGCGCGCGTCACCGCCACTGCCTTCCCGCGAGGTGGCCGCCGTGGTCCGTGGCGCCTGGCACCCGCGATGAGAGCGGCGGCGTGCTCGATGGCGGAGGCGGTGACGGTCTGGCCGGCGAGCATGCGGGCCACCTCGGCGCGCCGCTCACCCTCCCCTTCGAGCGGCACGACGCCGGTGGTCGTGCGTCCGCCCGCGACCCTCTTCTCGACCCGGGCGTGGCGGTCGGCGAAGGCGGCCACCTGCGGCAGGTGGGTCACGCAGATCACCTGCCTGTCCCGGGCCACGTCGGCGAGCGCGCGCCCGACCGCCTCGGCCACCGCCCCGCCGATGCCGGCGTCCACCTCGTCGAAGACGTAGGACCGGACCGGGTCGGCCCGGGAGAGGGCGCGCTTCACGGCCAGGAGGACCCGGGAGAGCTCGCCACCCGAGGCCACCCGGGCGAGCGGACGCGCCGGCTCCCCGGGGTTGGGCGCGATGAGGATCTCGGCCGTCTCCGCTCCGGCCTGCCCGAGCCGATGACCCGCGACCTCGATGGACCCCCCGGGTGGCGAGAAGGTGATTTCCAGGCGGCATCGGGCCATGGCGAGTGCTTCCAGTTCCTCTGCCACCGCGCGGCAGAACGCCCGGGCGGCGCGCTGCCGCTCCCGACCGAGCTGCGCGGCCAGGACGGCGGCCTCTCCGGCCAGGACGGCCGCTGCTCGCGCGACCTCCTCACGCCTGCCCTCGGCTCCGGTGAGGCTGGCAAGCTCGATCCGCATGGACTCCCGGCGGGCCAGCGCGGTCTCCAGGCTGCCCCCGTGCTTGCGGGCGAGGGCCCGAAGCGCGGCGACCCGGTCGTCGACCGCTGCAAGCCGCTCCGGATCGCCCCCGACGCTTTCGGCGTACCGGACCAGCCCTCGACCGGCCTCCTCGACCTCGGCCGCCGCCGAACGAAGCAGCCCGAGCGGCTCCTCGAGCCGCGGATCGACGAGGGCGGCGTCCTGCAAGGACCGGATGGCCTGCCCGATGCGCTCCGCCGCGCTCCCCTCCTCGCCATAGGCGATCGCCTCCGCGCCGCGCGCCGCTTCACCGAGCCGGGCCGCCCCTGAAAGGACCTTGCGCTCCTGCTCGAGCGAGACGTCCTCCCCGGGCTGGGGGTCGACCGCCTCGAGCTCCTCGACCTGGAAGGCAAGGTAGTCTGCCCGCAGCACCCGCTCCCCCTCCGCGTCGGCGAGCGCCCGCTCTTCCCGGACCATCCCGGCGAGCGAGGTGAAGAGGTCCCGGTAGCGCGCCCGGAGGCCTCCCGGAGCGGCCACTCCGGCGAAGGCGTCGATGAGGTCGAGGTGGGTGGCCGCATCGAGCAAGGAGACGTGCTCGTGCTGGCCGGTGACGTCGATGGCCCCGCGGAGCGAGGCCTCGAGAACGGCCAGGGTGCAGAGGGCACCGTTCACGAACACCCGCCCTCGCCCGGCGCGCGTCACCACCCGCCGGACGAGCAGTTCCACCGAACCGTCACCGCCCGCGTCCCCCGCAGGCAGCCCAGCGGCCTCGAGTCGCGCCAGGGCCGGGTGGTCGCCGGGAAGCTCGAAGAGCGCCTCGACGGATGCCTCGTCTGCGCCCTCGCGGAGGAGATCGGCGCTCATCCGCCCGCCCAGGACGAGGTGGAGCGCCCCGACCAGCAGGGACTTGCCCGCTCCGGTCTCTCCCGTGAGCACGTTCAGGCCCGGACCGAACCGGACCTCGACCTGGTCCACAACCGCAAAGCCCGTGATCCGCAGGGTCGTCAGCATGGGCGAAGTGTGCCATCGAGCCCTGACACTGCGCAAGCTTTCAGGTGTCGTCCTGTTCAGCCCCGGCCTTCCCGGTGCGACCCCGATCCCGGCGCGCTACGCTGACTGCGTGACCTTCCCCGCGCGTGCCGTTCGCTCCCTGTTCCTGGTCGTCCTCCTCGCGGCCACGCCCGCCCCGGCCAGGGCGGAGTTCTGGGCGGCCATCTCCGGCGGCGCCTACATCCCCACCGGCACCTCCCCGTTCGGCTCGTTCCAGGCCCGGCCCACCGCCTCCCTTGCCGTCGGCTATGACTCGGAGTACGTGGGCGGCTCGGTCTGGGCCGGCATCGTCACCACCCAGGCCGGCATCCTCCTCCAGGAAAACTGCTTCCCCGTGGTGGGGCGCGTCCGCCTGCGCCTTCCGCTGGGCATGGCAGTCCCCTTCGTCTACGGCGGGGTGGGGTTCGCCCCCGCGCGCGCCATGCTCGACCTCGTCGAGTTCAACACGGTGGCCTTCACCGCCCAGGCCGGCGCCGGCGTGGACGTCCTCTTCTCCGACATGTTCACGGTCGGTGCCGAGGGCGGCTACCTCTGGCTCTCCCCGAGCTACTCCTTCGGCACCGTCCGTCTCGACGGATTCCTGGCGCTGGCGACCTTCGGCCTTCGCTTCCCGTAGCGCGTCAGCGCTCGCCCCAGCGCAGCTTGGCCCGGAGGATCCCGAAGAAGTGGAAGTTGGGGTTCCGCACGAGCAGGACCCGGTTCGGGGACGACTTCACCTGCACGCGGTCGCCGCGGAAGAGCGGCACGCCGGTCTGGCCGTCGAGGGACAGGTACACGGCGGCTTCGTTGAGCAGCACGACGCTGATGGTCCCTTCGTCGGGCACGACCAGCGGCCGCTGGGTCAGGGTGTGCGGGCAGATGGGCGTGAGGATCACGCCGTGCATGGTGGGGTAGACGATGGGACCGTTCGCCGCCAGTGAATAGGCGGTCGATCCGGTGGGGGTGGCGATGATGACCCCGTCGGCCTTGAAGGTGGTGAGGAAGCTGTCGCCGTACGAGGTGTCGAGCTCCGCCATGGGGGAGAGGGCCCCCTTGGAGATGACGGCGTCGTTCAGCACCTCCGCGTCGAGCTCGGGCCCATCGTCGCGCCCCCCTCGATGCAGGTGAATCCGGAGCTTCATGCGCGGCGAGACGGTGGCCTTCCCGGCCAGGACGAGCTCCAGGGCGGGATACATCTCGCTCTGCGGGACCTCGGTCATGAATCCCAGGCTGCCCATGTTGATGCCCAGGATGGGCGCGGCCCGGCCGGCCAGCAGATGGGCGGCGTGGATGAGCGTGCCGTCGCCGCCCAGGACCACCACCAGGTCGGAGTCGCGCCCGACGGCCTTCTCCTCGAGCAGGACGTCGACGCCCTTCGCGCGGAGGAAGCGTTCGACGTGGAGGGCCGTCTCGCTGGCCTGGGCCGAGGCCTTCTTCGCGACGATCCCGACTCGGCGCGGCACGCAGCAGGGCAAAGATTCCATCCGCGGCATTATATTGTCTCCACTCGCATGGACCTATTCGACCTCGCGCTCGATCGGGACGACGCCTCGAAACCGCTCCCGGAGCGGCTCCGGCCCCGCCGGTTCGAGGAGTTCGTCGGCCAGGAGCACGTGCTCGGACCGGCCAGTGCGCTGCGTCGGGCCATCGAGGCCGACCAGGTCCCCTCGCTCATCCTCTGGGGGCCGCCGGGCACCGGGAAGACCACGCTCGCGCACATCGTTGCCGAGCGCACCGGGGCGGTCTTCGTGCCCTTCTCGGCGGTGCTGGGCGGGGTGAAGGAGATCCGCGAGATCGTGGCCGCCGCCCGGGAACGCAGGCGGCTTCACCGGCAGCGAACCATCCTCTTCGTCGACGAGATCCACCGCTTCACCCGGACCCAGCAGGACGCCTTCCTTCCCCACGTCGAGGCCGGCACGATCACGCTCATCGGCGCCACCACCGAGAACCCTTCGTTCGAGATCAACGGGGCCCTGCTCTCCCGCTGCCGGGTGGTCACGCTTCGCGCGCTCACCGACGAGGAGGTGGGCGCCCTGCTCGACCGGGCGGTGACCTCGCCCAACGGCCTGGCCGGCTCGGTCCGCCTCTCGCCAGACGCCCGCGAGGCCATGTCCCGCTCGGCCTACGGCGACGCCCGCCGGGCGCTGGTGGCGCTCGAATCGGCCGCGGCCGCGGTCAGGCTGGCCGGGCGGGAGGAGATCTCCGCCGCCGACGCCGAGGAGGCGATGCAGCACAAGCCGCTGCCCTACGACAAGGCCGGCGAGCAGCACTACGACCTGGCGAGCGCCTTCATCAAGTCGATGCGAGGCTCCGACCCGGACGCGGCGGTCTACTACCTGGTGCGGATGCTGGAAGGGGGCGAGGAGCCCCGCTTCGTGGCGCGGCGCATGGTGATCTTCGCCAGCGAGGACGTGGGCAACGCAGACCCCCGGGCGCTCCTCGTCGCCACCGCCGCTCTCCAGGCCCTGGAGCTGGTCGGCATGCCCGAGGGCGTCCTGCCCCTCACCCAGGCCGTCACCTACCTGGCGCTCGCCCCCAAGTCGAACACCGTCATCGCGGCCTACGCGGCCGCGCGCAAGCTGGTGCTGGAGAAGGGGCCGCTTCCCGTGCCCCTGAAGCTGCGCAACGCGCCCACCCGGCTCATGGAGTCGATGGGGTACGGTGGCGGCTACCGCTACCCGCACAACTTCGACGGCCACTACGTCGCAGAGGAGTACCTCCCCGACGCGCTCCGGGGCAGCCGGATCGTGGAGCCGTCGAGCTCGGGGCTCGAGAAGGAGCTGGGGGAGCGGCTGGCGCGGCTGCGCGCCGGCGCGAAGGAATGATCGGCGTCCCGCTAGGCCGGGTACTTGCCGGTCACGAAGTCCACCAGGTCCTGGATCTGCCCCTCGCGATTGCGAATCAGCCAGTGGTTCAGGTCTCCCTGCGAGACCACCCCCACGACCACGCCCCCCTCCACCACCGGGATGTGGCGGATGCGCTTCTCGGAGATGACCCGCATGGCGTCGACCACGGAGGAGGACGGCCTCATCACCACGAGGTCCCGGGTCATCACGTCGGCCACCTTCGTGGTGGCCGGGTCGCGCCGCTGCCCCACCACCCGGCGCAGGATGTCTCTCTCCGTGAAGATCCCCACCAGTCGCCCCTGCTCGAGCACCAGCACCGACCCGACCTGGTTGTGGATGAGCAGGTCGGCGGCGGCGGCCACCGTGACCTCCGGGGAGATCGAGAGCGTGGTCGAGCCACGCCCCTTGCTGGCAAGAACCTCGGAAAGTGGGGTCTGCGTGTTGGCCTTCAGGTCCATGGGCGCCTCCGTTGAATCCAGGCCATATCCGGGAAGCGCCGCGGGCGCACCCTCCGTTCACTCTCCCCCTTTCGGGTTGACGGGGGTCGGGTGATCCTCTACCTGCACGGGTTCGCATCGGGGCCCGGGTCCACCAAGGCGCGCGCCATGGCGGAGGGGCTCGCCCCCGACGGCCTCGTCCCGGTGCGCCTCGACCTGACGCCGGGGCCCGAGGGATTCGAGCACAGCACGCCGTCGTCGATGCTCGCCATCGTCGAGGCCGGGCTCGCCTCCCGGACCGGGCCGCACACCCTCATCGGCAGCTCGCTGGGAGGCTGGCTCGCCGCGCTGGCCGCCTCCCGCAATCCCTCGGTGGAGCGACTCGTGCTCCTCGCCCCGGCCTTCCGCCTTCACGAGCGGTGGATGGCGCGCCTCGCCCCGGCCGACCTGGCCCGCTGGCGGCGGGAGGGCAGCGTGGAGGTCCACCACCACGCCGAGAACCGGCCCAGGCGCATCGGCTGGGCCTTCTTCGAGGACGCGGCGCGCTGGCCCGCCTTCCCGGTGGTGAAGGTCCCGGCCCTGTGCATCGCCGGCCGGCGGGACGACACGGTGCCGCTCGAGGACGTGCAGGCCTGGGTTTCGCGCACCGCCGGGGCGCGGCTCGAGGTGGTCGACGACGGGCACGAGCTGGCTGGCTCGCTCGACCGCATCGTCGCGCTCACCCGGGAGTTCCTGGGCGCGACCTAGTGCCTCGCCTGGCGCGACCTAGACCGACGCCTCGCCTGGCGTGGCCTCGTCGTCCGCATCGTCCTCGACGTCCGACCGGTACTTGCGCAGCACGCGCTTGAAGTTGGAACGGTCCATTCCCGCCTTGCGCGCCGCAGCCGAGATGTTGCTGTCGCAGGCCCGCATGAGCGCCTCGACGTAGCGCCTCTCGAAGTTGCGCAGCGCGCCGTCCTTGGCGGTGGCGTAGCTCTGGGCCACCATCTCGGATTCGTCCCCGCTCGGCGCCAGCTCGCGCAGGACCGGGGCGGTTCGCCCGGTCACCGACGGCGGAAGGTCGCCGGCCTGGATGGTCTCCGCGCGGCAGAGCACGACGGCCCGCTCGATGGCGTTCTCGAGCTCCCGGACGTTGCCTGGCCACCGGTAGGCGCAGAGCAGCTCGATGGCCTGCGGCGCCAGCGAGCGCACCCTCTTCGCCAGCCGGTCGGCGTAGCGGCGCATGAAGTGGTGGGCGAGCAGCGGCACGTCGTCGAGCCGGTCGCGCAGCGGTGGCAGCTGGATGGCGATGACGTTCAGGCGATAGAAGAGGTCCTCGCGGAACTTGCCCGACCGGACCAGCTTGGGCAGCTCGCGGTGCGTGGCTGCGATGACGCGCACGTCCACCTTGACGGAGTCGGTCGAACCCACCCGCTTGAGCTCGCCCTCCTGGAGGACGCGCAGCAGCCGGACCTGGGTGGAGAGCGGGATGTCGCCGATCTCGTCGAGGAAGATGGTCCCGCCGGTGGCGGCCTCGAAGAGACCCTTGTGGTCGCGGTTGGCTCCGGTGAAGGACCCCTTCACGTGGCCGAAGAGCTCGCTCTCGAGCAACGTCTCGGTGAGCGCGCCGCAGTTGATCGCCACGAAGGGATGGGCGCGGCGCGGGCTCCGGGCGTGGAGCGCCCGGGCCACCAGTTCCTTGCCGGTGCCGCTCTCGCCCTGCACGAGCACGGTGGCGGAGCTGTAGGCCACCGCTTCGATCATGTGGCTCACGTCGCGCATCGGACCGCTCGTGCCGATGAGCCCCTGGCTTGTCTCGAGCGCCTCGATGCGGGTCTCCAGCTCGCGGTTGCGGTCCTGCAGACGTTTCCGCTCCGCGGCGCGGGCCACGACGTAGGCCACGTGCTCGACGTCGTCGGGCTTCTCGATGAAGGGCTTGATGAGGTAGTCGTGGGCCCCGGCCTTCATGGCGGCGAGCGCGGTGTCCACGGTGGCGTGGCCGGTCATCATGATGACCTCGATCTCCGGCCGGCGGTGCTTGACCGCGTTGAGGAGCTCGATGCCCGACAGCTCCGGCATGCGGATGTCGAGCATGGCCACGTCGAAGTCCTCGGTGGCCAGGCACTGGGTGGCGGCGATGGGAGAGTCGAGCGCGACCACCTCGAACCCCTTCTTCCGGAGGATGACCTCGAGCGCCTTGAGGACGCTGGGCTCGTCGTCGACGACGAGGACGCGGATGGGGCGAACGGTCTCTTCCATGGCAGCTCCTTGCTTCATGCGGCGGATTCCGCCGGCAGGTCGACGACGAATCTCGCGCCGCCCTCCGGGGGGTTCTCGAGACGGATCGAGCCGCCGTGCTCCTCGACGATCCGGTAGCAGACGGACAGCCCGAGCCCGGTGCCCTGCCCTTCCGGCTTGGTGGTGAAGAAGGGCTCGAAGACGCGCTCCACGAGCTCAGGGGGGACGCCCGGCCCGTCGTCGGTGACGGTGACGACGACGCGCCCCGGGCCTCCGGGGCCGGTGTGCACCACGATGCGCCCCTTGCCGGAAACGGCCTGGGAGGCATTCACGATCAGGTTCACCACCACCTGCTGGATCTGGTTGGCGTTGCCGAGCGTGCAGGCCGCATCCAGCTCGCGGAGCACGGTGAGCTTCCCGTCCCGGAGGCTGGCGTGGAGGATGAGCAGCGCGTCGTCCACGACCTTCACGAGATCCACGCTGCCTCGCTCGTGCTCCTTGGGGAGGCGAGAGAAGTTCAGCAGGGACTCGACGATGCGCTTGGCGCGCATGGCCGCGTCGCTGATGAGGCGCAGGCTCTCCTGGTCGTCGGGCGTGCGCTCGTCCTGGCCCATGATCTGGGCGAAGGCCAGGATGCCGCCGAGCGGGTTGTTGATCTCGTGGGCCACGCCGCCGGCCAGCTGGCCGAGCGCCGACATCTTCTCGGCCTGGAAGAGCCGCCGGGCGACCTCTCGCTCCTGGGTGACGTCCTTGAAGACCACCACCACCGCGTCGCCGCTGAACGGAAAGGCCCTGAGCAGCCACACCCGGTTCCTGATGGTGACGACCTGCTCCGACGACCCGGCCAGGTGTGCACTCGGACAGGGCAGCTCGCCGAAGGCATGGTCGGCGCACCGCAGCCCGGGGAGATCCCCGAGGCCCACGCCGGCTCCCCGCGCGAACGCGGCGTTGGCGCGCAGCACCTCGCACCCGCCGCGGATGATGGCGAGAGGGTCGCCGATGGCGTCGAAGCAGGTCCGCCATTCCTGCGCGGCCTGGCGCAGCGCCTCGGTCCGGGCCTCCAGCTTGTCGTCGAGCTCCCGGTTGACCCGCTCCAGCTCGGCCTGCCGTGCCGAGAGAAGGCTCTCGAGCCGCTGGTTCTCCTCGTTCATCCAGAAGTGGTCGATCGCGTCCTGGATCGTGAGGAGCAGGTGGCTCTCGTCCCAGGGCTTCCAGATGAAGCGGAAGATCTCGGAGCGGTTGACCGCCTTCTCGATGGCGGCGGTGTCGGCCTGCCCGGTGAGGAGCACGCGCTGGCTGCCCGGGTAGCGCTCCTTCACGATGCGCAACAGCTCGACGCCGTCCATGCCCGGCATCCGGTAGTCGGAGACCACGACTTGCACCGTCTCGCGCGCCAAGGTCTCGAGCGCGGTGGCGGATTCGGATGCCTCCAGGACGGTGCAGTCGATCCTGCTCAGCACCCGGCGAAGGGAGCGACGGACGTGTTCGTCATCGTCGACGATCAGGACCACCGCCCGGCGATGGAGCGAGTCTGCCACCGGGCGATCGTCCGAGGTGGTTGTCATCTTTTCGCCTTTGTGAAGATGCACGACCCGATCCAGGTCGGGAGAACCCTGGGTCGCCGATATTCCAGGGTATTAGATCAGCTATACCCTGGGTTTGAAAATACCCGGGTCATTGCTCATCCGGGTGTCGAGGTCGAGCGTGGGCCCCGGACGGGGCTGACGAGCGTCACCGGGAGGCGATACCGCCGCCGCGGGACCGGGCCTGTTCCAGCGCCCGCTCGGCGCCTCGAAGGATCGCCGCAGCGTCCCCGGCCTGGGCCGACGGATAGACGCCGATCCCGATCGCGAGAGGCGGGACCGAGGCGGGCCCCTCCGGCGGCGTCAGGGTCTCCCCGAGCCGGGTCGCGACCTGCAGGGCCCCCGCGAGAGACGTCTGCGGCAGGACCACCGCGACCCGCTTTCCCCCGGAGGCGATCACCGAATCGCAGAGCCGCAAGCCATCCCGGGTGGAGCTGAGCGCCTCGCCGGTTGGCGTGAGATCGAGAAGAAGGAGCGCAAACGACTCCCTGTAGCGCGCAGCCCGGGCGAACTCCCGACGCAGGACCTCCTCGAGCTCGGTCATGCGAACGCGTCCCACACGTCGGCCGGGATCACCGGGGCGAGGCCGCCTCCCCCCAGGATATTCACGATAGGTGACGCGGCCGCCCGGACCACGCTCCCCGACGGATGGACCGGGAGCAGGCCTCCATAGGTGGAGATGTCGCGGTACAGCGAGCCCGCCTCCGGGCCGGACGGGGTGATGCGCGTGGCCGGGCGGCGAGCCGCGAACACCCGCTCCTGGGCGACGAAGCCCCCACCGCGCCGGTCGGCGGCCGCCTCCCGGACGGCTCGCTCCCAGGCCGAGGGCTCCGTCTCGGCGCCCAGGTGGACGCTCTTCCCGCCGTAGTCCCAGCTGCGCTTCAGGACGAAGCGTTCCCGCTCGGCGAGGAGCCGGGGGACCAGCGACTCGGAGTGCATGCGGGTCCAGGGCAGGCGCCGCGCGGCCGCGAGCTCGTTCGCGTCGAGCGCCGCGGCGGAGGCCAGGGAGTCGTCCTCGGCGGCCTCGGACAGTCGCGCGAAGAGGGCCTTGGCCTCGAGCATCCCGTTCACCGGGTTCACGAGCTGCCAGCGCGAGGGCTCGCGCAGCGCGCGAGCGAACGGCGAACCGGTCGGGGTCCGATGGGCCCAGACGTGCCGGTAGAGCAGGTCGAACCCGTCGGGGTCGGCGTCGTCGGGGACGAGCACGTCGGTCTCGTGCCCCATCTGCCGGAAGTGGCTGGCCAGCCGGCGCAGCTCGCCGATCTGGGCGTCGCCCGGGCGGGCCACGATGGCGATGGACGGCCGCTCCCGCGTACCCCCGCGCCAGCGATGAAAGGCGACCAGGGTCTCCCGCAGGGCCTCCATGTGGCTGCCGGCGCGCGCCAGGAGATCCCGCTCCCGACGCGGGGTGAACCCCCGGACGCGCGCGGCCGCCCGGATCCAGGAGAGCGTCGCCAGGTCGGCGTAGGCCGGCATGGCCGGGATTGTGGCGTTCAGCTCCAGCGCGCGGGGAAGGCCGCCGTCACCGGGAGGGAGGAAGTCCACCCGCGAGACCACCGCCGGACAGGGCGCCTCGGTGAAGAGCCGAGCCATGGCCTCGGCCTCGAGCCCCTCGAAGGGACCCAGCAGCGCCTCCACGTCGCGCGGGGCGCCCCGGGCGAGCAGAGCGCGCCCCAGCTTGACCGACCCGGACAGGATGGCGTTCGACTCCTCGGCCAGCCACGCGAGCCGTGACCGGTCCACCACCTCCGGCTCGGCCACCAGCGGGATGGGCACGACCTCGCCGTCGGCTCGCAGGACCGTCATCCCGCCGGCCCAGGCGAGCTTCGCCGCCTCGGTCCCGATGCGGGTGATCTCCTCGGAGGTGAACGGACCGTTGCGGGGCATGTCGGGCGCTGATAGCAAGGGCGTGAATGAAGATCTACACGAAGACCGGCGACGGCGGCGAGACCAGCCTGTTCGGGGGCGGTCGCGTCCCGAAGGACGATGCACGGGTCGAGGCCTACGGCGCGGTGGACGAGCTGAACGCGACGGTCGGCGTGGCCCGATCGTTCTCGCCCGATCCGGAGATCGAGGGCGACCTGGCGCGCATCCAGTCCGAGCTGTTCTCGGTGGGCGCGGAGCTCGCCACGCCGCACGAGAGCAAGGCCCACGAGGCCATCCCGGCGGTCGACGCCGGATGGGCGCTGGCCCTGGAGCAGCGAATGGACGCCTGGGACCAGGAGCTCCCGCCCCTCACGTCGTTCGTGCTTCCGTCTGGCTCCAGGCTCGCCACGGCGCTCCACGTGGCCCGAGCCACCTGCCGCCGCGCGGAGCGGCGCTCGGTGGCGCTCTCCCACCTCGCGGCCATCGACCCGGCGGTGGTGGTCTACCTGAACCGGCTCTCCGACTTCCTCTTCGAGGCCGCCCGGGTCGCCAACCTGCGCGCCGGCGTCTCCGAGACCCCCTGGCAGCCGCGAAGGGGGAAGTGAGGTGGCGCCCAGGCGCAGGGTGGCGCTCGTCACCGGGGCCGGTACCCGCGTCGGGCGAGCGGTCGCGCTCGACCTTGCCCGACACGGCTGGGAGGTGGTCGCCCACTTCCACTCGCACCGGCCGCCGCGGTCCTTGCTCGGGATCCGGGGAGACCTCTCGACGCCCGATGGTCCAGCCTCGCTCGCACGAGCCTTCCGCAAGCGCTTCGATCGTCTCGACCTGCTCGTGAACAACGCCGCGCTGTTCGAGCGGCGGCACCTCGAGGACACCGACGCCGCCCTCTTCGACGAACAGATGGCGCTCAACGCCCGGGCGCCGCTGCTCCTCACCCGCGCCCTCCTCACGCTCTTGCGCCGCAGCCGCGGCTCGGTGGTGAACGTCCTCGACGTGGGCGGCGCCCTGGTTCCCTGGGCGGCCTACTCGGCCTATGGCGCGTCGAAGGCCGCGCTGCGGGCCGTGACCGAGTCGCTGGCGCTCGAGCTGGCCCCCGAGGTGCGGGTGAACGGGGTCGCCCCGGGAACGGTGCTCTGGCCGGAAAGCCTGACCGCGGGCACGCGCCGGCGGCTGGCCCGGCGCATCCCGCTTCGACGCGTCGGCGCCCCGGACGACGTGTCCCGCGCGGTGCGGTTCCTCGCCGACTCGCCCTTCGTGACCGGGGCAACCATCCCGGTGGACGGCGGGCGCCACCTGGGCGCCCCGGGCTGACCCGGACCCGAGTCGATTTCCGCCGTTGCCTGGACCTGCCAGGTCCATTATGAGTGTCGGGCACCCGGGTGGACCACCCGCCGCGGGAATACCCCTTCAGGAGCACGCATGGACACCGCCACCACAGCCACCCCAGTCACCTCCAGCTTCTCCGGCGAGGCTCCGGACGTCGTGAGCTTCACCGCGAAGGCGGTCGAGATGGTCCGCGCGGCCATCGAGCAGGAAGGGCTATCCGGCCAGGGCATCCGCGTCGGCGTCGCCGGCGGGGGGTGCTCCGGCTTCCAGTACACCATGGACTTCGAGAAGGACCCCAAGGACGGCGACATCGTCCTCGACCAGAATGGCCTCAAGCTGTTCGTCGATCCGATGAGCGCCATGTACCTGCAGGGCGTCACCGTCGACTACGTCCAGGGGCTGCAGGGCGCCGGATTCAAGTTCATCAATCCGAACGCCAAGAACACCTGCGGCTGCGGGTCGTCCTTCTCGGCCTAGCCCGCTGACCTTGCTGGTCGTCCGCCAGGCGGTCGTAGGCCCCTTCGCCGAGAACACCTGGCTCGTCGCCGACACGGAGACCGGTGACGCACTCGTCATCGACCCCGGTGGCGACAACGACCGCGTGCTCGACCTCGCAAGGCCCGATCTTCGCATCGGGCGCATCCTCGCCACCCACGGCCACGCCGACCACATCCTCGGCGCCGAGGAGCTTCGCGAGGAGACCGACGCCCTTTTCCAGATCCACCCCGCCGACGAGCCCTTCGTGCGCGCGCTCCCCAGGCAGGCGGCGGGCCTCGGGCTCGGCGCGGCGCGCTCCCCCCAGGTGTCCAGCTTCCTCACCGACGGCGAGGTGGTCCGAGTGGGCCGGCACGAGGGGAAGGTGATCCATACCCCTGGCCATACCCCGGGCGGGGTGAGCCTCTTCTTCCCGGCCGACAAGGTCCTCTTCACCGGCGACACGCTCTTCGCAGGATCCGTCGGGCGGACCGACCTACCTGGCGGAAACGGCCCCGAACTGCTGCGCTCCATCCGCGAGCGGCTCTTCCCGCTCGGCGACGACGTGCGCTTCTTCCCCGGTCACGGGCCGGGCGGGACGATCGGCGAGGAGCGGCGAGCCAACCCCTACGCGGGCGACGACGCCCCACGCGGCCGCTTCCTGTAGGGCACTACCCCATCGACACGACGCCCATGATGTTCTGGCCCGCGTCGACGTGGAGGATCTCGCCAGTCACGCCCGAGCCCATCGACGAGCAGAGGAACAGGGCAGCCTTGCCCACCTCGTCGTGCTCGATGTTGCGTCGGAGCGGGGTCTTGGCGGCGTTCTCCCCCAGCATGGAGCGCATGCCCTTGATGCCGGCGGCAGCCAGCGTCTTGAGCGGGCCTGCGCTGATGGCGTTCACGCGGATGCCCTCCCGGCCCAGGTCCTCGGCCAGGTAGCGGACCGACGCCTCCAGCGCTGCCTTGGCGATCCCCATCACGTTGTAGTTCGTGACCACCTTCTCGGCGCCGTAGTAGCTGAGCGTGACGATGGACGACCCGGGCTTCATCACGGGGCGGAAGGCGCGGGCCAGGGCGATGAGCGAGTAGGCCGACACGTCCATGGTGATGCGCCAGTTCTCCCGCGTGGTCACCTCGGTGAACCGGCCGTCGAGCGCCTCGCGCGGCGCGTAGCCGATGGAGTGGACGAGAACGTCCACCGAGTCCCAGACCTTGGCGACCTCCTGCACTGCCTGCTCGATCTGGGCGTCGTTCGAGACGTCCAGGTCGATGATGGCGGCCGGGTTCAGCGTCTTCACGAGCGGGATGGCGCGCCTGCCCATGGCCTCTCCCGGGTAGGAGAAGACGAGCTCCGCGCCCTGGGCGTGGAACTGCTCGGCGATGGCCCAGGCGATGCTCCGGTCGTTGGCGACCCCGGTGACGAAGACCCTCTTCCCCTGCATCAGTCCGCTCATGTCTCTCTCTTCCCGCCGGAGGTCCCGGCTCACCCGTCCCGCGCGTCCAGCGCGGCCCTGGCCTGCCGGAGCTCCGACAGCGCGTGGTCGTTTCCTGCCTCGATGGCCGCGCCGATGCCCCGGTCGTACACCCGGGACGCCTGGGCGCCACGGTCCTGCATCTCCAGCGTCTGGCCCCACATGAGATACGTCGGCACGTAGCCCGGGATCCGGACGGCCAGCTCCTCGAAGACCCGGATGGCCTCCTCGAGCTGTCCCGCACCCCGGTGCCCCATGGCCAGCGAGTATCGCGCGAACGGGTCGTCCGGGCTGCGCTCCACGAATTTCCGGAAGGCCTCGAGGCGCTGCTCGGCGGTCACGCGCGGTCTTGTAGCAGAGGGACTGGCCCTCCGCCACCGCGGGCGACGCGCGGCAGGGTAAGCTCCCGGCGTGGAGCGAATCCCGGACTGCACCGGCGTGCTCGTGGCCGGCGGCCAGTCCCGGCGCCTGGGCGGCCTGCCGAAGGGGCTCGTTCGCAGGGACGGCGAGACGCTCGCCGAGCGGTCGCTGGCCGTCTTCCGGGATCTCTTCGGCGAGGTGCTCGTCGTCGCCAACGACCCCGCTCCCTGGGCGGGGCTCTCGGTGCGCGTGGTCCCCGACGCGGTCGCCGGGAAGGGAGCGCCGGGCGGCCTGCACGCGGCCCTCGCGGCCGCGCGCACCGGATGGATCTTCGCCGCTGCCTGCGACATGCCGTTCCTCTCTTCCGAGGCCATCCGATTCCTGGCCGACCGGCGGGGCGCGGCGCCGGCCGTCCTGGTGGAGTGGGAACGGGGGCTCGAGGGACTTCACGCCTTCTGGTCGCGCGACGCGCTGCCCACCGTGGAGAAGATGCTGCGCGAGGGTGACCCTTCGATCCGGGCCATCGCCGCCGCCGTGGGCGCAGCGGTGGTGACGGCCGCGGAATGGCGCCAGGTCGACCCGGGCGGCCGCTCCTTCGAGAACGTGAACTCGCCAGAAGACCTGGAGCGGCTCGGGCTCGAGCCGCCTCGTCCGGGCTGAAGGCGTCTCCGGGCCGGCGCTCTTTTCCGAGCAACGCGGGCGATTCGCGCGGTAGCCTTGGCGCCCCCATGGACCCCACGACCTACATCGCCGAGAACCGCCAGCGCTACGTGGACGAGCTCGTCCGCTTCCTGCGAATCCCGTCCATCTCCTCGCGAAGCGAGAACCAGCCCGACATGCTCCGGGCCGCAGAATTCCTCCGCGCCGAGATGGAGCGGCTGGGGATGAAGGTCGGGATCTTCCCGACCGCCGGTCACCCCATCGTCTTCGGGGAATGGCTCGAGGCCGGGCCCGGCGCGCCGACCGTGCTCGTCTACGGCCACTACGACGTCCAGCCCGTCGACCCGCTCGAGCTCTGGACCTCGCCGCCCTTCGAGCCGCAGGTGAGGGACGGGAACCTCTACGGGCGTGGCGCGGTGGACGACAAGGGGCAGGTGTGGCTGCACCTGAAGGCCTTCGAGGCCTGGCGACTCGCCGGTGGACCGCCGGTGAACGTGAAGATGCTCGTCGAGGGAGAGGAGGAGGTGGGGAGCGCCAACCTCGGCCCCTTCCTCGAGAAGGAGAAGGGGCGGCTGGCGGCCGACGCGGTGGTGGTCTCCGACTCGCCCATGTTCGGCCACGACATCCCCTCCATCTGCTACGGGCTGCGCGGCCTCGCCTACCTCCAGGTCGACGTCGAGGGCGCCGGCGGCGACCTGCACTCCGGGAGCTTCGGCGGCGCGGTGGACAACCCGGCCAACGCGCTCTGCCACATCGTCTCCCAGCTGAAGGACCAGGACGGCAAGGTGCGGATCCCCGGCTTCTACGACCGGGTCCGCAAGCTCTCCGCGCGGGAGCGGCGCGAGGTCAGGCGGCTGCCCTTCACGATGAAGGGATTTCTGGAGTCCGCCGGCAACCCGCCCCGGGCCTGGGGAGAACCGCAGTTCCACGTGCTCGAGCGCATCTGGGCCCGGCCCACGCTGGACGTGAACGGCATCTGGGGCGGCTACCAGGGCGAGGGGGCGAAGACGGTGCTCCCGGCCAGGGCGGGCGCCAAGATCTCGATGCGCCTCGTGCCCGACCAGACGCCGGAGGAGGTCGAGCGAAAGTTCACCGCGTTCGTGAGGAAGATCGCGCCGAAGTCGGTGAAGGTGACGGTGCGCTCGCTCCACGGCGGCTCCCCCTTCCTCTGCCCCACCGACGCGCCCGAGTTCCAGGCCACCGAGAGGGCCTTGCG
>Ga0209253_10002373_pt1 | contig 16707 bp, 17 predicted proteins | sample FrelakmetBRP12BR_FD_187145 | JGI IMG/M metagenome (GOLD analysis project Ga0209253, IMG submission 187145) | Freshwater lake sediment microbial communities from the University of Notre Dame, USA, for methane emissions studies - BRP12 BR (SPAdes)... | ecosystem: Environmental > Aquatic >...
GCGTAGCTCAGCTGGTTAGAGCACCACCTTGACATGGTGGGGGTCGTTGGTTCGAGTCCAATCGCGCCTACCAAATTCTTAAAAAGTGCGGCCTTGCCGCACTTTTGTTTTGGTAGGATTCAAATGCCTGTTATTCGCTTGCCTGATGGCTCCGAGCGCAAATTCGATCAGCCAGTAACGGTAGCCGAAGTGGCCGCCAGCATTGGTGCGGGCTTGGCTCGCGCGGCACTGGCCGGCAAGGTTGACGGCAAGCTGGTGGATACATCCTATTGCATCGAGGCGGATAGCGATCTGGCTATCGTCACCGACCGGGACGCCGAAGGCCTGGAAGTGATCCGCCACTCTACTGCGCACCTCCTTGCGCAAGCCGTAAAATCCCTCTTCCCGGATGCTCAGGTCACCATCGGTCCGGTGATCGAGGATGGCTTCTTTTACGATTTCTCCTACAAGCGCCCATTCACGCCTGATGACCTGCTGGCCATCGAAAAGAAAATGGCGGAGCTTGCCAAAGCCGACCTGAAAGTCGAGCGCAAGGTGCTGTCGCGCTCTGATGCTATCGCCTTCTTCAAGGGTCTGGGCGAGCAGTACAAGGCGCAGATCATCGAATCCATTCCCAGCGACGAAGATCTGTCGCTGTACACCCAGGGCGATTTCACCGACCTGTGCCGCGGCCCGCATGCGCCTTCCACCGGCAAGCTCAAGGTGTTCAAGCTGATGAAGGTGGCTGGTGCCTACTGGCGCGGCGATTCGAAGAACGAAATGCTGACGCGCGTGTATGGCACTGCCTGGGCGAAGAAGGAAGACCAGGAAGCCTATCTGCACCGTCTGGAAGAAGCCGAAAAGCGCGACCACCGCAAGATCGGCAAGCTGCTGGACCTGTTTCATACCCAGGAAGAAGCGCCGGGCATGGTGTTCTGGCATCCCAGGGGCTGGACACTTTACCAGATCGTCGAGCAGTACATGCGCGGCGTGTTCCGTGACAACGGTTACCAGGAAATCCGTACGCCACAGGTAGTGGACCGTTCCCTGTGGGAGAAATCCGGTCACTGGGACAAGTTCCAGGCGATGATGTTTACCACCCATTCGGAAAACCGCGACTACGCGGTCAAGCCGATGAACTGCCCGTGCCATATCCAGGTGTTCAACCAGGGCCTGAAGAGCTACCGCGACTTGCCCCTGAGGCTGGCGGAGTTCGGCTCCTGCCACCGCAACGAGCCTTCCGGCACGCTCGCCGGCATCATGCGGGTGCGCAATTTCACCCAGGACGATGCCCATATTTTCTGCACCGAAGCGCAGATCCAGGATGAAGTGGCAACTTTCATCGATCTGCTGCAAAAGGTCTATGTTGAATTCGGCTTCGACGACATTGTCGTCAAGCTGTCCACCCGGCCAGAGCAGCGAGTCGGCTCCGACGAGGTGTGGGACAAGGCCGAGGCTGCACTGGAAACGGCGCTCAAGCGCAAGGGTCTGGAGTTCGAGCTGCAGCCGGGCGAGGGTGCATTCTATGGGCCGAAGATCGAGTTTTCGCTGCGCGACTGCCTGAATCGTGTCTGGCAGTGCGGCACCATCCAGGTGGACTTTTCCATGCCTGGCCGGCTGGACGCAACCTATATCAACGAAGATAGTTCCAAGCAGACGCCGGTCATGCTGCACCGCGCCATACTCGGCTCGCTGGAGCGCTTCATCGGTATCCTGATCGAGCACTACGCCGGCGCCTTCCCGATGTGGCTGGCACCGCAGCAGATGGTGGTCATGAATATCACCGATGCCCAGGCGGATTATGCGCGTGAGGTGGTGGCCGAACTCAGAAAGAATGGTCTGCGTGTTGAGGCGGACTTGAGAAATGAGAAAATAACCTATAAAATACGGGAACATAGTTTGCAAAGGCTGCCTTACCTCCTGATCGTGGGAGACAAAGAGGTAGCTTCGAAGCAGGTTGCCGTGCGTACCCGTAAGGGCGAAGACCTAGGCCAGATGCCGCTGGAAGCGTTGATTCAGCGGTTCAAGGGCGAGGTTGCCGAGAGGGTGGGTACGGTTTAATTTTTTGATTTGGAGGTTTTGCTATCGCTCAGGAAAAAGAATCACGAATTAATGGCGAGATTACAGCGCCTGAGATTCGTTTGGTCGGTGTGGAAGGTGAGCCGCTTGGCATAGTTAGCCTGGCCGAGGCCATGAAAATGGCGGAAGATGCCGAGATCGACCTGGTCGAGATCGCTCCGCAAGCCCAGCCGCCGGTGTGCCGTTTGATGGATTACGGCAAGTTCAAGTACCGCGAAAGCAAGAAGCAGCACGAAGCCAAGCTGAAGCAGATCCAGATCAAGGTCAAGGAAATCAAGTTTCGTCCGGGAACGGATGAAGGTGACTACCAGATCAAGCTGCGCAATCTGATCAAATTTTTGGAAGAGGGCGACAAGTGCAAGATCACCCTGCGTTTCCGCGGCCGGGAAATGGCGCACCAGGAGATCGGTTTGCGGCTCCTCAAGCGCGTTGAAGCCGATTTGATGGAACACGGTACGGTTGAGCAGTTCCCGAAAATGGAAGGCCGTCAGATGGTGATGGTGTTGTCGCCGAAGAAGAAGTAGTAGTAAGACCTGGCTGTCAGCGTCAAGTTGTCAGCTAAAAACAAGTGGTGTTCAGGCTACCAAGTTTCCCCGCAGGGGAGCGCCTGGCATCAAGCTAAAATGTAGGAGATGTAAATGCCTAAGATGAAAACCAAGAGCGGCGCTGCCAAGCGCTTCAAGTCTCTGGGTGGCGGCGGTATCAAGCGCACCCATTCCCACCTGCGCCACATCCTGACCAAGAAAACGACCAAGCGCAAGCGTCAGCTGCGCGGTACTTCGATGGTTTGTGCGAGCGACATGAAGTCGGTTCGCGCCATGATGCCCTACGCGTAAGGAGACGGAAAAATGCCAAGAGTTAAACGTGGTGTAACGGCGCGCGCGCGCCACAAGAAAGTTCTGGAACAGGCCAAGGGTTTCCGCGGTCGCCGCAAGAACGTATACCGCATCGCCAAACAGGCGGTGATGAAAGCCGGTCAGTATGCTTATCGTGACCGTCGCCAGAAAAAGCGTCAATTCCGCGCACTGTGGATTGTCCGTATCAACGCTGCTGCTCGCGAACTGGGCCTGACTTACAGCGTGTTCATGAATGGTCTGAAGAAAGCCGCAATCGAAGTGGACCGCAAGGTTCTGGCCGATCTGGCGGTGTTCGACAAGCCCGCTTTTGCACACATCGTGGATCAGGTAAAAGCCCGCCTCGCTGCTTAATCAGCAGTAAAGAAAAAGGAGGCTGAGAAGCCTCCTTTTTTTGTTTGTGTGGTTTCATTTGCAGGATGCGCCACGCGCATCCCCCGTTGCGTATGTCGCATCGACGAAAAATAAATGCTAAATCTAGACGCAATCCTGAAAGAAGCGCAGGCCGCCTTCGCCGGAATAGATAATCCGGACGAGTTGGAGCAGGCCAAGGCGCGCTATCTGGGCAAGAGTGGCGTGCTCACCGAGCAGCTTAAGCAGCTCGGCAAAATGCCGCCGGAAGAGCGCCGTGAAGCGGGTGCCCGCATCAACCAGGCGAAGGACTTGCTGGAGCAGGCCCTGAAAGATCGCCGTGAAGCGATCCAGGAGCGGCTGTTGCAGGCGAAACTGGCGCAGGAAGCGCTCGATGTGACGCTGCCCGGCCGCGGTTTGGGGATGGGTGGCTTGCATCCGGTTACGCTCACGCTACAGCGTATCGAGGCCTTGTTCCGTTCCATCGGTTTCAGCGTCGCAGAAGGGCCGGAAATCGAGAGCGATTTCTACAACTTCACCGCACTGAATATTCCCGAGAATCATCCCGCTCGTGCCATGCACGACACCTTCTACGTGGATGACCAGCATGTGCTGCGTACTCATACCTCGCCGATGCAGGTGCACTATATGCAGGATCATCAGCCGCCGTTGAAGATCATCGCGCCGGGCCGCGTCTATCGTGTGGATTCCGACGCTACCCATTCACCCATGTTCCACCAGGTTGAAGGTCTGTGGGTGGACGAGCAGGTGAGTTTTGCCAACCTCAAAGGCGTGGTGCAGGATTTCCTGCAGCGTTTTTTCGAGCGCGACGATCTCAAGGTGCGCTTCCGCCCCTCGTTCTTCCCGTTCACCGAGCCCTCTGCCGAAATGGACATGAGCTGGGGCGACGGCTGGCTGGAAATCGGCGGCTGCGGCATGGTGCACCCCAACGTGTTCAAGCACGTCGGGATCGACAGTGAGAAATACCTCGGCTTCGCTTTCGGCCTGGGCGTGGAGCGCCTGGCGATGCTGCGTTACGGCGTGAACGATCTGAGGTTGTTCTTTGAGAGTGATTTACGCTTTTTGAAACAATTCAACTGAACGTGAGAGGTGAGGGGTGAGGGGTGAGGAGTGGTATGGCGTGTCTTTTGGGGCCGCCTCCCGCCTCACCCCTAACGCCTCACGAAAAACATGAAATTTTCCGAAAACTGGCTGCGAGCCTACGTCAACCCCGATCTCGACAGTGATCGGCTCGGCCATGCATTGACCATGTCTGGGCTGGAGGTCGAGGCGATGGAAACGGTCGCGCCTCCCTTCGACAAGGTGGTGGTGGGAGAAGTGCTGTCGCTGGAGAAGCATCCCGATGCCGACCGGCTGAATGTCTGTCGGGTCAATATTGGTGCCGGCGAGCCACTGCAGATTGTGTGCGGTGCGGCCAATGTTCATGCCGGAGCGAAGGTTCCGTGCGCTCTGGTCGGTGCGCAGCTACCGAAGATGGCGATCAAGCAGGCCAAGGTAAGAGGTGTCGAATCCTCCGGCATGCTGTGTTCCGAGACGGAGCTGGGGCTGGCCGATGAAAGCAGTGGCCTGTTGTTGTTGCCTTCTGATGCGCTTGTTGGCCAATCGATCCGCGACTATCTCGGCCTCGACGACAAGCTGTATACCCTCAAGCTCACTCCCAACCGCAGCGACTGCCTGAGCGTGACCGGCGTGGCGCGCGAAGTGGCGGCGGTGACGGGCGCGGCGCTGAATTTGCCGAATGCGGTAGTCGTGCCTGCCTCCATTCCTGACCGGATTGCCGTTACGGTGGATGAACCTGCGGCTTGTCCGCGGTACTGCGGCCGGGTGCTGAAAGGCCTGAATGCCGCGGCAACGACGCCGGAATGGATGGCGCGCCGGCTGAAAAGAAGCGGACTGCGCCCGATCAGTGCGGTAGTGGACGTGACCAATTACGTTCTGCTCGAACTGGGGCAGCCTCTGCATGCGTTTGACCTGGCGAAAATTCAGGGCGGTATCAGCGTGCGTTTCGCCCGTTCCGGAGAACAACTGGAACTGCTTAACCAGCAGACGGCGGCACTGGATTCCGACATGCTGGTCATCAGCGATACTTCCCAGGCTCTGGCACTGGCCGGCGTGATGGGCGGCCAGGCCAGTGCAGTATCTGATTCGACTGTCGATATTTTCCTGGAAAGCGCGTTCTTCAGCCCGGATACGATCGCCGGAAAGGCGCGCAGGCTGACTCTTTCCACCGACTCTTCCTATCGTTTCGAACGCGGTGTGGATTTTGCTGCTACGCGTGCTGCGCTGGAGCGGGCAACGCAGTTGCTGCTGGAAATCTGCGGTGGCGCGGCAGGTGAGATCACCGAAGTAATGGCTGAATTGCCGCAGCGCGAGCCAATCCGGCTGCGGGTGGCGCGCGTCAACCAGGTCCTGGGAATAGATTTGAGCGCAGCCCAAATCGTGGAGCTGCTCTCCAGCCTGCAATTCGGTTTTTCCGAAGACGGCGGTGTATTCCAGGTTACCCCGCCGAGCTATCGCTTCGATCTGGCCATCGAGGAAGACCTGATCGAGGAAATGGCGCGGCTCTACGGCTACGACAATATCCCGGCATTGCCGCCCAGAGGCGGCCTGAACATGTTGCCCCAGTCCGAGGCGGCGCGGGGGCGGGATACGCTGCGGGCACTGCTGACTGCGCGCGATTACCAGGAAGTGATTAATTACAGCTTCGTCGACGCGGCGTGGGAGCGCGATATTGCCGGCAACGACAGTCCGTTGTTGCTAAAGAACCCGATTGCCAGCCAGATGGGAGTCATGCGTTCTACCCTGTTTGGTGGGCTGATCGATAACCTGTGCTTCAATCTCAATCGCAAACAGGAGCGCGTGCGCCTGTTTGAAACCGGGTGCTGTTTCTACAAGGTTGCAGACGGCTTTAACCAGCCTGAAAAAATCGCCGGCTTGTGTTATGGCAACGCCAGGCCCGAGCAGTGGGGCGAGGCCGTGCGTGCAGTGGATTTTTATGATGCCAAGGCGGATGTGGAAGCCCTCTTCTGGCCCGCGGTTCCCCGCTTCGAGGCCTCCTCGCATCCGGCCTTGCATCCCGGTCAGGCGGCCAAGGTGTGGCTGGAGGGTGAATTTCTCGGCTGGATCGGCACGCTGCATCCGAAGTGGCAGCAGAAATACGAGCTGCCGGCCGCACCGGTATTGTTCGAGCTGGAGATGGCTGTGCTGCAGCGTGGCAAGGTTCCGGTGTTTGCCGAGATCTCGAAGTTTCAGGTGGTGCGCCGCGATATTGCAGTGGTCGTGGACGAGGGAATCAGTGTGCAGGCCCTGCTTGACGGCATGAGTGAGCACTTGCCGGAGGTTGTGACCGAGCTCGCGTTGTTTGATGTGTATCGTGGCAAAGGCATTGATTTAGGTAAAAAAAGTCTTGCATTCCGGGTGTTGATGCAAGATACTCGACAGACTCTGACCGATGAAGAAGTAGACGCGGCGACCGCGCAACTTGCTGAAGTTTTGACTTCCCGTTTCGGCGCGAAGTTACGTAATTGAGGAACAAACATGACATTAACAAAAGCCGAACTTGCAGACATGCTGTTCGAAAAAGTAGGGTTGAACAAACGGGAAGCCAAGGACATGGTGGAATCCTTCTTTGAAGAGATACGCGTATCCCTGGAAAAAGGGGAAGGCGTCAAGCTGTCCGGTTTCGGCAATTTCGAGCTGCGCGACAAGCCGGAACGTCCCGGCCGCAATCCCAAAACCGGCGAGGAAATTCCTATCACCGCGCGGCGCGTGGTGACCTTTCATGCCAGCCAGAAGCTGAAGGGTCTGGTGGAAGAATCCTATCAATTAGAGGCCGCAAATGGCGGAACTCGCAAGCAAGCCTGATTTACCTCCGATTCCGGCAAAGCGCTATTTCACCATTGGTGAAGTGAGCGAGTTGTGCGGGGTCAAGCCCCACGTGCTGCGCTACTGGGAGCAGGAGTTCACCCAGCTCAAGCCGGTGAAGCGGCGCGGCAACCGCCGCTACTACCAGCACCACGAGGTGCTGCTGGTGCGCCGCATCCGCGACCTGCTGTACGAACAGGGTTTCACCATCAGCGGCGCGCGCCATCGTCTGGAAGAAGCGGGTGAACGGGAAGCGCCGGCAGTGGTTGCAGACGCCATGCCTGACGCAGGTAACGGTATGGATCTGGCACTGCTAAGGCGGGAAATCAAAAGCGTGCTGGAACTGCTCCATATCTAGCCCGCATGTAGCCGAGCCCGGAGGTTTCGGCTATAATGCCGTTTCTCGGGGCGTAGCGCAGCCTGGTAGCGTACTTGCATGGGGTGCAAGTGGTCGGAGGTTCAAATCCTCTCGCCCCGACCAACTAATAACTGAAGCGGAAGCCCGAAAGGGTGTGCCGCTTCGAGATTTCACTGGCCAACCGTAAAAATCAACGATGCGGATTCTGTTGAGTAACGATGACGGTTATTTCGCTCCTGGCTTGGCCTGCCTTGCCGAAACACTTTCCTCCCTTGCCGATATCACTGTAGTCGCCCCAGAGCGCGACCGCAGCGGCGCCAGCAATTCGCTCACACTTGATCGCCCACTCAGCTTGCGCAGAGCCCACAGCGGTTTCTATTACGTTAACGGAACCCCCACCGACTGCGTCCACCTTGCCGTGACCGGCATGCTGGATCATCTGCCGGACATGGTGATTTCGGGCATCAACCACGGCGCCAACATGGGCGACGACACGATTTATTCCGGTACGGTGGCGGCGGCAACCGAAGGCTACCTGCTGGGTATCCCCTCAATTGCCGTGTCCCTGGTGAGCAAGGGGGCTGGCAACTATGTGACTGCAGCGCGCGTGGTCGCCGAGCTTGTCAAGCGCCACCAGGATCATCCCTTCACCAGTCCGGTGCTGTTGAACGTCAATGTGCCGGATGTTCCCTATGAGCAGATTCAGGGCCGGGAACTAACGCGGCTGGGCCGGCGTCACAAGGCTGAACCCGTGGTGAAGTCGGAGAACCCGCGTGGTGAAACGGTATACTGGGTGGGTGCGGCCGGCGCTGCGCAGGATGCCGGGGCCGGTACGGATTTCGGCGCCGTGGCGCGCGGCATGGTTTCCGTGACACCGTTGCAGATCGACTTGACTCATTATGGGCAGATGGACGTGATTAAAGGGTGGTTATGAGTGCGAAACTCAGTGGCATCGGCATGACTTCGCAGCGTACCCGGGTGCGCATGGTGGAGCGCTTGCGCAGCCAGGGCATCAAGGACGAGGTGGTGCTCGATGCGATGGCTTCCGTGCCCCGCCATATTTTCGTGGACGAGGCACTGGCCACCCGCGCCTATGAAGACTGCTCGCTGCCGATCGGTTTCGGCCAGACCATTTCCAACCCCCAAACCGTTGCGCGCATGACTGAGCTGCTGCGCGGTGGCAGACCACTGGGCCGAGTACTCGAAATCGGCACGGGCTGCGGCTACCAGACTGCAGTGCTGGCACGCCTGGCGCAGGAAGTGTATTCCGTTGAACGGATCGCGCCGCTACTGATGAAGGCGCGCGGGCACCTGCGCGAAATTCGTGCCGCCAACATCAGGGTCAAGCATGCAGATGGCTCTATCGGGTTGGAGGAACTGGGGCCGTTCGACGGTATCATCATGACTGCGGCTGCCACTCACGTGCCGGAGGCGCTGCTGCCCCAATTGGCCGAGGGAGGGCGGCTGGTGTTCCCGATTGGAACCGGCGAGCAGCGCCTGTGTCTGATAGAACATACTGCTGAAGAATATCGTCAGACGACGCTGGAGGCGGTGAAATTCGTGCCGCTTTTGCCGGGGTTGGCATGACCCTGGAAAACAGAGTTTTTCGGGGCGAGCAACCCTCTCCTCAATCCTCTCCCGCGAGCGGGAGAGGAGGCAAACGAGAAAGGCGCTTGTTTTGATTGGCGCTGTTCTGGCCGTTGGTGCATTTGCGTTGCTGGTCAGCGGCTGCGCATCGACAAAGTCGAGTGCGCCTGTGGTCGAGCGTGCTTCCATGGCCCAAAAGGCACCCGCCAAAATCAGGAAGGACGGGGACTGGCGCCCCCAGACCTATACCGTGCAGAAGGGCGACACCTTGTATGGCATAGCGCTGGAACATGGCTTCGACTACAAGGAAGTGGCTGAGTGGAACGGCATCGCGTCGCCCTACACCATCCGCATCGGCCAGTCTCTGAAGTTTAATGCCTCTCCGCAGACGGTAGTAGTCACTCCGTTGAAAGCCGGGTCGGTGGTGGAAACCCGGCAAGCTGGCGAGGATCCGTTGCTGAAGACTCAGCCCAAAACGGTTAAGCTGCCATATTCCCCACAAGGGGACTCCGATCCTCCACGGGCTAAAGCCCGTACGGAATCGAATGCGGAACATGCGGAAAAGGTTTCCACGGCCAAGGCGGAACCCGTGGAAAAATCAGCACCGGCTGAATTACCGGCAGAGAAAAAAGAGGGCACCCTGGCCGAGGATGATGAACGGGTCGAATGGAGCTGGCCCACCGCAGGCAAGGTGATTGCGTCTTTCAATGAGGCGTCCAGCTCTGGCAAGGGCCTGGACATCGGCGGGAAGAGCGGCCAGCCGGTTCTCGCCGCTGGACCGGGCAAAGTGGTTTATAGCGGCAACGGACTGCGCGGCTATGGAAAACTGGTGATCATCAAGCACAACAAGACTTATTTGAGCGCCTACGCGCACAATCACAAGATTCTGGTCAAGGAAGGGCAGGGCGTGACCAAGGGTCAGAAGATTGCCGAAATGGGTGATTCCGATGCCGATCAGGTCAAGCTGCATTTCGAGATACGGCGGTTTGGCAAGCCTGTCGATCCGATGAAATACCTGCCTAGTGACAAATCCTGATGAGCGAAGATATTTACAGCGGAGAAGATGGGTTCCTTAGCGAAGACAAGGTCCCTCTGGAGGAAGAGAAGGCCGAGGCGCTGCCGGAACGTCTCGAACTGCCTGATGAGCCGCTGCATGACCCGACCCTGAGTTACCTCAGTGAAATCGGTCAGAATGCCTTGCTGACCGCTGCCGAGGAGTACAGCCTGGCATGCCGGGTAACCCAGGGCGATTTCGATGCGCGCCAGAGGATGATCGAGTGCAATCTCCGGTTGGTGGTGAATATCGCCAAACATTATGCAAATCGTGGCATGGCACTGCTGGACTTGATTGAGGAAGGCAACCTGGGGCTCATACACGCCCTGGAAAAATTCGATCCGGAGCGGGGTTTCCGCTTTTCCACCTATGCCACCTGGTGGATACGGCAGAATATCGAGCGTGCAATCATGAACCAGTCGCGCACCATCCGCATTCCGGTGCATGTGATCCGGGAGATGAACACTTGCCTGCAGGCATTCCGTCACCTTGAGGCCCACAAAGGCACCGAACCCAGCGCGGAAGAGGTGGCGCACATGCTGGGCAAACCGGTGGCCGATGTGCGCTACGTGCTGAACCTGAATGAGCGCATAGCCTCCCTGGATACGCCGCTGGATATTGATCCTGGCCTCTCCCTGAGTGATGCGCTTCCTGATGAAAATACCCTCTCGCCCGAACTGCAACTGCAGCACACCGAGCTTGAGGCGCTTGTGCAGCAATGGCTGGAGGAACTGGGAGACAAACAGCGCTGCGTGATAGAGCGGCGCTTTGGCTTGAACGGACACGCCATTCACACCCTGGAGGAAGTGGCTGACACCCTGGATATCACCCGAGAGCGGGTGCGCCAGATTCAGGTGGAAGCCTTGAAACTTTTGCGCCGCAGCTTGAAGCGCAAGGGGATATCACGAGACGATACCCTCTGAGGAAAGTAGTTAACCACAGAGGCACAGAGTAAAAACAAAGGCATTATGCCAACACGGAAAATTACCAACTGGGTAAAAGCTGGTTAATCTGTAATGCATTGATTTATTGATTTTCTCTGTGTCTCTGTGGTGAATGAGTTTTTGGATTTATTGCAGCCGGTATAGCGCTATCACTTCATTGCCGCAGCCTGGATATTTCACCTCAGCGCACAGGGTCTTGACCAGTACGATGCCGCGCCCAGCGGGCCGGGTGCTGGATGAAATATCCGTATTCAGTATGGCATCAGCGTGAAACCCCTTGCCGCTGTCCCTGATCCTTAACTTCAGGCAGGGAACCTGGTTTTCCTGCACCCGTTCCAGTTCGATTTCGATGGCTCCATGTTGCAGTCCAACCAGGCGCTCCTCGCGCATGTCGAGGTAGCGGCCGAAACCATCTTCCTGATGCTTCAATCCGGACTCCAGGGCCAATACTCCGTGATCCAGAGCATTGTTGTAGAGCTCGGATAGAATCAGGAACATTTCCTGGCATTGCCGCTGGTTGAAATGTAACTGGTTCAGCCAGGTGATCAGCCATGGCAACACATCAAAGGACTTGAGCTCCAGTGGGCTGAGCTTGAGCGCCAGCCTCGATTCGCTTGGTTCGACTGGGGTCGCGGAGGGTTGCTCGGGTTGGACGATGACTTCGCCAACAGGGGCCATCGGGCAGTGGATGGCGGCAATGGAAATATCATCGGTTGCGCTATCCAGGCCCATGAATTGGTTCGCTGCTGCAATCAGATACCAGAATTGCCCCTGATCGCATTCCTCTTTCAGCGCCTGCAGGACGCGATCAGTGCCGAAGCGTTCGCCGGCATCGTTTTCCGCTTCAACCAGGCCATCCGAGTAAAGAAACAAACGCCCCGGCTCGTTCCATTGGAAAGTTTCTGTTTTTGAAAGAAAGTCTACATTGTTCATGATCCCCATCGGCGGGTGTGCTGCCCGCCATTCCCGCATGATTTTCCCCTTGTCATCAACAAAATAGGCAGTCGGCATGCCGCCGTTCCAGACCTCGATGGTGCGTTCCGAAAAATTGATGGCGGCCAGCGCGGCGGCGACAAAGCGCTCCGTCGGCATGAGTTGCTTGATTTTGCTGTTGAGTTCCCTGACGATGGTTGAAAGGCTGTAGCCCTTTTTCGTCATGCCGTAAAACACCTCGACGACAGGCAGCACATTCAGCGCGGCGGACAGGCCGTGGCCGGCGCTATCGGCCAGGATGACGTGCAATATATTGTTGGGCGTGAACTCGGTAGCGATGATATCGCCGCTGAAGCGTGTTGCCGGAAGAACCAGCTGCTCAACCATCGGATCATTTGGTTTGTGGGCGCGTATGATCCTTTCCAGCAGGTGTTTGGCCAGGTTTTGCTCGCGTTCGTTCTCCGCGTGGTAGAGCTCCAGTTGTTCGGCTTTTTCGGCTATATCGCGCTGCATTTCCGCGATCCGTTGCATCGCCCTGATTTTGGCTTGCAGGATCGGCAGGTTGATGGGTTTGGTCAGATAATCGTCACCCCCGACTTGCAGCCCTCTGACCAGATCGCTGTCCTGGGCTTTCGCGCTGAGGAAGATCACCGGCACCCACTTGTTGCCGGCCAGCTTTCTGATTTCTGCGGTAGCCTGGTAGCCATCCATGACCGGCATCATGACATCCATCAAGACCATGTCCGGTACTGAATCACGATAAAAATCGACTGCTTCCTGGCCATTTCTCGCCAGTATCGTGGTATGGCCAAGCCTGGAAATGAAAGCGCTGATCAGCGCCAGATTCGGTTCGGTATCGTCAACGACCAGAATATTGAGGGGTTTGTCCATGTGCTCTGTGCAGCCACCCTAGCTGATGGTAAACAGTCTCTGGAAGTTTGCTACGTCGAGAACCTGCTGGACGAGGCCTGTGCAGTTTGTCAGCGAGACCTTCAGGTTCGCGTTCTGGGCTTTTTCGCGCAACAGCAACAACATGCCCAGGGCTGAACTGTCGAGGTAATCCACACGACTGAAATTTGCTTCGATTTCCTTGATCTCAGGTGTTTGCAAAGCCTCGTCGCAGGCATTGCGAAATTCTCGGTGGGAACTGAAGTCGAAACGGCCATTGAGGACCAGTCGGGCTGTTTCACCTTTTTTTTCTACGGTTATCTGCATGTTTTTTTCCTTTCAGTAAAAAAGAGGCTATGTGCCAGGGGCTAGGGGCTAGGGGCAATGGGGTTTGGTGTCGCTGCGCGCCAGGTTTTTCCTGGTCTCTAGCTTCTAATTATTAAACACGGAAGGCGCGTGAGCCCAGACTTGCCAAGTATGCCATAACGCGTGCAGCCATGTCCTGCAGGGGTACGACTTCATCGACGCCACCAGTGAGGATGGCTTCCTTGGGCATGCCGAACACTACGCAACTGGCTTCGTCCTGGGCGAAGTTGAAAGCGCCGGCCTGCTTCATCTCCAGCATCCCCTTGGCGCCGTCCTTGCCCATCCCGGTAAGAATCACGCCGATTGCATTCTTGCCCACGTGGTTTGCAGCGGAGCGGAACAGGACGTCCACCGAGGGACGGTGACGATTGACAGGCGGTCCGTCGGATAGCTCGCAGACGTAATTGGCGCCGCTGCGCTTTACCAATAGATGGGAATGTCCCGGTGCGATAAAGGCATGGCCTGGCAGGATGCGGTCGCCATTTTCGGCTTCTTTCACAGAAATCTTGCACAGGTTGTCGAGGCGCTGGGCGAACGATTTGGTGAAGGCCTCCGGCATGTGCTGAGTGATGGCGATGCCGGGGCAGTCTGGCGGCAATTTGATGAGGAAGTCCTTGATCGCCTCGGTTCCACCCGTGGAAGCGCCAACGATAATCAATTTTTCTGTCGAGGCGATATGATTGGACAGGGATGGCAGTATGGCATCGGCGGTCAGACTCTTCTGGACTATCATGGCAGAGGGCTTTCTCATACGCGCCTTGGCGGCGGCGCGGATCTTGTCGGCGATTTCATCGCTGTATTCCTGCAAGCCGCGGCTGATATCGAGTTTGGGTTTGGAAACGAAATCGACCGCGCCCAGTTCCAGTGCTCGGAAGGTGATGTCGGAGCCTTTTTCGGTGAGGGTGGAAATCATCACCACCGGCATGGGCCTGAGGCGCATCAGTTTTTCCAGGAAATCCAGGCCATCCATGCGCGGCATTTCGACATCGAGGGTGATCACGTCGGGGTTCAGTGCCTTGATCATTTCCCTGGCGACGAGGGGATCGGGCGCAGCGCCGACTACCTTCAAATCCTTGTGGCTATCGATAATCTCCTTGAGCACGCTGCGGATGAGCGCCGAGTCATCGACGATGAGAACTTTGATGGTCATATAAACATTCCATGTTTGAGGCGAGGAGGCATTGCAGGTCGAGCTTCAGCTCGACATGCATTCCGTTAAAACAACTCCACGTCGCCCTCCATCCTGGCGTAATCCAGGCGAGACTCGTAATCCTTCTCGCGTTCCACGATGGTGTTGTTGTGTACGCTTTTCAGTTTTTTGATCAGCACCCGTCCGGTCTTGGGAAAGTAATAGACCTTGCGCGGATAGATGTCGAGCAGGTCCTCGGCGACGATCCTGATTTTTTCGGTGTGCAGAAAATCCAGGACAAAATCGGCATTGCGCGCGCCAACGTTGGCCACGGTGAATCCGCGCAGGACGTTCCCCCCGCCGAACACCTTGGCTTCGAAATTATTACGTTTAGCGCCCAGCTTGATGAGGTGGTTGATCAGCATTTCCATCGCATAGGTGCCGTAGCGCGCTGAGACGCTGACGGGATTCTGCGGATCGTTGTCGCTGTGGGGCAGCATGAAATGGTTCATGCCGCCGATGCCATTGGTCTTGTCGCGCAGGCAGGCGGAAACGCATGAGCCGAGCACGGTGACGACCAGCATGTCGCGCGTGGTGGCGTAATACTCGCCCGGCATGATCTTGGCTGCCTCCATATTGAAATGGCGGTCGTAGTAGAGGTTGGGCGAGAGGATCTCATGATAATCCGGAGAGGTCATGGAGCGTGCTCTCGGTTAGCCATGGGCAGCAAGGTGCCTGGCCTGGGGCGATAGTTCATAGACGGTCTTGCCCTGCGACCTGAACAAGTCGGCAGCGTGATAAAAGCTCTCCGAGTGACCGGCAAACAGCAAGCCGTCCTTGTGCAGCAGCGGGACAAACTTCTTCAGTACATCGTATTGCGTTTTCTTGTCGAAATAGATCATGACATTGCGGCAGAAAATCGCATCGAACGGCCCGCGCATCGGCCAGGATTCATCGAGCAGGTTGATTTGCCTGAAGGTGATCATGTCGCGCAATTCCTTGCGCACCCGGGCCTGGCCTTCTTGCTTGCCGGTGCCCTTGAGGAAAAACTTTTTCACCATATCCTGCGGTATCTTTTCCAGTCGTTCCAGCGGATAGATGCCTTCCTGGGCCTTTTGCAATACCGTGGTGTCCAGGTCCGTCGCCAGGATGTGCACTGGCGGCGTGAATGTGCCGAACAGATCCACCATGGTCATGGCCATGGAATAGGGCTCTTCGCCGGTAGAGGCGGCAGAGCACCAGAGCGAGATCGGGTGATGTTTGCCATGTTTTTTTACATGTTCGGCCAAAAGCGGGAAATGATGCTGCTCGCGGAAAAAGGAGGTGAGGTTGGTGGTGAGGGAATTGGTGAAAGCCTCCATTTCCACAGTGTCGCCACGCTCCAGGCGAGCCAGGTATTCGTTAAAGCTGGGTATTCGCGTCGCACGCAAACGTCGAGCCAGGCGGCTGTAGACCATGTCCTGCTTGGCGGGCGACAGGGAGATGCCGGCCCGATCATAGATCAGCTTGCGGATGCGTTCGAAGTCCTGCGCAGTGAAATGAAATTCGCGTGCTTCGTTGATTGCGGATTCTGCCATGGCTGTTTTTTGAGTCCGTAGGGTGGGCACGTTTTTGTGCCCACCGTTATTCCGCGTGGGCACAAAAACGTGCCCACCCTACATATAAAATTTAAAACTCCTGCCACTCATCCCCATCGCTGGCCGCCTTGGCCGGTTTGGGTGCGGCCCTGGCCGGCGTGGCGGCGCGGCGCGGGGCCACGGCGGTTTTGGTCGGGGCGGCGAGCTGGCGGGAAGTCGAAGCACGGCTGCCGGTATTGTCCAGCTTGAACACCGAGACCGACTGCGACAGATTCTGTGCCTGTTCTTCCAGCGACTCGGCCGCAGCGGCAGCTTCTTCGACCAGCGCCGCGTTCTGCTGGGTCACCTCGTCCATTTGCGTGATGGCCATGTTCACCTGCTCGATCCCCGAGCTCTGCTCCACCGAAGCCGCGGTAATTTCCGCCATGATGTCGGTGACGCGCTTGATGCTGGTGACGATCTCTTCCATGGTGCTGCCGGCCTGTTGCACCAGCTTCGAGCCGTTCTCCACCTTGTCCACGGAATCGCCGATCAGGGTCTTGATCTCCTTGGCGGCGGCAGCGGAGCGCTGAGCCAGGTTGCGCACCTCGGCGGCGACCACGGCGAAGCCGCGGCCCTGCTCGCCGGCACGGGCTGCCTCGACGGCGGCATTCAGGGCCAGGATGTTGGTCTGGAAGGCGATGCCGTCGATCACCGAAATGATGTCGACGATCTTGCGCGAAG
>Ga0209253_10002374_pt1 | contig 16703 bp, 17 predicted proteins | sample FrelakmetBRP12BR_FD_187145 | JGI IMG/M metagenome (GOLD analysis project Ga0209253, IMG submission 187145) | Freshwater lake sediment microbial communities from the University of Notre Dame, USA, for methane emissions studies - BRP12 BR (SPAdes)... | ecosystem: Environmental > Aquatic >...
AGCGGCCGTGGCGGAGGACAGTGTTCATGCTCCTTTGCGCCGGATAGCGTTTATCGCTTCGTCGAGCTGATGGAGAAAGCGGGAGCGGTCGCGTTTGGCAAACGGCGGAGGTCCACCCATGACCTCACCGAAGTCGCGCAACGCGGAGAGCAGGTCGCGAGTTGCCAGGGCCGAGCCAATGTTCTCTTGGGTAAATGGTTTACCCGTAGGACCCAGCGCGTAGGCCGCTTTCTCAAGGCATCGAGCCGCGAGCGGTATGTCCCCAGTGATCACGATATCATTGACCTCCAGGTGCTCGACGATCCAGTCGTCTGCTGCGTCCATGCCTTCGCCAACAACCTTGAGGGCTAGGTTGTCCTCCTCCGGGACCCGCATCCACGATCCCGCCACCAGAGTGACGCCAAGGTCGTAGCGCTTTGCCACTCGATAGACTTCCTGTTTCACAGGACAAGCATCGGCATCTACAAAGATATGGAGCAAAAAGCAACCTCCCGCAAACCCTGTGGAGCATCAAGCGAGGCCGGCCTGCCACCCAACGTTCCGAATGGGGTAAGGCTCTCGGTCGCACGCAAAACAAAAGCCTTTACGAAAAACCCTACCGGCTTCTTTCTTCTCGACGGTTGGCCTGCCATGCGAACGGTTACTCCCAAATGGAAAGACGGCCTTAGAGACCACAGCATTTCTTGTATTTTTTCCCGCTGCCACATGGACAGGCTTCGTTGCGTCCAACCTTGTTTTCGGCGATCATTGGTTTGCGAGGATTCAGCAATATTTCTAAATCGGTGATGTCCTCTGGTTTATCCGGCTCCAATCCAATGATATAGTTCCACCCCTTCTCTTCAAATATTGAGACTACTTCTTTCAATCTTTCTTCTGTTTGAACATTGACAACAGCGGGCTTCTTTTCAGTCCCCAGTTTTGCCGTCTTTTCCCCATCAAAAACTTTTGTCGTCTTTTCGCCATCAAACGTTTTTTCTCTCTTGTCACCAACAAAGATTCGTTTCCCCATCTTTCCCTCATTAAGAAATTTGAACGTTGACCGCTGGGTCATAAAAGGGTCTTTAAGAACGATCGGATCCTATCACAGAACTTCTGCGCATACCAGATTACTAAAAGGATGATCAAGGCGATACGGCGAAATCCCAACCCATTTCAAGCGCCAGCCCTTGCGGAAGAAGGGTCATGGACCGGGAGTAATCCAAGCCTGCCTTCTCGATATGATCCTTTATGGCCATTGAAAAGGGATTTGTCACCGTCACAACGAGCTCGATCACCCGCGGGGACTCTTCTGCGGATTCCGGATCGTTTGCCGCATGGCAGGATAAAGGATGGGAAGAGACAAAATGGGTCCGACACACGACCGGCCGCACATCATAGGCACTGCATGCGCCGTTGACCAGCAGGGGGCAGCATGGATCGTAATGGGAAGGATCTGTCTGCCTGGCCACGTCGGCCGACGGACACGTGCCCCGCAAGGCATCGTCCCATTCATGCCATCGCTGAGTTCGCATCCGGAGGTCCCTTCTCTGTTCCGGGGAGAATTCCCGCTTGACATATTGCGCCAGGGTACGGGCCTCTGCAATGTTCATGACGATGTGATACCGGCAACAGTGGCAACACCCCAATTTGCAGTTTGGAACAATGCCCTCTTCGCTGCGCAGCCGATCCAGCACGCGTGCAATCGCTTCATCCACTGAAGAATACACGGCCTTGACGAAGTTCTCTTCCAGTGTCATCGGGAGATCGGCTCCGAAATCCTCAGTGCCCATCCTGGACTTGCCATGGTCAATCAGCTTCATCATTCTCCCTTTTCCCGAAAGGGACTTCTGGCAACCTCACGCTAACCAGTTAGCGCCTGCTCATAACGAGCGCGCCCGTCGTGCAGACTTTGACACACTGAGGGGTTCCTCCGCAAAGGTCGCAGTGATAGGACTTGCCCCCGAAGAGATTCAAAGCTTGGAAGGGGCATTTGCTCGATCTTTGCCCGGCCCAGATGAACTTCTTTCTTTCTGCTTCCGAAGCGGCCTTTTCTCCTTCAAGACATTTCATGTTCTTGCACTGGCGGCAAATGAAGGGCGAGTTCATGCTGGTGCTGAGATCGTCCTTCTCGATGCGAACGGCCGACTTCTCCGTATTCACAGCTCCGAGATGAAAAAGAGAGCACATGGTTTCACAGAGCCGGCAGCCGCTGCACTTTTCCTTGTTCACCTTAATTCTCATCTGAAAGCCCCAGTCTCTTGAGCGTCTTATTTCTTGGGATGCCCTCATCATCCCAACCGTGGAGTCTGTAGTACTCATCCAGCATCCTGCTGAACTCTTCTCTGGACACCACTTCCCCCTTGGAAGGACCCTCAGGAATGGGCTCTTCAAAATACCTTTCAGGAAGGGTGTCCTCGCTCCTGGAGATCCCTTCGCCGGTGATCATCAGTCTTTCCAGGGTGTAGACTCGTTCGCCTGTTCTCTTGATCTCTGCCGGAGTGAGGTGAAGGCCTGTAGCGAGAGCTATGAGACGTGAGAAATGGTTGTACCCGAGTCCGTGAGGGCTTGAAAACACGCTTTGGAAACGACAGATCCCGAGAGAGTCGGACACGGCATTCATGAGTTCATGCCACCAGACCATTCTCGCCTTCCCCGAATACGAAGACAGGCTATCGCTCACAGGTCCGCCATACATCTTCTTCAGAACCGCCTCCGGAAGGCCAACGGCATCAATCGATGGACGGCTTCTCATGTGACAGGCCCCCCTTGTGGAAGTGGCCATGCCCAGGGCGAAGCTCTTGGGAAGCCTCTCATCCGTCATCTCAATGGGAAAGTCCTTCACTTCCAGAAGATAACGACGGGATGCTTGCCCAAAGATTTCTCGCGCAAAAGAGCCCTCTGCCAGAATATCTCCAAACCCTCTCCGGTGAGCGATCTGGTCGATAAGCTCGACAATCGTTTTCCCGTCACCCCATTTCAAAGATCTCTTCGTCGTTCTCTTGTCGATGATCCCCCTCTGGTACAGCTCCATAGCCCAGGCAATATAAGAACCTGTGGAAATCGTATCCAGTCCGTAGAGGTTGCAGAGCTGCGTCGCATACATGATGTTTTCGAGATCGAGATTGCCGAGCTTTGTGCCAAGGGAACCGATGGAAGCATACTCAGGCCCCTCCCCTCTCACTCCTTTGTACTTTCCTTTTTCCATGGAAAACCTGTGCCGGCAGTGCACAGGACAACCGAAGCACGCGATCATTCCGGTAGAATAAGGCTCGAGCGCTTCAGCCTCCAGAAGGGGCCCCTTGTCGCCGATGGTCACCAGCTGATTGTTTCGCACGCTCAGGAAACCCAGAGCATTGGAGTATCGGAAGAGCACAGGAGTCCCCTGCTTCCCCAAAGCCTGGACCCACTTGGTTTTCATGAGCCCGGCCAGGGTCCTGAGATAGGTCTTGCAATATTCATCGGGTTTCGAGATTGCAATGTCCAGGCTTCCCCGCACTGCGACGGCCTTGAGATTCTTGGAGCCCATGACAGCGCCCATGCCGGTCCGCCCTGCAGCGCTCTTCATGCCGGAGCGGATTGAGGAAAACCTGACCAGGTTTTCTCCGGCAGGCCCGATACAGGCAACCTGCACCTTGTGGCCTCCCCTGCGGGTGCGAATCCGCTTTTGCGTCTCTATCGTATCGAGTCCCTTGAGCTTGCGAGCATCGCAGAAGTCGATCTTCCCGTCCTTGATAAGGAGATACACGGGTTTTTTGCTTTTCCCAGTGATCACGAGATGGCTCAGCCCTGCCTTGACCAGCTCCGCTCCAAACTCACCGCCCATGTTGGAATCCCCGAGATGGCCTGATTCAGGAGACCGCGAGGTGATGTTCATCCTGGACCCGAACCCCGGAATCCCCGTCAGGAGGCCGGCTCCGAAAATCAGAGGGTTGTCCGGTGAAAAGGGATCAGGGATCGATGCGTAGGACTTGGAGAGGAGATGCATGTTGATCCCCCTTCCGCCCAGAAACTTTCTTCTCCATTCCATGGGGATCTTCCTGATCTCACAGGAGCCGTCACTGAGATTCACATAAGCTATTTTTCTATCCAGAACCATTCCGCCCCTCATTGCCAATCCCCACGGATAGATTTCTTTTCAAGAACAAAGCGGGCCGATGGAAAACCACCGGCCCACCTGAACAAAACATATCGCACGACTCTGGCCGCAACCCCATGAGTAAGCAGTATGCAGTAAGGAGTATGCAGAAAAGACTGCTGCCTACTGCTTACTTACTCCCTACTAGAGCTCAGCGGCTCTAAAGAGACTGCACCCCCCGGTCCGGGCTCAATGACTTCTACGAACTTTATAAAGAAGTTCTTGTATACGACTCTAAATCCGAAGAATGTTTTTCGCTACGATGGTTTTCTCGATCTCCTTGGTGCCCTCGTAGATCTCCACGATTTTGGCATCGCGGTAAATCCTCTGCACCTTGTACTCATCAATGTAGCCGTAGCCGCCGTGCATCTGCAGGGCCTCGTCCGCACACTTCACAGCGATCTGCCCGGAAAACCATTTGGCCATGGCCGTGACCGCATGATCCATCTTGCCCTGGTCTGTGAGCCACGCCGCTTCGTAATACAGGTTTCTGGCTGCCCGGATCATGGTGGCCATTTCGGCGATCTTGAACTGAAGACCCTGGAACGAAGCCAGAGGCACACCGAACTGCCTCCTCTTCTTAATGTGGTTGGCCGCTTCCTCCAGGGCCGCCCTCGCAATTCCGACCGCCATGGCGCAGATATGGAGCCGGGTGAGATTGAAAAAAGCCATCAAGTGCCTGAAACCGTAACCGAGCTGCCCCACAAGATTGGAAGCAGGGATTCTCACATTCGAAAAAGAGACCTCTGCCGTGTCATTGGCGCGGATGCCCAGTTTTCCGTGGAGCTTGTTGGCCTGGAACCCCTTCCTGTCCGTCTCCACAATAAAGAAGGAATGTCTCTGGTGCCTGTCCGGATTGTCCGGATCCGTAAGACAAAAGACATTCATGTACTTTGCGATCGTTCCATTGGTGATGAACATCTTGGAGCCGTTGATCACCCACTCGTCCTTGTCCTTTACAGCACTGGTGATGGCGCCTGTCACATCAGAGCCTGCATCGGGTTCGGTGATCGCGCAGCCCATGATCGCCTCACCTCTCACCAGGGGAGGAAGGTACTTCTGTTTTTGCTCCTCTGTCCCGAAGAGATTGAGGAGTTCAGAACCGAAGGTCGCCGTGATCACGGCATTCCCCATGCCCGCATCCACGGCCCAGAATTCTTCCGTGATCAGGCAGTGCTCGAAAAACCCGAGTCCGGCCCCCTCATACTTTTCGTCGATGAAAACGCCCACAAATCCGAGTTCGCAGGCCTTGCGCCAGATACTCAGATCAAAGGTCTCGTTCCTGTCAAACTCCCGGGCTTTTTCAGGGAGAAATTCGCCTACGGCAAATTCCCTGGCCGCCTTTTGAATGTCTCGCTGTTCTTTTGAGAGCGTGAAATCCATAAATGTCCTCCCATCACCCCTTCAAAGTGTCCCGTCGCCTTCCAGCACAGCACGAACAGGTAATATTTCCACTGGATTGCCACGCTTGCGCGCCGAAGCGCTTCAGCGCGCAGGCACGGCGCTTTGCGCCTCGCAATGACCGTGCGAGACTCACAAATCAGAAATTCCAAATCAAAAAATCGCAAATCAAAAATCAAAAATTCTTATGCCAGCTTTGCTTTGAGCGCATCAACAACCTTAAAGAGATCTTCCACCACTCCGTAATCCGCGACCCGGAAGATGGGCGCCTTCTTGTCCTTGTTGACGGCAATGACACATCCTGCCCCGGTGATGCCGGCTACGTGCTGAAAGGCGCCGCTGATTCCAAAGGCCAGATAGACTTTGGGTTTCACGGATTTCCCCGAGGTGCCGACCTGGTGGTACTTGGGCAGCCAGTTCTTGTCCACCACCGGCCTGGAGCAGGAAAGGACGCCTTTCATCTTGTCCGCCAGCTCTTTCACGATAGGCACCTTATCGGCTTCCCCGACGCCTCGGCCGATCGACACCAGGAGTTCCGCTTGAGTGATATCGACGGCTCCTGCGCCTGCGTCTTCAAACGCAACAAACTGCTTCCCCACCTGGGGCAGGTCCGCAGGCATCGGCTTTCGCACGACCTCCCCCTTGTGATCTCCCGCTTTCTCCGCCGGGAAAGCGCCGCTCCGGATGGTGATCAGGTAACCCTGTGCCTCCTGGAAAGCCACCCTGGAGAACATTTTCCCGCTGTAGATCTGGCGCACCGCCTTAGGTCTTCCGTTGTCAACGACCACATCGACGCAGTCGGTCACGATGGGATACCCCAGCTTCACCGAGAGCGATGGGGCAAAGTCCATCCCCCAGGGCGTATGCGCAACCAGGGTGAGCAGGGGCTTGTGTTCCTGAATCAGCCTGAAGAGGATCTCCTTGTAAAGATCGCCGTTGAAATTCTGAAGACCCTCTACGGCAATGACTTTGTCCGCTCTTTCCTTGAGCTCATTGAGGAAAGGCTCGTCCTTGCCTCCGATCAGGACGGCTGTCAGGGTATGAGAAAGCTTCTGGCAGAGGTCGTTGGCTTTCCAGAGCATCTGGTAGGTGACCTCTCTCACCTCACCTTTCCTGTGTTCCACCACAACAAAGATCTCGCCCATTATATGCTCACCCCCTTCTCTTTCAGGATTCGGAGAATTTCTTCTGCAATCGTCGCCGGATCGCCTTCAATGAACTGTGCCCCTTCTGTCTCCGGCGGCAGGAAAATCTCTTCCACCGTGGTCCTGGGCTGAAGGTCCGCCGCGGCAAGACCGAGCGTATCCACGCCGGCCACGTTCAGCTCCTTCTTGGCCGCCTTTCGGATGCCCATGATGGAGACATATCGAGGCTCGTTGATTCCGGTCTGGATGCTCAGCAAGGCCGGCAATTTGATTTTTGAGACTTCGTCGGTGCCGCCTTCCAGCTCCACCCGGATGGTCGCTTCGTTGCCTGCCAGCTCCACCTTCCTCACCACTTCGGCGTGGGGCAGGCCCAGATGCTCCGCCAGCATCGTCCCTACAGCCCCTTCGTTCAGGTCATCCCTCTGGACTCCGGTGAGAACGAGATCGTGCGGCTGGCCTTTGATAAATTGCGCCAGGATCCTGGAGATGACGAAGCTGTCCATCACCGAATTTCCCGGATCCATCCTAAAAGCCTTGTCTGCGCCCATGGCCAAACATCGTCGCAACACTTCTTCATCATCTTCACTTCCGATGGTCACGGCAGTGACCGTTCCGCCCAGCTTTTCCTTGAGCCGTATGGCCTCCTCGATGGCGTAGTTGTCCCACTCGTTGATGACGTAGGCGAGCATGTCCTTGCGAACGTCATTCTTCTGGGGGTTGATCTCCAGATCAACCTCCTGGGTCATGGGAACCCTCTTCACACATACAATGATCTCCATGCCTCGCACCTCCTGAATCGTTGATGAAGCTCCGTGAAATACAGGATTCTCAGATTCTTTTTTCCGTCTTACTGACCTAAAACACTATTGATTTCAATAATGAATGAATTCTCATTCATTTTGCCCGGAACGGTAACACACCTCTCCAGCGCTGTCAAACATTTTAGGTACACAGGAAAGGCTATTATACTTAAGGAGACTCTTGAATTTTTGCCTTTCTTAGAGGTATAATATCTGCGTTTCGCTCAAGTCTCGGTATTTGATTGAAGGCTGAGCTCAGCGAGTGAGAGCTGCGGATTTTGAAAATGTTCAGGGGTAACCGTCAAAAGAGGAAAGCCATGGTTCAGGGAAACCGCCGATGTGCCGTTCGCTTTTCAGATCGCTCCTGGAGAATCATCACCTCTCTGATGATCGTGACCTTTGTCTTTTCCGGCTTTTTCTCAATGTCGTGGGGACAGGGCGAAACGTACAAGGCGCCCATACCCAAGCCCGCTGCGCAGCAACCGCCTGCCAAAGAGGCGGAGAAGAGTGCTGCTCCGGCGGCACCTCCTAAAAAGGGAGACTCTTTTGATTTTATTTTCGAGATGAAAAAAATCAACAGTCTCCTCTCGGTGAGCGAAAAAAACGCCGATGCCTACTTCAACCGCGGATGGTTGTATGAGTACAAAGGAGACCTTCAACTCGCTGAAAAAGACTACTCCAGGGCCATCGAACTCGACAAGAAACACAAAGACGCCCACTACAACAGAGGACTCCTTTACACCAAGATGAAGAAGTACGAAGAGGCAGTCAAGGATTTTACAGAGGTGGTGAAACTTGATCCCAGTGCTGCGGATGCCCTCTGCAACCGCGGCAGCGCTCAGTTGCAAATGGGAAGGATCGATCTTGCCCTAGCCGACTTTGAGGCAGGGCTGAAAATAAAACCCGGAGACCCTGACCTCCTCTACAATCGCGGCCTCGCCTTCCTCGCCAAAGGAAACAAACCAAAGGCCATGGAGGATTTCAACAAGGCGGCTCAAGCCGGGCATCCCAAAGCCAAGGGCCAGTTGAAAACTCCTGCACCAAAATCCTAGCGCAGACCCCTGGGGGCAAAATTCGAATCTCGAAATCCGAAATTCGAATGAACGACCCCGCCGCAAGCAGCGGGGTATCTTCTTGTCTCCCAGGCCGTCATTCCGTGCTTGACACGGAATCCAGTTGGGTTTTCTGGATACCGGCTTTCGCCGGTATGACGAATTCGCGGCAAGCCGCGGGGAATGAACCCCGACGGATTCAAAACACCAATGCTCCAATGTTCAAAACAGAAACCTGGCGGCCTATCGTTTTGGTCATTTGAATTTGGATCATTGGATATTGTTTCGTATTTCGTGCTTCGGATTTCGGATTTTCATGTTTTGGGCATGGCGCAGCGAACTTGTACGCTAAGATTCCAGAATATGCAGAAAGGAATCGAGGAGGGACGGAGGGTCACTTGCGGCTTTTTGATTCCTGACCCTGAGTGGAGAAGATGCTTTCCTTGGGTAGGGTCTGCACAGCCGCGTAGATCCTGTTTTTGAGGGCCTGATCGTTTCCTGCCAGTTGATCGGCTTTGAGAAAATGGTACCTGGCTTTCCGAAAATCGAAAATCCTCTGGAAGTAAAGCCCGGTATTGTAGTGGGCAACCGCAAGCTTTTCCTGTCTTCCGTAGCAGACCCCGAGATTGTAGAAAACCTCGTCTTTAACGGGCATAATGGAAGTCAGCCTCTCGTAGAAGACGGTCGCCCTTGAGTAGTCCTCCAGGTTCTGGTAAGACGACGCGGTGAGAAAGAGCGCCGCCCTGTTGCGCCCATCCGTCCTGAGGACCCGCTCAAGAATCTCGATCGCTTTCCGATCCTGCCCCTGGAGCTGATAGGTCTCTCCCAGTTCAATCAGAATCGGCGTCAGATCACGAGCCCCTTTCAAGGCTTTTTCGAAATGTTCAATCGCCATCGGGTAGTCCATTCTTTCTTTTTGCAGAACTCCCAGCCCGAATTGAACCACCGGGGATTCAGGATTGCTCTCTCTATCTCTGTTCATGTAACGGCTTGCCGTTTGATAATCCATGGACTTGGCGATGCAGACGGCTTTGAAGTAAGGAAAGAGTTTGCGGAATTCAGTGGATTCTCTGCTTTCCGGCTTAGGGCTGAACTGGGTCATCAGGGCCTCGGAGGTCGACACCCTTTCAGGTCCAGCAGGATGGGTCAGCAGGTAAGGGGGGATAGAGTCCGTTCCTCCCGGGGCCGCTTTTTCGAGCTTCTTCATAACCGCGATCATCCCGGAGGGGCTGAAGCGTGACTCGTCCATGTATTTGAATCCGAGGTTGTCGGCCTGTCTTTCATCCTCCCGGCTGTAGCTCAACTGCTTCTGTATGCCGGCTGCCATCGTCCCTGTGGCAATCGCACCGCCTGCCTTTCCTCCCATCAGAGCCCCGGCCAGCATTCCCGCAAGAACGGCGATGCTCATGGCTTTATTTTGCTCGATACGGTTGGACAGGTGCCTTGCGGACACATGACCGATTTCGTGGGCCATCACCGCAGCCAGTTCATCCACGCCATCCATCATATCAATCAGGCCGGTGAAAAAGAAAATATGCCCTCCGGGGCCGGCAAAGGCGTTGAGGGTATTGTCCCGCACAATATAGAACTGAAAGGGGAAAGCCTTTGTCTCCAGAGCCCTGGTGATATACTGGCCCAGATCATTGATGTAGTCGTTCGCAAAGTCATCCTGGAGCAGTTCGAGCTGCATGCGCACGCTCGCTACAAATTCTTCGCCCGCTGCTCTTTCGTCTTCAGTTGAAAGGGCAAAGGCCGGCTCTCTTCCCAAAGAAAAGAGGAAGAAAAACGCAAGAATGGGCGCCAGAATGGTCCTAAGCTTTTTTGTTCTTGCTCTCATGATCCACCCGTGGGGCTTCTGTCCATAGGCCCTCCAGGTCGTAAAATTCCCTGACCGGCTGATAGAATATGTGAATGACCACATCGCCATAGTCCATGAGGACCCAGTGGCCTTCCGGCTCTCCTTCAACCCCGAGGGGTCTGAACCCCTCTTCCCTCAGCCTTCGCGCCATGTGCTGGCTGATCGCCTGAACCTGCCGGCTCGAATTCCCGCTCGCCACAAGAAAGTAGTCGGTGAAGGACGTGAGCCGGCCGACTTCCATCAGGATGGGATCGATCGCTTTTCTTTCCCGGATGATTTCCAGGCACAGTCGAGCTTTTTCAAATGGTGTCATGGGACCTGTACAGGTTGTTACTCCTAATGTAAGACCTCACCGCTTCCGGGACAAGGAACCGAATGGATTTTCCTGCTGCAACCTTCTCTCTGATCTTTGTGGAAGAAATATCCATCAAGGTGGCCTCCATGGAGATCACCTCATACCCGGAAGGGGCCAGAAACCGATTTCCCCCCTGGCCCCTTTTATCGAAACTCACTCCCAGGGTAGGAAGGAACGATTCCAGGATGTCTGACGGGAAGCCGGGCCTCTGGATCACCACGAAATGGGCATAGTTGAAAAGGTTCCTGAAATCCTTCCACGTTTCGATCTCAAGGAAAGCGTCCATGCCCAGCACAAAGTGGAGATCCAGGTCCGGCTGAAACATCGTGTGGAAGGTCTTTAAGGTTTCAATGGAGTAGGAAAAACCTTCACGCCTTGCCTCGAGGTCCAGGACTTTGAGAAGAGGAGATTCCGCCGACGCAATCCTCGTCATTTCCAGCCGATGACGAAACAGGGACACGGTCTTGGGCATTTTGTGGGGCGGCAAGGCCGCAGGAATGAGATAGATATGCTCGAGGTTCAGGCTCTCCCCGACCTCTTCGGCCAGGCGCAGATGACCGAAGTGGATGGGATCAAAGGTCCCGCCCAGAATACCCAGCCTAGGTTCTGATTTGCCCGTTGCCATAGACAATGAATTTTTGTGTGGTCAACTCTGCCAGGCCCATGGGGCCGAAGGCATGGAGCTTGGACGTATTGATTCCAATCTCCGCTCCGAGACCGAGCTGATTCCCGTCGTTGAACCGGGTTGAGGCATTGACCAGGACCACGGAAGAGTTCACCTCTTCCAGGAACCGCTGGGCCCGGTCGTAGCGGTTCGTGACGATCGCTTCCGTGTGGTTGGAGCCGTATTTCTCGATGTGGTCCAGCGCCTCATCCAGTCCGTGGACCACCTTGACCGCGAGGATCAGATCCAGGAACTCCTCAGGCCAGTCCGAAGGTTTCGCAGGGGTTGCTTCAGGCATGAGGGCCAGGGTTCTCGGACAGCCGCGGATTTCCACTCCCGCATCGCGGAACCGCTTGAGAAAGGCCGGCAGAAAGGCATCTGCAACGCCTTCGTGGACGAGCATGGTTTCCATGGCATTGCACACGCCCGGCCGTTGCACTTTTGCGTTGAAACAAATTTCGGCGGCCATGCCCAGGTCTGCGAACTCATCCACGTAAACATGGCAGACCCCTTTGTAATGCCGGAGCACCGGGATTCGTGAGTGGTCCGTGACAAAGCGGATCAGGCCCTCGCCTCCGCGCGGAATAATGACATCCACATCTTCTTCCTGCTGGAGAAGGATTCGGGTCGCATCCCTCTCTGTGGTGGGGATCACCTGGATCGCCGCAGGAGGGAGCCCCGTCTCTTCCAGGGCTTCCCGCAGGATCTTCCCAAGGATCAGGTTTGATTGAATGGCTTCAGACCCTCCCTTGAGGATGACCGCGTTTCCAGCCTTGAGACAGAGGCTTGCCGCATCGACCGTGACATTCGGCCTGGACTCATAGATGAATCCAATGACGCCCAGGGGGATCCGCACACGGCCCACGAGCAGCCCGTTCGGCCTTTTCCACATGCCCGTCACCTCGCCCACGGGGTCGGGAAGAGCAGCCACCTCGCCGAGAGCCTCGGCCATGGACTGCAACGTCTTTGCATCGAGGGTCAGCCGGTCCAGCATGGCAGAGCTCAAGCCCTGTTCCTTTGCCGAAGCAAGGTCTTTCTCGTTCTCCTGGCGGATCGCTTTTTCCCTTTCCATCAGCTTTCCGGCCATGAGCTGTATCGCTGCATCTTTCCTGGCTCTTGACACTTTCCTGAGTTCCCGCGAGGCCTCTTTCCCCGCTTGGGTCATGTCTTTGATCGTCTTTTCTAAAGACATACCACCTCTCCCTCTTCCAGGTTCCGGGTGATGACCAGGTTGTCCCGGTGGATCACCTCATCGTCGTGCCTGAAACCCAGGATGGATTCAATCTCCGTTGTCTTCAAGCCCATGATCTTTCGGATGTCGCCCGCGTCATAGTTCACCATTCCCACGCCCAGTTCCTCGCTCTCCTCGTTGAGAACGACCACCGAGTCGCCGTGGCCGAAATGACCTCTCACCTCCCGGATGCCCGAGGGAAGCAAGCTCTTGCCGCCTCCCAGCAGCGCTTTCTGCGCTCCTCGATCCACGACAATCTCCCCTTTTGGAGCCTTGGTAAAGGCAATCCAGCGCTTCCGGCTGCACAGGTTCACGTCTTGAGGAAGAAACAGTGTCCCTTCTTCTTTTCCCCTGAAGATCTCTTTCAGAATGCCCGGCTTGGAACCGTTGGCGATCACCACGGGGACGCCGCCAAGGGAGGCTTTCCGGCCTGCCCTGATCTTGCTCTCCATACCGCCTGTGCCGAGGCTCCCCGGTTTTGAACCGGCGTGTTTCAGAGTCTCCCGGTTTACCCTTCCCACGACCTTGATCAGCGTTGCATTCTCGTCTGTTCGGGGGTCGTTATCATAGAGGCCCTCTTCATCCGTGAGAATGACAAGAAAGTGCGCGTCCAAGAGGTCGGTCACCATGGCGCTCAGGCTGTCATTGTCCCCGAACTTGATTTCTTCCGTCACCACCGTGTCGTTCTCGTTGATGATGGGAATGATTCGCCAGGAAAGGAGGGTGAAAATCGTGTTCCTCGCATTGAGATACCGGCCCCGGTGATTGAAGTCGTCCCGGGTGATCAGGATCTGCGCCACCTTCTGCCCGTGGCGGCCGAAGGCTTTCTCCCAGGCGAGCATGAGGCTGCATTGCCCGACAGCCGCAACCGCCTGCTTCTGGGAAATGGAATCGGGCCTTCTTGGAAGGCCGATTTTTTTCATCCCTGAGGCGATCGCACCCGATGAGACGAGAACGACCTCCATGCCTTTTTGCCACAGGCCGAAGATATCATCGCTCAAGTCATAGAGCACCTTCCGGCTCAAACCGTCCCTGCCTGCAAGCACGGCACTGCCGACTTTGACCACCACTCTTTTCACTCGCCGGAGGAGTTTTTTTCTCGAGACGCCCCTGGCTTCATCGTTTTCTTGGTTGACCATCGAAAAATTTCCTCAACAAAGCCCTCTTGAGATCCTCGAGCCCTTCCCCGGTCAGTGCCGAAACAGGGTAGGATTCCAATCCCCTATCCTTCAGGGCTTTTTTCACTTCTCTTACATCCCGGTGTTGCGAGGAGTAAATATCTATTTTGTTGATGACCACGATCTGATCTTTTCCGGCCACATCCACATGGTAATCCTCCAGCTCTTTTCTCACCACAAAAAAGTCTTCCAGGAGGGCATGAACAGGAGAAAACGTAATGTCCATTACGTGGAGAAGGAGCCTGGTCCTCTCGATGTGTTTGAGGAAGCGGTGCCCCAGACCTTTGCCTTCGCTGGCCCCTTCTATGAGGCCGGGGATATCGGCCACTGTGAGCTTCTTGTCTTCGCCCAGGGTGATCACGCCCAGGTTGGGGATGAGAGTGGTGAACGGGTAGTCGGCGATCTTGGGCTTCGCTGTGGTGATCCGGGACAGAAGCGTGGATTTGCCCGCATTGGGCAGGCCAATGAGTCCAATGTCCGCAAGGTACTTGAGGGAAAGTCTGAGCTTTTTCTCCTGCCCGGAAATTCCGGGCTGGGCCATGCGGGGCGCCCGGTTGGTGGAAGTGGCGAAATGCTGATTCCCTTTGCCTCCCTGGCCTCCCTCCAGGATCACGATCTCCTGTTCGCCGCGAACGAGATCGGCGATCTCCCGGCCTGTCTCTTCATCGTAGAGGAGGGTTCCGGGCGGCACCTCGATGACAATGTCCTTACCGTTTTTACCGGTCTGGTTCCTGCCCCTTCCCGGTTCGCCGTTTCGTGCTTTGAATATTCTGCGGTATCTGAAATCGAGAAGGGTGGCCAGTCGTTCGGTAGCCCGGAAGAGGACACTCCCTCCCTTGCCGCCGTCGCCTCCGTCCGGTCCCCCTCTGGGGATGAATTTCTCACGCCTGAAGCTGACGCAGCCCTTTCCCCCGTCCCCTGAGCGGACGGTGATCAGAACCTCGTCGACAAAACGCATAGATGGACTCAAAAGAGGAAGGGATGCGGACGAAGTCTATGCCGCGTAAACACTGACCTGTTTTCTGGATCGATCCATTCTTTCAAAGGTGACAATGCCGTCGATTTTAGCAAAAAGGGTGTAGTCCTTTCCGAGCCCCACATTCACGCCCGGGTGCACCTTGGTTCCCTTTTGACGAATTAGGATGCTGCCTGCCCGAACCTTCTCGCCGGAGTACTTTTTCACTCCGTATCGTTGACCGGCACTATCCCTCCCGTTTTTGGCGCTGCCGCCTGCTTTTTTGTGTGCCATACTCTCTGTTCCTCACCTTCAAGAGTTCTCAGTGCATTGAATTCTATTGCTCTGCCTTCGGCAGGGATCAAGCCTGGATGTTTTCAATCCGCACCAGTGAAAAATCCTGCCGGTGACCCTTGTTCCGGCGATAGCCCTTTCTTTTTTTGTACTTGAACACAGGGACCTTCCTGTCCTTAGCCTGCCGGGCGAGCTTTCCAAGGACCTTCGCATTGTCCACATAGGGCTTGCCGATGGTCATGTTTTCGCCGTCCGAAACCACCAGCACTTTGTCAAAAACAACCTCTTCTCCCGTCTGTCCAGGGATTTTTTCCACTTTCAGATCCTGCCCCTGGGTCACACGGTATTGCTTCCCGCCTGTTTCGATCACTGCGTACATAGGACTCATCCTCCGCAACTAGAACATTAATAAATACGCAGCAATTCTGGAAAAGTCAACCCAAAAGTGCTCGGGAACAAAATTTCACTCTTTCTCTCTTTTTGAGCCTTGGCAAAAGGGGTGAGAATCCAGAAGAACGTTGACGGTCTCGACCATCGCTTTCCCCATCCCTTTCTCGACAGCCCGAGGTGTTGTCGAGAGATCGAATCCCTATAGCTTCTTGAATATCTTTTCACCTATCATGTTTTACAAAAGTTTTCACCTGCTCAATCGCTTCCTCTCTGTGGCTTGCTGAGTATCCTGGAGTTTCCCCTTGACGCATGAGGCCGCAATCCCCTATACTTCGTTCCGTTTGAAATGCGTTTGATCACTGGGACAACAGCTCAATAACGACCAGCAAATCAAGGAGGTGTTCCATGAAAAGAGTGTTCGGTGTGTGTGTGACGGTTCTATTCTTGATGGGCGCGGTGGCCTCGGGTTATGCGGCAGACAACCTGGTTCTGGCCACCGGCGGCACCGCAGGGACATATTACCCCTTCGGCGGCGCCTTGGCCAAGATCTGGAACTCCAAAATCAAAGACATGAACGTGACTGCCCAGACGTCCGGAGCCTCGGCCGAGAACGTCCGTCTGGTCAACAAGAAAGAGGTTGAACTGGCCTTGGTGCAGAGCGACACCCTGGATTTCGCCTTCAATGCCACAGAAGCTTTCAAGGAACCCCTCAAGGCCATGAGCACCATCGCGGTGCTGTATCCTGAAGTCGTGCAAGTGGTGGTCGCGGCCGCAGGCCCGATCAAATCCATCGCCGACTTGAAGGGCAAGAAGGTGGGCGTGGGCGCACCGGGCAGCGGCACAGAGGCCAATTTCCGGCAGCTCCTCGACGCCTACGGGATGAAGAAAGAGGATGTGAACGCCCAGTTCCTGTCCTTCTCCGAGAGCGCGGAAGCTTACAAGGACAAGCACATCGATGCCTTCATCGTCACCGCCGGCATCCCTAACGCGGGTATCATGGACGTCGCCACTCAGAACGAAATTCGGATTCTGGATATCCCGGCCGACGTGGCGGCCAAGCTGACCAAGAAATACCCCTTCCTGGCGGCGGTGAAGGTCCCGGCCAACACGTACAAGGGCCAGACAGCGGAAGTGTCTACGGTGGCGGTGAACGCGGTGCTCATCGCCGGCAACAGCCTGAGTGAGGCGATGGTCTACAACCTGACCAAGGCCCTGTTCGAGAACCAGGCCGAGCTGGCCTCGGCCCATGCCAAGGGCAAGGAGTTG
>Ga0209253_10002375_pt1 | contig 16700 bp, 16 predicted proteins | sample FrelakmetBRP12BR_FD_187145 | JGI IMG/M metagenome (GOLD analysis project Ga0209253, IMG submission 187145) | Freshwater lake sediment microbial communities from the University of Notre Dame, USA, for methane emissions studies - BRP12 BR (SPAdes)... | ecosystem: Environmental > Aquatic >...
CCTTTCTACCAAAGCTGTTGTTTATTTCGGCAACAACGCTGTCTCCGGAGAGCCTGCGAGATACTGAAAAGAACGCTGCAACAATTATCAGGGTATCAAGGGAAAGATATGCAACGAAACGGAGCATTTTGGAGGAGAAGATTTGGGGAAGAGGTTGGCGAGCTCTCCGCGGTTGAAAAAGGCCTTCGGTAAATTAACCTTTCTTATTTAAGTCAATTATCGTAAAATAGCATTGTATATTGAAAATAGGAGGCTCAAATGAGACGGTTCATCGATAATGAACTCAGGAAGTGGAAGGATAATAAGAGGCGCAAGCCCCTGATACTGCGCGGCGCCCGGCAGGTCGGGAAAACTTTTTCATTGAAGGAGTTCGGCAAGAACTCCTTTGACAATATCGCAGTAGTAGATCTTGAACGGAATTCTGCCTGGCACAGACTGTTTGAGGGTGATCTCAGCGCCAAACGCATCTGTTCTGACCTCGAAATATTACTGAAGCAGAAGATCACCGCTGGGAAGACCCTGCTTTTTATCGATGAGATACAGGCATGTCCGCGGGCCATTACAGCCCTGCGCTATTTTTATGAGGATCTGCCCGGCCTTCACGTTGTCGCTGCCGGTTCTCTGCTTGAGTTTGCATTAAAGGATATTTCCTTTCCCGTAGGCAGGATACAGTTCCTTCAGCTTTACCCTTTATGCTTTGCAGAGTATCTTGAGGCAGCCGGCAATGCCGAGGCAGCCCAAACAGTTCTCGGAAATCCTGCGCCACTATCCCAATCCGTGCATGAATACCTGTGCGATGAACTGAGGAAATATTTTTTTGTTGGAGGCATGCCTGAAAGCGTAAAGGCCTATGTCCAGTCCGGCTCGCTGCAGGAATCGTTTGAAGTCCAGAAAGAAATCATTGAATCCTACAGAATGGACTTTGCAAAATATACCCCTCACATCAACCGGTATTGCTTAGACAGCGCCTTCAGGACGCTTTCCCAGAGCGTGGGGCAGCAGATCAAATACTCCCACCTTGGCGAGGGGTACTCAAATCCGACGCTGAAAAAGGCCTTTGATCTTCTCTGTCTCGCAAATGTGGTGCGCAAGGTTTCATCAGCAAATCCTGAGGGCCTGCCGTTAGGGACGTCTGCGTCCTCACGGATTTTCAAGGCACTTCTTGTTGATATAGGGCTTATGCAGAATCTCTCCGGCATGTCGGTGGATATTGAATATGCCAAGGCTGATCTGCTGAATATTTACCGTGGCGCCATGGCTGAGCAGTTTGTCGGGCAGGAGATGGCAGTATCCCAGAAAGGCGAGCTTTATTACTGGGACAGGCAGGCAAAAAGCAGTTCTGCGGAGGTGGATTATCTTGCGGTGGTTAAGGGAAAGATTCATCCTGTTGAGGTGAAGAGCGGATCCTCGGGCAGGCTAAAAAGTCTGCATCTGTTTCTGGATACATATAGATCAAGTGGCAATGGCCTGGTGTTTTCGATGCAGCAGTTCGCTGAGTTGCCGGAGAAGAAAATCACCTTCATGCCATTATATTTTGCCTTCTCTGCTACCGGAAGCAGTTCCGGGTAGTCCTTTGCCTCACTACTTGAACAGCATTTCAAAGAACATCCTGAAAGGGACATTTGTCATAGAACTAAGAGGCAATCTTTGATGATAAAGCTCGCTGAGATCAAAGTGCTGCATAATTTTGAGCCGAAATATAACTTCTTGCAGTTCCAGGAAGATTTACCGCAGAGGGTTGGTTCACAAATAGTACGGGACGGCAAACTATATGAAGCTGTTAAGGCGCTCACTGAGAAGGCGTATCCAAGCGAAGAAAGCAAATATGAAAAAAGATGGTGCGATTTCTATGTGCCGCTAAAGAGAAGGGACTATTTCATTCTGTTCCCTCTAACCATAATCCTCTATAACAAAAGATTCTTCCTGTCTTTTTCGCAGTCGCAAATCGAAGTTTGCAACGGCAAGGAAAGAAACGAATTTTATTTGGATTTGATACAGCAGACTATGGAGTTTTCCGGAATACTCAAGAATGATCCGAGTATTATTGCTCAGTGGCTTCCATATGATATCAGAACGGGACGTGTACCTGGGCAATACGTACTGGAGAAACTATTGCCTGCTGAAAATAAGGAACAGATTTTAAGGCTCTATAAAAGGCATATTGAAAAGGAAGAAGGATTGCACGGCATTTCTCTTGATAATTACCTGAATACAGCTGCGATTTGTTACCGGGCTGCCTTCGGCAACAAGACTAAAGGGTTGACCGCTGAAGAGATGTACAGGAAATGGGCCGACAGCAGGGATTGCGGCATGCTGAAAATAAAGAACAAGAAAAGCAAGGAGGACTTTGGCCGTTGGCTGGACAACGAATCACATTGCGGAGGCCATCCCTTTGAAATAATATTCAGTTGGCTTGAAGATGGAATTCATCTGTACCCGCCATATAAGGATAATCCTTATTTCACGTTGAGCGTGACAAATTACATGTATTCAATGTCTTTCCTCGAAATGGTCAAAGCTCTGATTCGTAACAATATATCGTTTAAAGCTCATGATCTCGAAGGTGTGCTGGATTATCTATCTGGAGAATGTTATTTCACTGTCAACGCCTTTGACAAACATTACATTTCTTATTCACCTGCTGACAAGAAACTTTTAAAGCATATAGAATGGGATGAGCCAGAGATATTAAAGTGGAAATGAATTACAGTATTACCGGTGCGGCCTGTTTGCGTGCTTCTCCCGTATATTTACTGCCAGACACTGTAGCCAAAATATAACCAAAAATATCCAAAAGGAGCTTTCTCCAGAAGGAAAATGAGAGCATAGGTGTTCTTGTCGGCAGGTTTGAGGATTTGGATATACTGGAAGAGGACAAGATAAAAATCTATATGCTTCCATACTGGATGATCTGAGGGGCCGAACAGAGCGAGATAAAGACTAATTCTATCTTATCGTTACTGCCATATTTTCAATTTGCTTCATCAGCATTTGTTGTTCCCAGAATTGCGCTGATTGCATCAATCAAATTCGGAAGACTGTTTTTTACCGTATTCCAGACAATGCGTAAGTCTACATTGTCATACTCGTGGATCATGATATTCCTCATGCCGATCATCTCCATCCATGGAAGGCCGGGGAAAGCCGATTGTCCCTCATCAGAAATACGGCGTGCCGCTTCTCCTATAACTTCGAACCTTCTGATAACGGCATCCTGACTTTTCGTGTCGTCATAAAATTCCTTCTCAGTCTTGTTTTCGAGATACTGGACAGCGAGCCTGGCGGATTCAAGGATATCGAGAAGATATCCACGGTCACGCTGCATACACAGCCTCTGCAGAATCCATGATAGCTTTTTTGCGAAGGTGATTCCTGCTCATCTCAACTCCACGGCGGCTCACGAGGTCTACATGCCTGCCAAAAATAGACTCAAGTTCTTTTTCCATAATGACAAGGTCGAATAAGGTATGCTCGGAATCACTGGCAAAGGTCACGAGAACATCAATATCACTTTCAGGCCTGAAGTCATCGCGAAGCACAGAACCGAAAAGCGAAAGCTCCCGGATATTCCATTGCCTGCAAAAGTTCTGCAGTTGTTCCTTTGGCACTTCTATATGAGCCCTTCCCATAGCTATATGCTCCTTAACTCCATCCATCCATATTCAAATATATTATGAAGATTATAGCAACTTAACCGTCTTTAAATACAAATAATTCATCATAGGCAGGCAAGATCATTTCAGGTGAAATATGCTTCACTCTGATGGCATCTATAATGGAACCTGCGTGTGATGATATTCAGAGAGACAATATCTTTTGAGCTGTTTCTATTGAAAGTCACTGTAGCCAAATTGTAGCCGAATGTAGCTCCGAAGGCAGAAAATACAGGAAAATATAGAAAAATACAGACCCATAAAAAGTCTTTAAATTCAAAGAGTATCACCAAAACGTTACCAGTAGCCGATCTGTTAATTTGCTCCTGATTCGAATGGCATTCAAGAGGTCGTCCCGACTCGTCGGGGTCAGCTCCACCATTACAATCAAATAGTTACGCATCCCAGAGAAGGTGCGACATGTGCATCGGAATGAATGAAGAAGAGGGGAACGAATGTGTGACGGTCAGGTGCGGACGGGCGGCAGGGTGATCTAAGGTTGCATCATTTCAACCAGCTGCTCAATACTTTTTTGATAAATTCCACACTGCTATGAAGAAAGGCCTTGACCCTGCCAATGATGTTCTGCTTATTCTCATCAATTGAGAGAGCCCGCCCTTCAAGTTGCGCCTGTAATCTTTCTGCCCTCTTATCAGGGTCTGGGTGGCTTGAGAGAAAAAAATGCCCTTTGCCCAGAGTTGCAAGCTTTTTCAGGGCTGAAACAGCATCCTTTGGTTCAAAACCCTTCTTCTTCAGGAATAGCAGTCCGTAGTCATCTGCTTCCTTCTCTTCAAGCTGCGAGAACTGTGCATTCATCAGAGTTTCGGCGAGACCTCCGAGCACGGACCTCGCAACCTCACCTGCAGTGCTATCCTGTGATGCTATGCCCTTGCGGACAGCACTCGCCGCATACGCAAGCTGTATCTTCTTCCTGATATGCCTCTTCATGACATGGCCCATTTCATGCCCGATTATGAACCTCAATTCGCCGTCATTCATCATGTCCATGAGGCCGCTGTACATACGAATGGTTCCGTCAGCCATGGCAAAGGCATTTACCTCAGGCGATAGATAGACACCATAATTAAACGTGACATCGCCATCCTGAAACTTCTGACTGACCAGCCGATTCAGCCGCTTTGCATATGTGTCCTCAGGTGGAGCAAGGCGGTTCTTCCTGTCCGACAAGTCAGCCGATTCTGAGGCTATGGCGAGGACATCCTTATCGGACAGTGTAAGGGCCTTTACCGCGTCTATCCCCGCATCAGTTGCTGTCAGCAGATCCGTGTTTTCACAGCCTGCAACAAAGGCAAAACAGAATAGTAGTGCCAATAATCTCATCTCTGTTTCAGCATCATTCCGAAGATTTGTCTATTTCCTTGTCTTCAAAAAGTAGTAACCTGCTGAAAGGGCGATAATAATAGTGCCTATTCCCACTAAGGTGAGGCTCGATAGCTCCTTAACATCCAGAATAATGACCTTTCGAGCAATGGCAATCATGGCAACCGAGAACACGACTTCAACATGCACCGTCTTTTTGGTGAGATACATTTTTACGGTCTCCAATAGCTCAACACCTATCAGCACGAGCAAAAACATGCCGAATATATCCAGAAGTTCATCAATTTCCAGAATAAATATGGGTGGAGTGCTTATATCCTTAATGATAAGCCAACCCAATTCGATTGTGGAAAGCAGAACAACCGCAACCATCATAACAAGGAGCGATAAAACTATGACTTTTTCAATCTTTTCCAGGTATTTCATTCTTACTCCTTTTTCTGACGGGCACGGATTTTCCAAAAGATCATTAACCCTGAAGTTGCCACCCCAATGGCTGCAACCCCCAACAGAATGTGATAAAAGGCTCCACCCACGCCCATGCCATAGTGGATATCCACGAGAATCATATCCCAAAGCACCAGTAAGCGGGGAATGTTCTCTTTGATCGCATCACCTGCGCGACGGTGAATCCCCGGCAGCCAATCAACGCTGAGAAGAACACCGCTGAGCGCCTGCAGTATGATCAACGGCGCTATAACAATCCCCATCAAACGGTGCACCTTTCTGAGATCGAGTTCCTTCATGTGCTATTTCCAGCACCTTACGAAACATGTTGCGCTGCCTTATTTTATTGGCTTAAAAACAACGGCCGGTCTGCATTTCGGATGATATGCAGGGAAGTCTCACCGATCAGCCGTTTCAGCATCAGGCTGCCTGCGCTGTTGCCCAAAACAATCATGTCCGCCTGCCACTGGGTCGCCATCGGCAGGATGAAGTCCTTGGCCGATCCCGGATTAGAATCATACTCTGCGTGGTAACCATGTGCACGGCAATATTCTGCCGCATCGTTAAGAAGCTGCCGGGATTTTTCCTCATTGCCATGGAAGTTCACAATCTTTAACGCAGCGTCAGGCCAGAGGCGCAGCTGAACAAACCTCTTCATGGTCTTCGCCGATTCCATGGAGCCGCTGTACGCGATGAGAACTTTCTGAATCGGACGAAACTTGTCCGATACCGCAATGATCGGCCTTACGCCTGCTCCTATCAAGCGGGCCAGAGTGTCCTGAGGGTCTTCGAACGCGATGTCATACTCAAATATGCTCCGCAATCCGAATATCATGAGATCGTGGTAACGGGCAAGGGAGATCATCAGGCTGAAGGGGTCTTCCCTCTCTTCCCGCTTTATCCTGTATTTGATGCCCTCAGCGGTACATGCCGCCTCAAGCTTGCCTATCGCGTCTTCAACGGCTTCTTTCGTTATACGGGCACGCTCCCTGGCAACTTCTCTTGCAGCATGCAAAACTCCCTTCGGCACAAGCCCGATTTTTGCAATTTGATCGAAATTCACTACCGTTACGCCTGTTATTTCTGCGTCAAACTGTGTGGCCAGTTTGACCGCACGCTCTATGGCCACAGACGTATATGTTGTGCCCCCTAACCCTACAAGAATCCTCTTTATCATTGTTCTGTCCTCCTTATTCTATTGCGGACCCATTTCTCAAGTCCTACCACAAAAAAAGCAATGACTGATACTGCCAGTATCCTTAACCATGCCTCAGGGCTGATGGGTGCGCTATGGAACATCCAGTTCATCGCCGGCAGATACGTGTAGAGCAGCTGCAGGATCAGCATCGATACCACACCGCCCCAGACCCAGGAGTTCGAAAAGAATCCCAGCCTGAAGATGGACTTTGTCAGAGACCGGCAATTGAAGAGGTAGAAGAGTTCGACCATGACAAAAACGTTTACCGCGACCGTGCGCGCTTCCGCTATGTCTGCCCCGTGCATCAGCTCCCATTCAAAGAGGCCGAATGCGCCCACAAGCAGTAATGTGCCGACGATAACTATCCGCCCGATCAACTCGCGGGTCAGTATGGGAGACTGTGGATTTCTCGGCGCACGCAACATGATCTCATCTTCTTTCGGTTCGAACGCCAGCATAAGCCCGAGCAATACTGCAGTCGTCATATTGATCCAGAGGATCTGCACAGGAAGAATGGGCAAGGCTACACCCGTAAGAATTGCGGCAAGGATCACCAGGCCTTCCCCCATATTGGTCGGCAGCGTCCAGATGATAAACTTGGTGAGGTTGTCGAAAACCCCCCGCCCTTCTTCCACGGCAGACTCTATTGAGGCAAAGTTATCATTTGTCAACACCATATCAGCAGCCTCTTTGGCCACATCCGTGCCTGTGATGCCCATTGCGACGCCGATATCCGCTCTTTTGAGCGCCGGGGCATCGTTCACCCCGTCTCCGGTCATGGCCACAATATTGCCCCTCGACTGCAGGGCCTCAACCAGCCGGAGTTTTTGCTCCGGCGTTACCCGGGCGAAGACGGATGTCCGATCTGCCACATTAATCAGTTCTCTGTCCGAAATTTCCGCTAAAATTCTTCCTGTGACCGCATTTTCAGGATTAGGGAGACCGATCTGTTGCGCAATCGCCGAGGCAGTAAGGGCGTGGTCGCCGGTGATCATCTTTACCCGTATACCCGCCGTGTGGCACTTCCTGACGGCCGTGATTGCTTCCGCCCGCGGAGGATCGATCATGCATTGAAGACCGAGAAAGGTCATGCCCGAAAGATCGGCATGATGTATGCCCTGCATCTCCTGCCCAAAATCTCTTTTCGCAAATGCAAGCACCCGTAATCCTTTTGCTGCCGCGTCCTCAACAGCCTTATGTATGCGTCCGACATCAAGTTCGGCAGGCTCCCCATTCAGGTCAATGGATGAGTCACATCTGTCCAAAATTGCTTCCACCGCGCCTTTGCTATACATGACAGCAGTGTTGCCGGATCTTCTGTCATGCAGAGTGGCCATATACTGGTGCTGCGACTCAAAGGGGATCGTATCCATACGAGGCATTTCTTTTCTCAATGCATCTGCGGACAGGCCTGCCTTCATTGCAGACGTCAGGAGTGCGCCTTCGGTGGGGTCGCCGTGCACCTCCCAGCGGCCTTCCTTCTCCACCAGCACGCTGTCGTTACAGAGCAGTCCGGCCTTCAGGCATTCTGTCATCGCCTCAGACGATGCGGCAGAATCAGGAGCCCCGCGCTTTACTATTCGGCCGGAGGGTGAGTAGCCGGAGCCAGCCACTTCAAATACTTCTCCGCCTGCAAAGATCTCCTGCACGGTCATCTGGTTCTCTGTCAATGTCCCGGTCTTGTCCGAGCAGATCACCGTTGTGCTGCCCAGAGTCTCAACTGCTGTAAGCCTTCTGATTATTGCCCGGCGGCGTGCCATGCGGGACACACCAATAGCCAGGGTGATGGTCATGGCCGCAGGCAGTCCTTCGGGGATGGCTCCTACAGCCAGGGCCACTGCCGCCATGAACATATCAAAGGCCGCCTGTCCGCGCAGGAGCCCTGCGGCAAAGGTGATGACCGCAAGCGCCAGGATCGCATAGAGCAGGATGCTGCTGAAACGGGCAATCTTACGGGTAAGCGGTGTTTCGAGCTCCCCTGCTGCTTCAATAAGCTGTGAAATGCGGCCTACCTCTGTTTTGTCTGCTGTCGCAGTAACAATGCCGGTAGCCTGGCCGTAGGTGACCAATGTTGAAGTGTATGCCATGTTCAGCCTGTCTGCAAGGAGCGCGTCGTGATCGAGGGGTTCAGCACCCTTGTTGACAGGAAGCGATTCTCCCGTGAGGGCAGATTCATCCACCTGAAGATCACGCGTATGCAGCAGGCGCATATCAGCCGGCACCTTATCGCCGGATTGAAGGAGGACGATGTCGCCCGGCACCAATTCTGCTGCAGATATCCGCTGTTTCTCTCCTGCTCTCAGCACCGTCGCCTCGGTTGTCATTGTCCTGGCCAAAGCCTCTATGGCCTTGACCGCTTTTGACTCCTGGACAAATCCGATGACCGCGTTGACCAGAACAACTCCCAAAATTACACCTGCATCGACCCACTCCTGAAGGAAGCCGGTAATGATGCCGGCTGTCAATAAAATGTAGACCAGCGGCTGATGAAACTGAAGCAGAAAGCGCACCAGCTGACTCCTGCCTTTTTTCGTTGTGATAGTATTCAGACCGAATCTCTTCTGCCGGTCTTCGATCTCAAATATATCCAGGCCCTCTTCCCGGTTGCTTCCGAGCAGATCAATTACTTCATCTGCAGGCAGATGATGCCAGTGTTTGCCGATTAACGTTTCCATTGACTCAATAAACACTCCTTTCCGTCTCAGATAATCTTATTGCTACTGCGCATAGATTTTCAACCCTTGACAGGCTGTTGAAAAACTCTCTTTAAAATTAGGCGTAGGATTTGCCTGGCAAATGTGAGTCTGATTATTAAGGAGGACACATTGTTAGGAGAGAGCCAGAGGAAAGAACCGATGTTCTACTACATACGAATAGAGGAGATGGTCCCTGCCGATCATCTCTTGAGACTTATAGACAAGCATGTCGGTCTCGGATTTATCCGTGAAAAGGTAAAACATCTTTACAGTCATACAGGCAGGCCGTCCATTGATCCCGAAATACTGCTGAGGATGCTGTTGATCGGGTATTTATACGGAGAGACGCGAAGTTCCGAAGGCGACGCTTTGTTCGAGAGCAGGTGTTGATGACGGCAGCGGCTCAGAATATCAAGAGAATGGTAAGACTGCTGGCAATAAAAGGACCTGAAAGGGTTGCTGCAGCCGTTAGGATGCCTGCCGCAATCGAAATGAAGCTGAACAACGGTTTCTTTCACGATGGATCAGCGTGGTCGATTGCGCCACGCTGTTGAAAGCACGCTCAATATGGGTGTTTTTCAACAGCCTGTCAAGACCTGACCCCATTTCAGTTCATGTGACAGGGTGCCTTTAATGGGTGACCCTGAGGTCATTCCTTCATCGCCTATTCCCGACAACTGCAGCGGACGCCCCTTGCCCTGATGGATCGTGCTGGACAGGAGGAATATTTTGTGATAAAAAGGTAGTGTGTACTCGGCAACAGGACATGCCCTATGACTGATGTATTTGATTTTGCTGATGATTTGGGCCCCTCGAAGGTCATTCATGTTTATGAGCCTTCTATCTGCCTGAAGGCAATACTGGTCGTTGATAATGTCGCTATCGGCCCGTCCATCGGCGGACTGAGAATGGCACCCGATGTCAGCACTCTTGAATGTTTCCGCCTCGCCCGTGCAATGACTCTGAAGAACGCTGCAGCAGGAATCCGGCATGGAGGGGGAAAGTCCGTTGTCTATGGCGACCCGCGGATGCCGAAGACAGAGAAGGAACGACTGGTGAGGGCCCTCGCTTCTTCGCTCCGGAACGTACACGAATACATCTTCGGTCCGGACATGGGTACCGATGAAGAGTGCATGGCATGGGTCAAAGATGAAATAGGCCGGGCTGTGGGTCTGCCCCGCGAAATCGGCGGCATCCCTCTGGATGAGATCGGCGCAACAGGATTCGGTATCAGCCATGTGGTGGATGTCGCCCTGCGGTATTGCGGGTTTCCTCTTGAAGGTGCACGGGTGGTCATCCAGGGGTTCGGCGCCGTCGGGAGTCATGCCGCCCGCTTTCTCACCGGGAGTGGTGCGGTGCTCGTAGGCGTATCGGACTCGCGGGGTTCCATGTATAATGCGCGGGGGCTGGATGTGAGAGACCTTTCGGCCCTGAAAAAGGCCGGCAGGAGCGTAACCGATTATGCGGACGGCCTGAGGCAGGACCGCGAGGCGGTCATCGACATGGAATGCGACATCTGGATCCCCGCTGCCCGTCCAGACGTGATACACGAGGACAATGTCAGCCGGCTCAGGACAAAGCTTGTCATCGAAGGCGCAAACATACCCCTCACCGTGGCGGCTGAAAAATACCTGCATAAGAAGGGCATCCTCTGTGTACCTGACTTTATCGCAAATGCAGGCGGGGTCATATGTGCAGCCATGGAGTACCATGGCTCCACGCAGGCTGCAGCACTCGAAACGATCGGAGAGAAGCTCCGGGAAAATACGGAGCTTGTGCTTCGAGACGCAGAAAACAGGGGCATCCTCCCCCGCGAGGCTGCCATCAATGTTGCTGTCAGCAGAATCAAGAAGGCAATGGAGATCCGGAGATGGTCGCTTTTCTCATCAGCACCCGGCTTTTGCTGAGACAAGGTCCCCTTTCCTGTTCATGGCCACATCGTGCACCGGCGTCAGGTCAGCCTGCGTTTCAGGATCCGGGAGCATAGGGCTGTGTATCGCATACGTTTCCACGGACGGGGCGGGCAGGGCATACGGACTGCTGCCCGAATTCTCGGAACGGCCTTTTTCCTCGAAGGCTACGAGGTCCAGGATGCTCCGCGCTACGGTGCAGAGCGCCGCGGTGCTCCCCTCTTCGCCTATGTGCGCGCATCCCGCGCATTGATCAACGAAAGAGGCGTCATTGGCAGACCTGATCTTATCGCCGTTGCGGACGAGAGTCTCGTCCCGGTCCCGGCTGCAGGCGTGCTCACGGGTGCACAGCCCTATACGGTGCTTCTCATCATCACTGACGAGCAGGCCGCAACATGGACCGAACGGCTCGGCTTCCTGGGGACTGTCCTGACTCTGCCCTCGACCGTCGGATCATCGGCTTCCTGCCTGAGCCATCTTCCGGGTGCATGCTGCGCAGGAGCCTCTGCCCAGCTGACAGGCGCGATCAGACGTTCGACCCTGGAAGCTGCGATCTGGGAGGAAATACTCCCTCTCGGCAAACAGGCAGTTGAAGACACTATTGCTGCCGCTGTCAGCTCCTTTGACCGGTTGTCGGGCCAAGCCTCAAGCGTTCGGGAACAGGAAGAAGCGCGCGCCGATGCCTGCGGGCACCCTGACTGGATAACCCTGCCCCTTGAGGATGTCAGTGCCTCTGCCCCAGCCATCCATGCTGCTGCGACCAGCGTTATGGTGAAGACCGGGCTCTGGCGGACCCTGAGGCCGGTGCTGCACCGCGACCGGTGCAGGCGATGCACGTGGCTCTGCAGCACCTTTTGTCCGGACAGCGCAATACGGGTGGACAGGGAAGGGTATCCGGAGATCGACTACGACCACTGCAAGGGCTGCATGATCTGCCTGGCACAGTGCGCGCGCCACGCCATCGATGCGGTGGCCGAGCATGCAGCGCAGACAGGGGGGCAGGCATGAGGAGGGCGCTTCTTACCGGCAATGCAGCTGCTGCCTGGGGAGTGCGTTTATCAGACGCAGATTATGTGCCGGCCTTCCCGATAACCCCGCAGACCGAAATCATCGAGACCCTAGCGGGATGGATCGATTCGGGCGAATTCAGGGGATGCCGGATGGTAACGCTGGAGTCGGAGCATTCGATGCTTACTGCTGCGGGCGGTGCAGCTGCAGCGGGAGCCCGGGTCTTCACTGCAACCTCCAGCCAGGGGCTGCTCTATGCCATGGAGATGATCTACACCATCGCGGGGTGGCGGGCCCCCTTTGTGCTGGTCAATGTCTCACGGGGGGTCGCCACGCCGATAACCCTTGAGCCGGACCACAACGACATCCTTGCCGCGCGCGACAGCGGCTTTCTGCAGATCCACTGTGCCACATGCCAGGAAGTCCTCGACACCATCCTCATCGCCTACCGCCTTGCTGAGGACGAGCGCGTACGGCTGCCCGTGATCGTGAACCTTGACGGATTCTACCTCTCTTTTACGAGAGAGCCGGTCGAGATACCCGATGAAGACCGTGTCCGCCGGTTCCTGCCTTCCTGCTGTCCTGGAAGCATCCGCTTTCTCGCAAGCAGGCCGCTGAGCGAGGCAGCGGTCGTGCTGGGTGGGTCCACCTATTCCTATTTCCGCTACGAGACACATCTCGCCCTGATGAATGCCCTTGGGGCATACGACGAAGTATCGGAGGCGTTCACGCGGGAGTTCGGCAGAACGCATGACACGGTCGAGGCCTATCGCGCTCAAGACGCTGATCTCGTCTTCTTTATGATCGGTTCCTTTGCCACGAAAGCAAAGGATGCTGTTGACCGCCTCCGGGAAATCGGCAAGCCCGTGGGCCTGGTGAGGCCCCGCATGCTCCGGCCCTTTCCGGAAGAGAGGATCAGAACGCTCCTGAGAGGCAAGAAGGCGGTGGCAGTCATTGACCAGAACCTCTCCATGGGCAAGGGGGGCGTGCTCCACGCCGAACTTGCCTCTGCCCTTTACGGCCAGCCGGGCATGCCTGCGACGCTTGCGAGCTTCATCGGCGGTCTGGGAGGAAGGGACATACCTCCCGAGGAGTTCTACGAGATCGAAGCTGTGACGCGAAGGGCTGCTGACGAAGGAACGACCCCTCCGACGCGGCTCCTTTATACAAAAGACGAGCTGCGCGACATAAGAAAGCTCCAGGCGATTGCGCAGGCCGGGCAGATAAAAGCGAAAGAGGAGCCATGAGCGATACGCGGTTCAGAACTGTCCGCGACCTGCCTTCAACCCATGTTCTCGGGGCAGGCACTGCCATGTGTCCCGGATGCGGCGGCCTCGAGGTGCTCCATGAGGTCTGTGACATACTGGGACCGAAGACCATCGTGGTGAATGCCGCAGGCTGCATGACGCTCCTTGCCATCTACCCCTTCACCCCTTTTTACGGGTCCTGGCTTTACACCTCGATGGCCTCGGCACCGGCAGGCGCCCAGGGTGTACGCGATGCACTGGACATACTCATCGGCAAGGGCAGGATATCGCCGGACGAGAATCTCGATGTCGTGGTGCTTACCGGCGACGGTGCTGCCTACGGCATGGGGCTCTCGGCAACATCAAGCGCGATCGAGCGGGGACTCGATTTCATCTATCTCTGCTATGACAACGAGGGATTCGGCAACACGGGGCAGCAGTACTCAGAGGCAACCCCCCATGCAGCCATGACCTCAACGAGCAGGGGACCCCTCGGCTTCCCCGGACACAAGAAAGACCTTTTCTCGATCTGGGCTGCCCACCGGCCTGCCTATGCAGCGACGGTAATCGGGTCAGACCCTCTCGATCTCGCACGGAAGATCGAAAAGGCGAAGAGCCTGAAGGGGCCGAGACTGCTCCTTGCCCTCGCGCCCTGCCCGACCGGATGGGGATATGATCCAGCAGATTCGGTCGAGATCGGGAAACTTGCAGTGCGCACCGGCATCTGGCCCCTCAGGGAATACCTGGACGGGAAGATCGTCCATACCCACATCCCCCATCAGCGTCTACCGGTGGAGAGCTACCTCTCAAGACAAGGCCGCTTTTCTCACCTCTTCGGGCCGGTACGCAACGAGTCACTCATTGCGGAGATCCAAAAGGGGGTTGACGCGTATTGGGAGAAGGCGGGCTGAGTGCCGGGGGCTTCGAAGAGCTACCTCCATCGCGGCGGCGAAACGCCGCTCCTCGGCAGGACGATTCCCGAGCACTTCCGGCATGTCGCGGAAAAATTTCGGTCGAGAGAGGCTGTGGTTTCGATCCACCAGTCACGGAGGCTCACATATGCCGATCTCTCGTCATCGATCGACCATCTCGCCCGCGGACTCCTCGGTATGGGGATCCGGAAGGGCGACCGCGTCGGTATCTGGTCAACCAATAATATCGAATGGCTCCTTCTGCAGATGGCCACGGCACGGATGGGAGCGATACTCGTTACAGTCAACCCGGCTTATAGGGTGCGGGAACTCTCTTACGCGCTCCAGCGCTCTGAAGTGAGCGTCCTCTTTTTGATCCCTGTCTTCAGGACGAGCGACTATGTCGGGATGCTGTGCGAACTTCTGCCGGATCTCAGGGACTGCGCACCTTCGGGATTCCGGAGCAGGGAATTCCCCCATCTCCGGCGCATTGTGCTTTACGATCCCGCATCGCCTGCTGAAACCGTGCGCCCTGTCCCCGGGTTCAGCCTGTGGCAGGAGGTGCTTTCCGCAGCAGATGGCGTTCCGGCAGGCGACCTCAGGGAGGCGACAGCTGCCCTCGACATGGACGACACGATCAACATCCAGTTCACCTCCGGCACCACCGGCTTTCCCAAGGCGGTGATGCTCACGCATCACAACATTTTGAACAACGCCTATTTCTCTGCCTTGGCAATGGGGTTCACGGAGCAGGACAGGCTCTGCGTGCCGGTGCCGTTTTATCACTGCTTCGGCATGGTGCTCGCAAACCTGCTCTGCCTCAGCGTCGGCGCCTGCCTTGTCCTTCCTGCCGAATATTTTGATGCCGGTGCAGTTCTGAGCGCCATCGAACAGGAGCGATGCACCGGGCTGCACGGCGTTCCGACCATGTTCGTAGAGGAGCTTGAACATCCCCGCTTTGCCGGCTTCGACCTTTCGAGCCTGCGGACAGGGATCATGGCCGGCGCACCCTGCCCGCCGGCGCTCATGGAACGCGTCATCGACGACATGGGCTGCCGCGATATCCTGATCGGGTACGGCGAAACCGAGGCTTCGCCCATCACCCACCTGACTTCGCGCCAAGACAGCAGGCTGCGCCGGATTGAGACCGTAGGGAGAAACCTTCCCCACCAGGAAGTGAAGGTGATACATCCATCCACCGGCGAGACGCTGCCCGTCGGCGAGGTAGGTGAAATATGCTTCCGGGGCTACCACATCATGCAGGGATACTACGGCGACCCCGAAGCAACGGCAAAAGCGATCGACGAAAATGGCTGGCTCCGCTCCGGAGATCTGGGGACAATGGACGAGGACGGCTATCTGCGGATCACCGGGCGGCTCAAGGAGATGATCATCCGGGGCGGGGAGAACATCTACCCCCGGGAGATCGAGGACTTTCTCTTCAGCCATCCTGCAGTGGCCGGGGTCGCGGTTTTCGGCATACCCGATGACCTTTACGGAGAGGAAGTCATGGCCTGGATCAAACTCCGGGCCGGAACTGCCCTGACCGCCGAAGAGGTGAAGGACTTCTGCAGGGATAAGATCGCCCACTTCAAGGTACCGAGGCATATCTGGTTCGTCGACGAATTCCCCCTGACCGTCACGGGGAAGATACAGCGTTATCGCATGCGCGAGATCGCGATCGAGAAGATGAAGGGCCAGGGAGCGCCCGCTGCCAAAACAGAAAGGCTGATATAAAACAGCGAATGCAGGAGTGGTTTCGTGTTTTTGGCCATGAGCTGCAGGGAGGGCTCACATGAGCCCGGCTGCTGACAAACCGATGACAACTCACCCGGCGGGTGAGGGAGGGATCATGAAGCAACCGTTTGATTTATCCATGTTCTCCTCTTTTACCACTCTGAAGTAAACATGGGTGTGTCCCCTGATTGCCGGGAGATTTATGCTCACCTATAACATAGAGGAAGAAGAGGGTATCGTTCTCATCGAACTCTCAGGACCGATCACCCGGACGGCCCTCGAAGCGCTGACCAGAGACGTAGACGGCTACCTCAGGCGAAAAGGAACCATCCGGGGCCTCATCATCCATACGCGGTCGTTCCCGCGGTGGAAGGACCTCGGTGCCTTCCTCACGGACATGCGCTTTGTCCTTGCTCACGAACAAAAGATCCGGCGGGTCGCTTCGGTCACAGACTCTCCCCTGCTCATGGCGGTGCACGGCATACTGCGGCATGCCTTCTCCCCGGAGATCAGGCATTTCCCCCATGGGGATCTGGAAGCGGCGAGGAAATG